>Ga0214917_10000016_pt1 | contig 187069 bp, 177 predicted proteins | sample LL_1208_BB_MetaG_FD_177983 | JGI IMG/M metagenome (GOLD analysis project Ga0214917, IMG submission 177983) | Freshwater microbial communities from Lake Lanier, Atlanta, Georgia, United States - LL_1208_BB | ecosystem: Environmental > Aquatic > Freshwater > Lake | place: USA: Georgia...
GACGGTGCCCTCGTCTCCTCCACGAACGGACCCTCACCCTACCCTTGCCCAGAAGTCCACGCAGAAGCCCGACTATGCAACAAACTAACCCCCGGCTCAACAGTCTGGGTCGCACGCGTCCGACACGACGGAACTCTAGGAATGGCTCGCCCGTGCCACACCTGCCAAAAACGCCTCCGCTCGGCCGGCGTCACCAAGGTCATCTACACGATCTCTGACGTAGAACACGGCGTCCTCGACCTCGGGCGCGACATCGAACGCGTCAGGCCCTCACGCGGGGCCCGTTTCAACAGAGCCATGGCCTAGCACGGGCCCCCCATCCACACGGCCCAAACAGGCCCCTAAAAGGGCCCCCTTTCGGGCCCCTAAAATGGGGCCGGGGCCCCGCCCCCTGGAGAGCAACTTGTGTGGGGCCTTTTAGGGCACCTGGGGGCGCTATACCCTTCCGCGCATCTCGAGAACTTTTAGGATCGAAACGGACCTTCTCCTGACTCGCCATAAAGCTTTGTGCCCTTGTTGAGCGACATGATCGGTCGCTTTTTGCTCGTGAAGAAATACTTTTTGTCATGAATTCGCAAAAAATCAATAGGGTCATCAGAGAAAGCATCCGTCGAGCAGTGAAGAGAGAGCTACGCCGTGAATTGAGTCGAATGAGAATCATCGTGGGAACCGCACATGACGAAGAGTTGATCGATGACATTGAAGAATCTCGCGACACAGAGCCGAATCTCATTAGGGATCCCACCGATTCCTGGAGCGACGAAAATTCCTGAAGCCGCTGTTGGCTCTCGAGAATCTCGGGAAAATTTTCGCATCGAAACGGCCGCGGTTCTATGTGTCTCAGATAATTCCAGATATATCGATGAAGTTTCCAGCATCTGATTAATTAAAACATTTTTATGAATGCATCTTGTATGATCGTAGGTGGAATGGTGACATGAAGTTGATTGAAGGCGTCGACTATTACATCGATCATGAGACCGGGAGGCTCGTGTGGACAGAGCGCCGCTTGTTGTTACGAGGATATTGTTGCCATTCCAGGTGTCGACATTGTCCATGGGGGTGTGGGCCCGAAGATGCATTGAACACGTCGAAAAAAGAATCATATAATGATGATTCAGGTAGGAGAGATTAGTGTGATTCCGATAAGTTCCATTGTAGACCAGGGTGTGACGAAGTTTGTCGATGATTTTGTTCGAACTTTTCGAAAAGACCACGAGACAGTTCTCGCAGTGCGAGACGACAGTCGCCATGATCCTCGAGGGCTTCAGGCGATAGTCGATCTACCGATTCCTTGGGCGATGAAGGATCCCCTGTGGAAGATCGCTCCCGTACCGACGGACTTGATCGACCGTAGAGTCGAGATCACCGGGCCGGCCATCGATCCGAAGATGGCGATCAATGCTCTGAACAGCGGGGCGTCTGGGTACATGGTCGACGGAGAAGACTCCTTGTCGCCGACGTGGGAGAACGTGCTGCGCACCCATTCTACATTAACAGGAATTTCTAGACGAACCCTTGAGTTTAACGTCGGAGGAAGCGTGCATCGAATGGCCAAGAAGACCGCGGTCCTTCATTACCGTCCTCGAGGGCTTCATATGTTTGAGAAGCACTGGCTCGTTGATGGGCAGCCTGCCCCTGCGGCTCTCGTCGATGCCGGATTGTTCCTGTATTGGAATGCCGGTGAATTGTTGTCGCGTGGAACGGGGCCATATATGTACCTTCCGAAGCTTGAGACGGAATTTGATGCCAGGTTCTGGTCCAGGGCTTTGAAGTGGGCAGAGACAGCATTGGGGATTCCTGAAAATTCCGTGCGGGTGACGGTGTTGATCGAGACGTTGCCGGCTTTGATTCGAGCAGAGAGCATCCTGTGGTCATTACGTGAGCGCGTGACTGGATTGAACGTTGGTCGATGGGATTACGTGTTGTCGTTGATTCGCAACATGCACGCAGATCATGAGTACGTATTGCCGGATCGATCAGCCATGTCGATGGATGAGTCTCAGTTGGCTGAGTATGCTCGATGGGTTGTGAGAACGGCGCATCGCCGCGGTGCACATGCGATCGGCGGAATGGCCGCCCAAGTTCCGAGCAGGAAAGATCCTGTTGCAGCGCAACGTGCGATCGATGCAGTGAGACGAGACAAATTGCGCGAGGTGGCGGCGGGGCACGATGGCACGTGGGTCGCTCATCCGGATCTTGTGCCTGTTGCGATGGATGTTTTTGATGTTGAGCTCGATGGTGCCCTCGAGCAGAGATGGAGCATCCATGGCTCGACAGAGTTGAATTTGAATTTGATCGTTGTTCCGATGTCAGGGCCTCGAACGGAGAGTGGATTGCGTGACGCCGTGAGGGTGACGTTGGTGTACGTTGATGCATGGTTGAGGGGAAACGGTTGCGTAGCGATGGATGGAAAGATGGAGGACGCTGCGACGGCAGAGATTAGTCGGGCATTGTTGTGGCAGTGGGTGGCTCGAGGGGCATTATTGGATGATGGAACGAGGGTTGACGCAAATCGAGTGATAGGGGTGATACGGGGTGAGGCAGCAGCGCTTGCCGCTGCGGGAACCGAGCCCCGGGTAGAGACGATTGGATTATTAGAGAGATCAATTCTTGTTAAGCGATTGCCTGATCACATTTTGACTTCGGCATACGAAATTTTAGTGAATAAAAATTTTAGATAAATTCTCCGATAATTATCCATCGTAATTTCCGATGGATAAAGACGACACCGTCAAGCCTGGAGATATAGTGATTTTAGATGAGACGAAGCTTCCTGGCGACGTCGAGGCTATTCCTGTTTGGAATTTAATTCACAACAATTTAATTGACCGTAAAGATCCAGCGTACATTCAAGTTGATTATGTCTTTTATAAAGACATCGTTTTAGTTTTATCTCATCCTTTGAAAGATGGATCTGTCAACGTCTTAACTAGTCGAGGAAAGATCGGTATTTCATGGTTCGGTCATTTGCGAAAGTTTTTTTGATAAGTTCATCTGTGATATAATTATTCTTAGGTGATATGAGAAAAACTCCGCACAATATTGGAAGAGGCGGGTTGATTGGCATAGCATTGGCGACTGTTTTGGGTGCCTGTGCTGCCGCCGCGACCCTTTTGGATGCAGAAAAATCAGAGACAAATCTTTATGATTTGACGGATAGTGGCTCTGGAAAATCTTGTGTAGAATCCGTCGCGTCGAAGGTTTCTTCATCACGCCCTGTTGATATTATCTTCGTGATTGACAATTCTGGGTCGATGGTCGAAGAGCTCGATGCGATAAGAAACAATATCAACGATAATTTCGCCAACGTGATGAACGCCGCTGGTTTGGATTATCGCGTGATCATGATTGTAAAACATGGTCCGCCCGGCACGTATTATGGAACGACGTGTATAGAAGCTCCATTAAGCACTATCCCCAAAGGAGGATGCGCGACGATAGGAGATTCGCCGCCCGGGAACAATCCTGGAAAGTTTTATCACTATAGCTATGACGTTCAAAGTAATGATTCTCCTTGCGTTATTTTAGATACGCTGTTTAATGTTAACTATCGTCCAGATGAATATGGACTTGCGCCTGATGGGTGGATCAAATGGTTGAGACCATCTGCGTTTAAGGTATTCATCGAAGTCACTGATGACGCGCCCGGCTGTTGGTGGTATCCTGATCAAAATGATACTTCAAAGAAGAAAATATTGAATGATTTTCAATCTTCTTTAGGCGGTCAAGTTTTTGCGATGGAGTTTGATAAGTTGTTGACGAAGCTAGCTCCTGAGCAATTTGGAATCCAAGAGGACAGAAATTACGTTTTTTATAGCATTACTGGATTGAAAGAAAAGCCTGCTGCAGTTGATGAAGATTTTGGGGCTTTGATCGATCCGAATGGAAAACCTGATGATCCTTTCTACCCTGGAGAAGAGGTTGTTAGTAACATTTGTTCAACAGCTGTTACTGCAGGACATGGTTATCAATCATTGAGTAAACTCACCGGTGGATTGCGTTTCCCTATCTGCCAAGCAGAGAAATTTGACGTAATTTTTGAGAAGATTGCAGAATCTATCGATTCGATAACAACGACGATCTGCACGCTTGAGATTCCCGACGCAGGTGATGAAGGCCTCGTCGATATTTCAACTGTGAAATTAAGAGTTGATGATGTCGGGGTTGATTCAAGTTACTTTACTATCGTAGAAGATGAAAAATCCTGTTCAGGAGCATCAAATGAATATTATATTGATCAAGTAGGTAATTATGTTATTCTATGTCCTGAAACGTGCAAGGCGGTTAAATCAGATTCAGATGACGTAAAGTTAACTGCTGGTTGTTTACCTCACACAAAATGATCTAATGAATTTAAAAGATAAAAAAAATCTCGTTTCAGAGCTTTCATTAAAATCTAGTGAGATTCACGTTTTTGATTTTGATGACACGATCGTGAAGACTGGATCTATGATTCATGTGACGGCTGCAGATGGAGAAAAGTTTTCTTTGACTCCGCGGCAGTATGCCATGTACGCTCCTGATCCTGGAGATTTGTTCGATTTTTCTGATTTTGAAGGATTGATTGATCCTCAACCTGTCAACAACACGTTATTAAAGCTTAAGATGGCAGTTCGTGACGTCGGTGTTCAAAATGTTTTTATATTAACTGCTCGTGGGAATCCTGTTCCGGTGAGAGATTTTTTACTCGATCAAGGTGTACCTAACATAAGAATATTTGCTGTTGGTTCTAGTAATCCTCAAGCTAAAGCTGACGTGATTGAAGATGAAGTTTTATCTCGAAAGATCAAACGAGTTTATTTCTATGACGATTCAGTGAAGAACATAATGGCTGTTCGAGCATTGAGACAAGATTTGCCTAACGTAGAAATTGTTGCTGTAAAAGTTGGATAATCTCGTTTAATAAAAATTGCATTACATTGAGTGCAAAGTTTTTATTTTTAGTTGTAGAGTATGAAACATGTCCTTAGGTATTTGTTGTCATTGGCTTGACGAACGTACGATACAGAGAACAGGCAGAGTTGAAGTGTACAATGCAATGGATGAGCGTACTTTGCAGCTCGGTCGTTACAGAACAGGAAAGTATTCCTCTGAGTTGATCGCTTCTACTTATGAACACAATGTTGAGGCCCTCGTAAAAATGTTGCCTCGGATTGTGAAATCCGGCATCAAATTGTTCAGAATTTCTTCTGCAATGTTTCCATTGGCTGATCAAGTTGATGTTTCATTGTGGAAAGGAAATGAAAATCTCTCGAGAATTCTTGCCCGTGCCGGGCAAATCATCAAGGAAAATGGTTTGCGCGTGACGACGCATCCTGGACAATTTTGTGTGTTGTCTTCTGACTCTGAATCAGTTGTGAAAAAAGCGATAACTGAACTTGAAATTCATGCATGGATGTTCGATACAATGGGTCTTGAAAGTTCTGCAAGATATGCCATCAACATTCATGGTGGAAAATCAGATCGATCAGAACAATTGGCCCGCCGGATCGATGAACTTCCTGACAACATTCGATGCAGATTGACTCTTGAAAATGATGAAACCGCATACTCTGTCGTGGATCTACTTCGGGTGCATCAAATGACGGGCGTGCCTGTCGTGTTCGACACTCATCATCATGTTTTCAATGAAGATTCTTTGTCAATGGAAGAAGCCATGCATGCAACGATGGAAACGTGGCGCAATGGTGTTTTGCCTCTTCAACACATCAGCAACACGGAACCTCATTTGGTGAACGGAAATTTTGTTGATCGAAGAAAACACAGCAATATGATTCATTACGTTCCAGATTGCCAACTGAAATTTCTTCGTGAAAAAATTATTGATGTTGAAGTAGAAGCGAAGCAGAAGAACATCGCTGTCTTTGACATGTCAAAAAAGTTTGATATTCCTTTGTGAATAAAAAATTTTCGTGCAGAGCAAAGAAAAAAGAAAGTTTGATAAAACATTAGAAGGAGGCCGAAAGGCAAAAAACAATATGGGTAAGAACAAGAAGAAGAATAAGAAGAGCGACGTTGAGATGATTGACAATGAAGTTGAAATGTTTGCTGATGTCGGGTATGAGGATGAAAGTCCTGTTCCTTATCCCGAAAAGTTTGATAAGGAAGTTTTGATTTCATTGAATGATGATGAGCTTCACAAGCTTGGTCGATCTCTGGACGATTCTATCTTGAGAGTATCTAAGATGAATCTTAATCCTTATCCATGGGAGATTGAGTTGTGTTATGTCCAACAAGAGATGCAACTTCGTTCAACGAGGCGCGCGGCTCACGCAGATTGGATCAGCAAGCTTCCTCCTGTGGAGATGGAGTGAGATGGAATCAACCACAGTTCAGCAGACAAAGCCATTAAAGTTTAAAAAGTCTTCACTAGGTGAAGATCATAATGGTATGTCAAATTATTTGACATCTTTGAAGAAATATCCTCAACTGTCTCATGAAGACATGATGGAGTTATTCAAACAATATGAGCTTGGAGGTGGTAAAGCAATTAGTGCGAAGAAGAAGCTTGTTGAATCCAATCTTCGATTGGTCGTTTATATTGCAAAACAATACAAGGGATATAACATTCCGCTTGAAGACTTGATTCAAGAGGGAAATCTTGGTTTGATGAAGTCAATCGAAAAGTTTGACTGGACCAAAGGATTTCGTTTCTCTACTTATGCTACTTGGTGGGTGAAGCAAGCCATCGGGCAGTATATTCTAAAACGTAAGAGAATCATCCGTATGTCGGCTCATGCAGTTACCGCGCAGAAAAAAATGGCTGCGGCTGCAGAAGAATACAGGCAGATGATGGGTTGTGATCCGACTGCTGAAGAACTGAAAGAAATGACAGGAACTTCAGACGCGGTATATAATGCAACCACGTTTGCGGGTCGAAACATTATTTCTCTTGATCAACCCATGTCGTCAGAGCCAGGAGGAGATACGCTTGAAGACAAGCTTGTCGACGACAAGAATGTTTCACCATTAGAGAAAATTTCATCTGAGCAATTGATGCTTATTGCAAGATCTGTGTTGGAACAATTGTCTCCAAAAGAAGCTGCAATTTTGAGGCTTCGATTCGGATTGGTTGATGACGTTTTAGAAGACCCTTCATATGATATTACGAACGAAGATGTTGGAATGATTGCATCTGGGTGCGGTTTAAAATGATGATTAAAATCCTTTTAGGATTATCAGTGGCACAAATTATTCTTAATTTTTTGCAATATCTTTCAATTAAAAGATTAGTTTTAGAACTAGAAGAAGATTCTTCAAATGAAGATGAATCAAATCAAAATGAAATGGTTCAAATAGAAAGTAATTTGAACACGAGATTGAGAGAAATTCAAACGACACAATTTTCGCCGCGAGTGTCTAGAATTCCAATTCGTTTGGTAAAACCACAAGGAGATGATTGAAATGATGAGAAAAGGAAAAAAGTTTGAATCTGGATATGCTACAGTCGATGATGGCGTAAATTATAGAGATATTGCCGATACAATGACTGAAATTGGATATACAATGAATCATTCCTCTGCAAGGAACTATGTTTTGCGTGTGATGAAAAAATTTGCAGAAGCCATTGTAGATCAATATGGGATCAAGATGTCAGAAGAAGGATTGGATAGAGTAGCAAAATCTCCAATGTTTCAAAGCGGTATTGCAGAGGTTCTTCAAGACATTGAGTACGCAAGGAAGTTTTGAAATGAAGGCCACAAAATATCAGATTAAATCTCAAATTAGGTTAGAAGACCTTCTTCGTCGAAGAAAGACGAACTTGAATCAATTCATTAAGGATCGAGGAATTACAACGTATGAAGGCCTTGATTCCCTTTGTAAGAGATTAGGCGTTTTGACGCCGAATCAAGATTCTTTTTTTCAGTGCATTGAAAAATACGTTTCTAATCCATCTTCTGGTGTTGTCGTAATTCCTCCGCCTCTTGTAATTCATGAATCGACCGGAGAACCTGAACTTGTAGAAGAAGATTCTTTTGAAGATTTCAAACCTCAAATTTCAGTAACAGATGAAGCTGAAGGCGGGGAAATTTCGGTAGTTTTAAAAGAAGCTGCGATCAACACAAGTAAGCAGTTGACAAAGAAACAAAAGAAACAATTTAAAAAGCAGCAACAAGAAACTAACTGAGTATTAGGAGGGGAAATGAAGAGAGTCATTGTTTATGATGTAGAGCAAAAAAAACCTGAGAGTGCAACAAAACATTCTGAAAAAATTCAAGCGAATAACACGAAGCAGGAATCTTGGGAAAAAGAAAAGCGCATCAGGGCAATGAAAACAATAGAGAATGCTTCAGTTTTAAGTGGAATTGTTAAATCGATTGAAACGCTTAAGTTAAATGATCCCAACGAAGATGGGCAAGTTATTAAAGAAGCAGTAGAGAAAATTTCTTCTATTGTTGAAGAGATGAGAAAAGATTTTAAAAAAGACTATTGGGACTGATTCTTTTCATCTCTCTATTTTGGAAGTAGTCTGACGTTGTCTTCTTTTTTCTCTTCAAGCAATGATTTTAGATCTTCTTCAACAAGATCTGCATGATTTTTTGCGCTAGCTCTAATCCCCCAAAAAGCAACATTGGATTGATATATTTCTTGGTAAGCTACAGATGGTCGTATTAGAAACCCTCTTCCAGACTTAAATTCTTCATATAGCATGGTGTCAACTGGCATTATGCAGCATGAAAAGATTGATAATAGTCTTGCAGCGTGGACAGGATTGACTAGGTAAGCATGGGCTCCATAAGGAACCCAATCAATTTTGTTATATAACTTGTAAGATTCATGTTCTAATTTTGGTCGTTCTTTACTATATGAGCCCAAAGAAATGATGCTCCAATCGGAAGGAGCGTTTAATAAAGCCCACATAACCGCAAGTCTTGGGTTGAAAAGAAACCTGCAATCGTCTTCAATGATTAACCACGCTTTACAATTCATGTATTGTTTATTACTGGTTAACATCATGTATCTGATTGCTGCTGCATGAGAAAGAGAACATGATATCTCTGCGGTTGACATGCTCGTCGCGGGTAAAGAGATGTTCTCTACTGCATGAAGTTTTACGTGATGTATGTTCCACGCAGATAAATGTGTGATTAAATCTTCATATCGAGCTTGATCTTTTTCAAGATTGATGATAACCGCCGGCGGGACTAGAAAGTTTCCCTCGCGCAGAGGAGAAGTAGCCTCGAGCATATTACGCTCTAAATTTTTTAATTCTGACATGTCTTTGTTGAATATACGTTTCGATTAAAATATTGTTAATTTTCATTTGTTCTTAGTGCAAGTTTGTCATTGCTTGTGGTAGATTATATCCATGCAAACAGTCATCGACATTTTGGAGAGGCTTGAGTCCGACAACTCTCGTTTGTTCAAGGAAGAACTTCTCGAATCGCAAGTTGACAACGGTCTTCTTAAGAGAGTTTTTGTCGCCGTAGGAGATCCGTACCTTAACTTCTACGTGAACAAATTCAAGATGCCTTCCGCGGAAGGCATGGGTCACGATGACATGGTATTGCAACAATTCCTTGATGAAGTCTACGAAAATCTGCCGACGCGAAAGAAAACAGGCAACTCCGCTAAAGAATTCGTAGAATATCTTTTTAAGGGTATGACGCATCTGCAACAGAAGTGGTGTCAGCGAATCCTTCTCAAAAACCTTCGTTGCGGTGTACAGGCAACGACAGTCAACAAGATTTGGCCGGGAGCAATTACGGGATTTTCTGTTCAGCTCGCCGAATCTTTGAAAACTCATTATGAAAACGGAAGCGGAATCATCATAGATGATGATGTCAGCTATCCTATCAGAATTGAACCAAAGCTCGATGGTCTAAGATGCGTTGCGGTGAAACACAACGGTGAAGTGACGATGTTCACGAGGAATGGCACTGTTCTAGAGACCTTACCTCGGATCAAGTTGCTGCTCGAGTCGGCTCCTTGGGATAACTTCGTCCTCGATGGCGAAATCATGGGTGCAGACTGGAACGAGTCTGCGTCGGTCGTCATGTCGCACAAGAAAAATAAGGATGATTCTAACATGATCTTTCACGTCTTCGATGCCATGTGTTTTGAAGACTGGCGTGACCAAGAGAATTTCCTTCCCTTGAAAGATCGAGTAGAACTTGTTCAAGAGTTGGTGTCTCAGGTTTCAAGTTCTTCCATTGTTCAAGTTCAAGGTAGAACTGTTAATGATCAGGAAGAGCTTCTTGCAATGTATCTTCGTGACACTGACGACGGGTATGAAGGTGTCATGATCAAGGATCTAGATGCTCATTATGTCTTTAAGAGGACTTCGAATATTCGGAAAATGAAACCAGTGGCGACATATGAAGGAGTTATCGTGGGTCATTATGAAGGGCGTCGAGGTTCGAAACGAGAGGGGTTATGGGGCGGGTTCGATGTTGTTCTACCAAATGGTGTGACGACCCGCGTTGGGAGCGGTTTCACAGACAAGCTGAAGGCAGAGATCAACTTGAATCCTGATTCATGGATCGGTAAGATTGTTGAAATGGAAGGCCAACCTGATCCGCTGACTGGTGATGGTCTGACGAAAGACGGAAAGGTTCGATTTCCTGTTTATATTCGTGAAAGAGATCCAAGAGATGTTGACCTCCGTGTCGTCGAAAGTTTCGAAAAATTAAAGAACCAATGAATTGTAATATTTTGTAAATTTGCAGTACAAATTGCTTGATCATGTATATTTTATGATCGAGTAATCTTAGTGATTACATTTGGTTACATTAACGGAGAAAAAAAATGAAAAATTTTGCATTACTTTTAGTTGCCGCTTGTTTCGTTGCTGGATGCCCTGGAAAAGATCCTGTCGCAGCTGACGCATCAGCTTCCGCCGTCGTGACAGCATCAGCAGCACCTTCAACTGTTCCATCAGCAGTAGAGACAGCTGCACCTGCAGTTTCAGCATCAGCAGCAGTTGAAGCAGCACCTGCAAAGAAGTGAAAACTAATTAATCACAAATTAGGTCCTGTGGTTTAAAGGAACACCTTGTGTATCAAGGAGGAATAAGCTTCGATGCTTATCAGGACCACCATGAAGAGATTTCAATATTAAGATCTTACAATTTTACCATTCTCTTCTTCAATTACGTCGTTTTCATTCAATTTATATTTTAAGTAAATTCGTAACGTCGTGTTTTCAAGACTCAATTTTGCAATTTGAGTTTGAAGACTTAGCGTTTGAATTACGTTTTTTTGTGAAGTAATTACTTTCAAATCTTCTTTTGAAATGTATTCTTCAATTACATTTCTATTTAAAATAGAATTATCTTCATCGTTTTTTTCTATTGGTTTCATACGATTTTAATCGTAATTTATTTTTTGTATTGTCAGTAGTAAATTTGTTAACTCTCAACAAACTATAAACTTTATCTTCAACGTTCCATTCAACGCGTTCGTTGCGTGAGAATTATAAATTCTGATGTTGAATGAACCATTAGTAATAGAATCTACGTAAATTAAAGGGACTCCGTTCGTATCATATGTTCCGCTATAATCACCCATCGATGCAATTACAGCAGACGAAGATCTAACAGCACTGTTGGTTACAGTAAATGATGATGATGAACCTGCTGTAATTGTTGCAGATACAGTCGTAATAACACCTGAAGTTGAGTTTATAGTAACTCCATTCGTAATGCCTGTTTGTTGCGTAATAGATGCTTGTCCGAGGTTAGCAGAGCTGCCTTGAGCTATCGTGAAGTTACCTGTGTTCAAGGAACCACTTATGAATACATCACCACCAAAGATAGACTTTTTAGCTGATGTTCCCGAAACTCCAATCGTTCCGCTGACATACATGCTGGTTTCATTTGGCAACGATGAGACGCCGATTACGACCGAAGACGTAGTGTAAGTATAATAATTTAGTGGACCAGTTGTCGTAGTTTGATAAGTCACCAACACGAAACCATTACCGCCGCCTGCAACAAAATTGCTTCCAGTGCCGACTCCTGTCACGTAATATATGCTATTTGTTTGAGCAGGCAAAGTAGGAGAACCGCTCAATCCGTCAGATCCTGTTTGTAAAGATCCACCAGAGACTTTAGAAGGATGATAATAACCTGAACCTCCACCGCCTCCTGAACCGTCAGAAGCCCCTCCACCGCCGCCAAAGTATCCTGAGCCACCGCCTCCACCATCATTAGTGCCTGACGTTGTATTATCATCTTGTCCTGTTCCACCTGCATTACCACCTGTTAATGCACTTCCTGCCCTGGGAGGAGATGTATCACCATTTCCGGCAGTTCCGCCGGCTAATTGAGTACCTCCTTGTCCTGGGTTACCGCCGTTACCTCCCGTGTTGCCAGTGGACCCCCCGCCGCCTCCGCCACCTTTATATCCTGTACCGCCGCCGCCGCCACCAGCGATTAATAACGCATTTACTTGTTGAGGAGTGCTACTACCGCTAAAAATGCCTGAATAACCGCCACCACCACCACCTGATGCATCTCCGCGAGTTCCAAATCCTGCATTTGGCCATCCTCCCAGACCACCGTTACCTGCAGTTGATGCGGCATCGCTTCCGCCTCCACCGACAACGATATACAAAGTATCACCTGGTGTGACAGATATTGAACCAGATGCAAAACCGCCTGCACCACCTCTGAAACTAGAATACCCACCCGTTCCGCCGCCGGCGGCCCAAACGTATGCATTTACGCTAGTAACGCCAGCTGGTACTGTGAAGCTTTGTACTGTTCCACTGATATAAGAGAAAGATGTAGAAGCAGCAGTTATAATGTCTGAGCCTTGGCTGCTTGATAGAGTCCAACCCGTGTTAACTGTCGCTCCACCTGATGCCGTAGAAGAAATTGTCACAGCCCCATTCGACGCGGAGGTAATTGTTACGTTCGATCCAGCAATGAGGTATGAAGTTCCATCAGTTAGTCGAGTAAGAGAACCTGACAGTCCATTCAACGCATGAATGGTACCTGATGCTATTAAGTCACCACCGAAGGTAGAAACTTTTCCTGTTGCAGTTCCTTTATCACCTATAGTACCTGAAACATAGAAGCTAGTATCTGCTCCGACGTTTACATTAAAGAAAGAAGAACCAATTCTTACACCGGACGGCGACAACAATCTAACGAGGTTATTCTCATTGATATCAATACCCCCACCATTTGCAGATATGTTTAAGAATGTCTTTGCATCGAGGTAAGTGACAACGCCCGGGATTGATGCAACTTCAAGTCCGTTATTTCCAACCTTTAATGTGCCTGAAACTACGAGGTTTCCACCGAAGACCGAGTCATTGATACCGGTTGCTCCTAGGCTACCCCTAGAACCTGAAACAAAGAAGAAAACGTTTGAGCCCACGTCGGTCGGGGCATCAATGCTGTTGTCTGTTCCTCTGAAGGCAGCTGATCCTGTAGTAAAAATTGCACCATTGGTTGTGCTATCAAAGAAGTCGTCAATAGCGGATATATTTGCGCTAATCGTAACAGCCCCGTTTGATGCAGAAGTTATTGCAACGTTGTTACCAGCGATGAGGTAAGAAGTTCCGTCAGTCAGCTTGGTGAGAGATCCACTCAGGCCGGCACTATGCTTAGTGACACCGGTAAACATCGTACCGCTGACGGTAGCAACAACAGAGTCATTAATGTTGAGTGTTACGTCACCTGATGTTCCCCCACCTGACAAACCAGTTCCAGCAGTGACGGCGGTGATGTCGCCTGCTCCGCCGGCAGCTAATAAATCGGTTCCTACACCGGCAGAACATGCTGTTAAATCGATGTACGCTCCTCTGGCCGTTCCACCTTGCTCAAAGATTCGAAGTTTATTTCGATAGGAGTCAATTGTGATACCAACGCCAACAAGCGTTGTGTTCGTTACTGCTTTTGCTAATAATATTTCGCCGCCTTCATCACCTGAAGAGTTGTCGGACCTAAGTTTGCTGCCTGCTGCAATATCTACCCCTGCCGCAGTGGAAACTTCTCCTGTGAATCTAGAACCGCTGATTGTAGCGACAACAGAATCATTAATTGATAATGTAACGTCTCCCGAAGAACCCCCTCCGGTCAAGCCAGTGCCAGCTGTAACTGAAGTTATATCGCCAGCTTGACCGCTGATCGTCACCGCGCCATTGGATGCGGATGTTATCGTTATGTTGCTTCCCGCTATCAGATACGAAGTTCCGTCAGTTAACTTGGTAAGCGAACCGCTTAATCCTGCATTATGTTTAGTTATTCCAGTAAACGTTGTCCCACTAACTGTTGCAACGACTCCATCATTGATTGCTAAAGTTACAGCCCCTGATGTTCCTCCACCGGTTAATCCTGTTCCAGCAGTGACAGATGTTATGTCTCCAACTGTTCCATCATTAGTAATTGTGATAGCACCGGATGAACCTGTTACGATAGAGATACCACTTCCTGCGATGAGGTATGAAGTTCCGTCGGATAGCTTTGTATGAGAACCTGAAAGCCCTTGAGAGAACTTGGTCTGCCCAGAAACCGTATTTGTTCCAGATGAGTTACCGATGTTTAATGCCGTTGATGCTCCACCTGCAAAATTCACAGTCGTTGCACCGGTGTTAAAAAGAGTAGCAGAAGCACCTGATGTTGAAACTAACCCGCTATCTCCTATTGAAACATCGCCTATCGTAAGGATGTTTGTAGTTTTGTTGTATGTAAATTCTGCATCACCACCAAAGGTCGATCCACCATCGTTAAACTGAACGTACGTGTCTAAGCCTCCCGGAGTTGTGGTGCCTGCGCCGCCACCGCCACCAGCACTAACGATGTTACGAAATAAACCGCCTTGAACAAATCTTGCTTGTGCTGTGTTTGAAAGATCAGTGGCATTTCCTTTTACAGCAACAACTCCGACGAATATTGCTGAAGTCCTTGTGTTGTCTCCTTCAGTAAACGTCTCTGATGATATCCCAGTTTCTGCAGCATCTAAGGTATTATATGTTTGATTTCCATAATATACGTAAAGTGCTCTATCAACAGAATTAGGGAACCAGTAGACCCTTTGGTTAGTATATTGTCCTGCAGCAACAGCTGCTAGAGTGCCGTTGTTATTATACTGTGATGGGTCTATGACAGTATATCCTGCACCGGCAACTCCGATGTCGATGCGGTATGTCGAACCGCTGACATATTCTCTATAGATCTTTGATGTTGTTACAGCAGAATCAGACGTGGAAGAAACATAGTTTGGATCATCAGGATCCGTTCTGTAGTTTCTACCTTCGGCATATGAATCACCGGATGTCTTTGTCAGACCCAATGTCGATCCGCTGTGTGTCAGTGTGTGGCCGGAAATTTTTAAAGGACCGAATGCCCTTATGAAGTGACCATACTGTTGGGAAACTCCATATGATGTGACTGGATTTGTTACCGCTGCGTTGGTGATAGAACCAGACTGATGCAGAATTCTTCCTATGGATAGGTAATCTAGATAATCTCCATTTGAAAAAGGAGTGGTTCTTTGTATCAATCCGCCCGAAGGATTGATTCCAATATATGTTATCTGCGAAGATGTTACGTAAGTCAATGACTGACTGACATATGTCGGCCAATTAACGAATGCAACCGTTGGATATGGATCCGAGGTTGTCGTAGCGTTTTGAGACACAATCAGGCCAGAACCTGATGTTAGTGAGAATGTTGTCGATCCAGCGGCCGTAGATAAAACTCCACCGTGAAGAAGGCCAGTAGACAACGTGGATTCCAACCAACGAAGACGTGTCGTGTTGGTGTAACCAGTTCCAGGTTCATACTGAGTAAAATACAAGTCGTTGGTAGAACCGGAGGTGTAGATGTATGAAGCAGAGACATCAGTAGGAATTCTAAGATTACCCACCGGTTTCATCTGGATGTAATCGGAAACTCCGAATGCACCGGAGATGAATGTATCTCCCTTAAGGATTATTGATGGGTTATTTGCTCCTGTAGAGGTATTGCTACCTGAGACGAAGAATGTTACCGTTGGGTTTGGAAAGTCAGGAAAGGAAGAACCAGGGTTGTTTGCGAATATTACACTTCCGGTTATTCCTATCTTTGAAGAATTACTCGCAGACCCAGAAATATTATTTGCAATTAACGCCATGGTTCTTCCTTCCTGTTTCTTTTGATTTAAATAACTGTCATCAGAACTTTAGAGTTGGTGATTCATCAAGTTCTGGCACTGCTTCGAGAAGGAACTTATAACGTTTACCTGTTTTATTGAATCGAATCGTTAACATGTCCTCTTCTTCAATCAAGGTATAGTCACCGCGGTCGTTTTTGAGATGTAAGTCGCCTGTATATACGTTAGCCCAACGTTGAGTTGCTGAACCTAGATCTACTGAGTTATCAACAAGCGGAAGAACGCTGGTATCAACTCTTGCAGTAAAAGACACTGTGTCCGTAGTTGCGTTTCCAAGATCAACGTCTCCGTTGAAAGTAGCAGTGCTGCTAACGCCCAACGTTGTGGTTTGAGTTCCGCCGTTTAAGAGTGCTGATCCAGCTATCGTGAGGGTCGATGAACCTGTGATGCTTTGTGTGACGTTTAGCGTACCTGTTGTAGAAACGTTGCCAGTCGTATCGGCGACCTGGAATACACCTGAATCAGCAATTATTCCACCATTGAGAAGTGCTGCACCGGCGATGGTAAGAGTTGATGAACCTGTGATGCTTTGTAATACTTGCAAAGTACCGATTGTCAAAATGTTACCAGTTGCATCTGCAACTGTGAATGCGTTAGTATCAACAGCTATGCCGCCATTTGCATTCAATAAACCTGCAACCGTTAAAGCGTCTGTAGTTTTATTATATGTTAAACCTGAGTCGCCTCCGAAAGTTGAACCTCCATCATTAAATTGAACTTGAGTGTCTGTTCCTCCTGGAGTTCCGCTGCCGCTAGTTGACGATATTGTAATTGCACCATTTGAAGCTGATGTGATGGTGACGTTGCTTCCAGCGATAAGATAAGAAGTTCCATCCATTAATTTTGTTAAAGAACCTGAGAAACCCAAGCTTGCTGAAACTATGTTACCTTGAATGTTATTTGCATGCAAATTAGAATAGTTTGAAATTGTCAAGCTTCCCGTTGCGCTTGAAGTCGTTGTGGCGAACGCAAACTCAGAGTTTGTGTTGTCCCATTTTGACATGACATTAACTCCGCCAGTTGCAAGACCACCAATCCACCCACGATCGCCATTGGTTTGTTGAATGGTACCTGAAGCGAAGCCTAGCCCGATGACAGAATCTTTAACTTCAAGATTTGTAGTGTTGACGGTCGTCATTGCACCATTGACTGTAACGTCACCAGTAACAGTTAGATTACCTCCAACTGTTGCATTTCCTGTCACACCGACTGATGCTAATGTCGTGGCTCCTTGAACGCCTAATGTACCCCCGACGGTTGTATTACCTGATGCGGCGGTAACTGAGAATGTTGGGGTCCCGGTTGCACCTTTAACTGTTACGCTTCCTGAAGATACAAGCGTAGATTTAAAAAGGCTCGCTTCATCAACTAAAAAGTTAATCCCAGAATCTAAAGATGGGAATGTTGCCGCAGGTTTTGAAGCGATAACGACAGAACCTGTGATGCCTATTGCAGAATTTGATAATGCACTACCTGATATGTGTCCAACTAAAGCCATGAATATTTACTCCCGTTATGGTTAATGTAAATATTCAATAGAGAATTAATCCAGCGGTTGAAGCATCATTTTGTACTTTTTACCTGTGATATTGTTTACAACGCACAGATAATCTTTTTCTTCTACGATGGTCCAATCCCCTCTTTCATTTCGAAGATGAAGATCTCCCGTGTAAATGTGTGCCCAACGTTTGTCTGGGGTTCCTAACGTATACGTTGAATCTAAATCGGGGGTTATACTTCCTTGTATTCCAAACGAGCCTGTTAAAGATAATGTATTGGTTGAAGAATTAAAATTAAGATTTGCTGAGGCCCCGAAAGATCCGCCGTTATTAAATTGTATTTGTTGATCACTTCCAGCAGGAGTTCCTGAACCTCCAGTTGATGAAATTGTTACTGCACCATTTGAAGCTGATGTGATGGTAACATTGCTTCCAGCGATAAGATAAGACGTGCCATCGACAAGTTTCGTAAGAGAACCGCTCAATCCGTCGTTGAAAACAGCCGCACCATTTGCGATAATTTTCCCAGTACCAGCATTTAATGTAAGAGATGATGCGCCTGTTGTCTGACCCAATGTTACTGTCTGCGCAGTCGAAGCTACACCCGCAAGGTTGATTATCGTGTCTGTAAATTGGGCAATTTGATTGTCATTGTTGCTTATTATTACTGAGGTACCCGTAGGAGCATTTAAACTTGTTGTGCCTCCTGCCGATTGATAAAGCGCGTAGTTACCTGAATTTCCAGCGCCGACGTGCGAGAGAGAAGAATTACCAAACATCGCAGCATTTGTCCACCACGGATGAGTACCGACTGCAGCTTTTCCTAAGAAAGAATCTGGGCTTGCGGCACTTCCACCGGCCGCTATTAAAATTCCCGTAAATGTTGAACCAGTTATCGTAGCGACAACAGAATCATTTATAGCTAACGTGTAATTTCCGTTTGCTCCACTATCTGTGGCTTTTAATCCTGTGCTCGGAATAAATACTCTTTCATTAGGTAATGAAGAAGTTAAAGCTAGAACTAGATAAGAAGCTCTTTCATCGGCGCCTCCTGCCCCACCTCCGCCCCCTGAAGCATAAACCGGTTGCTGTCTGAAGAATGAATATGTTTTTCTTAATCTGTTTTTATCGTCGGCCATTTTTATGACAGCTCATGAGATTGTATTACGTATTGAGTAAAATTATATACTACTGAGTAAAATTATTTAGCTTAAAGCATTAATCATCCGTTTTTGTGTCAACATAATAGAAAAAAGCATATTTATATTCATTAGAAATGAACGCTGTCAAGCATTATTGGGGTATGCTTGTTAAACATCAACAAGATGATCCTGATTACCTAAAAAATATTTTTCAAAAAGAATTTAATGGTAAAATAGTAGGATTTAATAAAAAAAATAGGGTTGAGTTTCTTTCAAATTTTTATCCTTCTACCATATCTTTTGAGAACGATTTATATCCCACGGTAGAGCATGCGTATCAATCTTCTAAAACGACAAATCAACAATCAAGGTTGTTGATTAAAAAAGCTAAAACTCCTTATGATGCAAAAAAGCTTGGTAGATCTCTAGTTTTGCATGAAAAGTGGAATGATATGAAAATTGATATCATGAGAAGCTTAATACGAGAAAAATTTAAAAATCCGTTTTTAAGGCATTTATTGTCATTGACAAATGATAACCAGCTTATTAACGAAAACAAATGGAATGATAAGTTTTGGGGTATGACGAATGGCGTTGGAGAAAATTGGCTAGGTAAAATCTTAGAGGAGGTGAGAAAAGAAATTATTGTTGAAGATTCTTTAGATTTTTAATAGAGAGGAACGGATATGTCTTCATTAAAGCAAGCCATAGTAATTAGAAAAGATTTAAATTTTAATAAAAGACAAGTTGCGCAACAAGTTGCAAAAGCTTCATTAAAATTCATTATAGAAAATAATGAAGCAGAAAGAGGAGGAAAACTTGTCGTTAGTTTGTCCAATGATGAGGTTGCATGGTTAACAGGTTCATTTTCGCAGGACATACTAGGGGTAAAAAATAAAGATCAATTGGACGATATTATGTTCCGCGCCCAAATTCTTGGCATTGAAGCATATCCTGTTTTTACAAAAGGAGAAGATGAGACAGAAACTTCTTGTATAGCATTAGGACCAGATGAGTCTGGTGTCATAAATAAGCTTATTCATGGATTAAAACCATTTTAAATTTAAACTGTTAAACAGTTATAGATTATAAAAAATACATAAATGAAAAAGTGTAAGATAACGCTGGAACCTCGAGCTAAGCAAAAATGTTTTTATTTAGCTCCAAACGCTGAAATGTTATATTTGGTTTCTGCTGTTTCTACAAATAAAACGTTGATAAAAAATTTAAGGTCTAATCCAGACATAGAAGTAATTTCATTAGAACATGATCAATGGATAGAAGCAGAATGGAATGGATGCCAAAATATTAGAGACGATTTTGAAACAGTAAGAATGAATTTTGTCAGGTTAATAAGAGTTGCAAAATTAACTTCAGGAAAAGATTCTGATGCTTTAATTTCACTTCACTTTGGATGGATTTTGGGAAATCATTTGAAATTTAATAACCACAAAAAAAGTGGTATGAAAGTCACATTGTTGTCCAAAGACGATGAGCAATATAATTTTTCTGAATTATTTCAAGACAATGACACGCATGAAGAAATAACCAAAAAACTAAAAATAGAAAATTTGTGTTAAAATTTTTTATTTATTATTGAAGATTATTCTATTTTCTATTGATTTTTTTATACTATCAATCCGTAATTCCTAAGAGCTGTATAAAGATTTGCTAACGTGTCACTCGCAACTGATTGTTTAGCAACTGGTGCAGTTCCAAAAAAACCTATTCCTGTCGAATCAGTCTCTATTCTAGTTGACGTTGACATGGGACCAACATACTGTAATTGAATCGAATCGGTCGAATTTAATTCGATATCCCCCGTTCCTGATTGTATAACGACTGATGAGGCTCCATTAGTATTGCCTATTGTAATTACTGATTTTCCTGTTCCTGCAGGTGAACCGGAACCAATATTTATCGTCTGCGTATTTCCTGTCGACGTATTTGCGTTACCAATGTTTATCGTATTTGAAACTGTAGACTGTCCTAAAGTTATTGTTCCTGCACCTGATGCACTCCCCATTGTGTAAGACGTACTCGTAGAGCCGGAAAAAATCATGTCACTTTTGGATTCTAATAACATTCCTGCTGATCCTGCAAAAACATGCGTGTATGAGCTTCCTGACAAACTTCCAAGAGCAGTTAAACATGTGTCAGGGGTCGTACCTATTCTGACGCTATGAACCCCTCCTGGATCAACTACGGCTCCTTCGCTGATTATTCTAACTTCGTGTCCGGTCGACGAAGTTCCATCACAAACTGCTACATAGTTACCAGTCAAAACAGCTTTTGCTCCGATGTAAATGCTCTGCTTGTAGGCTGATGAAATATCAATGTTCGAACCAATCATGATTCTTCTAGCAGAGTTTGTGCAACCTATTCTAATGTCGCCAGTTCCGGAATTAAGAAACAGTTCAGAAGCTCCTGTTCCACTTCCTAATGTTACATATTGAGTCGCGGTACCTGTGGCAATATTACAAGTCCTTTGAGATGCAGTTGTAGCAATTTCAAGAGCCCCTGTCCCACAATCTATTTGCATGCTAGAGGTTCCGGTAGAACTACCTAATGTGACGTTTGTTTGCATCGAGGGTGTGGATCCAATTTTTACTAGCCTTGTTCCTGCAAACGCTCCTGTGGTTCCTATTTGAATGTAACCAGTTCCGGATTCAATGTTGATATTTTCGCTTCCGCTTCGTATATTGACCTCAGAACTATTAGAACTGCTGCCAATATTAACAACCTGTGTCGCAGCGCCTGTTCCTAAGTTGACTGTTCTTGCAGCAGCAGTAGTACCCATATTGAGAGTTGAGGCGCCATTCGACAAATTAAATGTTGATGATGTCGTTGTTATGTCGCCACCATTGACTGCAATGTCGCCATCAAACGTTGTTGTTACAGACGAACCAACAAAAGTCGTCGTTCCGTTTGCTGTAATTGTATCTGCAGATGAATCTCCAAGCGTCACATTGCCATCAACCGTCAGTGCGTTGTTGATTGAGGTTGTTCCAGTTGCTGCTCCTATTTCTATCGTGGTCGCTGCTCCACCAATATTAAGAGTAGTCACTGTAGAATTTAAGAGATTAAATGTAGTTGCCGTAGAAGTAATCTTGTTCGTTGAAGAAGCAGCAGTACCATTGACAGCTAAACTGCCAGCTACCGTAGTGGTATCTGTTGCTGCATTACCCAGCGTCGAATTACCATCAACCGTCAGTGCGTTATTGATTGAGGTTGTTCCAGTCACTGCTCCTATTTCTATTGTGGTCGCTGCGCCGCCTACGTTAAGGGCAGTCACTGTAGAATTTAAGAGATTAAATGTAGTTGCTGTAGAAGTAATATCTCCGCCATCTACCTCAAGATTTCCAGGAGTTGTTATGTCATCTGAATCGCTAATCAATACTCCTGAATTTTGTATTAATTTTCCTGTAGTTAAATCAAATCTAACAATCGCATTATCAGTAGACGATGAAGGGCCTACAACATCTCCGCTTCCGCCTCCACCGCCGATGGCTGAAATTGTTACAGTTGATCCAGCACCTCCATCTGAAATAGAAATTCCTGATCCGGCCGTCAATACTCTTTCATTTGTTAAAGTACCATTTATACCTAAAACAACGTAAGATGCATCTGCCGGGGCTCCTCCGCCACCACCGCTGATCGATGAAGTAGAAACTGAGAACCATGATGTTCCATTCCAAGATAATTGAATACACCCGTAATTTATTGAAATAGATTGATAGTTTGATCCGTCTATCGTCCCACCATTTGAGCCATATATCCTTATGGGATATGTTCCTGATGTACCAGAAAAATCTTTAACAATTACTAATTGTCCGACACGAGGACTTTTTGGTAATGTTATTGAAACATAACCTGATGGTGGTGCAGATGTATTTGATATGTTGGCAATTGTTATATGTTCATCAACTGTAGAAGACCATGAATTTCCAGCATTAACGAAATAATCTTTTTCAGATAAAGACACTTTACCTTTTAGTACAAAATCAGCTGGTTGTGAATTTAATCCAACTTGAAAAGCTTTAGGTGACACGACAAGTTGAACATCATTAGTTGTATTATCACGAACAAATAAGAGCGTTGATTCGTCAACTTGCTGTTGTGTTTTTCCTGTCGCCATGATTATATTGTTACATTTCCATCTCCATCTACAGAGATGCTAATAAGAGTTAAATTTGAAGTAGAGGATCCTTGAGTAATTGGATCAACATTTCTTTGTTCTAAATCAAAATATGGTAGAGATGAAGTTGCATATTCACTCAAATTTTGAGATAAAGTGTTTTCAGGAGGTGTACGGACGTTGTTTTTATCAAAAAACTTAACTGTAACCGGTGCATCATTTGTGTCATTTTCTGATACGATTGTTTTTGTCACGTCATCATAAAGAAATTTAGTATACAAACGCTGCTCTAGCATGTCCCTGTATTGACCGTACCTACCTTGCCTATAATAAGCCGAACTGTAATCAGCCAATCCACTATGCAATCCGTATTTCCATCCTCTGATTACTGGACCTATCACGAAGAAGCTGCCTGTTATTGCTTGATATCCGATTGCAAGTTTAGGGATTTTTTTTTCTCGAAATTCTACTAAATTGTTCGTTCCTCTAGATAAAAATCCCGTAGGGCTGTTAGAATCTTGAATTTGTCGATCAAAAAAAACAGACTTTGCGTCTCCAAACCCGAATAAAACTTTTATCAAATCTTGATTTCCAGCAGAACCAGTTTCAAAAGTTCCGGATTTTGTAGAACAATCTGAAAAAACGTAATGATACCATGTAGCGTTTGAAACAGTAATAGCATTTAACTCATGTCTATTAACTTTGGAAGTTCCAAAAAAGCCGACGTAGAGACCAGCTTTTTTTACTCTTGTTCTATTTGTAGTCGATGCATTTGGGGTAGTAAAATTAAGTACATTTAAAACTTCTAAGTTGTTAAAATATATTGTTTTTAATCTTTGCACTTGAGAATATCTAGGTTCAAAAGGATATGATTTTGTCCAATGTCTGTCTATTCCTACGTTTAGATATGATCCTACGTTCGAACCACTCGTAACGTACCCATCCAACATAATAATGGCATTTTTAACGTAATTTATTCCATTTGGCGACCCACCTCCAGGTCCATCATTTCTAAAAGGAGAAAAAATGTCTGCACCATTTTGTTTAAAACATGCTAATGGATTTGGGACAAGAGTATCAAATATTCTTTCATCGAAACAAATATGCTTTGCTGCCCTACAATTTCCTGCTTTTTCTTTATAGGGTTGTAACGAATAAGACGTAGAATCATATGAATCGAATATTGTGGATCCTGGTGTTGGCGCTTGATTACTATTGATTAATCCGTAAACAACACCTCTATTTCCTGGCTTCAATACTTTATTGCTATATCTGTCTTTTTCTTCAGTCAGCATTTTACCCATTACGACTTGGTCATAAGTTCCTGAAGTGTATGTTTCTTTATATTCAACTTCATATTGATCTAGAACAGTTATCATGTGTTTGTACCCCCAATAACAACTTCATGAATTGCATCAGAAGATAAAGGTTGATTTAAGGTATCGTGAAATTCTCTTCCATTTGCGACGAGGCTGCCATATAAAGTGATATTAATGCTTCCTGTTGTTAATTTAATGTCATGTTGAATTTGATTCATCGTAAAAGGGCTAAGAGCTTCTGTGGATAAGAAAAATGGTCTTGACTTTGAAATTGAAAGAATTAATCTATCATTCGGAAGCAACAAATATGGTGAAGGAGTGTTGTTTTGCTTTTGAGCTACAGAAATGGCTATGGCAGCCTGCGCTCCTCCGCCACCGGCTCCTAATTCTGGTATTGCTTCCGTGACAAGATCTTTTGGAGATTCTGAAATTGGTCCAGTTGTCATGTGATCTAATTTTACAATAGAATCTCTGTATAAATAGAAAGGATTTTCATATTCATTTGTTTTCCTTGAAGTCGTATATTCTTTTCCTAATACAGACCTTCCAGATGGCTCAAATCCAGACATGGAACGTCCCATGTTATTCACATTCGTCAAAATTGTTTCTCTGCTTCCATACCCAATAGTATTAGAACTTGTAAAACCTGGAATGCTATTAAAAGGTAGAGCTTCACCGCTCCCGGGTAATTTAAGTTTTTGAGAATTAAACAAGATTTCTAATGACCCGGTCGCGTAATCATAGTATGAAACTCTGTCTTGATCTATGAAAAAAGTATCTCTTATCAAGACACCATTTGAAATAGACGCTTGACATTTAAATTTTGCACTTCCAGTAAAGAAATAATTACTTCCGCTGATTATCCCTGAGGGAGTTGCATATGCTAAAAATCCTCTTGGGACTATTTGATAAACATCACCAGTTACTATAGGATAGTCATAATGCGAAGTTCCATAAACTGGTTGGAAATAAGCTATTTTTGCAGAATTATCCTCTTGGTGAGTTACTACACCACTAAGAATTAGATCTCTAACATACTTGTTTGGACCAACCTTTATTTGATTGAATAGTCCGAATGTTAAACCTGGTCCTCCGATATCAAATGTAACTCCATCTCCTGCAGATGCGTTCAAAGGTTTTGGAGAATTAAGCGCAGTAGGCATAACACACTGCGTTCTATCATAGAACCATCCCGGTCCTGCTTCGATCGGTATTTCAATAACAGCTTTTTCTAATAAGAAAGGTTGATTGATAGGTATCGTTATGCTTTCATCATCATTCGCATTATATTCTTGATTTAATGTTATACTTTTTTCAAACTTAGTTGTTAGAAGTTGAATTTCAGATTCTCTATTAAAATAATTATTAAAATATGCATTTGTTGAAAATGGAAACGTTGAACGGTCTGAAGATCCAGAGGCTATATTAAATCCAATTGCATTAAACCCTCTATCAACTTCCATCAACCTTCCGCTTGGAGAAGCTCCTGGATCCATAAAGGGTTCTGCTATATCAAATTTCCCACCAGCAAATGAAGCTGTTGGATATTGCCATCTTCCCGTTCTTTTATTAAAGTAATAAATACTTGATGAAGCACCAAACATTGTGGTTTTGTGATCAACTCTATAAGATAATCTAATTTGAGTTTTTGATCTTAAAGGTTGTGAAAATCCTTCCCCTACATCTTTGATGCTGGATCCTGTCATGAAGAAGCTATCCGCTGTCGCTGTGGGATCATTTTCAAACAACTTGTATTCTGAAAATGGAGCTATGTATTTCTTTTCATTATCTTCTAGATATTCTTGAACGTTAGAAGAGATTACGCTGCCTGTCAAAACAAAATCTTCTAAAAATAAATCTTGGTTTCTTGAAACGTCGATTAACGAAGATGCGTAAAACCTAGGTAGAGTTGTTGGGTAATTTACTGAAGAATTTGTTCCATATGCTATTGATTTTCTATCATCAAAATAAACCCCATCTGAACCTGACCTATCTTTATCTCCAGTTCTAGATACGGTGGGTAATGTAATTCTTGAATCTTTTTCTCTCAAAGACAATCTTGGTAAAACTTTTCTTCTATTAAGAGGTGGTTGAAATGTAAAAATTGCTCCCGATGTTCTTTGTCCGGGCCAATATGTTGCTGCATTTAAATGAATTCCGTAAGGAACAGTAAAAGGAAATTCTTGTTCTGAATAAGATCCTGAAACCGTTCCTCCTAGTCCGTATTTTGACCTTGCGTCTCTAGCATATCCTAATTCATAAGAAAAATCCCTAAATCTCCATGATCCATTGGGCATAAAGACGCCGATGGTTGCAGACTCATATACGCTTGTAATTGAAGAAAAGCTATCGTTTCTGGGACAATATCTATATTCAATTTTTCCGTTTTCATAAAGAACAAATTCAAATGTTAATATGCTTGTCGACAATGGATCGATATAACTAGATATAGAATGCCATCTGATGATTAATCTTCTTCCTTCGTTAGAAAGATTATCGTTGTAATATTGAATTCCATATTTTCTTGGATTAAGTCTTTTTTCAGGTTGAGATAATCCCTTTTCGTATGCATCTATTTGTTTTTGATCAACAATAAGACCGCTGGTCGATGAATATAAACTGCGTATGTCATCAAACCAAACTGCACATAAAACGTGGTTTGCTGAAAATGTTTCTTTTATTGATTCATTTTGATTAGAACTATCCATAACTTCGGACACAGTAGTATTAGCATCCGCTGTTGATCCAGGAGCAACTAATATTACCCATCCATTAGTACATACTCTGAATTTAGTATGATTTCTACCATCAAAAGAAAAAGTAAATCCGATATCTAAAGCATCGCTTACTACATCATCTTGTCCACCTTGTCCGGCAGTTCCTGGAATTTGTAAAAATTTTTCTTGCGGTGTTTTTGTTAGTCCTACGTTTGGTCCAACAGACAACGTTAAAATGTAATTTTCAAACGTTCTTGGAGGTGCAGCTCGCAATGATTTAGGAGATGGCATCAGTAACCCAAGCCTCCGAATGCTATAGAGTCTGTTCCTGTTAGTGTTACATCATCATACATCCATCCACAAGCTGCTGAAACTTCATTTTCAGAAATATAATTTTCTGTAGATCCAATAAGTTTTAAAACTTCATCTGTCATATCTAATGGTAAATTTGTTGATAATTGTACTTTGGTTGAAGTATCATTAAACGGATTAACATAAGTTTTATCGTCATTAAAAAACGCCATGGTTGGAACCTTTTTTGCAGTTCCGACCATATCAACTAAATCCATCCATGGAGGAATTGAGTAATTTTCTACCTTAGGTTTTAAACTTAATATTCTGCTGTTTGACATTGTTATATCAGAATTTCCATCCATCATCATTCCTTTTACTGAATGAGCCTCGAATGGAACATCTATGCTATAAAGCGCTGCAACAGCTCTGATCGTGAGAGGTTCAATTACGCCGTTAAAATTATAATTTTCAGTTTCATCACTATCGTGAGTAATAATCGGATATGTAAAAATACTTTCGTTTTGAATATATTTTAAACTATTAAAATACTCTAAATCTTTAAATTCATTTTGCTTTAAAAAATTTCTATCAGCTCCATAAAAATTTTTACGTAAAACATGTCCTGGTTCACCGGCATGAATTTTTGTTGAATTTCCTGCATAAAAATGTTTTTCTTGGGTTATTTCTACGCCCTGTCTATACCCATCAATTAAAGTTGTGTCGATTGATCCTGTTATCAAATATTGACTTACAGTTGAAGCTTTAATTCTTTCATTTAAGTTATCATAATCATTAAGAGAATCATTAAAAAACGTCTTGTCTTTTTTTGGCAAATAATGATAAAAAAATAAAGTTTCTTTATCAGGTTTTGAGTTTATCATTTTTATAGAACCTTTACTTAATATTCATTATATTAAATCTATTTTGATATTTTAGAATCAATAGAATTGATGTTTGAAGGTTTATTTTTTTCTTTTTTCTTAATGTCTTTAGTCATATTTGTAGAAAACTCATAATTATTAACAGATTTATATTCGTATTTGTGTCTTTCTAGAACATGAGACTCTACTAAAAAGTTTGATCCTTTAAATACTGTTTTTCTAGGTACTAGTTGTTCAATAAATGTGCTTATGGATGAATCAAACCATGAATAAAACTCAAAAAAAGCTTTAAAATTTAACTTACTTTTTAATCTGTTGAAGTAAACATTTCTTAACGTTTCTAATTCTGGATAGTTTGTAGAAAATAGTAATTCTGGTTTTCCGATATAGTTTTGTAATGAATCGAATGAAGAAAAGATATTAATTATATCTTTGTTTAATGCATCGACTAATGAAAAATCTATGGAAAACCTAGCGTCATCTATAGGAGATTCTGATCTTACAATTTCGTATACAGGAGTTTTTTGAGCCCATCTATTTTTATCAATCAAATCTTCATTTTTGTATCCTCTAACTCTTATTTTTTCGTTTGATATTGATTCATCAAAATATGGTGATAAATGAGAATATCTAACTATTTCAGGAGTTATGCAGTTTCTATCGACGGGAAATCCGATCCCTGATAAATGCATTTCATTCTCGCTGAAGTCTAAAAATTTAATTTTTTCATTAGAATCCGCGATAGAGATAGTTTGTTTTGCTAAAGAATCTAATCTTAATCTTTCAAATGATCCAGTTGCAATTTTTTCATAATTGTAATTAGTTAAAGGATTATCTACTCCCAATGATTGATAGTTTTTTATGTGTTCGATCCACTCATTTTCTTCAAATGATTTAGACCAAAACCTGAGTTTCATGGCTTTTCCATCAAAAGCAGTTTGCCTTGTATCATCAGCACAGTTTAATGTGTTATTTAAAAATCTATAAGACGTAGAAGAACCAGCCGGTATCGTTTGATTAGATCCTAAACAAATAAATGATCCGGACGCATTTGTCGAGTGGGTTAAATCAACTTGTCTAAATGCATTACAATTTAAAGGCGATGATGATCCTGTAAGTTCATAAAAATAAGAAGATGTATGTAATAGATAACTTATTTCTCCTTCATTCTGTAATCCTGCTCTCAAAAAATAAGAAGATGACAAAACTGAATTTATAGAATCGTTTCTTTGGCATCCAAATGAAATATTCCATATATCTCCGTTAAAGATTGCATCTTTAGGCAAATCTAATGATAGGTTTAATAGAGGAGCAGAAAAGTCGTTACCCGGTCTTAAAAACAATGATATTTTTGGAGAAATTTCATCGTAATAACAAACAAGATTTGTTATAAGTCCTGGATTTTGTATTCCTGATCCTGTTACACAAAATCTTGCTAGGCTTTGAGTTAATGAACTTAATTTGACGGTTTTTAAATTATATTTGTAAGAACATTCAAAAGTCCACGAACCTGAAGTTAATAACCCATCGTTTATAGAATTTGATATACCATGAGGAGAATATACACTTTTTTGAACGAAATTACCCGATGGGTATGGGAATCCTATCTCTATTCTAGAGCCTGATAAAAACGGCGAAACAATTAATGATCCAGTTGAAAAATTCACCATTCCAACAGTATCTGTCTTTTGTTCACGAGAATTTAGAATGTTTTTATAAGTTGCACCGCCGTATTCTCTAAATCTCATGCTAGAATCTGGTTCGATTCCGATAGAACGAATGAAGGCTTTTATGCTGTGTTGTGTTCCTTTGGATTTAATTACAGCAGGTAAATTAATCAATATTCTTCTTAATATTTCATGTTGTACTGATTGAAGAGATAACGATTCATTCCCTTTCGTCAAAGGATCAATATTTTCTGCTGAAATATATTGTTCAACAGTAGAGGAAGTAAAAAGAGGAGGCAAGAAAAAGCCATAATGTTTTGCGATATCAAACAAAAAATTGTTAGGAATGCTTTTGTTTAGGTCGTAATCTACTGTTTTTAAAGTACTGAATGTATCTAAAAATAATTTAATTTCATCAAAAAATTTCGCCCAAATGTAGAGCAAAGACAACATAATTTGAGAATTATTTAATTGACCTTGTCCCGGGATGCCTTGTCCTCCGTATACATCTCCATCTTGAGTTTCTGATTGTAGGCCGGCATCTGCTGCTCCTTGGACAAGATAATGTTGAGGTACAAGCCTTGTAATGACATTCGGATTAATAGAATCGTAGCTTGAAGCGCTTGTTAGTAATTCTAAATTTAATAAGATAACATCTTCTTGAGCTGGAAAAAGAACAGGACAAAAACTGTTCTTTTCATAAATCATATTGCTTGTTTCATCTTCTAAGGCATTTTGCCTTAGACTGCCAGTAAAATTTGAAATATAAGCATGTAAAGAATTTCCAGAGCTATCTAAAACTACAGAATTAATTAAATCATTTGTGATAGGAGAAAGTGGAGGAGGAGGCTCGTTAAATTTATAGTAAAGTTTTAAATCAGGAGTTTGATAAATCGACTTACTCGAGTAAGATGTTTGTTGATCTAACGTTCTTACGGAATGAAAAATTCTTAATTCATCCATACTTCCAGACAAAGTTTGTTGAGGAGCAACTGTAGAACCATTTAAGATATAAGATGACCCGCTTCCTATTAGCAAATCAGCATAATCTATATTCAAGTCTTTAATATTTGTGACAGAAGTAGTTTGCGCGACAAGCGATTCTTTATTGTAAATTTTTAAGTTATGTAATCCAGAATCTTTATCTAAAACGAAACATAAGTGATTGAATATTCCTTTATCTATGTTTGAAGAAACAGACATAGATGATGATCCGGAAAAAACATCGAATGTTGTATTAACTATAGAAGTTGATACTGTGGGAGATAACCTAATGCAAAACCCATGATTGTCATTAGAATTAATCTTTTGTAATATTACTTGTGTTCCATCGGTCTGAATTTCAGGAATTTTTAATTGCATTTCTATGCTTAAAGATCTGCCGTTTTTTGGATTAATAACAGATGCTTCAGCATTTGTGTTTGTACTTAGGCTGGGGAATAAAGAGCCAGGTAAATCTTTTACTTCGATGTATGTCCCCTTAGTTGGAGACGTTTCTGACATTTGCGTTCCAGAAAAATGAAGTTGTCCTCGAAATTTTGGAAATCTATCAAAAACCCATTTATCAAATCCTGTTAAGTTAGAAAAAAAATCTTCGACTTCTTTTCTATTTCCATCAAACGGAAATCCGTTAATGATTTGTTCAAATGCTAAATTAACTTTAGCTTCAGCTGACATGAAAAAAGTATGATTTTCAAATTTTGACCAGTCAACGTTTAATTGTTGGGTTGACTTCAATCCAGTTCCTTGTACAGAATAACCGAATGAATTTTCATTATTGATGTTTGATCCAGAAACGTCTGCAAACGATAATGAAATTGATCTACCACCTGAAGAAGCAGCGCGCAAAAATGATGGGATATAAGGTGAAGATTTATAGTTTGACATTTTTTGATTGCCTATACATCATTAATTTTAAACGCTGGTGATATGTCTTTAAATACTTTTTTCGTTTTACCGATGATTAACATTACGTCTATAGTATAACTTCTTTCTTTCATCAAATTTGCACAATCAATAACAAAATACATCCCACTTGCATCGCTGCTGATTCTAGTCGATCCATTTATCTCATCAAACGCAAGGATTATTTCATTAGTTAAAATATCTCTTATTTGATAATAAGCTTTACGAAGAACGATACCAGATAATTCTACTGGTTTTCTTACAAGCTTAATGTATGGAGATGTATGATCAAAAATGTTGACTCTAACGAAAACATTTTCATCTGACTTGTGCGAATCTTGCAATCCTGAAGTCGTTACAACATAATTTTTAAAATCTATCGCAGAGTTCGAACGTTGCGGCGGATAAACAATTATTTTACTGCCAGTGAAATATGCAACAGATTCATCTAAAGACAACCAAATAGGCGTGAAAGTGACAGATCCAGAATAAGCAAGCTCTTTATATAAAGTTTGATTTGTTTGCTGGATTGTGAAAGAAGCTGAGTATAATCCCGTAGAATAATTTAATCCATCTGAGTGTTGAGATCCAGTAAATATTAAAGAATAATTTCCATTTCCTGAGACAGCTGTAACCAATTTTAATAGTAAGCTATTGGATCCAGTTATAGACGTCGCGCTTGATCCGCTTGTTATATTCGCCAATTCACCATGAGAATAATTTCTTAAAAATATTGTTGAGTTTTGATCAAAACGAAGATTTTGAGTATCATCTTGTATTGAATCGTCGTATTTTATAATCAACCTTGGATGTTTTGTAACATCATATGCAGCTCTACTTGAAAACCTTTTTACGAAGTAAGAATATTGATCTTGCTCTTGAGAAGATTTTAATGATAATCTGAATCCGCTATCTGGTAATACTCCTGCTAACGTTGCAGAAACTATTTTTGTTACGTTTACGATCAAGTCTTCTTCGCCTGTCGTGAAATGTTGAGTGGCTTCTAGGTTTGATCCTCCAAGCAACGCAGAAGAAGTGATATAATCACAAATTTCTTCTGCGCCGCCGCCTTTTCCAGATCCTGATAATTCCCAAGCGCTCAATGATGATGCAGACATGAAATTGCAAACATCATAATCAGAATAATAAACGACATCTCTTCCTATTCCTTCATCAAAAGATTTTGACAACGGAAATACTGAAACGTCAAAATTTGTTGGAGTCGTTTGACCTCCATATACGTCAAAAAGTTTCAATGTGCAGTTAAATGTGTTGTGATTAATGTTGATAGAATTAGAAAAAATTAAATCTTTTAATGGCTGTAAGTCAAAGTGTAATAGTAATCTGCTTAATTCAAGATTTGGAAGCGAAGAATCATTATTAGTAAATGTTGTTCCATACAATTTAAATAAATCTAACGTTCCAGCTGCTCCGACGTTTGAACCAGTATGAAATGAACCAGAATTAGCGATTTTTAAAAATCTATTTGTTATATAAGCGTCTTTATCTGCTTTTAAAATTTTATACATATCAGAAAGCAGTCCTTCCTATAATGTCAAATTCTGGATATTTAAATTCAAATATTCCGCCTGCTGGAGGATATAAAATTCCTCTTCTTGTGTTATTTTTAATGTCTAGGCTAACGTCACTATACATTCTTCCATTAACTTTTCCAGACATATTTCTAAACTCTATTTTATTTACAGATATGACTCCTTGAGCCGCGTAAATTAAACTTTGTATTTCAGATAAGACAATGGGTTGATCAATATAAAATCTTGTAGTTTGGAATTGAGTTACTAAAGAATTAATAATAGTTTGCAAGACTATTTGTTGGTTTAACGAAGGATCGATAACTACGTCAAATTGAAATGACAAATTAACTATTTTTGAATCTAAAATGTCTATCGCGTCTGTTATTAAACGATACGGAGCTAAATATTTTCTTATATTTTCTTTTAGCGTATCTGGTGCATGAATTAGTCTAGATGAAGAATTTCTACAAATCAAGAACAATTGCGTCGATAAGGGATTATCTGGATTTGGTCTTACTGCTACCCTAAATGGCCGTCCGAAGTTTGATGGAATCGAATAAACTCTTGAAAGTAAATCTTCTCTTGTAACTATTCTTTCTTGAGAATTTCTTATTGACGGTATCAAAGCTTTTAATTCATTTACAGAAAGTGCGTCTTCACCTCCAGCAGCAGATGTTGAGTTGTCACAAGCAAAACTTTTTCTTACAAAATTTATTGTTTCAACATTGGGATTTAATGGAAACTCTAACGTTAATCTAGTCACTGTTGTTAAAGAATTAGGAGGAATATTGTGACGTAATCCCCCGCCATGTCTATATGTGACGCTTAAAACAGAGTTAGGAGCATAAATTCCTAAAGTTTTTGAATTTAATAATCTAAGGGGATTTACTGATACTCTCGAAAATGTTTTTGAGTAAGGAAATGAAATTGCAAAGTCTGAAGGGTCCGGCACTGCATCGTCATCTATGCTCGTATCATCTCCTCCTCCTAAAATTATTCTTGTAGAACGTGTTGCAAGATCAACAGACGTAATAAATCTATACGCAGCAGGAACGACCTTTAATGCATCAGATACTTCATTTGAGTCATCTGCCGTATTAAGAACATTTCTATAAACAACATCATCAGTTAACGATGTAACTTCATAATATGAATTTCCGAAATTATCATCTACTGATAAAACATCTGTAACATTAGGCTGCGATAATGAAATCGATTTGAAAGGAACGAACGCTCCTAAATTAAATTTTTCAGTAACTTGCATACCAGAGATGCATAATCCATTTCTGGCCATCGTGAAAGTATTTGGAGAACCATTTTGATTTATTTTTCCAACTTTTATTTCTGCAACATAATTTCCAGATGCATCTTTTAAAGCAAAATCTACATCTGCTAATAACATAAAATCTATCCCGGTTATTGAAGTAAAAACAGAATTTGCTTTTACGATTGGAAGAGAACCAGGACTAGGAATATACTGGTTGTTTGATAATATCGCTGGAACTTCTATAAAAAAAGTTGCTTCTACAGTTGCTGGTGATGCGCCTGATATAGGGACGCCGGCAGATCTTATTAATCTCTCAATGTTGTCTGTTTCAATAGCAGTGTCTGGGTCTAGTTCGTTATACTGATGATCCATATAGAAAGACATTACGTCTCCCGTATATGCCGCCATATCTAGTAACAATCCGCCTAAAGAAGCTTCTGAAAAATCTTGAATTTTATCAGGATAGTATAATCTCGCGTATTGTACTAAATTTGCGCGCAATGCATCGAAATCTTTTGCAAGATAGCTTCTATTTCTAAACTGTTTTAATGCTGCTTTTGACATTTTTTAATCTTTATGTGACGTACATTGATATTTCAAGAGCTTTTTCTCTTATTGCCGCAGATGGAACGTCATAAGTTATTTTTATTTTTACAATACCTACTTCTTCATTTTCTTGTCTATCAATAGAAGATGAAAAATTTTTCAAACTTACGAAAGGCATCCATTTTGAAACAGAATTTCTTATTCTTGCAATCGCTTCTTCATCAAATGAGTCAATGTTCGTAAATTCAGAAGTTAATTCCTTTAGATTTGCTCCAAATTCATAAAATCCTAATCTATCACCCCAGTTTGTTAGAAGTAAATTTTTTAAATTATCTTGAATTTGATCGCCTAGATCATAATGCATCGCAAAGATGTTTTTATCATCTAATCTTAAAGGAGTTTTAATTCCAATAGGCAGTTGAAATGGAGGTATAAGCTCTTCTTGAATAGTAGAAGCAGTTTTTCCTACACTTTTAAACTTATAAACAGACATGGTATCATCGGTAAATATAACATGAATGTTTCTTCATGACCGTAAATTAATATGTATGAATTTTTTGTTGGTCAGCTTCCGTTGGCGGGCGCAGGACTTTTCGGTGTAGCATATTTGCCTGTACCAGTTGCTTTTTCGTATGCGTCTTGTTCCTTAGGGGTGCGCTTTATTTTTCCATCATTAAAAACTTTAAAAGCAAAGTTTTTTCTTATTGAAGGAATGTTTAAATAAACTCTAAATACATCGTTTACTATCGTTTCATCGATATACTTTTTAAGCAAATCAGAAAAAGGACTTTTGTTTTCTGCATAATTACAAAAGTTGTTCGTTTTAAAAATCCCTATAATTCTTCTTGATCCTGGATGCAGCCCTACACTCGTTCCAGACTTAATCGTTTGTATATTTTTTTCTGGTTTTGTTCTTGATAATACCGTACAACCCAAAAAGAATCCTACACCATATTCGTTATTTAAAAATGTATCGCTTGCTTTATAAAACTTCATGTCGTCGTCGTTATGAGATATTGTTCCAGCATAACCTAGATCATTGTTTGACTTTACTATCGCTGTAGGAGAGGGAGTTTCAATGTCTCCTTGTATTCTAAATTTACCTTTTTCTACGTCCCAACCAATTAGTTTTTCTCCGGTGTCAAATGCGTTTATTATAGCATTCTTTGTACCTTCGTCAATTTTACCGTTAAATTTAAAGTTCTTTGCATCGCCACGCGGAGGGTTTTCTGCTGCGGCAGTAAGAAGCGCGACGAGCTGGTCCCTATTCTGAATAACATACTTTTGCGGTACCATTTCCATGTTATGATCATCTAAAGAGCCGCCTTCAACCCCACGTATAGGATTTTCTAATTTAAATGAGTTAGGTTTTTTATTTTCGCTAACTTTAAATCCTGCAGGTCGTTTTGACTCTACCAATAAAATGTGTTCACCTCCTGGTTCCCAATCTATTATTTTCGCCGTCTTTTTTTCTTTAACTTTAATCACTAAAATTGCATCTCCTTGATCAAGAGCAGGAAATAAGTTTTCAGGATCTTTGAGCATTCTCCCGATGTCGAAACCAAAAAAAAAGGCTCGTTCTTCTTCAGGCTTTAAATACGGTGACAAAAATGTCAAATTTTCCGATGGCATCATTTTTTTTTGCTTACGATCAATTTGAAGAGACCAATCACCTGAAAATTGTGTAGTGGCTTCTCCGAATGCATTCTTTTTTTCTTTTTGTTGGGCTGAATTTGCTTGTGTAATTGCTTCATTTATAATTCTATCGTAAATTTGTTTGTAACGAGTGTTATCGCCGATAAATCCAGCGTTGGTTCCATCACCAAATAATTTTTTTCTAAGATCTCCAACAGTATGCGAAGTTGAACCACCCGGCGGAGAGGGGAGATTAGGCAATATAATGCCTAAAAGAGTTTCATCTGGTCGTGGGGTCGGCGGGGTCCATTCGCCTTGTTCATTTTTTGTAATTTCAAAAAGATCATTTAAAATTGCTCTTTTCCCATCAGGGGGATTTGCTAGATCATATTGATCCCACTTTTCAGACACCCATCTATAATTTCGAATGAATCCTATGTTTTGAATCATTTGAATTGCCTGTCCTAGAGGATAAAAATCAAGAAAAAAGTCATTATACGCACCGGCGGCGGCGTAGCATGATCTAACAAGCATTCCACAAGAAGATAGTTTTCCTGCAGTTAGTGGATTAGAAACTACTTCAAAAAATCCGGGTGGATAATCTATTGGAGTAGCTTTTAATTTTTCTTCTATTCCTGTTGCTACAAGCTCTTGATCAGCTTGTTCATTAAAATTTAACGGTTCACCCTGTTCAACTAATCTACCATAAACGTTTAAAGTTTCTGGACGATATCCTGCTAACAAAGATTCTTTATAAAATAGACCTTCAAGATATCTTGTTCGGGTGTTACTATTTCCATATGAGCTTCCTTGAGGTCCTGCCGCCAATGATGATCCTCGTTGATATGCTTTTTCACCAGGGGTTAACACCTTCGGTTTTGTAACTTTTTTTCTTTTTGGCGCTAGATATTTAAATTCTTGCCTAGGGCTGCTGGTTACTTGCGTTATACCGACAGTTGCGCATCCAGGGGCGGAGCCCATTGTACTAGCATATGCTGCAACAAGTTTCATTTCTGCAATTTTTATAGACAACACTGCTTGAGCAGCTTTTTCTAGATAAGATGTCTCTTTAGGCTTTGGACCAAGCATCCCAGAATCTTTAACTATTTTTGCAACTTCTCCAATCATTTCCCCAGGATTTGAAATTTTTGAAAGAAAACTAGGTATTTTTGACACGACGTCAGCCAAAGCTTTTGGTAAATTTTGAACAGCAGAAAATTCTTTTTCTGATAAAGCGGAAAGTTTAACTTCAGGAGGCTTCGGAAGGTTTGCAATAGCTTGTTCAGGAGATAAAGAAAAATTAAATTGTGCACTTTGTGATGGGTCTGGAGATGGTAAAGAGAACCCTGGCGGGGGAGGAGGAGGAGTTATGACCGGAGGAGCAGGAGATGGTGGAGAAGGAGGAGAAACTAATTTTGATAATTCTGTAACAATCGTTACAGGTCCAGCTGGAGAAAGAAATTTAGCTTTAGTGTTATCATCTCCTGACTCGACCAAATCTCCAATCAGTTTTAAAGGAAGCGCACCTGTGAAATATGAAGCGAATCCATCAGGGAAAGTTGGAGATTCTATTTCTGCTTTAAAACCTGCGCCGGCAACTGCTATTGGGTCAGCTAACATCGGCAATAAGCTAAAGTTTGGTTTAACGTTTAAGTCTCTAGCTAACTTTTCATATCTTCCTATCCAGTTTTTGTGAAAAGCTGCAAATTTTTGTTTGTCTCTTAAATATGATGGATTGTTCTTAACGTTTTTAAATGTTGGATCTGGTTCCAATTTTTCTGGAAATGGTACTTTGGGTTTATCGTCTTCTGGTATGTTTTCAGTTCCGTATTCTAAAACAACCAAAACCATGTGAATGAAATTGTTTTTTGCTTGTTCAGTGAGATTCCCATTTGCATCTAAAATTCCTACATCTTGTTGCGCAGACATTCGTCACCTATTTAATTAAAACCTTGTTAGCGTAAGTTCCTAAATCTAAAGTTTTATCTTGAGGAAGAGCTGGTATATTTCCTGTAGGCGAAGGATTTGATGATCCTGCCATTTGTCCTCCGTCAGTTGTTAATAAAGGACTTCCAGCAACTCCTCCATTTGAAGTAACGACGGGTTGTGTCGTACAAACTATTCCTCTATTAGCATCTTCTCCGCCTAATTTTATGTACCCCATATCGGAAGGTTGAAACACTATGTCTCCATTAGATTTAATCGTTATGGATGCCCACTTTTTTGAATCTCGATTTTCAGTTTTGATTTTATTGTCGCTTATAAGTTGATCAAAGTTTTCGATATCATCAATTTCATATTCGCCTGTTTGATATGTTACGCTTTCATCTTGATACCCAGTTACTAATATTTGAACGTCTGATCTAGCAAAAATTCTAACTTTATCTGATTTGATTATGATTCCAGCATCTCCTTCGGGAGAGTCTTTTATTGCAGGTCGTCTAGACTCATTTGATCCTGTTAGTTCAAGCGAAGAATCAATCAACGTGTTTTGGGAAACATAAATTCTGCTTCTGTCATTTATAAAATCAGGATTTCCCTCATCAGGAAATTCATTATAAGATTTTTTATCTTTTGCTAATTCTTCATTTTGAAGATGATTGATAACTTTTTTTCCACCAGTCTGTGGTCTTTGTCCTCTACCTGCGACTATGTCTATTGAACCAGCATTTTTCTTTTTTATTTGAGGATTAGAAGGGTTGTTTTTAACTTGAGAAAAGCTTATAGTTTCTGAAATTTCTCCACCTGCTATTTCTAAAACTTCATTTATAGTTTCATATTCAGCGATATTTCCAGTTCTATCTCTTCCTAAAACGATTAGAGCGTTATTACTTCCTTCTAGGGCTATATCTCCAGGTCTTTTTTTAAATCTTGGAACAGATTCATATACTGAAATTCTTCCTGCATCAGATTCTTTAATAATAGTAGAGTATTGATCTTCTCCTCCTTGTATGTAATAAGTTTGAGGGAAAATGAAAGATACTTCTTCCTCACCAGGCTCTTTATCAAGATCTGAAACTTCAGTAAAAATTCCATTTTTAAAATGGTATCTAGGTTTTTTTATCTTTCCTTGATGCTTTGTACCGGCGTCGACATTTTCTTCCGTCGCCAAAAACGTTTTTTCAAATTCTCTCGGCGAATGGACATGATTTACATCATCGATATGTCCTGGTCCAACGATTGAACACACCCAATATCCTAGATTTTGTCTTTGTGTTAAAGATTCAAACATTACCCATACGTGCTCTCCTGATTTACAGGGCATAGACAATGAAGAAGGAAACATGGGAAATAAAAACATCAAATTGATGTTTGCATCTGTTTCATTTCCTTGTCTTGAGCTGTATATGGGTCTAGCTAATATTGAATTTCTTGGTAATGTCGTTTTTATAGCGTGCTGTACATTTAAAATTTTTCCGTGAATTGTTTGTAACTGGGCAATTTTGTTTTCGTCTATAATTGATGGATCAAATATTGTTTCTAAAACAACCCATCTTTGGAAAACAGGAGGTAGATTTAAATTATTCTTTTTTAAAGAATTGTAGATAGAATCTAAGTAGTTATCTCTATTAAAGTATCCTTCTGCAATTCTTGTAGATTCTGAAGTTGTCATGTTAATTCTTGATCTTGTCGAATAAATCCTCTGGATTTATTGATTCAGCAGCTATTTCTGCTCTAGCAACTAACTCTGCAAGTTTGATCAATTGATCGTTCGCTTTACTCATTCTTTCGATATAAGATGAAATTGCTCTACCATGAACAGCATGTTCTGTGCTCTTATCTTGAACTATCATTACTAATTTTGTGAACATTATGTAAGCATTTTGACGATCACAAATTGCATTTTCATAAATTTCTTTCCATAATTGTTTCTTTTTATCGTTGATAGATTCAATTTGATTTAAAAGACCGCTAAAGTCCTTTATTCTTTCCTTTATGCTTCTATCAGATACTTCAACAAGTTCTAGTTGCGCGATGTCTGAATCTGTGTCTGACATGTTATTAGTTCCTCACACTTTATCTTTAAAAATTATTTAATAACTAGAATTTTGTTCCACTTTCAACTTATTATAATGTTTTTTAACAGCCTGCATGGATGTAGTTAATTGTTTTGGACTTAATCCTGATAGTTCTCTTATGTAGAGAAGAATTGCGCTTTTATTTAGAATGTCAATGTCATTAATATTTTCAAAAATTGTTATGACGGAATTGATGCATAAAAGTTCATTTTCAACTTTAACTCTAGAACGTATTTCGTACATCATCTTCAATATTCCAGCAACATTCTCTGCGTTTTCTAGAAAAAAATCTTGAGAAGGTACTGTTCTTTTTTCTTCTACAATTTGAATTTCAGAATTGCTTAATCCTTTTGGATCGTCTATGCTAACGTCTCTACGTCCTCTTTGAACTTTTTGCTTCGTTTTTATTATTAACCAATTCTTAGCTACAACGTTGAAATAAGAAAATGCGTTTGTTCCCATGTCAGGATTAAATTTGTGAATTGTTTCGAACAAGAAATTAACACAATCATTTTTCAAATCTTCATAAGTGTCATGAAGTCCGCTAAACTTATGGATATTGATTAAGTTTTCAACTAACTTTTCAAATGCTGGCAATATCTTACCAACATAAAGTTTTTCTCTAACTTTGCGATCCAAAGATTTTTGAAACTCTACAATTGCATCTTGAGTTTCATTGGTAAAATAAAATTTAGGATTTTGCGGATCTGATTTTATTTCTTCATTTTTAGCTTTTCTTCTTGTTCTTTTTACTTTTTCTGTCACAACTGTTATTTCCTATCTTTTTCTTCTTGTTTTCCAAATGGAATTACAATTTTATTTGCAATTAATAGCATAGCTTCTCTAGCATTTTTTACATCTTTTATCATCATTGTAACTACAGGATCATCAAATAAAACTGGTGATTTTAAATGTTTTGATACATCTTGATAAGATTCATCAATCATATCTAAAGACTCTTCGACTTGAGCTCCAATTTCATCAATTTTCTCCATTAACTTTAATGATTTTTTCGTCATTATAAACAAAGCGAATAAAGAAATGATGTTCGTTATTGTTAAAATGTATATCATGCAGTTAGATATCTAGAGAGTTTTTCATCATATATTTTTGAAATTTCCGAATGTCTAAATTGCTCAATTATCTTTTTTGATCCTTCTTGAGCCCATTCTTTTGGAGCAGTAGACGCGCTTCTAAACTTTAATATTTTTTTCTTGAAATCTGATTCAATTACTTCTGCCCATTTTGAGTTTTTCATAAAAATCTTATCATCTACTCTACTGGGATGAATTTCTTTTAATTCATAATCGACGCCGATGAACTTTGTATGCTTCATAAACTCAAGATGACCAGACCAATTAGTCGCGACGACTGGTAAAGCTGATGCAGCGGCTTCTAATATCGGTAATCCGTAACCTTCTCCTCGGGTCAAAGAAACCAAAGCTTTTATTTTAGGGTGTCGATATAAAGAAGCGACGTCTTCGTCACTCATATCTCCATGAAGTAAATAAAACTTTGGGAATTGTGTTTTTCTTACTTCTTTTAAAAGAGTTTGTAGGTTTTTTAAGACGATATTTCTATCAATCTTGGTGTTTCTTCCAGAATTAGTTTTTATAATGATTCCAACTTCTTCGTCTTTAGAAAAAGATTCGCACAACCATTTAATCGTAAAAAGTAAATTTTTTCTGTCGTTGTATGGATTGTTTCCCGTTAATTGTCCAAACAACAAAAAATTAAACGATGTTTCTACTTCGGGTAAATCAATTTCTTTTTTTGTTGTGATTATTTCTTCGCAAAATGACTCTGGTATCACATAAGCTGGTACGTCTAAGCTAGCAGCATTTTGTAAACTTGAAAGAGCGTGTGATGAAGGAACAACGACGCATGACATCTTGTTACAAGCTGAAACCCAAGAAACGTTAGCTACATCTGTTTCTACTGAGGCTGTAATTCCTATGTTTGTTTTGCAAAGGTTCGGATCCCATTCATTTGGAAGTTGCAGTTGAACAGAAACATCTGCCTTATAATCAGGACTGACTGTTCGCTCCATGATTTTTGAAATCAATCCTTCATCTTTACTTTTATCTAAAATCCAAGGAGTATCTCCCCATGGCGTTAATAAAAACTTGACGTCAATATCGTTTCTAGATAAAAGCCATTTTGCAACTTGCCGACTATGAACGCCGTATCCTGATTGAGTTAAAGCTGGTCCTCTGAAAATAACTTTTTTCATTTTTCCTCAAATCTTTGTGATTCCCCAACCTTTGTAGTTGTTCTTCCAATTTTCTGATAGATCAGTTAATGTTCTATCCCATTCTGAAATAACATTTTCCAGATTATAGTTTTTTCTTGCGTGTTGAAGAGCTCTTTCTCCAACTTGTTTTCTTTTTTCTGGTCCCCATTCATACATTTTCATAAATGCGTTAGTTAAAGACTCATGAGTTACATAGTCTTCATAAATGTAAGGGACCATTTGATTTCCTACCAACGAGCTTGCGTCTGGATTTAATCCTATTCCAAATTGCTCTCCAGTTTCATGATCCTCTACTTGTCTTGTAAGGCCACCAGTTTTTATTGCGATGATCGGTTTTGCACACATCATTGCCTCTAATGTAGAAAGACCAAACCCTTCATTACAGCTACGATTGATAACCGTGTCGACGCAGTTATAAAGTTTATTCATGTCTTGAAATTCAATTCTATTTTTTGAAAACACGACTGAGTCTTTTATGTTTAGCATATCAACGACATGATAAAGATTAGGACCTTCTTGATCCAAAGGCTCTGTGTGCATTATTAAAGTCGCTTTTGAGTGACCATGCTTTTCTTTTAATTGATCCATGAATTTTTTCCATGAAACTAATATGTCAGAAGGCATTTTTCTTCTAGCATTTCTGGAAACGAACATAGCAGTAAAATGATCTGTTTTGTTTTGTCCTAATAAAGATGCCTTATATTTTTTTTGTTCGTCTTCAGGTAGGGGATGGTAGACGTCAGTGGGAATTGCGTGAGGAATATAATTTGTTTTTTCAGGAAACCTCTGCTTTACCATGTCGTACGTTGGCCAATTAATACAGTTGATTAAATCTGTTGATTCATATAGAACTTTGTTAAAGTCTGGCCAAGGGTAATTGTCCCATAAATGATTATATGCTATGGGACATACTTGATGAATTTCATCCTCCATTTCCCAAGCCCAAATGAAAAACCGTGGATCTGTGAACAGAAGTAGAACATCAGGATTTTCTGTTGCAAGAACCTGACGTAACATATTTCTATCACCAAACCCATCAGTCGGTTTGATAATAAAGTCTTCATTTACTACAACTGTCCTGTAGTCATCATGCCGAACGGCCCCACCGAAACACTTAAACTTCCATTTGCCAGTTGCAATTAATCCGTGAATTAACCATCTAGCTTGAGTTCCAACTCCAGAACTGGACAGTGGGTGGTCTGAAAGTAATAATATTGTTTTTTTCTGCATCAGTCGATATATTACCAACTTTTAAGAAATTTGTAATAAATTAAGTGCAATGCTCACTATTTTTAAATTCACAATAAGTGCAAGAATCTCTATTTTTCAATGAAATTCCTCTTTTAACTGACGTCAACATATTACTCACTACTTTGAGAGATCTTTTAATTGGTACTTCTCCTAAAGAAACAGAAAATAATTCACAATGTTCGCCAGGTTTTGCAGACTTTTTCAAAAGAACAAATCCACAACGGACATCTTTCATTGGAACTTGCGGATTTTTTTGGCACCAATAATTCTTATAAAGAGCTAATTGAGCTTTGACCATGTCATCAGAACGTTTTTCTCTGAACCACCCTCTAGCTGTAGTTTTCCAATCTAAAATCCAATAAATAGTTTCTCCACGTTTTCCCCTTGCTTTAATGACTCCATCGATGAAACCCTTGAAAGCTTGCGAATGATTTTCTACTGCTTCGTAGAGCTGATGTTCTGCATCAACGACTTCCCATTCAGGAAATGTTTCATCAAGAAACTTTGGTACTTCTTTTAAAATCAGCTCTGCTTCTGTTTTGGCTTTTTCAAGCGATTGAGATGTAAAATCTGGATTACCTTCGTGAGAAGCCCACGCTTTTTCCATGTGGTTATAGGCAACTTCTAAATCCATCTCACGGGTCAAAAGATATTTTTCGCAAGAAGCATGAACCGCTGTGCCAAAATCTAATACTGGCGATGGTTTAGAAAGATCAATTTTTTTTACATGAATCAAATTGTGGCGGTACGAACATTCTTTCCAGAGTTTCACTTCTGAAAAAGAAATGTGCGGCTTTCCTGTAGGTAAAATTTCAAAAGTGGATGTTACTTCTTGCATTTATTGATGGTAACATCCACTTCTTATTTAGTTCAACCATTTGATTTCTTAGAAATTGCTCGACCGACAAGCTTCTCCCAATCTCTTTGTGGCCTGACTTCCATGTTCTTGTGCCATGCACCGTTCATAACTTTTGGATCAATACCCAAAGTTTTTGCAATTGAAATAAGTGCATTAATGTCCTTAACAAAACAACTCCCGCCGAACCCAAATGCAGGTTCTCCAGTGTCGTCTGCAGGCATTGGACCAGGAACTTTCCAATGAGAATTACCGAGACGTTTATCAAGCGTCGCATACTCAACGACCTTATCATAATCAATGTTTGCGCCTGTTTTGTCAAGAGCCGTGCATATCTGATAAAACTCGTTTGCTAGCGCCACCTTGACTGCAAGATGCACGTTAGTGACATATTTCACCATCTCTGCGGTTGTACTAGATGTTTTGATAATTGGCACATTTGGGAATGCGGCTTCAAAGACTTGCTTCACTTTATTGATCCATGGACGAGGTCCACCGAGGATGATGCGATTTTGATTTCGCATGTCATCCACCGCGTTCGCTTCTGTCAAAAACTCAGGATTAAAAACAACGCGGAGACCGGTCTCTGAGAACTTCTTGTTCCACATCTCCACAGATCCAGGTGGGACCGTAGATTTAACAACCGCAATTCTTTCTCCAGGAACAGCAGCCAATTCAGAAAGGGCACTTTCTACGATCGAAAGGTCAGCAGAGCCATCATCATACATGGGTGTAGGAAGGCACACGAAATAAACATTAGAAAACCCCGGTGTTCCACTTTCCTCATTATCTCCAATTAATTCTGCAATGGACCCAGGATATCCAGCAACGGAATCTCCATGAGATGGCAATGCACCTTTGGCATACTTACCCGCCTTATCATATGCATAGACGTTAAACCCTCTTTCAGAGAACACTGTCGTAAGCGAACCGCCTACAAAGCCTTGTCCAATAACTGCAATTGATCTATTTTTCATAAGTTTTTTATATTAACAATCTAACGAATGTTTCATTTTTTAAAAATAGAAAAACAAACAGGAGGCGTAAACGTTTCTGGAAAATATGTTAATGAATTTTCATTTCCTATTACTATTCTTTCAGGATGAGCTTCCGGGGGTAAATAATAAAACTGTTATGCTTTTTTAAGTTAGAAACTTGACACACCATATCTGAAAAATCTTTTGGAGAATAAACTCTTTGACCGTTAAGTTCAATTCTAGAAGTTATCGCTGTCGGAACTCCAGTTATTAAGAAACCATCATCCTTTAAAACCCTGCAAAATTCTTTAATTCCTTTTTGATCTCCGTAATAATCTAGAGTGTCTCCATATCTTCCTAATCCAAAATGTTCAATCGCATGTAATGAAGTTATAACATCAAAAGTTTCTTTTTCAAATGGAAGATTTTGAGCTTCTCCTGAAAATCCTTTCAAGTTACAAATGTTTTGTACATTTAAATTTAATCCTTCAAATCTTGGCTCTAGGTACGTTACTTCAAAGAAAGAAGCAGCAAACGAAATAAAAGAAAATTGACTTCCAACGTCTAACAGCTTATTAAGATTACTATTAGAAACTCTAATTTCTAATAAAACCTTTTGAGCAACTAAGTGCATCATTGCATAAGTCCAATCAATAGAGATTGAACTTGTAGAAAAAGAAACTTTCTTTTTTTCTATGTTTTCTTGAAATATATCATTGAATTTTTCATGATTTTTTTTAGTTTCAAGAAACTTTTCAAGATAATCATAATATTCGTCCTCGTTAAACATGGATGATATCATAGTTCAGTCCAATCTTCAGGTTTAGCGCTTTCTGGTCTAATCGGGTTCTTTAACCAATTTCCATTTGCATCAACTGGCTTTTTAAATCCTATCGGAGACGCAACTTCTTCGATCGGGTTTGGTTTGGTCGTGTCAAATTTATTTTGATTGATGTATTCATAATATTTCCACTTTGTTTCATCTTTAGCTTCCCAATATGACCCATATCTTCTGTTTCCTCTAACACGACCTTGCGTTCCTCTAGCGTCCGTATAAATTGCTATTGCTTGAGGAACTGCAGGTATTGCAGTTACATATCTTGGAAGCTTTCCTTGCGATATTAGCCCATTTATTCTGTGTCTCATTTCATTTTCTGAGTCCATTCCTCCTTCATGATTTAAGTTTCTTTCGTGCCAAGGAGAAACTTGTTCAATGACTTTTCTACTAAAAAAAGCGTCGCCCGCAAAACTGACTGGGTCTCTTGAAAGATCTGCAAAAAATTTATTTTGGCAGAACAAAGGAATTCTATCTTCAGGAAAAGGTTTGATTACATTTGCTTTATGAGTAATTTTTCTTTGTGCGTCCAAAGTAATACTACCGACGACGTCTAAATTTTTTTCATAAAAACTTATGACGTCGTCCACCCACCCATCTAAAACAAACTGCATGTCACCTTGCAACATGCATAGATAATCTCCAGTTGACTCAGAAACAATTGTGTTTAATCCTATTGCAAACTCATTAGCAAAATTTCTTTCTAATTTTCTAATGACTTTGATTCCTCTATTTTGTATTTCTTCAAGATATTCTTTTGTTCCAGGTTCAACAGAAGCATTATCAACAACAATTACTTCTTTATTGTCGTAGAGTTTTGTAGTGTCCAATAAAGATTCTAAACAACTTTTTAAATAGAAAAGACGATTACAATTGATTATTCCAAAAGTTACTTTCTTCATTTTGAAGATTCTATAATTTCATTTAAAATTGTTTTTAAATTTTTTGTTATTTTCCAGCTTGGATAATCAGATTTGAATTTACTCATATTTGAAATATAACAAATATGATCTCCTATTCTTGGTGAATCTGATAGCGTATAATTTAGAGTATGTCCCATGTCGTCTAGTTCTTTTATTATTTCTAGAATTGATGCGCTGTTTTGTCGACATCCTCCAATGTTGTAAACTTCTCCTGGTTTTGGAGATTTTAAGAATTCATGAAATGCAGTGCAAACGTCGTATGAATGAATCTGATCCCTAACTTGTTTTCCTTTATAGCCATAAATCGTATAATGCTTTTTTTGAACAGCACATTTTACAATATAAGATAAGAACCCATGCAATTCAACGCCTGCATGTTGAGGACCTGTCAGACATCCTCCGCGAAATATTCCAATTGGCATATTAAAATACCTAGCATATTCTTGTGCTAAAAGATCGCCTGCGGTTTTTGAAACTCCAAATAAAGAATGAGTCGTTTGATCGATCGACATTTTTTCATCAATTCCGTTTTCAAACGCTGAATCAGCATAGTCATATCTAAATTCTTTTTCTACAAGATTTAGCTTGTTGGGGGTATCCCCATAAACTTTGTTAGTGCTGACGTGAATGAACGGAGATTCTGGACATAATAATCTAGCAGCTTCTAATATGTTTAAAGTTCCTGTTGCATTAGTATGAAAATCATCATGAGGAATTCTTGCAGCTAGATCATGCGAAGGTTGTGCAGCAGTATGAACGATGAAAGATGGTTTATATTTTGAAAATATTTCTTTTATTTTTTCTAAATCTCTAATGTCACAAAATTCATGAACGTAGTTTTTATTTTCGCATAATTCTTTTGTAACATGAGAAGTATCTCCAGAAATTCCGAAGAATTGCTTTCTCATATTATTGTCTATTCCTATAACTTGATAATTTAATTTAAGAAAATGTTTTGAAACTTCAGAACCTATTAATCCAGATGAACCAGTAATTAAAACTTTTTTCATTTTTTTAAAACTTTTTTCATATCAATGTTTATTGTATTTTTGTTACTTCCCAATTGAGTATAAGAATTTTTAGACAATTCTTCAAATCCAAGTTTTTTGTATAGAGATATAGCTCTAACATTAAATTCTAAAACGCTTAAAAAAACAGTTTTTATATTTAATGTTAATAATTTTTCAAATAAAAGAGGATAAGCTATTTTCATATAGCCTTTTCCTCTATAGTCTTTGTGTAAATCTCCACCAACAAAACAGGAATTGTCAGTCCATTCTGAAGTTCTAAAATATCCAATTGGAGCGTTTTCTTTTTCTATTAAAAAAAACTTTGGCTTTGTGTCATTAAACCATTTTTTACAGCTGTCAATAGAAAATTCAGATGCATTATGTAAAAAATCTTTGCATTCGTTTCTTACTTCTACTAAAAAATTTAAATCTTTTTCTTGTAAATCTCGTAGAGTAATTGTCATTACCAACCCCTTTTAATACAATCAGCTATGTATTCTCTTTGTTCTTCAGAGATCCACCAACCTACAGGGATTGAGATTAAGCGTTGTTCAACATTATCTAACGTTGGTAAAAACTTTTTATATTCAGCAACGCAAGTATGCGTATCATTTCTAGCATGAACTTGAGACACTGTTATTCCTTTGTCTGACATGTATCTCATAAAATCAGATTTCTTTTCAACCAGCATGCTATAAATCCAGAAAGATGATTCAAATCCTTCTTGCCTTTTTAATAACTTTACGCCATTAACATTGGATAATTCATGATCATAAAATGATGCATTGTTTTGATGAGTTTTTATTATACCATCAACTTGTTTTAAGTTTTCAATTCCAATAGTAGCGCATACATCATTCATGTGAAATTTAAATCCCCATTCCTTGATGTCAGCTTCGCATCTAAAGTCTTTTCTATTTGAAGTCCTATCAATTCCGTACCATCTTATTAGTTTCCCCCTGTCATAAAAATCTTGATTAGGACAAACTAAAAGTCCACCATCAACTGTAGTTAAGTGTTTAATTGCTTGAAAACTAAATGTGCAAAAATTTCCATGAGATCCGATAGGAGTTTTTTTGTACTTTGACCCAAAAGCATGTGCACAGTCTTCAATGATTGCCGGTTCAAATCCGTATAAAACTTTTGTCTCTTTTTGTATTTTTTTTAATTCATCCAAATCAACAGGATAACCGCCCCAATGAACGACCATTATGACTTTCGTTTTTGATGTTATTTTTCTTCTTAAATCAGTTAAGTCTAGATTTAAGGTTTCTGGATCTACGTCCACCCATTTAATTGCTAAATTATTAGCCAATATTGGCCAATTTGTTGCAGTACATGTTAAAGCAGTCGTTAAAACTTCATCTCCATCTTCTAGCCCGGGCCATCCTAGGGTAGGATTTGGTTTTTTTAAAAGATGAAATGCTAAATGTTCTGCTGACGTGGCTGAATTAACCGTTAAAACATGATCTTTTTGCAATCTTTTTGATAGTAAAAGTTCAAACTCATCTACTTTTGGTCCTTGTCCGATAAATCCAGAGTTTAGCGTTTCAGCTACTTTTCCTGAAGCGGTTTCTGACATGAAGACTTTAAAAAGTGGTATCATAAGTAATGAATTCCTTTAGCTTTGTTCGCGTTGTATCTCAATATTGTATTACACATTTGTCAATATTGTTTATTTTTGTTTCAATTGCGTTTTTTGCTTTTTTTACTAAAGCTTCTAACGTTAATTCTTCTGTTATCTTTTTAACGTTCATTTCTATTTTTTTATAATTGTCATTTTCTAGTAAATAATCTATTTTTGATTCTAACCTTTCAAAATCTAAATCTTCACCTAAAGATGCATAATGTATGTCTTCTTCACAAGGCCAAGAAGTCAACTGTTGTTTGACTGAAACGACACATTTTCCTAAAACTAAACATTCATAAAATTTTCTTGATGACATACTTCCAGGTAAGTCGGGACAAATTTTTGAACGATTTAATAAATCATAAAATTGTTGTGATGATAATACGTCATCGAATAAAGCAAATTTTATATCCGGTCTTCTGCTTCTTATTTCTAATAATTTTTCATATCCTCTAGTAGCAGCACCGCATTGCCATTTTCTTATATCTCTATTTTTTGGCCATGCATAAGGACGTTTGTTAGTATGTTTAAACCCTCCAGCAAAAAAAACATCAATGTCTTTTGGTTTTTCTACCCACTTGTTTTTTACTTCAAAAATCCTGCGAGGATCATTGCTGAATATTCCAATAGGATAAATGTCTTCTTTAAAAGGATAAAATTGATTATACTCTTGATCTGAGTTTACTTGAGATTTTAAAATCATCATGTCATCTGGTCTATATGTTCGTTGAATATCAACCAATGTTGACCAAATGATTTTACAATCAGAAGGCGTTCCTCCGCAACCATCATCAGCATCTAAAATAACGAGAAGCTTTTTACCGTTTTTTTCGCAAATGAATGAAGATAGGTTTTTACCCAATCTATGGGTACACATTTTTTCATCAAATGTAGCATTTTGAGCATTTAAAGATTTTAATAAAAAATCCTGAAATATCAAAATGTGATCTCTGTCATTTTTTCCGAATGATGTAATCATTTTATTTCCTTCAACTTATGCCCAGTTTTGCTCATATCTAGCAACCCGATCCAGAATTCAGCAATGTATCTTTCTGGCTTTAAATCCAATCCTGACTTACTTTTCTTTGTTCGTCTCATTTCAACTAAGAAGTAAAAATCTTTTTTTGCATTATTTGGATGCGGAAGATTTCTAATATGTTTTGAAGTTGACCACCAAAAATTTCCTGAAAAATGCCACGGGAATTTTCCTTTTGCTTCATAAGGCATTGACAGCAATGTTCCTGCTGCATGGTATTCATTTAAACAAGATAAACACTCTTCATGTTTATCAACTACTACATCCAACATTTTGCTTCTCCACTCATTTCCTCCGCTAGTTAATCCTTTAAGATGAAGATACAAGACTGAAAAATTTTCATTAGTTGAATCACAATCTTCTTTCATTCTAGATAAAGTTGGAAATTCATAGTCATCAAATTTTTTATTCGTTTCTATTATTCTACATTTTTCGTATTTTATAACGTCAAATTCTTTTTTTTCATCAGTTCCACAAAGTACTATTCTAATTTCTTCAAGTTTATTGAACAACTTACTTTTGAAAATTCTATAATAAATCTCTTCAAAAATCTTAATAGAATTTTGAGAATTTTTATTATCAATCATGTAATGAATGTAACAATAACTTTTCATTTAATCTGTTTTTTAATCCAAGAGTATGTTTTTTCTAATCCGTCTTTTAAGCTTGTTGATGGTTTCCAACCAAGCTTTTCTAAAATTAAATTATTATCAGAATTTCTTCCTCTTACGCCGACAGGACCTTGAATGTTTTTTACGTTTATATTTTTGTTTGCAATGTTTGAAATAATTTCGACAAGTTGATTTATTTTTACCATTTCTTCGGACCCAATATTAACTGGTCCTTCAAATTCAGAATTCATCAAACGTCGAACCGCTTCAATACATTCATCAATGTACAAGAAAGATCTAGTTTGTTGACCATCTCCCCATACTTCGATTGTGCCGCCATTTTCACACTCTGCAATTTTTCTGCATAATGCAGCAGGCGCTTTTTCTTTTCCACCTTTCCATGTACCTTCTGGCCCAAAAATGTTGTGAAAGCGTGCTACACGGATTGACAACCCATAATTTCTAGCAAAAGAGAAATATAATCTTTCGCTGAATAACTTCTCCCATCCGTACTCACTATCTGGTGCTGCTGGGTAAGCAGAACTTTCTGCACACATGGGATTCTCTGGATCTTCTTGGTTGTATGCGGGATAAATGCAAGCTGAAGAAGAATAAAAAATTTTGGGTGGAGTTTTAAATTTTGAAGCAGTATGAGCAACATTCAGATTTATTGTTGCAGAATTATGCATGACGTCTGCGTCATGCTCTCCAGTAAAAATATATCCTGCACCACCCATATCTGCAGCAAGCTGATATACTTCATCAAATGTAGTAAAGTCTTTTAATGTAAGACTTTTTTTTACTGTTTCAACATCTCTTAAATCTCCTATTAAAAATTCATCAGCTTCTGTCTTAGAAAATTCAGGATGTTTTAAGTCAACGGCTCTAACCCAGTAACCTTCTGACTTAAGACGTTTAACTAAATGAGAACCAATAAACCCGCCTGCTCCACAAACTAATGCTTTTTTCATATTTGCTCCATTTAATAATTGTTCAGAGATATCATTGCAATGACTTTTTTTACTTTCTTAGCAAGAATATTAGTTGACCAACCTTTATAAATTTCCAATTCCTTCTAAACTTTTACAATCAGAATCTGTTGAAAAATAAGTCATATTAGATTTAACCTTTTAAATTCATTTATCCAAATATCAATAGTTTTATCATAACTTAAATGAATAAAGTCAGAAAAAAGATTCTCTTTTGTTTTTCCTTGTTCATCTACTAGACTATTATAAATGGAAATATATGGAATACAATCTTTATCACATAAAGATTTGTGAAAGTCATCCCAATGTTTTGATATTTTGTTTCTAATTTCAGAAGTTCCTGAAACATTGTATCGTTGTTCATCAATAGGCATTAATTTTTTTATTGATTCATCACATAAACTTGGCAAAGCGCCTATCACTCCAACATTTTTTACGTTATTCTTTAAATCAATGATTGATCTATGATATCTGCTAACACATTCTTCTACAACATTTTGATATGTTCTATCTTTTGAAACATACTTTGGTAAATGAACTCTACAATCAATTTCTCCAACAAACATTAGAATAAATGACTCATCATTAAAAAATGATGAGTGATCATTCATTAATGAATAAATTTTATGAAGATGATGTTCATAAAAGTTATAAGCAAGAACTGGGCCTAAAAACCAAGTTCTAAAAGGTAAATCTGGGTTTATGTCTGTAAATGATCTTCCTCTAGGCTTTTCTTTTTGTTTTGAAACCTTATTACCGCATGGCGGCGCGCCCGTTAACGTAGCTGCATGACTATTACCAAAAACTTCAAATATCATTTTGAATTAACCAAATATTTTGCGCTTTCTATACAGTTGGTCTTAGCATCGTGACCATAACAGTGATGATCAAACCATTCTTGCGTGTCCTTTATTGGAATTTTATGTTTATCTAATGTATAACAAACTGCCGTTTGTTCACTAGCATTCCAGGTTTTTGCTTTTAACCCCGGAGCTTCAGGGAACTTGCTGACTGAAGATATGTCAACATTCGCCAATTTATTACAAACTTCTGGAATATCTCTTAAGCATTCGATCCATTTTTGTGTGCAACCTAAAGTCCCTGCATTCCATATGGGAAAATCTGTTTTTCCTAGCGCGGTTTGAGCAGCGTATTTTTCACCCCAATAGTCTCTTCCATTATTACAATTTCTTTCAAACTTCCACATAAATGCTCCGTCATGTTGTAGGAGGTCATCTATTGGTTTTTTACAAGTTAAATCATTATCTAACTTTAGAAATCCGCAATCTTTATTGATGTAATGTTGGACAACTTCAACCAATGGCCAAAATCCATATTCATGTTTATTCATCCAAGATACAATCAAATCTTTATCTTGAATCAAGTTTAAATTTTCAAGCGAAACAGCATATTTTTTCATTTTTGAATATAGAAAATCTTTATCATCTGTCAAGATTTGATATTCTAAATTTGGATTATGGTGTAAAAATGTTGCAACTGATGCTGACGTATATTCAAATATAAAATTTTTATCTACATAGGCTTTTTTTGCCCAATGACGACCTGAAGTTTCAAGAGATTTAATGTTATAGTCGAAGACAAGGCTGAAAATATTAAAGTTTTTCATCTGATTCTTATGCCTCTTATCTTAGGGTTTATGTTGTAAGTTAAAAATAGATTTTTCATAATTTCTGGGTATTCGTCAACGTTCCATTGCCCTTTGTTAATAGCTGTGCAAACGTAAGGATAAACTTTAGAATCATAATGAGCTTTTCCTATTTTTGGTTCTCCATTATAAATTAAAGTTCCTTTTATTCCTATTTCTCTAGCACCAGAATTCCATGACTCTGACTCCAACCACTTTTGAGATTTTACATGCTCATAAAGTTTTTTTAATGATTGTTTTTTCCATAAAGTAACTTGCATGGAAAATGCATCCGCTGTGTTCATATGAACTTCATAAATGTCATCTTTAACATGCATGTCAAGAGGAGTTTGATATCCACATCTGATTAATCTAACATAATCATAACTGGATTCTTCAAGAAATTGTTGATATCTTTTTATTGACTCATAATCAATTTCTGAAAATAGAATGAAGTCTTCTTGGGAATAAATTACAAAATTTTCTTTAACCGATTCTAGACATCCCAAATATTGTTTCCAATAAGGATCTAAATTTGAATAAGTGATTAGTTCATGATCTTTATATGTCCAAACTGGAATTGACTCTTCATCTGAAAATGCATAACTTTTCATCTTCGAAGCATTAATGCTTAATTGACCGAAATGCATAGGCCAAACATCTGAATATTTTGATGTTGTGTATGTTATTATTGAAACGTCTTTCATAAAAAAATCATTTATTTGTAGTTAGGTTTTCTAGTCTTCCTATTTTTCTAAGTTCTCTTAAATCATCTAACCCATCATCATTATTAGGAAGCTTTTTATAAGAAGTTGATCTATATGGAATTTCATTTATATTAGGATGTTCAACATAATAGTAAGTTGCAAGAGAGATTCTATAATTGTTATCTGGGCACGATAATGGATGAGGGTGTCCATGATTTGAACCCATGTCTGTTCTAAAAATAACAGCTCTATTAAAAATCGGAGAAATTTTTTGGCACAAATTCTTCATGTCTTTATCCCATAATTCTAAGTGCCCGCCCCATTCTTCTTGCCAGTTTTCATTAAGATATAAAATTAAATTAACTTTTCTTAACATCATTAATTCTTTATGAATATTGTAATCTTCATGTACATCTAGCTTTCCTCCTTTTTTTATAAGATGTAATCCTCCTCCATTTAAGCTTGGGTCTGATTTTAATCTTTTTATTTTTGTTAATGAAGTTAACCAATTTAAAAATTCTTGAGAATTAACTAAAGAAAAATAATCAAAAAAGTTATCATTTAGCTCTTCAATTTTATTAAAAGCTAATTTTTTCTCCAACGGATTATCATACATCCACCACAATTTTTCATTGGGGCTAGGGAAATTTTGTCTTAATTTTTTTGCAAAATCATCAACTAAAAAATTATCAATTATAATGTGATCAAATGGCGAAGATGATACAAATTTAGCAGATAGATCTTCTACATTAAATTTGTTAATTAAATTTTTCACAAAAATCCTTTATTATTTGGTCATAATAATCTTTTATTTTTGATATGTGATATTTTTCTCCAACTTTTATTGATTCTTTTGATAACGAAGAATACGCATCTAGATCATTTTGAAGATCAATGATTGTTTGTTTTAAACTATCAAAATTTTCTACAAAAATACATTTATCTTCTCCAAATTGTTTATAACTTTCATATGGAAGACATATCGTTGGGACTCCATAACTTTGAAAATTAGTTAATTTTGTATTTGGTTTATACCTAATCGTTCTTTGATATACGCCTGAATTTATTGATTCTTTTTCAAAGAAAATAATTCCTATGTCTATTTTTTTAAAAACTGAGTCAAGTTCATAATGATTTTGCGGGTTATAAGATGTAAAAGTAAGGTTTTGCTTACTACAAAAATCTTGCAAGCTTTTTTCATTTAACGTATATTCAGGAACTCCTACATATCCTAAATTTATTGGTCGTTCTTTTAATTCATTTATTCTTTTTGAAAAATTACAATTATGATGAGGTATTACATAGATTTTTTTATCTGTTACTTTTGAAAGTTCTTCTTTACATATATCATTATTTACAATATAAAAATCGCAAAATTTACTTGTATATCTTGAAAAATCGTCCTCTTTTACTCTTCCGTAAAGATAGTCAGTTACTGGGTTATCTGCAATGTCAAACCCAACTATTAAATTATTTAATTTGCAGTATCTCGCGTAGTCTTCATTAAATTTTCTAACATGAATTACTATTTCATTTTTTGGATCTATGGGAAAATCAATATCAACAAAGTCAGAATGCGGAATGATTTCAGATATTTGTTGTCCTCTAATGATTCCTGAACTTCTTTTTGAAAACCCAGCAAATGTTATCATAATTTACTCATTCTTTCTATCACTGTTTTTGCTCTATTGATTGAAGTATGATATAGCAATCCATGCTGTTTTCCAGCTATCCCAATTTTTAGTGATAATTCTTTTTCTTTTAATAAGAAATTTAAATTATTTGAAAATGAACTCATATCATCATATGAAACAGCATGAACAAAATCTTCAAATTTATCTGGAAATTCTATTTGATATTTTTGATATAAGCAGCAAGCTCCTGCTCCAATTGCTTCATAAAATCTATCGCAATTGTCTCCACCACCCCATGCATCAATTACTATTCTAGATCTTGATAAAACTTCTCTATACTCTTTTTCATTTAAAGAATTTGAAACAACTATGTTGTAATTTGTTTTTTGTTTTAAATCATAACAATAATTTGTTATTTCTTTTCTCATTCCTGTACTATGTTGACCGAAGACACACATGACGTCGATGTCTTTTTTTTCATCATTTAATAAATGCCGAGGAGTCATTCCAAAAAGAAGAGGAATAATACCTAAGTCTAAATCCTGTTTGTAACATTCTCTTTTAAAATAAAGATCACAAAAATTTAGCATATCATGATTTATCCAAGGATGTCCTCTTCTTTTAGAAGGATCAACCAAAGAATTAATCATTTGGTCTTTCATCTGATATCCAGTGTAAGTCCACTCGCTTCCATCAATGTAAGCAATTTTAAATTTATTTTTTAAAGAATTTAAAAGGTAGTATTTTGGAGATTGATTATCCCTAACTTTTCCAAAAAATGCTAGAACAAAATTAGCGTCATTAACTTTTAATATTTCTTCATCACTGAATGATTTTGTTATTCCATTTCCTAAATCTGAAGCAATTATTTCAACGCCTAAATTCAAAAGACCATCAACTACTAATTCAGTAGTGTAATCTCTTTTTTTATTAGGAGTTATTGCTATGATTTTCAAAACAATTCAAAAATACTTCCATATATGATTTGTTTACATTAATATTGTCTAGTAAATCATAGTTAATTTTTGAAATTAAAGATTCTCTTCTTTCGTAAGCGTTAAAAATTTTTTCAACAACGTTAGTTGAATCATCCATTTGAATACCATGAGCTTGACATATTTCAGGTATAGCTCCACCGTCTTTGTGATAAACAATAGGTAATCCGCAAGATGAAGCTTCAATATGATGCATTCCGCAAGCTTCCCATCTTGCTGCAGTTAAATAAACATCATGTTTTCTAAGCTCATCTCCTAATTCTTTTCCATACAATGGAGAAATTAGTTTAGTGTTTTTAGGCACATATTCTTTGTAGTATCTACCGATGTAAGTAAATTCAATATTTTGATGCAAATTAAGCTTTTTATCTAACTCGATATAAGCATCAAATCCTTTATTATAGTTGTTCGACCAATGATGGGTTACAACTTTAATTTTTTCATTTTTTTCTTTTTGTTTTGAAGGATAAAACCATTGATGATTGCAGCCATTTCTAATAACATGACTTTGTTTATTAAATCCATGCTGCTCATAATGATTTTTTAACCAATCGCTTATAAAAATTGTTTTATCAGCTATTGCATAATTTGCTTTTATGTTTAAATTTACTAAAAAGTTAGTTCCTCGAGGGACATCAGAATCATTTATACGATGAATGACTTTAACGTTTTTATTTTTTGATTTTAAAAAAGTCTTGTATTGAATCAGCTGATTTATATCTCCAAACCCATCATCATCTCTCGGATCCATCATTAAAATGACATCGACATCATCTTCATAGCTAGTCGTGACTTTATGTCCGATTGATTCAGCGTAGTCAGTAAACCCTGTAGCAAAATGTATTCCACCGCCCCATGGATTTCTTCTAAGCTTTCTATTAATAAAAATCTTCATTTTCTCTTTAAGATTTTAGAATATTCTGGAAAATAAAGATAATCAATTCTAGTACCTAGGAAACACTTAATTGAATGAGAAACATCCTCGCATATTGGTTCTCTATCATTAAAGCTAGTGTTTAAAATGATAGGAACCCCAGACTTTTCTTTCCATTTTAGTAAGAAATTATGATACCATTGGTTGTCTTCTTTTCTAACGGTTTGAAGTCTTGCAGTACCATCTTGATGAACTACCGCTGGGACTAATGATTTCTTTTCTTCTTTAAAATTCAATACAAATTGCATGTATGGACTTTCTTGATAGTTTAAAAACCACTCATGAGCATCTTCTTCAAGAATAGAAGGAGCAAACGGTCTGAACCATTTACGATGCTTCACTTTTTCATTGATGATATCTTTCATATCTCCGCGGCGAGGGTCAGCAAGAATGCTTCTGTTTCCTAATGCTCTCCGACCTGATTCACTTTTTTCATTGAATACCGCAACGATGTTTCCGGCCGCTAAAAGATCTGTCATTTGATCTAGTGTGCAGCCTGAAACGTCAACAGGAAAATTTTTAACAACATTATTAAAATGTTCTTCTCCCCAAAGTTCTCCTAAATACGGAGTAAAATTGTGTTTCCATTGAATTCTGGGATTTCCTAAAATTTCATGCCAAAGTATTTGTGCTGCTCCGATAGGTAAACCTCCGTCATACGGAACTGGAGGTATATAAACATTTTCTATGTTATCTGGAAACCAAGATTTGATCTTTCCCATGGCAACAGAGTTTAATGCTACTCCGCCTGAAATGCATAAATTTTTTGATTTAATTGGACTAACATCTATTGCAAACTTTATAATTTGCTTCAACAATTCTTCAGTAGATGATTGTAGTCCTGCGGCAAGATCAAATTTATCTTGTTCTGATTTTCTTGCAATTGCTGCCCATGGTTCAAGATATGGATGTGAAGGATCAGCATCACTAGTTGCACCAGGAGGTTGATTATGAGGTTTCATGCTTGATGGCATAATATCGGTTGTCAACATTTTTAAAAAATCTTGGTGGTACTTTTTCGCATCACCAAATGCCGCCATAGCCATCACCGTACCTTCTTCACCTCCTAACGGCCATCCGTTTTGAAGTTTAAAAACATATCTAGTAATTCTTGTCCAGACACCTCCGATGTTAATTTCGTAAGGTTTAAAAGTCTTTAAGTTTTTCATGGTGCAATCTTTTGCATACCATATTGTGCAAGCTGTCTCTGCACCATGTTCATCTTCAGAACCGCCGCCGTCTATTGTTAGAACAATTGCATCATCAAAATTGCTGGAATAAAATGCGTTAGCTGCATGAGATCTATGATGAGAAAAGAAATGTATTCCTCCTCCATTTTTTTCTACTATACCTTTTATTTTTTCATATGAATCTTCGTATTGCTTTAGCTTCTTTGTCGGATAAGTTGTTGCAATATGAGAAATATCATCTACATTTTCTACTGTATCAAACATGAACTTTACTGAATCACCAGGAGGAGACTTTTCACGATTATAGCGTTCATATTCTGCGTGAATAGTTGGTTGACCATTTTCTAAAATGCAAAATGAACAATCATGTCCAGACCAAACTCCAGCGACTTTTATAGATTTCATTTTTTTTCTCTTTTTATGGCTGTTACTAAATTCTCATTCCATTATACACGGTTTTTTTAAATTTATCGTTATCATCATTAATAGATTCTATGATTTTAAAATCAAGATTATTATCAATTAATAACTTAGCAAAAGCTTTTGTGTCTTTAGGCAAACACATTCCTCCATAACCACGTAAAGAATCAGAAACGTCTAAGTACATGTCTAAAGCTTTTCCTGTTTTTATATAAGCATTTTTTATAGCATCATAATCGCAGTTTAGCTTTTTAGAAGCTTCAAAAAAAACATTGGCAAAAACTATTCTTAATGAAGCGTAAACGTTGTTGAAATATTTAAGTAATTCTGCTTCAGTAGGAGACAGTCTTACAGTTTGTTTGGGTAAAAAACCGTGAATACTTGAAATAGTTTCATAAACGTAATCGTTGTTAGTACCAATCGCTAGAACGTTATGGTTTTTTATAAAGTCTTCGACTGCGCACCTCTCTCTTAAAAACTCAGGAACAAAGCAGATAGAATTATTGCTGTATTTTTCTACCATTGTTTGTGTAAATCCAGGTACTGCTGTTGATCTTATCGCTATGATACCAGCATAGTTTAATTCATGCAAATCATGAATTACGCTTTCAAGAATTGAAGTATCACATCCACCATCTTCTAAACTTGGTGTTGGGACGCAAATAAATACAGCTGAAGTATTCAAGACATCTTCTAACTTTGTGTTTAATTTTATGTCATGAAAAGATACTTCATGATCTAAAGTTTCAAATCCTTTTTTATTAGCATTTCCAACGACACCAAGACCAATTATTCCTACTCGCATAATAATGATTCGACCGTTCTGCGGAGTCCTTCTTCAAGATCGATTATACTATCAACATTTACAAAATTATAAAGTTTTTTTGTATCAGGACATCTTCTTTTTGCGCTTCCAAGAGGACTTTTGCGTATTTCAAGCTTATCTGGATTGACTTCCATTATTTTCATTATTATTCTTGCGACGTCACTTATTTTTACTTCTTGCTGGTTCCCAACATTCACAATTTCATTTGTACAGTTTAAAACTAAATCATGTGTAAATTTAACTGCATCATCAATATAACAAAATGAACGTGTGTCATCCCCGTTTATGTAATACTCTCCAGTTAGTACTCTCTCTACAAACTCAGAGATAAAATGATCTTTTTGTCTTGGACCATATACGTTAAAATATCTAATGATTAACCAAGGTAATCCAGAATTTGAAACTAAATTTTCTCCTAATGCTTTTGGAATGCTATAACTCCATCTAGGATTTAAGATGTTATCAAACATAATTGGAACTTGTTCATCAGTAGGAATTTTATAAATTCCTTTATCTGTTGCACCATTAAAAATTTCGCATGTAGAAGTAAAAACAAATTTTGTTTTAGATCTTGAATATCTTTTTACTAGATTAAAAGTTGGAATCGTGTTGTTAAACGCAACCATCGTTGGAGATTCATAAAAAAGTCTAGTTCCATTAGTTGCAGCCATGTGAACTAAAACATCACATTCGGGTAAGTTATTAACTACAATTTCAGAGCAAAGATCTTTTCCATCAACTAAATCTGCGGTAAAAATTTCGTTTGAATGTTTAATAAAGTCGTAATAATGACTTCCTATAAACCCTTTATCTCCAGTTAATACTATTTTCATAATTTTAAAGTTGATTAAAAAGATCTCTATATGCTTTATATCCAAATGGCAATAATATCTCTTTTACGTTAGGTATTGCAGGAATTGCCTTTATTACATCGTCATGTATTGCAGAAGATGGTAAAACTGCTTCTGCCATTCCCATGCTTCTAGAAATCATTGAAACATCTAATAGTCCACACTCTATTAAAGATTGAGGACCCCCTTCATACCTAGAAGTAACTGGATACAAATCAAGAGTTTGATACAGCTCATTTACGATTTCTTGTGAAGGCAATTCTATGTACGTAAAAGGTATTGATAAATCGTTCAGTTTGCTAATGATATATTGCCTACGCCACCCAGATAAAACTACATGAATTGATGGAGATGTTTCTTTTAGTTTAGTTAAATATTCAGCTAATAAATCTGGTCCTTTTTCTAATTTTGGACTTTTTAAGTCGCTTCCTTCTGTGTCTCTCTGAAATGATCCTATAACTGTTGCATCAAGAGGAATGTTATATTTTTTTCTGAATTCTTCTTTCGTACCAGTCTTTTTCCATATTTTTTGATTTGCCCAATATGGGATCACTTTAATAGGTTTATTTGTATAACTTTCGATAAACTTTTTGGTGTGAATGCTTGGCGTGTGATAAATATGAGTAATTGAATCTCTTTCCTTAAAGTCATTAATTTGATCAATACCAAACTTTTCAGGCACGATGTGGTGGATTGTAGTTACTACTTTTTTTGTTTTTAAAAACTGTATTGGTAAATTTCTCCAGCACCAATCAGAAAACAACCAAATTACATCTGCTTGTCTACAATCAAAAACGCTAATATCGCTGTTGTCTTCATACCATTCTTTTGTAAATCTATCAATAATCCAGTTTTCTTTTGGAGGTAAAACGTAAACTTTATTCATGTAGATCACCTGAAGGTTTTAAATATTTTTAATTTTCTATTATTCGTTTAAAAAAATTGATGTAGTTTGATAAACAGTTTGTCATGCTGACATCAAATGGATTTTTTAATTCTTCTTTTTTTGGAAGTTTTTCAGTTATTTGAGTTATATCGATAGAAGGGGGATCATCATAGTTTGCTAATTCAAAATTATAATCGTTCTTTTCTTTAAGAATTATTCCATAACCTTGCACTAGCTCTTTTGTTCCACCATGTTCTGAACATATAACAGGAGTTTTTTGAGACAATGATTCAACAACAGTATTTGGACAATGATCTAGCCATGCTAGATGCAGCATCCAATTTGCTGCAGAAAATATTTCAAGACATACTTCATGCGGTTGCGAACCAGCGTAAAAAATGTGAGGATCTGCAATTTTTGTTGCATTTGATCCCAACACTATCAGCGCTGCCGATGAATAAAAATTTCTTAAATGTTTATATAATTCTACGTTTTCGTTTAAACGTTTTTGTGGATGCCAATTTGCAGAACAGACAAACAACATTTCGTATTGCTTTCTGATTTGTTCTAATGTCGGTATATGAAATTTTTTAATTTCAGGTGCATTAATACCGTTTCTAATTATTGAACCATTTTTATGATGACCCCACCACTTCGTAGTCATTCCTTTATCAAACTCAGATTGCCATATTACTGCATCTGAATTTTGATATAGATTTTTTATTGATGAATTTTTTGTTTCAAATTCTTCTGGTTTGAACCAGATTCCATCTAGTCTTTGAACTACTTTTTTTGCTAAAGGTCTTCCTGAAGGTTCGATAAAAACTATTGAAACATCAGCTTGTCTACCATCATACAATTCAACTTCGTGACCAGACTCTATCAATCCCATTGCCAATCTTTTTGCAAAGGAGTTTGGTCCAGTTGTTGAACTCATGTTAACATTGTCTAAATGTACTTTCATGATCTCTTTTTTACTTCTTGTATAAACGGAATTGCAAATGGAGTTTTATTAAACATCATAGCCATAAGAGCTAATTCTTTCGTGTTTATGTTTGAAAGATTAGCTCTTTGAGTAAAAATGTTTGGATCAAGCTCTTGTCCTCCATTAATTGTAACTGAATCATAGTACATTTGTGCAATAAAATTTACAGATTCATTGCTCAAAGGAATAGAAGATTCTTTGACAACTTCAGATAAAGAAAAGAATATATCCTGATAAATCTCAGAACAAGCTTGCGAAGTTAATTTTTCACCTTTTCTTCTTAATAGACGTTCTACTAATAATTTTGAAATTGAGTCGTGAAGAGCTTCGCCTTGTTGCATCATTTTACATACCCTCTATTTCTCATAAAAACTGCTTCATCTCTTTGAAAAAGAGCATCATTAGTTTGATAAGTTTCTGGAATATCATTTATTGTATAATGATACATTACTCTTGGTAAGAAAACTCTTTTTTTAGAGTGATGTAACGCTGGTAAATAAATTGCCTGATCGCCGGCTCTTCTTATATAATTTCCGTCTTCACCACGATAGTTTTCATCTTTGACGTCATTCAATAATTTTTTTCTAAAAGTTTTTAAATGACTTGTAACCCATGGATGTTTATAAGGGTCTGAATCTTGTGACATCGGACCGCTTATATTTTTATCGCTGAATCCCCACCTGTGAGCAGTCCACAAAATATCGCAATTGCTTTGTTGATAAACTGCATCGATGATGGATAAAGCATCTAATTCAGTTAACCAATCATCAGCATCAATTCTGCAAATGATATCGTCATCATTGCACATTGAAATTCCAGTTAAAACATTTGAAACTTCCCATTTTTTTTCTGAATTCCAAATATTAATAATCTTTTTTGAATACTCGCTGTTCAAAATAGATTTAAATTCATTACAAATTTTTTTTGATTCTTCTAAATGATCAGACGAAGAAACATCATCAATTAAAATCAATTTCCAGTTTTCATGAGATTGACCACAAATAGAATGAAGCATTCTTGACAACGTTTTAGAAGCGTTGTACATAGGAGAAATAAATACGAAGTTATTTTTTAACATATAAATCTTATTTCACTATAAGATAGAATCTTTATCACTTTCATTCCACAACATTTCATTTGCTTTTCTATAAGATTCTTGAGTTCCAGCATCAATCCATCCGCAATTGATATCAACGACTTTTCCATTTCTGTTTTTCACAAACCAGGAACTAACATCGCTAATTTCATACTCTCCTCTTGCCGAAGGTTTTAATGTGTCAATTACTTCAAATGCTTCGCTAGTGTAACAATATAATCCTACGATAGCTTTATCGCTGGGAGGATTTTTTGGTTTTTCAATTATGTCTATAACATTGCCTTTTTTGTCATATTCAGGAACTCCAAACCTATGAGGATCTGGTACTGATTTGGCAAATAATTTAAATGAATCATTAGAGGTTTTAAACTCTTTTATTTCTTTTGAAATAAGATCATGATCGCTAAAGATATTATCTCCAAGTAGCACGGAAAATTTTTCATCTCCACAAAATACTTTACAAAGATTAAGAGCTGCGGCTATTCCATTCGCTTTATCTTGGACTCTATAAGTCATAGAGCAATTTAAATGTTCACCTGAACCTAATGAAGATATGACTTGTCCAGCATGATCAGTTCCAGTAATAAGCATGATGTCTTGGATTCCAGAAGAAGTAAATAAATCAATCATTCTGTAAACCATAGGAACACCTGCTACTGGAAGCAAGCATTTATTGGTGGCTTTTGTTAAAGGATATAGCCGGCTTCCTACACCACCTGCAAGTATTATGCCTTTCATTCTTTTTCTCCTAACATGATTTTAGGCTGAGTTCTATTGATTTTCAAATGAGGAGTTAAAGTTTTTCCGTCCCATTTTCTATGCCAAATCCATCCACCTAATTTTTCTTTTAATTGTGATGCTTTTTCTGATATCATTTGATCTGTGACTTTAGACCATGGAACATCAAACATCATATTTGATTCTGCTGTATCTTCATAAGTTTTCCCTGATAAAGATTCCCAATGCTTCGTCCAATAATCTCTATACAGTTTTATTTTTCTTTCTAAATTATACCAGCTGTAATGGAAAACGCAAGGTAAACTATTAACTACGTTATTAAACCATGCATTATATTCTGTCAAAGCTTTTTCATTTCCTAACATTGCAGCATTTCTTGCTTGATCAGCTTCTGGAGAATAAAAGCTAACATGATTAATTCTTTCACCAGTATTTGAATCTATCATATCGCAGCCGTCACCGGCAATTGCATAAAGATTTCCTGATTCATCATACTTGCGAAGATCTTTTGGAATTCCATGAGTAATGTTTTGTTTATTCCTGCTTAATCTCCACTTCCATGGCATAATATCTGCTCGAACTTTTTCAGCGCTGCCCCAATACTCAATGACAGGAAGAGAGATTATATCAACGCCTTGTGGAAATTTTGAACATAAATCGATAATCTTTTGAGCATCATCTTCATGAACAATTTCATCAGAATCCATTTGCCAACAAAATGTTGATTTACACATCGAACGGGCTTCTGCTTTTTGCATTCCATCAAAAACTGCAAATCTAGGATGTGACCAATCTCTATGAACTTGTTTGATTTTAAGTTTTGATTCTTTTTCAGCTAGTGATTTTAGCTTTTCCCAAGTTCCATCAGTAGATCCTCCGTCGACGACACAAACTTCTTCGCAAAATGAAAACATTGATTGTATGCATTGTTCGAACGGATATTGTTGCTTAATGCAATTAAACACAGTAACATACCCGCTGACTGATGGACGGTAATCCATCATCTTTTTTATTCCATTCCAAAATACGTTTGGAGCGGTAAAAAGATATTCTTCTATCGAAGAAATATCGTCTGTCATGAACCATTCTTCTTTTGAATGTTGAACGTTATCATTTAAATGTAGCTTGCAGCCAAGAAGTTTTGCTTCGATGACCATTCTTGGACATGTATCTTTTCCTTTTGGAAGATAAACAAACCCTTCGGCATTAGAAAGCTTATCTAACATCGTTTCATAAGGAACATTCCACACAACTTCATGATTTTTAGAAGTTTCTTCACACCACTTTTTTGCTAAATCAGCACCTTTTACCCAAGAGTCTGATCCTAAAACTATCCAATTTTTTCTTTCAGACTTTGATGTTCTAACATGCTCTCTAAGTAACTTGATTGTTCCTAAAGTTTTTTTCGAAAAAACGCTGGATAAAACAACATTATCTTTTTCAGATAAAAATGGGAACATCCTGAGGTACCAATCTTTTTGAGCCTCTGACATCCACCACAATCCTCTGGACCCATAATAGAAAGCAGATATTAGTTTTCCATTCAACTGTTCTTGACAGTCACAAGGTTTTCCTGCGTTTGATTCATGTTTTTCTGGAGATCTATATCGGCAATATTTGTAATCGTATTCTAGGATGCTATATTTCAAATTTCCTATAATTGTAGGAATTAATTCTGGATTAAGTTGAGAAAAATTCCCAAAGATCCAAAATTTATCTACACCTTGACGCAAAACATCCAAATCGACGTCTTTGGCAAGAATTTTTACATGCGGCAAAGGACATTCCTCAATTAACGCCTCGGTCGTTAATTCCGCACCTCCAGTATAGTGTTCAGCAAATAAATCTGCTATGAAAATTACTTTAGAATTTTCTGGTAATGTAATTTTCGGCTTTTGGACATTAAAAATATTTTCGTTAAAGATGCTCAAGTTTTCCTCAAAAACTGTTGTTAAAGAATATTTAATAAAGATCTAATTTATAAGAAGTATTAATAAGAATTAGATCTAGATTATTAATAGATCTATTGTCTTTATAGATTATTTATAATAGCTAAATAAGTGAGGATGTATATGTCAAGGAAACAAAATTTTGAAAAAAATACATCTCTTAAAAAATTGGCTGGTCGTCCTAGAAAAGATGCAATGCAAGACGACTTACAACCTCTATCTACAAAAGCAATAGAGAAGATTGAGAATAACTATCGAATCATTTTAGAAATGCAAGATAAAATCTTATCTGCTCCTGCCATGAATGGTGGATTTACGACTTTAATGTACAAAGTTGAAAACATAGAAAAATCGCAAGGACAACTGGTAGAAAAAGTTGATCAAATTCATGGGGTTTTGTACGAGCCAGATAATGGGTTATATGCTAGACTAAAGAAAGTAGAAAATGATTGCGCTCCAAGTGAAGTATTAGATGATCTTGAAAAAGATGTTCAAGAAATAAAAATTTGGAAAAACTCTGAAGAAAAGCAATCTGAAAAAGAAGAAATTAAAGATTCTGAAAAAGACAAACTTTTGTCAGAACATGAAGCTGTTTTAAAAGATATACAAAAAAACATATCAAAATATAACGCTGCAGCAAAATGGATAGCTGTTTCTTTAGGTGGTGGATTATTGAGCATGCTCGGAAAATTGATTTATGAGTATGTGACAGGACACATAAAAATCGTTTAATCATTTAAACATTTAGAAAAAAACACATAATAAAGAAATTATGTCTGTTTTTTTTAATGAAGACGTGTCTTCAAGAATACTTTTTGTTTTAAATAAATCTTTAGAGATTATAGAAAATTCAAAGAATCACGTTATAAACTTTGAAAAAGATAGAATCTTGTCTAAAACAGATATTCAAACTTGCATCAATTACAAGTTTGAAGGAGAATTAGAAACTTCTATTCAAAAACTTTTAATTGAGCATGCTTTTAAAGCTGAAAAAATTTCTCCTGGTGGGTTTAAAAAAACGATAAAGTACTGTAATGATTTGTTTTTTAATAAAAAACATGATTTATTTGTGGAATCAGTTTTTTATCCTACCTTAGAGAATTTAAGGTGCATAATTAATTCATTTTGTGATGATGAGACTATTTCGAATTTATGTTTTGAAGCAATTCAATTGGCTGGATTTGGTGGGAAAATTTCTATAGAAAAAAGCCTAAATTCTTCCACATCTATAGAATTAGTTGATGGCTATTCATTTAAACATGATCCTATAGGATTACAGCCGATAAAATTAAAACAACCTAGAGTTGTTTGCATAGATGGATATATCGAATCTGTTTCAGAGGTCAATCTACTTTTTGAAGGAGCAGTTCAACTTAAGCATCCTTTAGTTTTAATCTCTAGAGGCATGCATGAAGATGTATTAAACACTATAAAAGTTAATCGTGACAGAGGCTCGATGTTTGTTTATCCAGTTAAAATTGCTTTTGATTTAAATGGAATAAATACGATAACTGATCTATCAACAATTTTAGGAAAACCTCCTGTTTCTTGCAATTTAGGAAATTTAATAAGTTCAACGTCAATTGAAGATTCAGTTGAAGTAAACGATATTATTATTTCTGGAAATAATTTAACCGTAAGAAATCCAAAAACTAGACATTCAGTTAACTTACACGTCAAATCATTAATAGAGAAAAGACAATCTAGCGAAGTAAATGATGTGGAAGATTTATTGTCTTCAAGAATTAAATCTCTTTCTGGAAATTGTGTTATCATTAGACTCCCAGATAACTCAAACTATGTAACAACTTCGCAAATAATAGATTATGTTTTAAGAGCTATTAAATCCATGTTGGATTACGGTGTCTTTTTTAAAGAAGAAAAAATTTATCTTTATGGAAGCTATAAATCTTCAAAAGAGATGTCAGATAAATTTTATTCTTTAATGAAACAAGTTTATGCGTATGTAGATTAAACTTTCTAATATTTCTTTATTTACTTTTTCTACATTATGCGTAACATATAAACATGTCGAATATAAATCTTGATAAAACGTCTTGGGAATTAGTTGAAGTCTTAAAGGACACAGCAAAAAAGAATCTTCTTAATGCTGTAAAAAACGAACAATTAAAGGTTGATCAAGAAGTTTTACCAAAATTATTTTCTTTAATTGATTCTTCAATGTCAGAAGGATATAACAAAAGTTATAAAGTTTTTTCAGAAAAGTTTTTACAAGCCAGTAAGCAGGTATCTTCGCAGGAACCTTTAAAAAAAAGAAAGTAAATTTTTTTAAATCTTTATGGCTATCTATGGTCAAAAACATTTGATAAAGTGTAGGTGTGTTTTACCTCAATTTAAAAATTCTTCAGATCCAGAAAAGAAACAACATCGATTTACGGTTTTTTCCGAAATCACTGATGATGTCGTAAAGCAAAAATTTGCGCAATGTAATAATTGCGGATTAGTACATAAAGTTACAGATATTTGTACTTCTGAAATAATGACTGGCAAAGAATCGATGGGATCAATTTTATCAATCGATGATATTAAACCTGGATTACATCCGTCTCTAGTTTCAATATTAGAAAGACATCAGTGCGATCTTCCTACATGGGAGCATGCACAACATATTGTAGAAAATAAAAAATGGGGAGATATTGTCATTTTAACTAGCGATCTTGAAGAAGACGTGAAAAATATCAAGTATGTTAGAATTTTGGGAGAAACGCTTTATAAAGTTGATTCTCATTCAAGAAAAGAATTAATCGGTGTATAAAATGCATTATGGGCAATTAACTTCAGAAAAGTTAGCAAAAGAAAACGAAGACTGTAGAAGAATAGTAAAAGAAATCCTAAATGTAGGAATGTCTCAAAGACAACATATGTTTCTTATTTATTTACTTTCTTTAGAGTTAGAAAACATTGAATACGTGCAAGCTTTGGCTGAGCTAATTAAAGAAATAGCTGGAGATCAAATTTTTATTTCAAAGAGAGAAGACAATGGGACGATCAGCTGAACCTCAAAATTCTAGACTAGCTCCGAGTAGAAAATCAAATTCTGATGATCACGATGCAGCGATACTAATGTCTCCAAGCGAAGATTCTAGAATCGTTGTTTTATATGGAGGGGTCAGCGAGCAATCAATTGCTGCAACAATAGTTCAGCTTTTATATCTTGCAAATCAAAATCATAAACCAATTCATCTAGTAGTTTCCACTTATGGTGGATCAGTAGATGAAATGTTCTCTCTTTATGACACTATTAAATTTTTACCATGTCCAGTTCATACAATTGCTTTAGGAAAAGTCATGTCCGCCGGCGTTCTTCTTCTTGCTTCCGGTGTTAAAGGAAAAAGAATGATAGGATCTTCTGCTAGGTTAATGATGCATCCTATTTCAGGTGGATTTTATGGAAATGTTTTTGAATCAGTCAACGAAACCAATGAACATAAAAGATTACATCATTTGATGACAACTGCTCTTCAAAATGAAACAAAGATGACAGTCGAACAAATCGAATCAATTATGAAATCAGGACACGACTATTATCTAACTCCTGAAGATGCTATTAAACTTGGAATCGTTGACAAAATTATCGGTAAATGATAGTGTAATGTTCACAAACTAAGATATACTTTTGTATGCATGCCTGCGTATGATTACAAAAAGTACTTTCCTTTTGAAAAAGTAAGGAAAGAACAAGCTTCTGCAATTGAATTTGCTATTGATGCTTATGAATCTGGAAAAAGATATGTAGTTCTAGAACTTGGAACCGGCGTAGGAAAATCTGCAATAGGAATTACAATTGCTAGGTATATGGAATCACATGCACCTGCAATGAGAAATGCAGATGGCGATTTAATGACAGGTGCTTATGTCATTACAACGCAAAAAATCTTACAAGAACAATACCTAAGAGATTTTGGAGGCGGACCGAACAAAACATGTTTGGTTAGATCCATCAAGTCTAGTTCAAACTATCAATGTTCTTTTTATCCTGATCAATCTTGCGCTGAATCGAGGCGAATTTTAAGCAGCCTATCAAAACAGCTAAGCGGAACAGAGTTTCAAAAGCAATGTAAGAATCAATGTCCATATGGATTGGAAAAGCAAGAATTTATTGATTCTCCAATTTCTGTCACAAACTTTTCTTATTTTCTTGCTGAGACGATGTATGCAGGAAAGCTTGAACCGCGAGCATTATTAATTGTTGATGAAGCTCATAATACAGAAACAGAGTTAGGAAAATTTATCGAAGTTACATTTTCTGAAAAGTTTGCAAAAGACGTGCTTAAGTGCAAACTTCCAAAGCTAATGGATCAAACTTCAGTTTATGATTGGATTTGTAAAGTTTATAAGAAATCAGTTTCAAAATATATTAAAGAACTTGAAAAAAATCTTGTAAAACTAAGCGGTGATATTGAAGGTTATGGAACTTTTTCAAAACAGTATGAAATGTTAGATAAACACATCTGCAAAATTAATAGGTTCATCGAAGTCTATAAACCTAGCAATTGGATCATGAATGTTTCTTACCCTTCTCCTGACAACAAGAAGGCCGGTAAAAAATTTGAATTTAAACCGATTGATGTTTCACCATATAGTAATGATGTATTTTTTAAACATGGTGCAAGAGTTCTTATGATGTCAGCTACCATAGTTGATAAAGATATTTTTTGTGAATCATTAGGAATTAAAAAAGAAGATATAGCATTTTTAAACATATCTTCTCCATTTCCAATTGAGAATAGACCGATTCACTTCATTCCAGTAGGATCAATGTCAAAAAATAACATTGATAAAACCTTACCAGTAATGGCTGAAACAGTCAGGATGTTGTTAGAAAAACATTCAAAAGAAAAAGGAATAATTCATTGTGCAAATTATAAAGTTGCAAAATTTATTAATGATCAACTAAATGATCCTCGTCTGCTAATGCATGATTCTACTAATAGAGACCAAATGTTGAAATTTCATGTTGAATCAAAAGATCCTACTATTCTATTGAGCCCTTCTATGATGGAAGGTGTAGATTTAAAAGACGATCATAGTAGATTTCAAATTATTTGTAAAGTTCCTTTTCCTTACTTAGGAGATCTTGTTATTCAAAAAAGAATGGAAAAAAACCAATTTTGGTATCCTTATATGACCGCAAAGTCTGTCATACAATCGTTAGGTCGTTCAATAAGAAATGAAAATGATTTTGCGATATCATACATTCTTGATTCGGATTGGGAACGTTTCTATAAAATGAATCGATCAATGTTTCCAAAAGATTTTTTGGTATCATAATTTTACTCCTGATTCGTGATGCCTATATTTTCGCAAGGAGGATAATCCAATATGTCAGAAAATGAAGTTTTAGCAAAGTGGTCAGATCTTAAGTCTCTTGTTGAGTCTCTTGAGCATGATGTTGCAAAGAATGCCAAAGGAACAGCAGCTGCAGGCGTCAGAGTTCGTAAAGGACTGCGCGACCTTAAGACAAAAGCTGGTGAGCTTGTGAAGCTTACTCTTACCTTAGACAAGACAAAGAAGAAAGACTGATTACCAAAATTGGTTGTTGTTTTTAATGGGATACATATATTAACATGTGTATCCCTTTTTTATTTAAAAAAGCAAAATTATGACGAGGTATAAATGCCAGCACCAAGAAGAGCAATTTTAGCTGATATTAGTGAACAAAAGTTAGATCCAAATCAAGTTTATACACAAACTAACAAATCAGGAAAGTTTGTTGTATCTTCAGATGAAGTTGTTCAATATAAAAAGAAAGAAACTAAGTCTAGTTCAAAAGTTTTAGAACAAAAGTTATCTGTAGAAAAAACTTTAAAAAATGACGATGAATTAATAGTCATTAAAAAAGATGAAAATTTGCATGTTACTATGAATGAAGAAACAAATGATTCTGTAAAAGCTACAGATGAAGAACATACAACTGACCATAAAGAATCTATGAATGATGTTGTAAGTTCTCAGATTATGAATGTAACTACAAAATCTTCAGAATCTTCAAAGAAAAAACAAAAGAAAAAGTGAAATCAAATTAAAATTGAATTTTTTATCTTTTGAATGATTGTTTTTTCAATTTGACAAATTCTCATTCTAGTTAATCCATAGATTTTTCCAATTTTTTGAAGTGTATAAGGGCCATTTTGAGAAGCAATAATAACGCAATTAAAGCTGTCGATATTGTTAATGTGATGTCGGCAGCTTTTCTTTTGGCAGCTTACTTTGTGCTTGGCATGTGCTTCAAAACATTTTATGTTGTTAATTACTGGTAATTTCATTTTTAGATCTTATCAATTAGTTTATAATCTAAGTGATAAATTTACATTGTTCATATAGAATAACATGACAAAGACATATGTTTTAGACACCAACGTTTTATTGAGTGATCCTGATAGCATCCACAGTTTTGAGGACAACGACTTATTAATTCCTATTCTTGTTTTGGAAGAGTTAGATAAACACAAAACAAGAAACGATGATGTAGGTAGAAATGCTAGGCAGGTTAGTAGAATGCTTGACTCAATGAGAAATGAGTCAAGTTTTCATGATGGAGTAAAAACTAGAGGAGGAGGAACAATTAAGATTGTTTCTTCTGAAGTTGATCCATTGTCATTGCTTCCTAAAGAAATGTTAAAAAGCTCTAGCTTAGATAACATGATCATAGGATTTATGTTGACTCAAAAAGACAAGAACCTAGTTCTTGTTTCAAAAGATATCAACATAAGAGTTAAGTGTGACGCTCTTGGTCTAAAGTGTCAAGATTATTTAAATATGAGAATTTCTTCTGACATTGATGAATTGTACAGAGGAGTTAAGTTAATTCATGTTAATGAAGATATCGTTGATTCATTTTATAGAGATGGAAAGATAGAGAAAGAAGTAGCGACGAAGGAACAAATTTATTCAAACCAAATAGTAATTTTAAAGACTGTCGATGAAAGAGGAAATACTGTTAAATCAGCGATGTCTAGATCTTATGAAGATGGAACATTAAGATCTCTTTCTAAAATTGAAAGTGTTTTTGGATTAAGGCCAAGAAATAAAGAACAACTATTTTCTTTAGATTTATTAATGGACGAAAATATAAAGTTGCTTTCGATGATCGGAAAAGCTGGTTGCGGAAAGACACTTTTAGCAATTGCAGCAGGATTAGAACAATTATCTTCTGTTGGATCCCAACCAAAATATCAAAAATTAATAGTTTCGCGACCGGTTCAACCTGTTGGAAAAGACATAGGATATCTTCCAGGTACTTTAGAAGAGAAGATGGAACCATGGATAGCACCTGTTAAAGACAATCTAGATTTTCTTTTAGGTATTAATGGTAAGAAATCAGGAAGAAAATCAAAAGATAATCTAATGTCATCTGATCCTTATATGGAATTGATGCAACAAAGAGGATTAATTGAGATTGAAGCAATTTCTTTTATTCGTGGTAGATCAATTCCAAACGCATTTATTATCATTGATGAAGCACAAAATTTATCTATGCATGAATTAAAAACCATTGTCACTAGAGTAGGAGAAGGAACAAAAATTGTTTTGACTGGAGACATTGAACAAATAGATAATGTCGAAGTTGATGCTTATACGAACGGTTTAACTTATGCAATTGAAAAGTTTAAAGAACATTCGATTGCAGCACATGTTACCTTACTAAAAGGAGAAAGAAGTCCATTAGCAACTTTAGCTTCAAAGATTTTGTAAGGCATTTTTATCATTCAAATAAATAATTGATATTGCCATGAGCGGAATTTTAGATAACAAAACAAGAATAATGGACACGATCCTCACGTTAGAGGGTCGTCGCCAAATGGCTGATGGCAAATTAAAGATAGAATATGTAAGTTTTACAGACAATTCTACTTTTTATGATCCAGATGTTGTTAGCGGATCAGCAGATCCAACTAATAGAATTTATTTCGAACAGTGTCATTTGCCGCAAGATCAAATAACTTTTGAAGCAGATGATTCTGGTAAGTTAAAGCCATTTAAAAATTCAGATAATATCAACGTTTCAAATTCAGGAAAAATATTTGTTTCTTCTTCAACGAATTTAACATTTTTGGAAGGAACAACATTTTCATCTACTGCAAATGAGTTAATTGTTTCTTCTATTAAAAATTTTAATAATCTTCAAGTTATAGGAACGAAAGATTTTGTTTTTGAAAATGAAGGGTTTGAGATAGGACCTTCTGAAGTAAATTTTGATGTTTTATATAAAAACAAAATAGGTTCCTCTGATCAAAATTTAGTTACTAATTTTAGTAAAGATTTTTTCGAAGAAAGAAATTTAGAAGAATTTCCAAGTCTTTTTAATAGTAAATGGTTAGATAAAGTTATAAATTTTAAATATTTACCACCAATTAATAAGGTTTTTGATAAAAACATCACTAATAAATCAACATCTCAATTTTTAGAAAATAATAAAATTGGTGATTATAAAGATTTAAAAAGTAAATCTTATACTGTAGTTGATCTTGAAAAAGATTTAGAAGATATTGAGAAAAAAGGATTAAAAAAATCTATAACGTTTGATCCAACTTCTTTAAATAACAATATCGTTTCTCAATTTTTTGAAATAAGCGAAATTGAAATAAAAAAATTAGACGTTATTGATTATGGAACTTATTTTAACAATGGTAAATTAAAACATGCGTTTTTTGTTGGGAAAATAATGATAGATGCTGATGATTCGCAATGTTTTATTAATTTGTTTACTTTAGTTTTCGAATGAGGCATTTGTTATGTACGTTAATAGTGGCGAAAAAGAAAATAGAATTTTATTTGTAGATGATGACTTTGCATTTCTACATAAGATTTATCCTTTAGATCAAACGATAACTAATGTTTCTAAAGATTTACATTTTAAGTTTCGTTGTAAGGTTTCTCAAACGTCAGCTATAAAAGAAGGTGTATATTCTGTCGTCGTAACAGTTAAATCCGTTAATAAACAAATACCAACAATAGTGCCTAATGATTTAGAGTCTTTTGAAGGCAATGATATTGCAGAAAATATTTTAACTAATGCTTCAAAAATTAAAAATCAAAGTTTTAGAGAAGAAGCAAGCATAATATCTGAAAAAATTATAGACATTACTTCAAAAATTGATAACAGGTTTTTAACTGCTATAAGGAATAACGTAATAGAAGAATCACAATTCTTAAAAACAAAAGTTATAGTAAAAAAGAAAAAAGATCCTAATGAAACATCTCAAGAAAGTTTAGAAAAAAGAACACAAAGAATTTCATTAAAATCTAGGTCGCTTGATCTTTTACTTTTAAGAAGTACTCCCAAAATTAAATCAGAACAAATAAAGACTAGATTCAAACTTTTAAATTCATCTATCAGTCCATCTTCTATAACTTTATTAGAAAACAAAACGTTGACTCCTTATTCTTCGCTTCTAGGTTCTAATTCTAGTAGCAATAATCAACAAAAAAGTTTTTTAAAAAATGACTTATTAGAATCTTTATATTTTTTTCATGAGTTTGAAAATATTGATAATGAAAATGATCATGAAAAAAAAGCTCTTAATAATCCTTACATGACAATTGTAGGACAGCAATTTGATGATCTTATAGAAGTAAGTACAAATTTTGTTTTTAAAGAAAATATAATGTATGTTCCTTTTTTAATAGTTGAGTTTAAGCTTATAAAAAACGTACTAGATTCTTTTAGAAATATTCAAAAAATTGTAATTGAAGCAGTAGAAAAAACGTTAGATTTAAAGCCTTATTACAATCAATTTTTTTCTAGAGAATTAAAACCTTTAAGAGTAGGAGTTTCTAAAAGTTTTCAAAAAAACTCAAATTATGTTTGTTTTGAAATACAAAATACGAATGAAGGAGCAGGTACTGCAAACATTTATAGAAAAAGTTTAAATTATTTTAACGATTCTCATTTTCAAAAAATTACAAACATTCCATTTAGCACAAAAAATCAAATCAATTTTTATAAACACAATGACGTTGATGATGCGATCTATAGAGTTGTATACCAAAATTCAACGACAAACGAACTTTCAAATGATTTTACTGATGTTGTAGTAAATGATCCAAGAAAAATTAATTTTAATGACGTTATGGTCATCCCTTATTTATCAAGAGGAAAAATTTTTGTTAGCTTAATTAACGATTCTTATAATTTCAACGTTGTATCATGTAAGATTTTTTCAAAAAATTTGACAAAAAAAGAATCTAACTACGTATATCAAGCAACGTTTGATGTTAGTAAAGGAACGCAATCAGAAATTGCGATTACTAGAGATTTAGTTTTTTATAACACTTATGAAATACGAGCAAAATTAGTTTTTGAGAACGGAGTAGAAGTTTTTTCTAAGTATTCAGGAATAATTCAGTACATTCCATATATTGGAGATATTTACAACGTAAATATTACGGATTTTAGCACTGAAACTGATGACGTTACGTTCAACATTTTTGCTGAATTGCAACAAGATCAAGTAGGATTAATACAGAATTTGTTATCGCAAGTTTCAGCGCAGTATAATACAGATTTTAATTCAGGAAGAGAAGCTGAATATGATAAATTTGTTGCATTTCAAATATTAAGATACGATTTATTAGACGGAAGTTTTGAAGATTTTGGAATTGTACCTAATAATTCTTCATTTTCTGATGCTACAATATCAAAAATAAAAGGTATCCCCAACGCAATTGCAGAAAAAGCTTATACATACATAATTTCTCCATTAATAAGAGAACCATCGTCTGTTACGGAAATAGATAAAGAAATTGAAGATCAAGAAACAAATAAAACATATTCTTCAAATTTTAGAAAGTTTAGACATCCTCTAGCTTTGTCTAGAGGAAACATAATGTCAGAAAATAAAGTTAATAATGATGTTGTTCCTGACATGTTATATGGAATGGTAGCAAATTCTTTAAAAATAAATGTGCAAGCTGCAAAAAAGTACCCCACAATTTCTGATTTTATTGCTTTTAAATCAAAAGGAAAAGTTATTTTAACTTGGAATATTAATAAAAAAGAAATACAATTTGATCATATTTTAATTTTTAAAGAAAATAATGGAATTAAAACTTTGATTGGAAAAACTCACGGATTAAAAGACAACTATACATTTTTTTATGATTTAACTAATCACGATCTTGGAAATATCAGATTTGTGTTAACCCCTATAGAACAAGATTATTCTACTGGATCGTCAATAATATCTGATTATGTTTTAATTAATAGCGTGGAATAAGCAATGTTAAAAACAGTAAGAACAACCAGATCTCCTGCAATTTTAGGAAATGTTTCTGTCCAACCAAGGCCGACTCAAACAACTTCAACTGGAACAACTACTCAAACAACTGCAAGCGGTACAGCTGTTCAAACTTCAACAGGAACGACTACTCAAGTACCGACTACTGGTACTACTACTCAAACTTCTTCATCTGGAACCACGAAACCTAAAAAAAATCAAAAAGCACAACAAGCTTCTCAATCGCAAACGAACGCTAGTCAACCCCCTAAAGATGCTATAAAAGGTCCTTCTACCGATATAGGAACTCCGCAAGCTTTACCGCCGCCTTTGAATCCAGAATCTCCAGAATATAAAGCAGGAATAGCTTTTTATCGACCTGAAATCATTTCTTTAACAAATTTTACCCCTCTTTACGATGAGCAAGGAAATTCTACAGAATATGGAGAATTATTCGACGCTTTGATAGAAACACTAAGAAAAACAGATATAGATGCAAGAAATTTTATTGAATCTTCTCCTCAACAGCAACAATTGATATTGCAAAATAATGAAAAACTAAAAAAAGAACTTGATGAATTAAATTCAAACTTTAAACAATTAGCATCACATATTAGATATTTTGCTACATTAATAAATCGTTATAATCCAAGAACTTATAAATTTTCTCCTCAAGAAATTTTATCTTCGTTATTTAGTGATAGAAATTCTTATACAAACTATTCATCATTAGTTTCATATGTTGAAAAAATGCAATCAACTTATGATTTAGCATTAGCTAATAGCGAAGCAAAAAGAACACTTTCTAATCCTACATTAGAAGATATAAGAAATTTTAGTATGACTAAGCTGTGGGTAGAGTCAATTGAAAAAATGAAACAATTGATTTTTTCTCATAGTACAAAAAACATGGATCAAAAATTTGCAGATGCGATTCTTTTAGGTGCGTATTCCGACTTAAAATCTTCTGGAAGAATTACCGTTGATTCTCTTCTTGAATCGACAGGTAAAGGATCATTGATGTTTTCTAGTTTAATGAAAAAAAGGTTTTCATTTGTTCCCGTAGTTTATGCAAGTAATCCGCAATATAGTCAAAATGTTTACGGAAGCGCAACAATGTTGCATGTCTTATTGAAAGAAATTAGACAAAGAATGATCCTTCAAGCAATCGGTCAAACAAACTTTGATTTGGCTACAAGAAATGCAAAAGTTAATTCTTCAATAATAGACAAGTATGCTACTTCACAAGGAACATACGTTCAAAGATTTACTCCATTCGAGGGAAATAAACTTTATGATTTAGGGGTTTTTGCTGATATTAATAATAGAAATAACAATGTTTTTGCGCTAGAACCTGGAAGTCTTCAAAATAATAATGTAAGTGGATTCAAGTATTTTTTTGAGCAATTAGGAACAGAATTATTTTATTCAAGCGCTGGGACTACAGACATTATCTCTTCAAACGTTACTAAAATAGATGATTATTTATCATTTTTGAATAAAACTTACGATAATTTTTTAAATTATATAAAAAATTCTGGTGTTTTACCAATTGATCAAACTAATCTTTCTACTTCTTTTTCCTTGGATCCAATTCAATTTTTTGAAAATGAAATTTATAGCAAGTTTGTCGATGCAACAGGAAAATCAAAAATAGAAAAAGATTTGAGATTACAATCTGATGCAGAAAAGAGAGTAGGAACACCCGACGCAATAATATTAGGGTTATTTTTCTTAGCTTCAGGTGCACCTTCTTCAATGGACATAATGAAACCGACGGACGTAAGAAGAAAGCAACGCCGTTTAGAGATACAACGAATTAATACCAGCGAAGATGTGAGGTATTTTGATTATAAAGTTACAGCCCGCGATTTAGTTAATGTTGAAGGAGGAGCACAAGCGTTTCTTACTTCAGAAATTAGAACTGCACTATACAATTATATAACAAGTAGAGTTCAATCAGATGAAACTAACTTAGAGCCTGATAAAAATGTTTTATATATGATAAATGATACTCTAACTAACATAGCAGATGTTGTTGGAACAGGATTAGACGTCGGATTCGAGTTCGGAAAAAATTCTTATAATAGTGCCGTTGATAAAGGCAACGACGTATACTATAATGGACAAAATTTAGGTAAAGCCACTGAAGACGGAGAGATTAATTCTGTAATTGTTGCAGTTCGTAAAGACGGAGAAGGTGATCAAAATTATGGTTATGAATCAGCTTATGTAGGTCCTGATAAGTCTGGAGATAACGCTTCATTCAGATATTCTGTTCCCGGTGATGATATTCAAATTTCAGCAATATGGGACATGGTTCCTTTTGATGGTGCAAATCTAACAAGAGATGATCCTGCTTATTTTATACATATGAGAAAATATTTTGCAGAATCAGAATTTATGACTTTGATAGTCGAAATTATGAAACCTTTCATTCAAAATGAAGTTTTTAGAGATTTTGCGCCAATCATGTTCGATTTAATTTGTACGTTTTTAGGTCTATTTACTCCAATCAATGATATAAGAGTATACATCGATGACTGGTATTACGATCCTGATAACAGTGCAGCTTCAAAAGATGTTTTTAACATTACCGAACATTTAAAAAGCGCGTTAGTTTTTACTGCAAATTTATCAAAACCTGCAGAAGGAGGAGCTGGAGTTTCTGCTATTAAGTCTTCTATTGATAATTGCCTCATTTCAGAAACGACAACATTGATTGGGTTAATATTTTCAGTATTAGACATTCTTAGTAAGCAAAGAAATATCTTGACTCAGGTAAAAGAAAAAATAAATGCATTTTCCCAAGTTTCTCAAACAATCGGAAAATACGTCGATAATGATCCAAGAAAATTTGCTTTGTTATTTAATGAAAGACAAATATCTTCAACATTAAATTCTTTTCAAGATTTTTATGATTCATATAGCTCATTTTTTGCTGAAAACAAAGGTGTAACTCCTTCTACAGAAATTTTTGACAAGTATTTAAATAGATTAAGTTATTCTCCAAAAATGGTTTCTATATTGAGACAATTTTTTAAAAACGAAGAATACACTTCAAAAAAAGGTTACAATAAGCAAATTTTAACAGTTGGAATTCCTCAAGGATTAATTTCAGAATTAAATAAAAAACTACTTCAAAAGATACCTAATCCTTCTATAACAAAAAATGTAACTAATATCGTATTTAAAATACTTTTATATAAAGTAGATTTATTAAATGATGATTTAATTTTCTTACCAAAAAAGTTTTTATTTGAAATTTCAAGATTTAACGTAAAAAATTATTCAAAAATTAGTGATATAAATTCTGCTCAATTGAACTTTTCAGGATTTGAAAATTCATTACCAACATTATTTTCAACGAGAAGTTTCCAAGTTTTTAACACAGATTTAAATTCTAATTCTACAGATTTGTTCTTTGAAAACAAGCCTACAGCTTCATCATTAACTCCATTTTCTACTGGTAACCAAATCGTTGACTCGAATGTTTATTCTTCAGGATTAACAGAAAAAGAAAAAATAGAAATTTTAAACAATCATTCTTTAAGTTTCGTTTTAGAAAATTATTTGAATTTACTTTCTGGAATGAATTTTACAGAAGATACTTTCCCTTTATTGGATCTAGCTGATTTAAATTCATTGTTTAGAGAGCTTGTTACGCCTAACATGCAACCTTATCAAAAGGCTATTCAAACAGCACTTAGTCAAAGCCCTTCAGACGTAAATCCTTATCTAAAAAGGATAATATCTCCCAAGGTTTTTGATAGAGTATTCAACATAATATTTGATCCAGATTCATTTATTGTTGATAATCAAAAGACTAATATCAGCATTAGAAATAGTATGGTACAAAAAGGTATTATAGAAGAAGTTTCTGCGCCCTCGCTTGACGGAAAAACGTATTATAAAAACGTTGAAAAATCTTTTAGAGATCCTACACTAAATTCTTATTTTATCAATATTGAGTCTTATTCTATTCTTTAAATAATTAAATTAATAAATAAAAATGGCAATAGTATCATCAATACCTTCTAAAGTTATTTATTCAGTCGACGTTCCAGAAGTCGATAAGTTTAAAACAGAATTCATATACAATTACTTTGTTCCAGATGAATCGGTTCAAGATTATAAAGAAAGTAGAGATGGGTTGAACATCTTAGCGGATAAAATGAATTTATCTTATGATGTTTTAAAACAACCAGGTAATTTAGTAGAAGGGTATTTAAATACCAATAATAGAATTTCAGATTTAAAAAAAATTCCAAGATATGTAAAGCTTACGTGGTCGAATAACTTTAAGTTTTTATCCAATAAGAATGATCTAAATAGTTCTAAAGAAACTTCTACTTTAAAAAATGCTAAAGGTAAAACATCAACAAAATCTTCGGATAAAACAGCATTGAATAAAGAGGCTATTTTTAATAAAGTTATTAAAGAAGATGAATTTGCAAGCAGTTATTACACTGCAATTCAATTTAATAATCATAATTTATCGCAACAAATTTCTTCAATATTTAACGATATTGGAACAGACGATGATCTTAGAGACAACTTTCCAAGAAAAGTTGCCGCTTCAAACCAGGTATTTGATGAATCTAATACCAAGCTTCAAGCTTCGATGGCGGCTGTAGCATATCAAAAAGAAGGGCTTGAGTTAAAAAAGCGAGTTGAAGATGATTATCTAAAAAAGATAAATTCTACAAAATTTTATTCACAAATTAATAATAATTTTTTATATTCTTTAATTTCAGAAGCATTATCTAATTCAAGTCCAAATAATTCTTTTCATGATGGCTTTAAAAACTATGCCCAATCAGTTGTAAAGCTAGACACAAATTACAAACTTACAAACGATGAATATAAGGCTTCTATACCGTATCATACTACTTATCAAAATGATTTAAGATCTAATCTTGATAATGACGCAACATTTTCAGTCGCGGGGTATGTAATAGAAAAGTTTGAATTATTTCCTGATAACAAAATTAATAAATTTGATCCTATAGTAATAGAAGGTGGAGCCAACAGCGGATACATAGATTTTCAAATCAGATATGGAGCTATATACGTTTATAGCATAAGAACGATACTTGATGTAACTTATAATGCGATAGACAATAGCAATTTTAAATTTGTTAGAGTTGGATCTTATCTTTCGTCAAAAGAAACTTCAATAACAGTTCAAACAATTGAACATGTAGCACCTCCGCCTCCTGCTGATTTTAAGATTATTTGGGATTACGATAGATTTAATCAAAATACTGTTATATTCGATCATGAAAATAATAGACCATTCCCAGATACTGGAGTAAGAGGGTCATTAATGTTAGCATGGTCTATGCCAGTTAATTCTCAAATGGACATAAAAAAGTTTCAAGTTTTTAGAAGAAAATCTTTAGATGATCCATTTGAATTGATAAAAATGTATGATTTTGATGATTCTTTTGTTAAGTTTATTCCTCTTGAAGATAGAGTTTCTAATAATTTAATTTCTACTTCTGAAGATCCATTTTTGTATTTTTATGATGACGATTTTTATAAAAACTCTGAATACATTTACGCAATTGCTTCAATTGATGCTCATGGACTAACATCAAATTATTCAGAACAATTTAAAATAACTTTTAATTCTTTTTCTAACAAATTAGAAAAAACGTTGGTATCTATTTCTGGAGCTCCAAAATCATACCCAAATCTTTATTTAGAAAAAGATTTATTTGTAGACACTATCAAAACGTCCAACAAGAACATTATGAATATCTATTTAAATCCAGATTGTATTAGGATTAATACTCGTGAAAACAGCCATCAAGAAGTTTTACAAATGAAAACTTCAAGTCAAAAAGCAAATATTAAGTATTGCATTAATGTTATTAACACGGACGTTCAAAAAAGCCGTCAGCTTAATATAAACGTTTCGAAAAAAGTATTTTAAATCTATTATAAAAATAGTTAGAAAATTTACTTTTGATTATAGTTACTGTAGATTTATTGAGGAAGTATGGGATTTCTTGATCATAGCACAAATAATATAATTTTAGATGCAGTACTAACAGATACCGGTCGTCAATTTTTATCAAAAAATGATGGCTCTTTTAGCATTTTTAAGTTTGCTTTAGGAGACGATGAAGTCAATTATAATCTTATTAAAAAGTATGGTCGAAGTGTAGGAAGGGAAAAAATAGAAAAAAATACTCCTATATTTGAAGGGCTAACAAATCAATCTCAAGCTCAAAAATGTAAATTAATCAGCGTTTCAAATCCAAATTTAATAAGATTACCAAACCTTACGTTTACTGGTGATTCTTCTGTTAGCTCAGGAGAAGTTACCTTGTATAATATCGGAGGAACAAGAGGATTAAAGACAAGCGCTACGATGACTCTAGAACAAACTATTTTGAATGAACAGTTTGTTGATGTAGAGCTGAGAGATCAAATATATTCAGTAGATGTTCCTAATTTATTTTTACGAGTAAACGAAGGTAGAGTAACTCCAAACAACATTGATAATCAACAAAGAGCTTATTACATGTTGACTAGAACGGGATCTTCCGCAACGTCTGGCGGGTCTACTTTAACATTTAGTATTTCTGTTAAGTCTTTAACTCAAACTTTATATGACGTTTACGGAGTAGGAACTTCAAAAAACGTAATTAAAACTTACGTTAGAGTAACAGGAATGCAGTCAGGTACAGTTAAAGATATTGCTGTCAATATCAATCAAACAACATAAGAATAAAATAAAATGGCGACATATAAAAATATAGAACCCTCAGATGTAAAAACTGCTAGATCTTTTTTAAGTCAGCTAATTGACGTTATCCAAGAAGACATCAGCGGATCTTCTTCTAGAAGAAAATATCAAGTTTTCGTTACTGGAGGAATTGGACCAGGCATTACTTCATCTTTGTTTCAAACGGTATATGATCAAGATTTTACGTTACAAACAGCAAATCAAGTTTTTGATTGTACAATAGGGTTATTTCAAAACTCTAATATTGTATCTTCTTCTTTGGCTGGTATAGATGCAGTAGGAAAAGAATTATTCCCATCTTCTTCTTTAATGATGAGAGAAAAGATGGATAATTATCGACAGTTTTCACAAACTCTTTTAGGAGATTCAAACTCTCAATTTTCAGCTCCATATAATTCTCAAGATGTTAATGATAAAATTGACGCAGCATTTTTTATTGCATTTAAGAGATTATTTGCAAGAGATCAAATTAAACGTGAATCTTTTGCGATGAGATTTTATCAGTCAGCATCTCTTACTAGCGTCGACGGCTTAGGGTATCCAGATAAACAAAACATGTATATTACTTCTGAGTCAGGAGTTTCAATATATGCTGATATAGGTTCTTCAAATGAAAGATTCACCACGTTTGGAGGTCAACTAGGAAACATTGTTGATTCAGCAGACACGACTAGAACGGTCGGATTAATGTTCTATGATAGAGGAATTGCCGTTTTTGATCTTGAAAAAATTGTTTCAGGATCTCAATTTATATCCGGAACGATTGACGCAATGGCTCCCACTGGATATACAATACTTGGAAATTATAATACTGAAACTGCAAGAACTTCTAAATTTATTCCTGATTTTATTGTTTCTGCATCAATTGATAACGTAGTTGATCATATTTGTTCTACACGCTTTAGCTCAGGATCTCAAACTGCAATAACATTCCAAAACACAACGAATATTAATAGTACGTTAATATTCTGTAGAGCTGGTGCGGATGAATTCAACTATTCTTCAAATCCAACATTCACAGATTCAAATAATAGAATAGTTGTCATAGATCCTGGAAATGAAGACACACAACAAACATTTACTTTTATTACATCAGTCGGATTATATGATGCAAATGATAACTTACTAGCTGTAGCTAAGTTAAGTCGTCCTGTTGAAAAGAGTCCTGAAAGGGATTTGACATTTAGAGTTCGATTAGATTTTTGATTTTTTATTATTGCTTTTTGCCATAATAAAATGTCATGTCATCATATTTTTAATGATGTATAATTACTTGAGAATTAGATGTCCATTTTTAAAGTTAATCCTACTGATTTTCAAAGTATAACAGTAACTACTAATCCATTTAGACATTATTCATCTAGTTCTAAAGGAACGACTGGTTCTATACTTTTATTTTCAAAAGAAAATAAAGTTGAAAAAGATGTTGAAGAAAGTAATTTATTATCTTTTAATGAGTCAACTTTTGCTAACAGTTTGGTAAATTTAACAAAAAAAACCTTAGGATCTAAGGGGAATATTTATCCTTCATTAGCAGGTTTTTTAGATTCTGTTAATAAATTAAGTCTTACTGAAAAGAATAAAAAAGTTTTAAACATAGTTAGATTTACTCCGACAACTCATTTTACTTCAGGGACATTAAAAAAACTCTTAATAAAAGACAATCTATCAACCTATTATAGATGTAGATATCCTTCTTCAAATTGGGGATATTCAAATTATCATAGTTTAAATTTCTTTTCGTCTTCCACTGTCCCTACATCTTCAGTTCTTTTATATCCAAACATAGATGATGGAAGAATGCCGTCTGGATATGCTCCAGGTAGATATGCCGTCAGCGGCGCATTTAGCTTTGATTTTTATATTAATCCAAGATATAGAACTTTAGATTCTAAAGGGCATTTTAAAGCTGGAACTATTTTTCATTTATCTTCAAGTTATGCTTTATCATTAGTGACAGGTTCAGAAAAAGATGTTAATGGATTACCTGCAGCATTTCGTTTGCAACTACAATTAAGTCATAGCGCAGATATTCCCCCATCATTGGCAATTGCAGGATCTTCTCCTAAAAATTTTATATTTTTATCAAACGACAATGCTTTAAAATGGAATCATTGGCATCATGTAGTCGTTCGTTGGGGAACAAATTTAATTAATAATGGAACTGGGTCTTTTAACATCGATGGAGTTGATAAGGGTACTTTCGTTGTACCTTCTTCTTCTATTGCTTTTAAAACCACATCGATTCACATACCTTATGCTTTATGCATTGGAAATTTTTATGAAGGAAGAAATAATAGTACAGCAGAAAGTCAGTCTCAGTTTTTCAATGCTTCAGCATATTATGAAGGTACCAGCCGTGTAGCAAGGTTAATCACTGAAAATTATGTTAACCCAACAAATTTTTCTTTTAATCATCCTCTTCAAGCTGAACTGCATGATCTTTCAATAAAGAGATTTTATGTAAATGATTTTGACATAATTTCTTCAAGCTCTACTGGAATTACAAATTTTAATAATGTTTGTTTTTATGTTCCTCCGTTTTTTACTATGGATTCTCCTATAAAGGTGGGAACATCTGCAGCAACAGTGAACACTACAGTCGGGGTTCCTTATTCTCTTTCTTATGCAGCTCCCGGGATAACTACGACACCATTTAATACGTGGCTGGCATTTGGTGTGAATGGACATTACATTAATACTGAAAATTTTCTAAAAGATTTTGCTCCCGTGTTTAATCCTGGAATTTCTACAGTGTTTAATACTCCTTCCGACAAACAAGGTATTTTCCCAAGACAATATTCGTTGTCAGCTTCATTAGTTCAAGTAGGATCTAATATTGGAAAAACTGCAAATGAAATTTTGTATAGTCAACCCTCAGTTAGAAAAAGAAATTTAACGATACTGCCATGTGATGACGGTAATTTTTATCCAAATTATGATATTTTACTAACTTCATCATTAAGAGTTTTAACATATAGAGATGTTGAAACATTTAATCAAAATCCATCTGACATTTTTTATACTGACGATTTACTTAAAAAATCTCCTGGATTTATAAGCTTAAATTTTAATAAGAATAAATTTGATATGATTTTTAGCGGATCAAGATTTAATTCTACGATTCCTATTGATCAAACAGCTAACAAAATAGTTAAAACAGCAATTTCAAAAGAAGAAGAATGGTCTAATGACAATGTCGGTTTCTATCCTGAAAAGCCAACAGGGCTAGCAAAATCTCAAATTATAAAAAAATTCCAACAATTTCGTTCTTTAGCAAGAAGCACTTTTAATAAAGTTACTTCATCAGATAGATTTTTTGTTACGCAAAGTCAATTTCCTCTTTCAATTCCTGTAAGAACTCAAGATATATCGTCAAATCAAGTTACGTTTTTTGATATAAGCAATTTATTTTATGGAATGAATATTGAACCAGGTAGCTTTACTATTACTGATTCTGCCATGACGGGATCAGGAGGTTCAGTAAGTATTACTATAAAAGATGATGGAAATGGAACTCTTTATAGAGCTGATTCATTGACGCCACATTGTACGTGGAATTCAGTTGGAACGATTTATTATGATGAAGGAATTATTGCAATTAAAAATCCTCATTTGTATTTCTTCGGTCAAGATCAATATGAATTATCTTTTAGGGGAGAACAAAATTTGCATATTCTGAGAGTAGAGACCGCAGCTCCAACAAATTATTTAAATTCTTCTTCTAATCCTTCATATGCAAACGTTCCATCAACTTTGCGTTTAAACGAATTTGATAAAGACTTTGTTTACATAACGGGAATAAATTATCATGATGATAACTTAAATGTCATTATGAAAACTCAACTAGCACAGCCAATAATGAAAAGACCTTCAGAAAAAATGTTGTTCCGCGTTAAGTTTGATTTTTAAAAATGACTAAGAAAAAAAGAAAAAGAAAAAGAAAAAGTCATTATCATACAGGGGTTCATATCTCTCCGATTGCTGGTCAATGTAGATACCGTTCAGGTTGGGAACAAAAATACATGCAGCATTTAGATGCGGATCCCGATGTGGCATCGTGGTCATATGAAAAACTTGTTATTGAATATGTCTCAAATAAAAAGACAAAGAAAATTAGAAAGTATTATCCAGATTTTCAAGTTGAGTACAAAGACGGAAAAAAGTTTGTCATAGAAGTAAAACCATCTCGTAAGCTGTTGCAAGATTCAGTTATGAAAAAAGTAAAAGCTGCAAAAGAATGGTGCACGGAACATGATATGACATATAAAATATTGACTGAAATAGAATTAAAAGACATTGGTCTAATTTAAAATAATTTTACTTCAGGCATCTTAGATTAAGAATTTCATGTTATATGGCATATCATGGATACATTCCTTTTATCAAACAGCTTTTATTAAACATAGAATCCCCAAAGGTTTTAGAAGTTGGAACTGATAAAGGAATGTCGACAATTCCGTTGGTTGTTTTTCTATTGAGATTAAAACAAAACTTTGAGTTTGTTGGAATCGATGTCTTGGTTCAAGAATCTTTAAAAATAATGTTAAAAAACATTGAAGCGTCTTCAACACAAAAGATCTCTTTGTATCAAGATAGCAGTTTGAATGTTCTTCCTGCTTTGGCTAATGACTCTAATAAATTTGATGTTATTTTATTAGATGGAGATCACAATTATTATACTGTTTCAAGCGAGCTCAAACATTTAGATAAATTGCTTTCTGACGATGGAATTGCAATAGTTGATGATTATCATGGTAGATGGGCAGATAAAGATTTATGGTATTCAGAACGTGATGAATATCAAGATGTTTCAAACGTGACAAAAAAAGTTGAAACAGAAAAGCGCGGAGTGAAGCCAGCAGTTGATGAATTTTTGGAAGAAAATCCTGGTTGGGAATCTGGGGTTTTGATGCAAGGTGAACCGATTATCTTAAAACGTAAACGTATTGAAAAATCCATGTTTTCACAGAGTTTATTCGAAAAATGAAACTAAATCTAGGGTTAGACGTTTCAACGACAATTACTGGTATATGCATCTTAGATCCTAAGATCATTCCAGATGATAGAGGATCCCACATTTTATATTTAGACAGAGTCGAATTCAAAAAATGTAAGACCTTGTGGGAAAAAGCAGATCTAATTGCATTCGAAATGCATGAACTATTAAGAAAATTCCCAGGTGAGTATACCGTTGCTCTTGAAGAGCCGCTGATGGGATTTAGAACAGGAATGTCTTCTGCGGCAACGATTACGACGCTGATGAGATTCAATGGAATCGTTTCATATATTTCGAGAGAAATATTCAAAGTTGATCCGCAATACATAGCTTCATCATCTGCAAGGAAACTTTGTGGAATTAAGATGCAAAAGACGTCAATCGCTGGGATGAGTGGAAAAGAGCAAGTCTTCAAGTACATGTCTGAAAATGACTTGAAGCATATAGATTGGCCGAAGAAAAAGAACGGTGAAGCTGTTGACTGGAGTCGAGATGCGACGGATGCATATGTCATAGCAAGAGCCGCGACTTTGCTTACAGAAAATAAATCTTGAAAAATCTTCCTTAGTTTTATTACTTTTTATTTGTCGTGCATTCGCTTACTGACAAGATAAAGTTTTATGAGTCGATATTTGGTCGTGGAAGAATTTCTGGTAATGGCAAAAATTTTGACGTAAGATGTCCCATTTGCGCTCCATCTGATCCATCTAAAAAGAAGCTGGCTATCCGGACCGATGATGACGCAAACCATTGTTGGGTTTGCGGATGGAAGGCCAGAAGCCTTGCTCCGCTCTTGAGAAAATTTGGATCTCAAGAGCATTTAGACGTTTACAAGAAATTGACTGGTGTGACATTAGTCACTGCAGAAGTTCAAAAACAACAGAAAATCGAGCTTCCTAAAGATTTTCAATTATTAACTCTAGCCAACTATGAAGATCCGGATGTCAAGGCAGCTTGGAGATATGTGTACTCTAGAGGATTGTTAGATCGCGATGCATGGTACTTTAAGTTTGGAGTATCTGATGAGCCACGTTGGAAAAGACGAGTTATCATGCCATCATTTGATTCTAATGGAGAATTAAATTATTTTGCAGCTCGAGCCATAGATAAAGACAGAAAGCCAAAATACGATAATCCTGACATCGACAAGAATCCAATAGTTTTTAATGAGATCAATATTGATTGGACTAAGAGATTGATCTTATGTGAGGGACCGTTTGATTTGGTGAAATGTCCGGAAAATTCTACTGCATTATTGGGATCAGATTTGGATGAACGCCACGAGATTTTGAATAAGATATTGTTGAATAATACTCCAGTTGCTCTTGCACTCGATGGCGACATGTGGAGCAAGAAAACTCCGAAGATAGTCAAGAAGCTTCAGGAATACAATGTTGACGTTGTTGTCGTCGACGTTAGACCTTGGGGAGATCCTGGAAGCATGTCGAAAGCTGAATTTGAAGAAGCCCTTCAGATTGCGAAACCCTTATACTGGGAAGATAGATTTTTAACAAAACTTGATAAGTTTGTATCCTCAAGTTTTAGATTTTAAACGCTTATTGAACACTAGTTTCAAGTAGTATACTGTAAATTACTAATGACTATCATCGCGCATACAGCAGACATTCATTGGCGAGGATTGAGCCGCCATGATGAATACAGAGAGGTATTTTCTGCTTTCATCAAGGATTGTAAGAAAAACAAAGTAGACCACATTTTTGTAGGCGGAGATATCTTTCATACTAAGACTTCAGGAATATCTCCTGAGTACATTGAACAGTTAACTTGGTGGTTAGAAGAAATGTCTAATGTGGCTACGGTTCATTTGACGTTAGGTAACCATGATGGTAATCTAACTAATCTATCTAGACAAGACGCAGTATCTCCTATAGTTCAAGCTCTCAATCATCCAAAGATTAAACTCTATAAAAAAAGTGGAGTTTATGAATTTGAATCTGGAATTAATTGGTGTGTATATAGTTTATTTGATGAAGAGGGTTGGCACACAGTCAAACCAGAACCAGGAAAGATCAACATCGCATGTTATCATGGACCGGTTTTGGGTTGTGTAACTGAATCCGGATGGGAGATTGATGAATCTCACATCAAAATAGATTTTTTTAAAGATTATGATTTTTCATTTCTTGGTGACATTCACCAAATGCAGTATCTAGGATATAGAGAAGATTCCAACGGCGAAAAAAAGCCTTGGATAGCATATCCAGGAACTCCTCTACAACAAAATTATGCAGAAGAGTTAAATCATGGATATCTTCTTTGGAAGATCAAATCTTCCGTTGACTGGGACGTTACTTTTAAGAAGCTTCCCAACCCAAAGCCGTACGTGACCATTCAATGGAATGGTTCAAAACAAGAGTTTCTTGAAGAAGCTTCCAAGTATCCAAAACAAACTAGATTTAGAATTAAATCAGCGTTAGATCTTTCACAAGATGATGTTTCATATTTGAATGAAACTTTAAAATCTGCGTATTCGGCCACAGAAGTAACCTTTAAATCTGAATATAGAGCAGAAAGTGAAACGATAAAAGCTGGTTCATCTACAATTGCAAAATCTGATCTAACATCATCAGAAGTAATTCTTGGATTAATTCAAACTTATTGCAAAGAAAATGGAAATACCAACGTTGATTGGGAAGTTATATCTAATCAAATTAAAAAATACATGTCTGCAGTCTCTTCATCTGAAGACTACGTTAAAGGATCAAAGTGGTCTCTTAGACATTTGAAATGGGACAACACTTTCGCTTACGGCGAAGACAATGAAATTGATTTCACTAAACTGAACGGTATTGTTGGGGTTTTTGGTCCTAATAGAATTGGGAAATCTTCTATTGTCGGTACTTTAATGTATTGTCTTTTTAATACGACTGATAGAGGATCGTTAAAAAACCTTCATGTTTGCAACATTAGGAAAAATCATTGTTATGCAAGAGCAATTTTTGATCATAACGGAAAAATTTATATTTCAGAAAGACAGACAGCAAAGTCTATCAATAAAAAAGGAATTACTACAGCATCAACATCATTGAATTTTTTTAGAATGAGAGATGATGGTGATGTTGATGATTTGTGTGATGATGTTAGAACTGGAACTGAAAAGGTCGTTAGAAATCTTATCGGCACTAGCGAAGATTTTTCTTTAACTTCTTTGTCTGCACAGGGCGACATCAATGCATTCATTTATCAAGGATCTACTAGAAGAAGAGCATCAATTTCTAGATTTTTAGGATTAGACATCTTTGATAAGATGTGCGATTTGTCTTCAAAAGATTTAAGTTCATATAAATCACAGTTAAAAAACTTTCCAGAAAAAAATTGGGACGAACTGCAACTAGAACATGGATCTAAAATCTTACAATTGTCAGAAAAAATTGATGAGTTAATATCTTGTATTTCTTCAGCACAAGATCAATGCTCAGAACTTCGTTCTCAATTATCAACCCACCAAGGGCATAAACCAGTAACTCTTCATGATGTTGAAATTCAAGAAAAAAGAGTTAATTCTTTAAAGGCTTCTTGTAATGAAGCATGTTCAAAGATTGACATTTTAAATGTTGACATTCAATCATTAAAAGAAAAACTGAAAGTTGTAGAAGAAGTTGAAGCGTCAGATGATATTGAAGATTTAAAATGTAAATTAAGTAAAATTGATGCTTTAGAAAAGTCGATTTTAGAACTACAACATTTGCATGAAAAAGAATCTACGCTGTTAAAAACTCAGCAAAAATCTTTAAAAATTTTAGATGAAGTTCCTTGCGGAGATGAATATCCTACTTGCAAATTTATTAAGGATGCTCATCAAAACAAAGAAAAGATATCTCATCAAGAAGAAAAGATTCGATCATCATTGAAAAAGTTGAACGAATTAAATGATGCATTAAAGATTCTAGAAAAAGATTCATTAATTTCAAAGATTAATAAACTTGAAAAAGCTTCAACATTATTGTCCAAGCTTCATCTTGAAATTTCTAGAAAAGAAACAGAAGTTGAAAAGATAAGATCTACATGTGACTCTACTAGAGCAGCATTAAATGAAGCAGAACAGCGGTTAGTTGATCTTCAAGAAGCATTAAAAAATGATGAAAATTCTGAAGTTGTTTCTTTAAGGTCAAAATTAGAAACATTATCTAGATCAATTAGAGGATGGGATGATGAGAAGTTGACATTGGCAACACAAAAAGGAAAGCTAATGTCAGAAATTGAAAAACTTGAATCAGAAAAAGAATCAAGAAATTCTCTTTTAAAGACGATGAAGACTTATGAGATAATTTCTGGGGCTTTTTCTAAAAAAGGTATTCCATTAATCATTACGAGATCGCAGCTACCTGTAATCAATGCAGAAATTTCAAAAATTTTGCACGGGATTGTTGATTTTTCTGTAGAGCTTGAAAATGATGATGAATCAGACGCTTCTGAAATTTATATCAACTATGGTGATTCAAGAAGAATCATAGAGTTATGCAGTGGAATGGAAAAAACAATAGCATCTATTGCATTGAGGGTTGCTTTAGTTAATATCTCTTCGATGTCAAAATCTGACATGCTTGTTATTGATGAAGGATTTGGAACTCTTGATGATGCAGGAGTTGAAGCTTGCAATAGGTTATTAACAAGTTTGAAAAAATATTTTAGACTTATTCTAGTAATTACTCATGTAGATGGAATAAAAGACATAGCGGATCATGTTCTTGAAATAACGAAGAATGAAAAAGATTCAAAGGTAGTTTTTGTATGAAAGATTGGAAACCTTATCTAAATGATAGATTAATCAAAGAGCATGAAGGATTTTATGTTATTAAGCCTTCAGAAGAAAGAAATTTTGTGCCGATAGTGTGTCCAGTTTGCAATTATTTAATGAGAACTTTGGACGATGAAAAGTCATATAGACAATTTGAATGTTGCGAAAGTTGTGAGACTTATTGGGCACGTCCTAATTTAACTGCGTGGAGAAATGGGTGGAGACCTGATAAAAAAGATATATTGAAAAAGTTTTCTGATGGAAAAAAGATATTATCAAACGTGCACATTTGAATTATCTCAATATTTAATTGGTAGAGATATAATATGTCAGATTTAGATTATAACGCACTAGGCCAAGCTATCGATACGACATGGGGAAAATCATCATCTCCTATTGTGAATTCATTTTCAGTAAAAATGTCTTTAGTCGGTCCAGATATGCTTAAAGTTTCTTATCAAACCGTCGTTAATTTTGCATCAGAACGACAAATGTTACAAGTTAAGTTACAAGAACAAGATTTGTCTTCTAATAACATCAAATCCGTGCTTGATGCTGTAAAAAATTCTTATAAAGATTTAACAAATAAATCTCTTAAGTTAAAAGAAGTTAGTTCTGGAGATTCTGTGGAAATTATTGGAATGGCAGTTCATAACCCAAAGAAAACAGCAATTTACAGAAAAAATGTTATGTTTCAAGTAGGATGAAATGCAAGAAAAACCGCTGACAAAGCATCAGCAAATTAATGAAATCGTTAGATGCGGAAAAGATCCTGCATACTTTATAAGAAAGTATGCAAGAATTCAACATCCGCTAAAGGGAACGATACCATTTGATTTATATCCTTTTCAAGAAAATTGTCTGGATGATTTTCAAAAGAATCGTTTTAATATAGTTCTAAAATCAAGACAGTTAGGATTATCAACAATTTCTGCTGCATATGCAGTTTGGTTAGCTATTTTTTATAAGGATAAAAACATTCTTGTAATTGCGACAAAATTAGCTACTGCTCAAAACTTTATTCGTAAAGTTCATGTAATGCTTCAATCGTTACCTAAGTGGCTATTGATGCCAAAATTTGAACCTTCGAAACAGCAAATTTCTTTTAGCAATGGTTCCATCGTTAAAGCAGTTCCTACATCTGAAGATGCAGGACGCTCAGAATCTCTTTCATTATTGATAGTTGACGAATGTGCATTTATTAGAGATTTTGATACGATATGGACAGGCTTATATCCTACCCTGACGACTGGAGGTAATGCTATATTAATTTCATCTCCAAATGGTGTCGGAGGTCTTTACTACCGCCTTTGGGTTGAAGCAGAAGCTGGAACGAATGAATTTAATCCGATAAGGCTTCCGTGGACTGTGCATCCTGAACATGATGAAGAATGGTTCATTAAAGAAACAAGAAATCTTCCTAAGAAAAAAGTAAGCCAAGAATATCTTTGCGATTTTATCTCTTCAGGAGATACTTTTTTACAGTCTGAAGATTTAGAAGATTTAAGGTCGTTAGTTAGACATCCCATAGAAAAATCTGGATTTGATAGAAACATTTGGATATGGGAACATCCAATCGTTGAAAAAAGATATGTTATTTCAGCTGATGTTTCTAGAGGCGATGCGGCTGATTATTCTGCATTTCATATTTTAGATCAAAAAACCTGTGAAGTTGTTGCAGAATACATGGGCAAAATACCTCCTGAAAAATTTGCTGATTTACTATCCGAATGGGGAAAGAAATACAACAACGCTTTGATTTGTCCAGAAAACAACACGTTCGGATACTTCGTTAACGTTAAGCTTAGAGATACAGGATATCCAAAGTTGTACTATTCTAGCCACAGAGGAGACCCATTTTCTTATAGTCCAGTTAATCAAGATGAATTACCTGGGTTTCAAACGAATCAAAAATCTAGAGTACAAATTCTTACTAAATTAGAAGAATTAATCCGTAATAAGACTTTAAAAAGTCATTCTCAAAGGCTTTATGACCAACTACAAGCCTTTATATGGAACGGAAATAAACCAATGGCATCTAAAGACAGTCATGATGACTTAATCATGAGTCTTGCTATTGGAAGTTGGCTAACGGAAGGCGCACAAGGAACCAATGATTCTGGTTACGCTATGGCCATGGCAATGTTAAAAGCTACAGGCGTAGCAAGCATTGATGCAAGATCAATTCCAAATAATCCTACATACGCATTAGGTTCAAATTCTAAAAATCAAAGCCAAATCAATCCTGCAAACGTTTATAAACTTAGAGAATCATCTCAAGTAAAACATTTAGATCCAAAAACGAATCATGGAATGGATGATTTTTCATGGTTGTATAAGTGAGAGTATACATATAAGCATTCGAGGTAATGAACATGACATTGAGTAAAAAAAAGCTTCAACTTTCTTTGAATGAAGATGCAAAAACTATTTATGAAGGATTAAATTCTCAAGAAGCACGAGATTTATTCAAATGCGTTACTGATTTATACGAAGAAGTTAATGAATTTGAGAATTGCGCACCACCTGCTGCCATCGATGCATTATCTCCTCATTTAAATCATGTTAGAGAAATGCTTGAAATGATGATGCAAAATCCAATGAATTATGTTTCTAACCTTCAAAAAGAAAAGGAAGAATCCCAAAAAGTTGTATTGAAGCCAACAAAAGCCTGATTTTTTTAATCAACTAATAATTTAGGTTTTATAATATTTGATTGAAGGTTAAGACTAAAAGTGTCAAAAGAAAATCAAAATTTATTTCAACGATTGAGCCGTTTGTTTAAAAGCGGTCCTGTAGTAAAGCGTAAAGTAAAATCGATTGATACTACAATTGCAGTCGCTGACAAGACCAAATCTTCTGGTGCTCTTCTTTTCCAAAGATCTACATCTCCAACTTACTCTGTAATAACTGCAAATTCTTATAATCTCTCAGAACGTTTGATGAGATATCAAGATTTCCAAGAAATGGAATATACTGCAGAAATTGCAGCTGCTATGGACATCTATGCTGACGAAACAGTTGCACAAGATGATAAAGGAAGGGTTCTTCACGTTTATTCTGATGATGAAAAAATTAGAGATATTTTAGAAGATCTTTTCTACAACGTTTTGAATGTAGAATTTAATCTTCGATCTTGGGCTCGTAACCTTGTCAAATATGGCGACTTTTTTCTCTATAATGATGTTTCACCAACGCAAGGCGTAATTCATGCTTTCCCAATCCCAGTAAATGAAATTGAACGTGAAGAGAATTATGATAGAGAAGATCCATTTGCGGTTCGTTATCGATGGTCAACTCTTGGGAACAGAACATTAGAAAATTGGGAAGTTACGCATTTCCGTCTTTTAGGAAATGATATGTTTCTTCCTTATGGATCATCGCTAATCGAACCAGCTAGAAGGATTTGGAGACAGTTAATTCTTCTAGAGGATGCAATGTTGGTTTATCGTGTTGTTCGCGCTCCTGAACGCCGTGTGTTTTATATTGACGTTGCTAATATTCCTCCTGAAAACGTTCCAATGTATGTTGAGGAACAACGAAAGAATCTTCGTACAAATCAAGTAATTGACAGAAATACTGGAAGAGTAGATTTAAGGTATTCTCCTCTAAGCGTTGAAGATGATTACTTCATTCCAGTCAGAGGCGGAGAATCAGGTACAAGAATTGATACTTTGGCCGGCGGCCAAAATGCTGCAACCGTTGAAGACGTTCAATATATGCAAAAGAAATTATTTGCAGCATTAAAAGTTCCAAGAGCTTATCTAGGATATGATGAGATGTTGTCTTCTAAGGCAACATTAGCTCAAGAAGATATTCGCTTTTCTCGTACAATAAGCGTTATTCAAAAAACTCTTATTTCTGAATTAAATAAATTAGCAATCATTCATTTATATTCTCATGGATATGACGGCGAAGAATTGCAAAATTTTACATTAAGGCTATCTAATCCTTCTACTATAGCGCAGCAACAAAAGCTTGAATTATGGAAATCTAAATTTGAAATTGGAGGATCTCTTCCAGAAGGAATGGGAAGTAAAAGATTCGTTCAAAAAGAAATTTGGGGTCTTAATGACGATCAAATTGATGAAATTAACGATCAAAGACTTAAAGAGAAAGTTACAGATCTTGGAATTGAAGGAGCGACCGCAGAAGCTGGAGAAGCTAGTCCCGAACAACCAGCAGCAGAAGAACCAGCTGCCGGAGAAGAAGCAGGAGGCGAAGAAGCCTCGGCCGGCGAAGATTTATTTGCAAATGATGACGTTAGCGATGATGCTTCTTCAAACTCAAAGCTTTTGATGTCAAGCAATATTGATGATGACGTTTTGCCAAGCATTGATGAAAAAGATTCAGCCCCAGTAAAGCCGAATGCTTATTCAAAAAAATACGCTTATAATCGTAAACGCCGCAGAGTGCAAAAGCACATACCAGATTTTAATACTATGTTAAGTTCAAAAAACTCTTCATTATCTGATCCTCATGACAAAAACTGGATGAAGAGTTTGGTTAGCAATCCATTTGGAGAATCGGTAGATTTATCTAATGTGAGAAGTTCGCCTCCTCCTCTTTCTCCAAACATGATATCAACTTTAAAAAAGATGTCTAATACTTTCGGTATCGTTTCTAAAAAAGAAGGATTATTAACTGAATCTGAAGAAATAGATATTGAAGTTAAAGAATGATTAAAAAATTTTTAATTTCCTAATTGTATTATATTATTTATTTTTTATAACCACTAAAGAAAGGATCTGACCTTAATGTCGGTTCATAATAAAAAAAGAAATACTGGTTTGTTATACGAATTTTTAATAAAGACGATATCACAAGCCTTAGTAGATGATGATAAGAAAAAATCTTCAAAAGCATTGAAGATCGTAAAAACGTATTTCAAACCAGGAACAGAACTTTATAAAGAGTTTCGTTTAATAAACTCAATTATAAAGACAACAGTTAGTTCAGAAGCTGTAGCTGCTTCGATATTAAATGAAGCAAAGTTAGCTGCAAGATCTCATGATTTAAATGAACTTGATAAAGAAAAATCTTTATTAATTAGATCAATAAATCATCAATTAAATGATGATCATTTTTATGACCAACATATCTCAGAATATAAAACTTTTGCTACTGTTCAAAACTTACTAAACGATTGGAGATCAAAATCCCCTGATCTTTCTCGGATGGCATCATATGAAGATCAAATCGTTAATTGGCTTGTGACCGCGAAACAAGAGAAAAGTGATCACATTGTTGTTGAAGGATCGCAAGGTTCAAATAGACTATTAATGAAGATCATGATGAAGAAGCTTGGAGAGAAATATGATAATTCTCTTACAAATGAGCAAAAATCTTTAATAAAAGCATACGCGTTTTCATCAGCAAATGATGATAATAAAACAATTTTATTAAAAATTAAAGAAATTAAAGAAAAGCTTATTAATTCAATAAATTCTTATCTTTTAGAAAACTCTAAGAGCGAAAAATATCTATCAGATAAGTTAAATGAAGTGAAATCTAATTTGCTTGTTGATCATGAACAAGTAAATGACTCTATTGTTGCTGAATATATGTTATACATCAAATTAATTGATGAATTGTCAGGAGGAGAAAATGTCTGATTTAAGATTAATTAACTCGTATCAGGTTTTTGATTATACTCCTGAACAAATTAAAGAAGCAAAAGAAGAAAATTCTGGTAAAGTCGTGATGAAAGGTGTTTTACAAAAATCAGATACCTTGAATCAAAATGGCAGAATTTATCCTCGTAACGTTTTGGAACGTGAAGTTCGTAACTATCAAAAGTTTATCATCGAAAATCGTGCATTAGGTGAATTAGACCACCCAGATTCTTCTGTTGTTAATCTTAAGAATGTTTCTCACATTGTAAGAGAAGCATATCTTGATGGTGATGTAGTTTATGGATCTGTAGAAATACTGGACACACCTTCTGGAAAAATATTACAATCTCTCGTTGAGTCAGGAGTGAAACTTGGAATTTCTTCTAGAGGAGTAGGAACGACAAAAAAGCAAGGCGACTATCAAATAGTTCAAGACGATTTTCAATTAATTTGTTGGGACTTCGTTTCTGAACCTTCTACACCAGGAGCATTCATGATGGCAGAAGGAAGACAAATTAATCCAGATGAATTACAAAGAGTATTCACAAAATCGGATAGAATTGATAGAATACTCAATGATATTCTTACTTCGAAAGGTAAATGAACATGGGAATGAATGATCCAAGAATTGGTTTTAATTCAGTTACTGAATTCATGGGGTCTGGACTTCCATGGGTGTTATCAGAGACTATATCAAGCACTGTTGTACAACATTCATTTGAAAAGGTTACAAAACATATAAAGATAAGAAATCATGCAGCTGATGGAGTCTATGTTAGATTAGGTTTTACTAGAAATGGAATTAACGGCGTCGGCGCAAATTATTATTATAAAATAAACGGTCAAGAAACTTTAGAGCTTGACGCAAGAGTAAAAGAAATATTTCTTTTAAGAGATGCAGCGACCGATTGTGCAGTCAGCGTATATGTCGAGTTGGTTGGTATTGATGCTTCAATGATGCCAGTTTTGACAGGATCAGTTGGCGGCACGGCATTCTGGGAAGGTGTTGGTTGACATATGGGAATTACTAAAGGACAATTAAAAGCTATTGTTAAAGAATGTCTTGTGGAGATTCTTGCTGAAGGAATTGGTTCTTCTAATAAATCTTCAATTCAAGAATCTTCTACTAAGACTCAAAAAATGCAAGAAAAAGTTGTATCTCCCCGTAGAGGAGAACATGTTAAGTACAGCAAAACCATTGCCGAGACAATTAAACGTGAATCTAATGGTAATTCAGTAATGGAGTCAATCTTTGCAGATACGGCAGCAAACACTTTGCCAATTATGTTAAATGAATCGCAACATGCTCAACCATTGGCACCTGCTAGCTCTATAGAAGGTGCAGTAGCAAGAAGTACCCCAGAACAGTTATTCGGAAATGACGTTGCTTCTAAGTGGGCTGAATTAGCATTTTCTGAAACGCCAAAGAAATTTTAATTTTTTTTTTAGTAACAATAATTAAAGTATATATATTTGCACGAGGTTTATATCATGAAGCTTACATCAACAGTATTAAAGAGAATTATTGCAGAAGAAGTTGCCAAAATCAAGGAAGCAAAACTTTTTGGTGACATGGAATCTACAGAGGATGCAGCAAAGGACGCAGAAGAAGTTGATGCTGATGAATATGCAGATTCTCTCGAGCATCATGTAGATCACTATAAGGCTCTTGGATTAGAAGAAGCTCGTTTAGTCAAGAGACTTTCTCAAATTCAAGAAGCAAAGAAAAAAGTTGCAAAAAAAGTTGTTGCAAAGAAAGCAGCAGCAAAAAAAGCACCAAAAAAGTCAAAGTGATTTGATTATTTGTTTTTGTAGATTTTTATAGGAGGAAATGACATGGCTGGTCAAGGAAAATATACAGTTTATGCCCCACCGAGCAATGAAAAGAACAACTTGCTAGCAAAGTTATTTCCAAGCTCACCTACTTCAGGATTTGTTGGTAAAGAAGAAGATTATAAAAAAATCATTCTAAACCAAGGAAATTTGGTTCTTAAGAACGGATTACAACCTGGAGATTCATACTTCGGAACAGGAGTGAACATGGATTTTGCCGGCGCGCCAGATATCATCAAAGGTGCCGACGGTTTGTGGAAACAAGCTGGAGACCCAGCAAATTCGTTCGCTCCTGATTTGTCATCACCTGGACCAGGAAAGACAGATGGAACTGACAAGAGCGCTGATCCTGGATTAAAGGCAGTCGATCTTAAGCCAACTTATGTGCCAGGCGGTCCAAACACTGGAACTAGAAATCCAGCAGATTTTGCGAAGAAGATTGCAGCACAAACTTTAGGAGTCCAAACGAAGATGGGCTCTTCAGATTCTACTGGTTGATTGCGGAGATAAAAAATGTCAAAAGAACTATACGAAGAAGCTATTGCTGATTTAAAGAAAGTAAAAGAAGTTGCAGAGGATAATGCAAAACGTGCAATCGTTGAAGCTGTAGCTCCTCGTATAAGAGAACTAATAGAAAAAGAATTATTAGGCGAAGCAGCCGATGAAGGTATGGGTTGCGAATCTGATGAAGATGAAGAAAAGCCTGATAAGATTTTGACAGATAAAAAGCCCGCTGATTCTTCTGAAGAATCAAACGAATCTACAGTTTCCATGGAGACAGTCACTAACGAAGTTGACGAAACTCTAAACGTAGAAGAAGCTGTTGAAAAAGTTGTTTCGACATCTTCTCCGGATGGAATAGATGAGGTAGAACAAAAATTACTCTACATTGAAAGAATGTTAGGCAAACTTACATCAACATCAACACGTTTGTCTGAATCAAACGCATTTAACCTTAGTTTAATTAATTTAAATGAAATGGTTGAAGCTATATACGGATATATTCAAGAAAATGTAGAGGATCCTAATGTCAGATTAGGGTATGGATTAAAATTAAGAAAGTGTTTAACCAAACTTGAAAAACTTCAGGAGACAAAAATGAATCGAGATCTTTTAAATGAAGAAGACGTTGCTTTAACAATCACAGGACTCCCAGATGATCTTGATCTTGAGGGTCTTGGAGTTACTCTACAAAAAGGTGAAGAGGGAGAAGAAGCTCCTGAAGGCGAAGAAGCCGAAGCCCCCGAAGGAGAAGAAGAAGCTCCTGAAGGTGGTGAAGGTGAAGAAGCCTTAGCCGGTGAAGAAGATATGCTCGGTGGCGAGGACGAAGTCGGCAAGAAAGAAGAATCTCTCAATCTTAGCGATGATATGTTAGTTGAGATTGATGAGAACATGCTCCGTCGCGAAATTGCAAAGATGAAAGCGCTTCGTGAAGCTCATGATGAATCACATGATGTTCAAGCTTGGGGTCACGGTGCCGGCGAAGTTTCTGATGAATTTGTTGAGGACGACATGGGAGAACCTCTCGAATTAGATCTATCTGAAGCTTTGGCTGAGCTTGATGGTGCAGCATCTCAAGGAACTCCTGCAGAGCTTGAAGATTATGCAGCAGAAGCTTCTGAAGTTGACGAAATGGAAGAAGTCGACGAAATGTATGAAGTTGATGAAATGGATGATGCGCATGAAGCTAAAGTTGGTCATGCTCAACTCGAAGTTGACGTTGATGAAGAACTTGAAGAAGTCATGAGCCAAGCAAAAGATTCTGAGGAACATAATACCAAAGGTAAGAATGTTCAATCAAGACAACCAGAATCAGTTCAAACAGAATCCATTCGTAAAGAAATGGCCAAAGAGCTTAAGCTTCAAGAGGTGCTTCGTAAACGCGCTTCTGAATTAAAGAAGCTCTATGAAGCAACAAAGAAAGTTGCAACTAAGTCTTCAACACTTGTTGAGACAAAGAAAGCGGCAGCACATGGTGCAAAAATCAAGACTGCATACGCTGAAACAGCTGAACTCTACAACGGTTCAGTAACTAGATTTAATAAGCTTTCACGAGCCTTGTCAGAAAGTGCTCGTAAGAACGTTCGCTCAAATAGCAACGTCACACCTGCTGCTAGCGCGGGAACAGATACGCTAAGCAAGAAGTTGGCAGAAACGAATCTGCTCAACGCTAAGCTTCTCTTCACAAATAAGCTCCTTCAAACAGAGTCGCTCACAGCTCGCCAAAAGGCACAAATAATTGAGCAACTTGATGGAGCAGAAACAGTTCGTGAAGCAAAGCTTGTGTACGAGAGCCTTTCAAAGGCTTTAGTGAAGACTCGTACGACTGTGACCGAAGGTCGCGTTCTAGGATCATCTTCACAAGCTACACGTCCAGCTTCAACCCAAACACTCAACGAAGGGTTTGAAGCAGAGCGTTGGGCAAAACTCGCCGGAATCAAGTGATTCTCGAGTTAACAACTTTTAACAACTTTTTGATACGCACAGGAGAAAAACAATGAAGACTTTTACAATCGATCAATTAGCGCAAGGCATCCGTGAGAAGCACGTTGGAGCCGAGCGTGCACGTTTAACAGAAAAGTGGAGCCGCACAGGTCTCCTCCGCGGTCTCGATGGACAACGCCGTGAAATGATGGCACAACTCCTCGAGAACCAAGCTGCTCAAGTCCTCAAGGAGAGCTCATCTCTCTCAACAGGCGGAGCTAACGTTACAGGATCTGGCCAAATTCAAGGTTTCAGCAACATTGCATTTCCAATCGTTCGTCGCGTGTTCGGTGGCCTCGTTGCCAACGAGCTCGTGTCAATCCAACCAATGAGCCTCCCCTCAGGACTCATCTTCTATTTGGATTACACATACGGCACAAACGTTGGTCAACCCGGCGTTGCTGGTTCAACATACACCAAGGGACAATCCATTTATAACAACCCCACCGGCCGCGGAGTCCAATCTGGATCTCTTGCAACTGGTGGTATGTATGATCTTGTTGGTTCTGGTTACTCAAAAGTCACTGGTTCAGCAACTCTTACATTCGATGGAACAATCGTAACAGGTTCTTTCGGTGGAGTAAACGGTGATACATTCTCATCAGGACTCGTCCTCACAGTAGGAACACAGTTCAGCGGCAGCAACGCTCGCCTCATGGACTTCGATTCTCAAGTTGAGACAGCACTCACAAATAATGACCTCGACACAATGTTCGCATTCGTTCCCACATCACAACTCTCTGGTGCAGACCTCCTCGCAGTCGACCAAGTGGCCCTTTTCCAAGGACCAGGCGGCGCAACTGCATGGGGCGAGACATACCAAGGTGGAACAGGAGTCCTCAACCTTCGCCGCCTTAACAAGCGTGGAGATTGGAACGGTTCAACTTCAACATTCACACCAAACCCACTCGGCGGATCTCATATCCTCATGGTGATTAAGTGTGCAAACGCTGGTGCATTTAGCACATCTACAGCTGGCAAGGTCTCCTTCGTCAAGTCAGACTCAGTTTCAGCTCTCGGCGCTGATGCTGCTGGAACAGGTGCAACACTCACAGTTCCATCATTCGAATCTGATTTCGGAACAACACCATCTCCAGCAATCCCAGAGATTGATATCAAGATTGAGTCTCTTGCAATCACTGCAACAACCCGCAAGCTACGCGCTCGCTGGTCACCAGAACTTGCACAAGACCTCAATGCATATCACTCAATGGATGCAGAGGTTGAGCTCACTTCAATCCTCTCTGAGCAAATCGCTCTCGAGATTGATCGTGAAATTCTCAACGACCTCGTTACACAAGCCAACGGCGCTAACTACTACTGGTCACGCGCTCCAGGCAAGTTCGTCAACAAGACAACAGGCGCTGCAGTAACCCTTGCCTCATCCCTCTCAATCGGACCAGCCTTCACCGGTACAGTTCGTGAGTGGTACGAGACACTTGTCGAGACAATCATCGACGTTGCAAACACCATCCACCGCAAGACACTCCGCGGAAGCGCAAACTTCCTCGTCTGCGGACCAGAAGTTGCAACAGTCCTTGAATCCTCAGTTCTCTACAAGCCCAAGTTCTCCATCGACGGTGAGGGACAAGTTGCTTCTCCATTCACAATCGGTGCAGAGGCAATCGGCTCACTCAGCAACCGCTTCACAGTTTACAAGGATCCTTACTTCGTTCGTAACAAGATCCTCGTCGGCTACAAGGGTGGTTCCTACCTCGAGACCGGCTACGTCTACGCACCATACGTTCCACTCATTGTGACACCAACAATCTTCGCACCAGAGGATTTCACACCACGTAAGGGCGTGATGACTCGCTACGGTAAGAAGATGGTTCGTTCCGACTTCTTCGGGACGGTCACATGCTTGGACATGAACATCATCTGATAGTCGGAAGCGACCATCTTTGATATGAAAGGCCTTCGAAAGAAGGCCTTTCTTGTTTTTGTCTATAGGACATAATATAAGCGTTAAAATATCTTAAATTGTCTTCGACTTTATACATTATAGACGTCGTGATGCAAGATCTTCGCGAAGAATTTAAAGCAATTTTTAACTTATTAAAAATGATTAGTGATTTATATTTATCGACACAACCGGACGCGGTAATTAACTGAAACTGTAGCTGGTTTGATCATTCTAGTTAAAAAAAGGAAAATTACAATGCCAAAAGTCGTTATTAATGATTCTCAAGGTTTGGTTCAACAGTCAGGTTCAGGTTTTGAAATTTCTTCCAGCGTAGATCTTGGTGGCGCTGCTAAAATTTCATCAACATTCGGTCTTACAAATATAGGAGCAAAGACAGCGGGTACAACTCAAACAGAAGCTGGTTCTACTGCAATTACAAATGTTGTAACGGTAGCCACTGTTTCTAATGCGAATGATGGACTTAAGCTTCCAGCTGGAGTTGCAGGCGACATTAGAATAATTTCTAATATTAGCGCAAACGCTGCAAAGGTTTACACTAACGGTACTGACAAAATTAATGGATCTGACCCAGGAGCTTCTGGGAATGCTACTGTCGTTGTTGCGTCAAAGACGACTATCTTCGTATTTACAGGTGATGATCACGGTTGGGCAACTATTATAAGCGCATGATGTATATGATTTTTACATGATCATACACTAATTTAGCAACAAGGGACGATCATCTGATCGTCCTTTTTACTTTTGCATGATAATATAAAAAATATTTTAACATATTTGATTAATCACCCCCATGAACCGGCGCCGCGCAGGACAACCAAAATTAATTAAAAAACATTGTGAAATTTGTTATTTTGATAAACCTGAAGCAATAAATTTTCATCATATCATTCCTAAACGTGACCCACGATGTACAAATGATAATCATAACATAGCGATCGTTTGCCATTCATGTCATGACTTAATTCATGCAGGAAAAATCATAATAATAGGCGTGTATTCGTCAACAGGAGGTAGGAAGCTAATGTGGTTCCGCCAAGGAGAAGATCCACCGTTAGAGGAAGAATTCTGGATGGTCAAAGAAAATCCTTTGGTAATATTGAGGGGGAAACATTAATCTTTTTTTATAAATTTTTTAATGGGAAATATAATTGTTTTATGACCATTAAAAAAGATCTATTTAAAAAAGGAATCATCACTGCTTCTGCGTTGATTGCTTGTTTGTATGGATGTGAACGTCCGAATCCGTATAAGTTATCGGGTGATACATCTGCAGTTTTTGAAGATTGTCCAACTCCGAAATTTCCTGATGAAAACGTTTCTTCGCAAGTTTCATCCACCTCAACCAGCGGAGAGATGACGACAGGAAAGACAGTTGGACCATCAGTTACAGCAACAGTTGGGACAGGATATCAAGATGAGCAACAACAAGAGCAGACAGAATTAGATAAGAGAGAGTTTGATTATTCTGAAGCATTGAGAACAGCTAGCATCTTAATTGTTGGAGATGCTCCTACATTGTCTGAGATATATGAACTCGGCGATTTGCCTCTTGAGCAGCAAAAAGCAAAATATGAAGAGTTGGTTGACAAAAAGCTATCTGATTCTCGATTTGCAGATACACTTATAGAATTCTTTAAGTATACTTTTAAGATGGGCGGAGCAGCTACAATTTCAGGTGAACCTACTAGAGATACAGCTCCAACGTTTGCAGCTAGGATTGTTTATGAAGAGAAAGATTGGAGAAACATTCTTACTCAAGTTTCTAATACGTGTCCGACATATAATGCCACGACAAAGATTTTTACCGATGGAAATTGCATGAATTTACCAGCAGGGATGAATCATTCTGGAATTTTGACAGATCCAGGCGCACAAAGTCTTTATTACGGTAATTTGTCATTTCGTCGTAATCGATTTTATCATGAAACTTTTTTATGCAGATCAGGAAATGAGCAATCAGGTGGAGAGCCGACTGACAATCCACCGACAGATGCTCCTTGTTCTGGAGGAACATCCATCCCAGGATATCAAAATAAATGGCCTGTTAATGAGATTGCAGGTGTGTGTAATGGTGGCCGCGTAGATTTTCATGCGTATAATAATTCAAATGTTTGTGCAAATTGTCATGCAACATGGAATCATAGAGCACCATTGTTTAGTCAGTTCGATTCCAAGGGAGTATTTCAATCTTTAACACCTGCAGGAGAATATTCGGTATTCGTTCCTGTTGAAGGTTCTCCTAGAGCAAAGTTATCTGATTGGTTATGCATTGGATCTTCATGCCCTAATGGAGGAAATAATACAACTGCTTGGAAGAAGTCCATGAAAGTTAATGGAGTAGATACATCTGCAAATGCTAACACGATTAATGAGTTAGGACAAGTTATGTCTCAAGATGATGAAGTCGTAGAATGTGCGGTGAAAAGAATGTGGAACTATGCAATGGGCCGTGCAGATATAACTGAAATAGGAGGACGTTCTTGGGTCAATTTGCCTGACAGAAATGATCCAAACCCAGAATTAGTTACCATGTCAAAATTGGTCTTGCAATTTAAGAATAACGGATATAATCTAAAGAAAGTTTTTAGATCCATTCTTGTATCAGAGGATTTTACGAGGTTTTAATATGAAGATTATAAAAAATGGATTATTGTTTAGCGTTGTCCTAGTCGGATCTTTTGCATGTGGGTCTAATTCTCCTAACATAGGAGAAGATGAATGTCCAGATCAAAATGAAGTTATTTCATCAACGATAGCAGTACAAGCTTCAACAACTGTCGTAACAGCCGGAGCTGGAGGGTCTGTAAATGTTTCTGCGTCATCTTCTGTCACTTCGACTTCGACCGGAGGAGAACCTCAACAAAAATTTGACGTTCCTTCTTCAGATGAAATTATGTCTCGTTTACATAGCTGTCATAAGCTGTCATATCAACAATTAGGAAATTTTTTAAGAAATAGAGGTGCCTTAATTCCTCCTGGAAATGTTTCAGATGTCCGTACAACACAGGTTTCAATTCTTGGTGTAACACAAACATTGGGGTCTATATTTGGTGGCAGCGGAACTTCTTGCGAAATGGCAATAACAACAGCCAATGGAACGAATGATCCAGTTTGTCCTGCAGGAGAGGTTTGTTTTTGCAATCAAGACGATAAGATGAATCAAGTAAATCGTAGTTGTTTAGATGTTGGAAATAACTCCCCCGACGCAGCTGATGGTTATTGCGTATCAAAGCCTGCAACGGCTGGATATCTTTATTTTTCTGGAAAAGACGCGTTAGGAGTTCCAAAACTTGATTCTAGATTAGGAGAGAAGGAAGAACACTCAACTGCTTCTGCAATGAAATTAATGGACATCTTCATACAAGCTGCTCCTCAAATTATTGCAAACATAGGTGATCAAACAAAAGCTCCTGCGTGTACTCTAAACGGAAAAAATAAACAAATGTTTGCAGCAGATGGTAGTTGTGTGGAGGAATCTGTCAGTTGCTTAATTGGAACGCCTGCTACTGAAGATCACATGCTATTATGTAACTTATTGGTTAGTAAGGCAGATAAAAGTAATTTATCTGATGTTATGAAGAAGCGAAATATTGCCGTAGCTGTTTTGTTATCTGCAGCGCATTCATGTCAATGAAGGGAAAAGAAAATGGGAAATTGGAAATTAAAGCAACTTAGAGATGAACGTCGTAGAACATTTTTAAAGATGTGTACCGTTGCGGCAGCTGCAATAGGTATTGAAAGATCTAGACTTTTAAACTTCCTTGCTGATGAAGGAGGTTATGGATTGGCAGAAGCAGCTGGTTCAACATATGGGCGATCATTGCTTGTTCCATCTCCAAATGGCGTGTATGCTTGGTTTCAAGAACTTTGGCCAGTTGCAGACGTCGGATTGAAAGCATGCCAAAATGCAAATGTTCCCGGATTGTCTTCAAATTTTGGAGGAACGTCTTCATACCTCTACACTTCCCAATATGGATATAACCCAGCTAACGGATATCGAGGAACCTATGCTTGGGGTAAAGGTAATCCAATGCCTACATTACCGATGGGGGTAAAAGGATGGAACGGCGGAGATAGATCTTTCTTTTATAGTCCTCATGCTCCATGGTTTGATCACAACGCTGGAACTCCAAAATATCCTGTGACTGCGTTTATGTCAGGTAAGGATGAAACCCACACAGAATTTCCAATTTCTCATATGTCTTTGTCTGGAAATTCATCATTACAAGCAGCGTTAGCTTCTCTTGGTGCAGCTGGGTCATCTGCGATAGTACCTGTTCTTGGTATAGATCCAGTCAAATATGGTAGAGCTCCTGGTGCCCCAGAAGTTGCCACGGTCCCATCTTCTGCAGGAATGATTGATCTATTTAATTCTGCAGCAAGCCAATTCGCTTTGGCAACTAAAGTTGACCAAGAGTTGTTTGAAACTTACTATAAGGCATTAGTTGGTCTTAGAAAGTCTTCAGAGAGATCATCATGGGCTCCGCAAATGTCAATCACGAAGAATGCTGCTAGAATCATTGGTCTTAATTTCGCATCGCAACTTACTCCTACGAGTCAAGATCTTACAGATTTCGGTATCCAAGACATGATTGATAGCATTAATGCATCATCTACGTATATGACTTCAACTCAAAGAAATGGTATTGAAGAATTTGGTAGAACACTAATCGTTGTGGCAAAGGCATTCTCATTAGGTCTATCCAAAACTGCCATCGTAGCCTTATCCCCAGGTCCAACCTCCGATACGACCTTCACAGACCCCCACGTTACATTTGATAATATGACCTTAATGAACCAGGGTCGAAATACCACAAAACATTTAGGGAAGGTTCTGGATGGCTTCTACAACTATCTATCTCAACAGGTAGATCCTGAAAGTCCAACTGAAAAGCTGGATAAGAGTACTGTGTTCGTTGCATATGGCGATACGCCGCACACCCCGCTTGTCGGAAATACCTGGCCTGATGCAACTCCTGATGCTTGTAATTGGATGTACGTCATGGACCCAAGAGGGCACATCAAGAACGGATGGTTCGGTCACGTGTATGCCAATAAAGTTGGAGGTAAAAATGCAGTTGGATTTAATCCTCTAACCGGTGTTGATGACATGACGAAAACTTCTGAACAAGTTTCTTCTTTTGGATCGACAGCGACAGTGTTTGCAGTTGCAAATGGAGATTCAAATAAGACTTCAGAATATGGAAATTCTCCAAACGTAGTTTCTGCTTTGATTAATCAAAAGTAAAAACTAATTATTCTATTTCATTTTTATTATCAAGCGGTCAGCAACGATCTCTCGATTTTTCTTTTCTTGTACACGGAATGCCGTTATTAGTATCCTTTCTACTACCGGCAACAAGCCGACATTGAATAAATTTAAATAATTGGAGAATAAGTTTATGCCAAAGAATAAGAAGACAGTTGTAAAGACAAACAAGAATGCAACAATCCGGACACGCAGAGATCGAACTGGTAAGCTTCGCACAGAGACAGCTCGCCGCGATGATGGATTTAATGCAGCTCTTACGACAGACGTTCGTAATGATTCGACTCGATTCTTCATTGATTTTGATCAACAGACTGTTGAGTTTAGTGGTCGCGAGGCTCGCACGCTTTATCGACTTCTTCGTACTCATTACGCTTACACTGGTAAGCCACGCCGTTGAGACTTACTTAGTTAGCTTATGTGGAGAGGCCGCAAGACCTCTCCTTTTATTTTTATAGGAGGTACGTTGAAATGCAAATTAGCAAACAAACTGCAATGTCATTGATTAAAGTACTGAGCCATTATAATTCTATCACGATGTGTGGAGGTAATTTTCCTGTCATCAATAATGTTGATGAATTACTAGAAGATTTTGAAAGTTATGTTCTAGACATTGACGATGATAAGAAAACATTCACTGATACTATTAAGGTTGACGAGGACATTTATCCTGAAGCTCTTTGTGAATTGCCTGGAGTGAGTGGTCATATCAATAATTCTTCTGCTGGTGACCCAGGAGATGATATTAAGTTTTCTTTCAGGAAAATTTCCAATGATGAATCTGGAGAAGTAGACACATTTTTAATGATTAATGATTGTTCTGACTCAATTGGTCCAATTACTTACTTGCGTCTTTTTGATAGAGAACTACAAGTAGCTACAGGACAAGGTTCTTATAGAACATGGCACTATTTTGATATTGAAACAGTTCCTACTTCTTGGGTAAGAGTATTTGGTCAATCATCAAACTATTTTAGAGTCATTAACTGGCAGTAAAATATTACATAACAAATGACTATAGTGCCACGTTAATCGTTTAGAATTAAATACTTATTGATTAACGTGGCACAAATTATTAAACCTTCTACAGTGGCAATAACTTTATTAAAAACTCGTGATGAGTTAAATGGGTTATTACAGCTTATTCGTTCTTGGAGAATAAACGGAATAAATGGATCAGGTATAGTTCCTATTGCGATATTGCCATTAGAAACAAAATTAGAAAAATCAATCAAAGATATTGAATCTATGATTAAGATTGCTGCAAAAGTTTGAAGTAAATTATATATGTTTAATATGTCTGCAACAACTGAAAATTTACTATTACAAATCATTGAATTAGAGCAAAAGATTCTTGAAGTAAAATCTCGAGGACAAAATTCATTTGAATTAGAAGAAACATTGGTTGTGCTTAAGGGTAAATTTGCTATGATGAATGAAGCCTTGAGCATGCGTCAAGGTATCTTGAAAGGATGAATATGCAAAGAGTAGATTTATATCAACCGATGATTCATGCTAGAGTTGGAGCCCCTCCTCTTGTTATTAACGTAGGTGTTAATAGATCAGGAGCAGAAACTATGGGAGGTATGGTTGAGAATGTAGTAAGACCAGAATCTTATGTTTTATTATCAGCACTGCCAGATGAGCTTAGAGAAAGAGTAAAGACGGCAATTCAAGCTATCATTTCATCCATGTGAGATCACCATGGTTCAAATAATTCGATTAGGATCAACAGGACTAGATGTTGAAAAGTGGCAAATATTCTTAAGAGGATTGTCACAAAATAGTTCTATCATCGTAAATGGAAATTTTGATTCATTTACTGAAAGAGAAACAAAGGCATTTCAATCTAAGAAAGGGTTAGTTCCTGATGGAATTGTTGGACCCAAAACGTTGGCAATTGCATTACAGTCAGGATATCCCTTAATGGATGATCCAACGTCAGACATTAATGGTCCAAATTGGCCGCCTCGTCCTGCGATCGGACCATTAAGCGTAGTTGATCGCGAAAAACTTTTTGGAAGATTTACGTATATTTCATCGCCGACATTTGCAAATCCAGAAGCCATAACGATTACTGGCAGCTGGATTCAAAACAATATATCTTCAGTAAAAATTCCTGAGTTAAGCGGAGTTGCTGGTGCACCTTCTTCTTGTAACATTCAAATTCATTCATTTTTATCAAATCAAATGATGAATCTATTTAAAGCTTGGGATAAAGAAGGATTAAAATATTTGATGATGTCTTGGGGAGGATCTTGGAGCCCCCGTTTCATTAGAGGATCAAGAACAACATTATCAAACCATGCTTGGGCGACTGCGTTTGATATTAACGTTCAATGGAACCAGCTTGGTGCACAACCTGCATTACGAGGAGAAACTGGCTCAGTTAGAGAACTTGTAGAAATTGCATACGATCATGGGTTTTATTGGGGCGGTTGGTTTCCAAAAAGACCTGACGGAATGCATTTTGAAGCCTACAAAATCATTTAAATACATAGTTAATCTCGTGCCAGTCAGTAAAGATCTTTCTCGTACCAGGAAGGCTTATTCATATTTTAGGCCTCGACCAATTATTCGTGAAATTACTACAGAACAAGAAATGATTAACATTAATAATGTAACTACGCAAATTAATTTACTAACGCAAACAGTTAGTGCGAATAACATTATATGGAATGAAATTCCTTCAGGAACTATTGATGGAATGAATGCTTCATTTACTCTTGCATATACTCCTCATTCTGGTTCAAAGTTGCTTGTTTTCGTAAACGGAGTGTTACAAGAAATAAAAGATGAAAATTCAGATTTTACCATTTCTGATAAAATAATAACATTTTCATCTGCTCCAAGAAGAGATTCTAAGATTTTGGTCACTTACGCAAAATCTTGATTTATTTCAAGCTTTTGGCTTTCTTCCACGCTTCTTTTTTTCAGATTCTTCTGAAACTTTTTGTTTTTCTAAAGCTTTTTTTCTTCTCTCTGCAATGTCTAAAGCAGCTCGTCCAGCTCTCGTTGTGGGATCCTTGTCTGGTCTAACCCTTGTCGATCTCTCTTTAGTTACAGTTGCATCTTGCTGTTGTGTTTCTTCTTTTTTAGCTTCTTCTAAACGAGTTTTTATTGCAGAATCATGATTCGTTTTTGAAGCGACTAGTTTTTCTAAATCCTGCCGCAAAAAAACAATTTCTCCTTGCTTGGAATAAAAAAGCCTGTCTGATTCTAATGATTCATTTTTAGAAAAGTTAACCACATTATTCAACACTGTTTCTACAAAATCAGAGATGTCTTTTGAAAGTTTTTGCTGCGAAACTAATTCTGCTAATTCTTTCTTTTTCTGTTTCACATGTTTGCCAATTTTTTCAGTCAATTCTTTAGATCCGACCGTATAACCTTCTAAACGTTTTAAGCTTTCTACTAAAGAATTTAATTGAGTTTTTTTATCTATGATCAATTCTTCTAATAGTTTTGATCTAGAAGCTAATGTTTTAATTGTTGCGTTGTCTTTTTCTTGGCTCATAAATTAATTTTGAAAAATATACTGATAAAATATTGTATAATATTTTGTAGTAAAAATAAAAAGGCCCGGATTTCTCCGGGCCCCCGCAATCAGTTAGTCTTGATTGCTATATCGTAGCCGTATTATCAGCCGCGCACGATGACGGTGATGACGTCTTCAGCAACGAGTGCAGACACGATCGAAGAATCGAAAGTGACTGATGTTGTTGAAATTGAGGTGAGGTCGCGGCTTGGAGCCATGAGAACACCGTTGAGGTAGACGTCAACCAACTTGTGGTTAGCTGAAGCAAGAGGTCCTTGGCCTACGAAGCTAAGGACGTTTCCTGCAAAGTCAGCTGCACCGTATGTTGACTTGGAGAGGTTTCCACCTTGGTTAGCTGCATCAAGATCGCTGCGAAGTTCATTGAGTGCGCCAACGATTGTTGTTGCATCGAATGCTGCATCGAATGTGGTGTATTCTGCTGCTGACATGAGACCCATGGAGTTACCATTTGCGGAGAAGGAGAGGTCATCAGCTGCTGAAATTGACATTTCTGCAACTGAAGAGAGTGATACTCCTGCTGGTGATGCAGAGAGGGAACCACTGAGGCTTCCTTCCATTCCACCTAACTTGACAGAGCTCATCCATGCTGGAACAAGTGCTGCACCATCGAGATCAGCTGGAGAATCTCCTGCTGGGTTGTGGGCAACTTGTGCGAAGATGAGTTCACCTGCGCCACCATCTTGTCCAACGATGAGGTCAGATCCAGCACCAGCTCCCTTGCTGAGGACGATACCGGAGTCAGAAGAACCGGCAGATCCTGTTGCAAGGTAGATGAATGCATCCTTAACCTTCATGTTTTCAGTTTCAATGTAGGTGAATGCGCCCTTTACGAGGAGGTCGCCGTCAACTTGTGCATTGCCTGAAACGCGAAGGCCGCCGTTGATGGAAAGATCAGATCCATCGAAGGTGAGCTTTTGTTCATCCTTCATTGAACCGTCTGAGTCAACGATGTAAAGACGTGTTGCTGTATCGCCATCAATGCTGATCTTGTTTGCTGTTAAGTCTGCATTGACATCGAGAGCTGCTCCGCTTACAGACACTCCGTTTTGGAATGTTGCTGCGCCTGCGACATCGAGGGTTGAGTCGAAATCGACAGCACCATCAACGTCGAGTGTTCCTGTTGTTGCAACGTTTCCGGAGCCATCTGCTACCGTGAATGCACCGTCAACATCAATTCCGCCATCGAGTGATGCGAGACCTGCGACGTCGAGTGTTCCTGTTGTTGCAACGTTTCCAGAGCCGTCTGCTACTGTGAATGCGCCATCAACATCGATTCCACCGTCAAGTGATGCAAGTCCTGCAACGTCAAGGGTTGATGCGAAGTCAGCTGCTCCATCAACGTCAAGGGTTCCTGATGTTGCAACGTTTCCAGAGCCATCTGCTACTGTAAATGCACCGTCGACATCGATTCCGCCGTCAAGCGATGCAAGTCCTGCAACGTCAAGGGTTCCTGATGTTGCAACGTTTCCAGAACCATCTGCTACAGTGAATGCACCGTCAACGTCGATTCCGCCGTCAAGTGATGCAAGTCCTGCAACGTCGAGGGTTGATGCGAAGTCAGCTGCTCCTGCGACAGAAAGAGATCCTGAGATTCCTGCTGCGTGTGCGAGGTAGAGAGAATCTGCATCAACAACTCCTGCAAATGAAGCATCGCCGAGAACTGCAAGATCTTCAGAAACCGTGAGGTCTCCTGTGATTGCTGCTCCGCCTACGATTGAAGCTCCACCTGCAGAAATTTCGAGACCAGCAGAACCGCTGATTGCTGAATCGAATGTTGCAATTCCGCCAACATCGAGTGCTCCTGCGATATCTGCAAATCCAGAAACGTCGAGGTTTCCAGTGATGTCAAGTTTAGATCCATCATAAACAAGGTTTGATGAATCAGCAATTTCACCGGATGCTCCAACGATGTAGAGGTTACCTGGGCTGTTGTCTCCATCAATCTTGATTTCGTTTGCGGAAACTCCGCCGTTGAAATCAGCAGCTCCTGCAACTTGGAGTGTGCTGTCGAGTGTAGCAGCTCCTGTCACATCAACTGTGCCTTGGAAATCTGCGTTTGCTCCTGACATATGAACAGCTGCGTAGATGTCTGAGAGGTCTTGTGAACCATCAAGAGCATCGTACCAGTTTGACTTACCAACGATCTTGTTGATTTGTGAGCGAAGTGCATCAAGGTCACCCTTTAATGTAGACTTGCTTGCAAGGCCAGAGCCTGCTGCAAGTGAATCGTCAAAAGAAAGTGAACCACTGATTTGTGATTGTTGTATCTTTGAAATAGCCATTTTACCACCTAGATTGGTTGTTGTTTACGCAATGCCAGCACCACGCTGGATCTATGCGCAAATATAAATATTCTGAAACGAATCGATCTACAATCGTGGCGATGAACTATTTGTCATAATTTTGTCATAACTTATTTTTTGTAGATTACAAGCTCAAGATGTTCATTACGTGATAAAAATGTTTGAGATGTTTTGATTGACTACCATATTTTTATATGAACGTCTAGAGCGTTGAGGAACGAATTAACATGACGACATTTTCAGCAACAATAAATCCAACGCCGTTCGGCTTTTTTGATGCAGAAACTTCATTTCAAACAGAAGCAGATTCAATGGTCTTGTTCGTTAAGCGTAAGCTTGGCGATGATGTACTTTCTGTTGAATTAACTAAAAAGGAAATTTGGGCATGTTTTGAAGAAGCATGTTGCGAATATTCACGTTTAATTCATGAAATGAAAATAACTTCTGATTTAACCAATGTCTTAGGAATGCCTACTGGTTCTACTGACTTGACAAATAGGTACGCAAAAAGAACTGTAGAGTATCTTTTAAGAATGGCAGAACCTTATGCGACTGAAGCATACATAGGAGGATCTTATGATGCAACTTTAGGATATGTTGAATTAGTTTCTGGGCAGCAAGATTATAACATTTATAAAGATGTTAAAATTGCATCAGGTAGCCAAGCTGGTTCTGTATTATATGATACATTGGCAACGGGATCGAAAGGAAAATTAAAAGTTGTAGAAGTTTTTCATCTTGAACCATTGGCTGCTCAACAATTCTTATTAAATGCATCCAATGTAACTAACTTCCTTGCTACTAATTTTAACTATGAATCTTATGTAAACTCTACTGTTTTCTATGTTCTTCCAGTATTTGAGGATGTCTTAAGAAGAGGCATGTTAGAAACAGCATTTAGAGTTAGAAGGTCAAATTATTCTTATGAAATAATAGGAAGCAATTTAAGGATTTATCCGACTCCTTCTACTGATCTACAAATGGGTAAACTTTTTATTAAATTGATGACGCCCCATAATCCGTTAAGCCCCACTGCATATGCGGATGATTCAATTTATGGAATATCTGGTCCAAGCAATGTTCCTTTTGGGAATATTCCATTCGTTACCATAAACCAACCAGGAAAACAATGGATCAGACAGTACACGTTGGCGTTGTGCAAAGAATTATTAGGATTGATTCGTTCTAAATTTTCTTCAATACCGATTCCTAATGCTGAATTGACATTAAACGGTGCTGAATTAGTTTCACAAGGACGAGAAGATAAAGACAAGCTATCAACCCAAATGAAAGAATTTTTATCAAACTTAACCCACGCTAAGCTATTGGAACAAGATGCTTTGGCGGCAGAAAACATGCAAAAGCAGCTTAGATACATCCCAATGCCATTAGGAAAATCTATTCAAATTGGATAATGGGATTTAATCATTATTTACCTACTTAATTTTTAAGGACATTATAATGGCACGTCTTTTTATCACTAAAAGAGAGATAAACTTTATATCTGACATCACAAAAGAGATAGTGAAAGATGTAGTCGGCCAAAAAATTTACTATTATCCTGTCTCAGAAACAAAAACTAAATCTCATGAAGTGTATGATGAAGCACTTCAAAAAGTGTTTGACAATCCTGTCATTGTTGATGTTTTAGTAAACAGCGAGTTTCAAACTGAGACAAAAATTAACAAATTTGGTATAGATTCTCAATTTACTTTAGAAGTATACATTCAACACAGAGATATGATAGAAAAAGGAATCAATCCAGCCATTGGAGATTATTTTTCATTCGGAGCGATTTTTTACGAAATTACAGAATATAAGTACATGAGAACGATCTATGGACAAGCTGAAAACATAGATGGAGTATCGTTGATCGGTACTAGAGTTCGTGAAAGTCAATTTAAGGCTCTCACGAATGGTCCTACAGATATCAAATACACAGATCAAGATGCGGTTCAAGAAACGTTCGTTCAACAAAGAGGGTATGCAACTGACTCTGACGGAAATGAGACCGGCGACGTAAGAGATCTTGTTAAGAATGGAGTTCTTGATGAACCGTTGACTGGCCGTAAAGAAGTTTCGCCTAAAGGAGACTCGACGGGGGTTGGAAGTTCATTCTACGATGAGGATTGATTATGCCTACTAGATTTAATTCAAAAAGTCAAAAGAGGTTTGGAGTCGCAGGGATTAATTTAGATAATCACCAAGGCACTCCTGATCTAACAATACCATCAGTAGGTATAGAAGATGTTGACGTTTCATTATTTAAATTGTTTGATAATGAAATTAAATTGCAGGTAGGAGGAGATAATGGCGATTTTAAAAAGGTGCCAATCATCTTTGCAACAGGAGAAAAATGGGCGTTATTAAAGAAAAAGCGCGCATTAAGAGATAAAAATAATTCTTTAATCCTTCCTTTATTGACAATTTCAAGAACTTCAATTTCTCAAGATTTATCCTCGGACATTGCTGGCAGAGGAATTAATCAACAAACTGGAGAAATAGTGATACGCAGAAGGTTAGACAAATCTGATCGTGGATATCAAAATTTAATCAATAGATTTCTTTTAAAAAATCAAAAAAATGTTGCAACCAATCCCGATTTAGATCATGTTGAAGGTCAACTATTGACAGATAGAAAAATAGGAGAAGATTCTACAGATCCAGTCATCGAAAGCGGAGCATGGCTAGCAGATATAAAAAAGAATAATATTTACGAAACCATTGTCGTCCCTTCTCCTCAATTCTATAATGTCACATATGACGTTACGATGTGGACTCAATATACGCAACACATGAATCAATTGTTAGAACAATTGGTTTCCTCATTTTTACCTCAAGCAAATTCATGGAAGTTAGAAACTCCTAAGGGGTACTGGTTTATAGCAACAGTAAGCAATAATTCCTACGATCCAGAAAATAATTTAGATGAATTAGGACAAGAAGAAAGAGTCATTAAGTATAAATTTACTGTTAATGTAAAAGCTTACATTTTTGCATCCAAATTCCCAGGAAATGGAGTCCCAATAAAACGTTTTGTGTCATCTCCAACCATCAAGTTTGATGTAGAACCATCAGGAGGTTCGGGGTTCTCATCTGCTGAAAGCCAAAATCCATTTTTAGGATCTGACGATCCAACGCTACCATTAAGCGATTCTAAAAATAAACATCTTGGCCAGAGATTAACAGGAGGAACAAGATTATACGATCCTTCCGCGACGGACTCAGAAGATCCAGCCTTGAGGTCAAGAGCTGCAAAACAATATAATCCCGTTTATAAAAAAATTATTTCTAGTGATCTTTCTGGTAAAGAAACCGTTTCGTATGTAAGAGCATACCCTGTGAATCAAGCATCAGGAGAGTCTGTGATTAAAATAACCCCTCAGCCAGCTTCTAATCAAGCACCACTTACTGCAGAATCTTTGTTAGGCGGAATAACGTACCATATTATTCAAGATGATGAATAAAAGTATTTTTGATTTTTTTCGAATACTTATAAGAGAAGTTTATTCATCATATGAAGGAGCAGGATAATGGCTGAGCAGGTTTTTAGGTCTCCTGGGTTTTTTGAGAGAGAAATTGAATTAAAAGCACCACCTACTGGAGGTCCATCAGGTGTACCAGCTGGTGTAATTGGTATGTCAAATAAGGGTCCGGCATTTGTGCCAGTGACTGTTGCAACTTTTAATGAATTCGTTAGCATTTTTGGTAATCTTGATCCAAAGAAGTTCGGTCCTTATGCTGTAAATGAATTTTTAAAGAACAGAACTGCTCTTACTTATATGAGAGTACTCGGCGCTGGAGCAAACAAGAATTCAACAGACATTTCTTCAACTTCAGTGACTGGCAGAGTAAAAAATGCAGGTTTTAAGTTAGAGGGAAACGTATCAGCCCATGATTCTAAGGCACGTCATAATGGTGCAGTACAATTTTTAGTTGCAGACCATACTCTTCAAACTAATGAAGCGTATGGGATGCCTATGTTTACAGACAACGATTCTCGTACCTCAGCAACAAACGTTAATTTAGTTCGCGGCGTTGTTATGTTAGCTTCTGGTGCAAGAATGATGGTTCTTGATGGAAACGAAAGCGTTCCAGCTGCATTCATTGGGGCAACAACTGTAGATGATGCAGCACAAGTAAAAAGCGGAAAATTTAAGTTGATTATTTCTTCGGCACTTGGATCAACTTATGCATTTGATGATAAGATTCCTGGAGTTAAGATTTATACTGCTTCAATGAATCCATCAAACGTGGATTATTTTGCGAAAGTATTGAATAGAGACCCTGAAAAATTTGAGCAATATCAACACGTTCTTTATTCAGATTTTGCAGTTGATGATGAAGTTGCATCAGTGGTCAATGATGATTATGTTGCAGTATTATCAGGTTCATCATTAACAAGCAACGTTTCTGGAGAACCAACTACTGAATTTAGAAAAGCATTTGGAGCATATGATACAAGATTCTCGTCTCCAAAAACTTCTTATTTCATTTCTCAACCTTTCGGAACAACAGAATATGATTTGTTCCAAATTGAGTCTCTTGATGATGGAGCTTATGCTAATAGCCTCTATAAGGTTTCTATTTCAAATCTTAAAGTTTCTGAAAATGAAGCTTATGAATATGGAACATTCAACGTTCAAATTCGCGATTGGAACGATACCGACATCAATCCTTCTGTCATCGAAGAATTTGTAAATTGTTCATTAGATCCTGATTCAGATAACTACATCGGAAAAGTTATTGGTGATCGTAAGGTAACTTACGATTTTGATCAAGATATAGTTTCTGAAAGAAGAATTATCACGAGTGGTAAGTATGATAACGTTTCAAAGTACGTTAGAGTTGTCATTTCTCAAGATGTTGAAGATAAGAAAGTTCCTGCTAAATCACTACCATTCGGATTTAGAGGTCCAGAACTTTTGAAGACTAATGATGCTTTAACTGATGGAGCCACAAGCGCAAAGAGATTAGCTGGAGTGTTTAGCGTTGACGCTGTAGGAATTCTATCACAATCAATTCTTCCACCGGTTCCATTTAGATTTAAGGTTACAAAAGGACCGATGACGTCTCCTGCTTGGGACGGTGATCCAGGACCTCAAGAAGTAGCTTCTCCTCAATTCTATTGGGGCGTCAAATTTGAAAGAAATGATGTTCCACTTAACGTAAACCTTTCTGAAGTAAAAAATTCGCTTCTAGAGAGCTATACAAAATTTGCAGGTATCAAAAAGCTTGATGTTCTTGTAACTGGATCTGGAGCAGATACATTTAACAACAACAAGTTCTCATTGTCTAAGGTTGCATTCTCTGCTGGAACGATTGCTGGATTAACAGGAACCGTTCGATCTCACATGAAAGAAGCAGCTTATATCAGAAATGCAAAAGTTGATCCAACAGCATATACGATAAATGATCCTACTCTAGGAAACAGAATAACATTTGCATCTCTGCTATCAAACGGAGAACCTTATGAGTTCAACAAATATTCATCATTTGCTAAATTCACGACATTTATGCAAGGCGGATTTGATGGATTAAACATTCTAGACCCTGCAGCGTCAAGAATGAATGATAAGGCAACATCATTTGAAACTCCTCTTGGCGGAGCTTCATCAACATTTGTATCACCTGGAATGTTGACAAACCTTGCCGGCGTTGGTGTTGATAACAACGCCGTCAATTCTTACATAACTGCAGTTGATGTTATGACAGATCCTCTTCAAGTTAATGTCAACTTGTTAGCACTTCCTGGTATCCGTGAAGATTACATCACAAATTACACTGCAAAGAAAGTTCGTGATTATGGCCTTTCAATGTACGTAATGGATCTTCCAAATTATGATGATAATGATGGTAGAATTTATGATGATTCAACAAATAGAATTAACATAGAAAACACCGCCGCGACATTTGAAGCAAGATCATTCGACAACAACTACGTTGCTGCTTACTTCCCAAATGTTTACGTAAATGATGAAACTAACAAACGTTATGTTAAAGTTCCTTCATCAGTTGCTGCTTTAGGAGCTTTAGGATTCAATGACAGAGTTGCATATCCATGGTTTGCACCAGCAGGATTTAATAGAGCAGCTCTAGATTTCGTCAACAACGTTGAAGTTAGATTGAATGTTTCTGATAGAGATAGACTTTATGATGCTAGAATCAATCCGATTGCAACATTCCCACGATTGGGATTTGTGATTTACGGACAAAAGACTCTTCAAATAAGAAAGTCTGCTCTTGATAGAGTCAACGTTCGTAGACTTCTTCTTGAAGTTAAGAGATTAATCATTAACATTGCAAATAGAATCGTGTTTGAACAAAACACCCCCGCCGTTAGAAACAAGTTTGTTGCTGATTCAGTTCTTCAATTAGGACTTATTCAAGCGCAAGCTGGTATCGAGGCATACCAAGTTGTGATGAATGAAACAAACAATACGCAAGAAGACGTCGATCTAAACAGATTGAACGGTAGAATCGTTGTTGTTCCAACTAGAGCAATAGAATTCATTGCAATTGACTTTATTGTCACAAATGCAGGAGTTCAGTTCGTTTGATCTAAAAATTCTTATGTAATTTGATACTTATCAAGCAAGTTGTAGGAGCGAAAATAAATGGCACAGCTCAAATTCGGAAGCGCAGGAGTAACGACAAGAGAAATTGATTTAACAGGACCCGTTTCGGCGTCTCCTTCAGGTGTTCCTGCAGGGATAATTGGAACATCAGTTAAAGGACCGGCATTCGTTCCTTTAACATACGGTACATTGAGCGATTTCTTTGCAAAGTTTGGTGAAAGTGATTCTAAGAAATTTGGACCGATGGCGGTAGCAGAATGGATGAAGAGAGCTACTTCCGTAACTTACCTTAGAGTTTTAGGCGTAGGTGATGGAAAGAAAAGAGTAGCTAGCGGCCAATCTGCAGGTGACGTAACAAATTCTGGATTTACTGTTGGTGAACAACTTCCTTCTTCCAATGGAACGTTATCATCTAACACATATGCAAATTCTGAAGGCGTTTTAGGAAGAACATACTTCTTGGGATGCTTCATGTCAGAATCTGCAGGATCTAACGTCTTTAACGCAGCTGGATTACAAGGAACAGGAAGCGTTAATGGAATTGGATTGAACACTGCTGTGCCAATTGTTCGAGGAATTTTAATGGCTCCATCTGGAGTTATTTTAAGATTATCAGCTTCTGCTGTAGGGTTGGATTCAAGCAAGCCTTCTTCAACTTTGGTCGGAAATGATGAATCTGCAAAAGGAACATCTTTAGGTTCTCTTGTCTTAGGATCAGGAACATCCGCAAAACAAGAATTTACCATTTTGCTAAATGGACATAAGGGAACAGACTCTTCATATCCAAATGTTCTTACTGCTTCTTTCGATGTGACTGCAGCAAATTACATCAGCAAAGTTTTAAATACTGATCCTTATAAGATTCAACAAGCTGGTCATTATCTTGCTGCACACTGGGATATTCATCCAACTTTAGCAGTGGTAACTGGCGTAGGCGTAGTATCTGCAGTACCAGTTAATCAAAGCGAAAGATCAGCATTCTTGTTAACTTCATCATTATCAAGAAATGTTGGATCTTCTACTGTTCCTAACTATGAAGGATTTAGAGATAGATTCTCTAATGGTAAATCGCCTTGGGTCGTATCACAAAAGTTTGGTGGATCTCAAGTAAACTTATTCAAACTTCATTCATTGGATGCAGGAGCTGGAATCTCTAATAAGTTTAAGATTTCTATTTATAATATTGTTCCTTCATCAGATCCATTAAACAAATATGGTTCATTTAGCTTAGCTGTAAGAAGCCTAACTGACACAGACATTGATCAAAAAGTTCTTGAGCGTTGGGAAGGACTTAACCTAGATCCTTCATCTGATAGATACATCGGCAAGGTCATTGGAGACGTTAATGCTTATTATGACTTTGATAGAGATGATGCAGCTCAAAAGCTTGTCATTGAAGGAAATTATGAACTAAGATCTAGATACATTAGAGTTGAAGTATCAACCGCAGTTGCTGAACAAGCTGTTGATCCAACAGCTCTTCCAATGGGATTTAGAGGAATTTCTCACTTAGTTACGTCAGGTTCAGCTCCTCTTGCCTCACTAGGCGGAGTAGATGCATCTGCATTATCTAATTCTACATTTACAAGAAACACCGTTGAACCTCCTCTTCCATTTAGAAATCATTTAAATGACGGAACCGGCCAACAAACTCAAGTAAATTCAAGATATCACTGGGGAGCTAAGTTTGAACACATTACAAGCTTAACAGAACAAAACAGTTCAGTTCTTCAAGATAAGTCTTTCAACAGCTTTACGAAACATTTCCCAGGACATTCAACATCTAATGTCAATTTTGTGGTTGGTGATAATTCTGGTGTAGCTGATACAGCACAAAATGGTATCATTGATGCAGACAGGTTCTGCGGCAATTTATTCACATTAGAAAACATCAAGATCACGACTGGATCCAACGGAACAGTCGCTCAAAATGATGATTGGAAATATGCATCTTATGTCAGAAATGGTAACATAGTTGCAGATGACGTAGCAAAGACTCGTGCTGTTCAAGTCAGTGATCTTTCTAATTCTCAAAATCGTAAATTCCTTAAGTTCTCATTCATTATGCAAGGCGGATTTGATGGTGTTAACATTTTTGATAAGGATGAATCAGAGATTAATAACGCAGCAGTAGTTGCGGATATGGATGATGCTAACAGAGGAAGATCATCAGGTCCAAACGTATCTGCATACGTCAAGGCTCTTGAAGTGATGAAGAACACAACCAATGTTGACATCCAACTCTTAGCAATTCCAGGAATTCGTGCACCAATTGTTACAGATGAAGCAATAAGAGCAACAGAAGAACGTTTCGATGCACTTTATATCATGGACATTGAACAAGTTGACAAGGATGGAAATCTTATCAATATCACTTCAAACGTCAAGCCATCCGTCACGGAGACAGTTGCACAACACAAGGCAAGAAACCTTAATACATCATTTGCTGCATCTTACTTCCCAGACGTATTAATTAAGGATCCTTCACTTCAAACTAACTCAGTCATTGTTCCACCATCCGTCGTCGTGATGGGAGCATTGGCATTGAATGACGCCTTAGGATATCCATGGTTTGCACCAGCAGGATTAACAAGAGGAGAACTTCCATCAACGTTAGAGACAAGCATTCAGCTTAAGGATGCAGATCTTGATTCTCTATATGATGAAGACATCAACCCTCTATATGCTCCTGCAACTGCAACCCGCGGAGGAACAAATCCAAAGGGAGGAGTTGTTGTGTGGGGACAGAAGACGATGCTTCAATCAGCATCTGCGCTTGATAGAATCAACGTAAGACGTCTTCTCATTGATATTCGCCGTCAAGTTCGTGAGATTGCTCAAACAATCATCTTCGAACCAAACCGCGAGGCAACTCTTGCAAGATTCACCGCAGCAGTCACTCCAAGACTTCAAAGAATTCAAGCTCTTGCTGGACTTGAGAGATTCCGCGTTATCATCGACTCTTCTACGACAACGCAACAAGACGTCGAGAATAACACAGTTCGTGGTAAGATCTTCTTACAACCCACCAAGACGATTGAGTTCGTTTCATTGGACTTCGTTGTGGCCAACAACCTTCAACAAGTACAATGAAAATAATTGATAAAAATGTTTGATATATTCAAGCATTTTAATATCAAATAATTTTTAAGGGCTTCTTATGAGGCCCTTAATTTTTTGTTTTGAAATCTTGGTTATATAGATTAAAAAGCAACATAGTTATGAACCAAGAGAAGTTTATTTAAATGTCGCAAGTCAAGTATAATAGCCCAGGAGTTACTGTTAATGATGCCGGAGTAATTCCTAGATTAAATAGAAATATAATTTCAACTCCTACTGTTATTGTAGGGACTTCTCATATGGGTCCTGCATACGTTCCTGAAGGATTTTCTAAAACCGTTGAATTTCAAGATCTGTTCGGGATTCCTAATATTTCTGGGTCTATAGTTTCTTCTGATAAACGTTTTACTGATTATGGAGCGTTGGCTGTTCAAGAATGTATAAACAATGGATCTTCTGCAACATTTATTAGAGTTTTAGGAGCAGGTAATTGTAAAAAAAGAATTGAAACAGGGACGACTGCAGGAGATGTAGTAAACGCTGGATTTACTGTTGGAGAAGAACAACCAGATCAAGCAAACTTTTCTGGATCTCTTAGTAAAAATCCATACGCAAATGAAGGTGGCGTTTTAGGAAGAACATACTTCTTAGGCTGTTTCATGTCTGAATCAGCAGGTTCGAACGTTTTTAATGCCGCGGGCCTACAAGGAACAGGAAGCGTTAACGGCATAGGGATTAATACTTCAGTTCCGATTATTAGAGGTATTTTAATGGCTCCATCAGGAGTTATTTTAAGGTTATCTTCATCTGCGGTTGCATATGATTCTTCAGGACCTTCTTCTACACAAATCGCTTCTGAAACTTCAGCAAAAGGAACTACAATAGGTTCTATCGATCTACTTTCAGCCGGCGACAAATCTCAACAATTTATTATGTTGTTAAACGGCCACAAAGGTTCTGATGATTATCCGAATGTTATAACTGCATCTCTAGATATGCAATCTCCATTTTATATAACTAGAGTTTTTAACATGACTGCTTCTTTGATACAAAGGGCAGGACATTATTTAGCTTCTCATTGGGATATACATCCAGCAGTCGCTACGTTAACAGGGGTCGGTGTAGTGAGCTCCGGCGCAGGAGCGCCGAGCGATTCTTCAAGGGTATTTTCAACTGAAAGATCTGTATTTTTATTAACGTCTTCTTTACAGAGAGACGTTGGGTCTTCTACTGTTCCAAATTTTGAAGGATTTAGAGATAGATTTTCTCATGCATCAACTCCATGGATTATTTCTCAAAAAATTCATGGAAAGTACGTTAATTTATTTAAATTACATTCATTACATGATGGAGAACAACACAAAAATTATAAGATTGTAATTCATGATATAACCCCACCATCAGATGAAAAATCTTCAAGATTTGGGACTTTTAGTATTTCTATCAGAGATATTAATGATTTTGATGAAACTTCAAAATCATTGCAAACATTTGCTAACGTAGACTTAAACCCATCTTCAGATATGTTTATTTCAAAAGTGATAGGAGATATTAACAAATATTTTGATTTTGACAGACCAGATGATGATCAAAGACTGGTCGTAGAAGGAAATTATCCAAATAATTCCGTATATGTTAGGGTTGAAGTATCTGATGAAGTATTAAACAATAAAATTAGTAATAATACTCTTCCGATGGGATTTAGAGGGATATCTCACATTGTAACGTCAGGTTCATCAGTATTGGCACCACTAGGAGGCCAAGATTCTTCAGCTTTATTAAATTCTTATTTTTTACGAAATTTAGTAACCCCTCCTTTGCCTCTCTGTAATAATATTTTTGTTGTTAACAATTCAAAAAAAGAACCTTCGTCTAACAGAAGGTGGGGAATAAAGTTCGATCATATAATCAATCAAGAGAAACAAAATAATTTTAAGCATATTGATGAATCAATTCTTAGTTTTATAAAACATTATCCATCTCATTCTACGGTGAACGTTAATTTTTCAGTTTCTAATAACCATGGGACTTCTGATACGCCTCAGCTTGGAATAATAGATGCTGATAGATTTTGTAACAATCTTTTTACTCTAGAAAATATAAAAGTTTTGACAGGATCGATTAACGATTCCAATAACACGATAACAGATAATTGGCAATACGCGAGTTATGTTAGAGACGGTAACATATCAATTAATGACAGCGAGAAGACTAGAAGAGTCAGTGTAGATGATTTAAAAAATCCAATCAATAGAACATTTTTATCATTTCAAACGATGTTATGCGGCGGTTTTGATGGAACAAATATCTTTGATTTAAATGAATCTAATTTCACGAATTTAGCAGTAATTGCAGATATGAATGATCAAAAAAGAGGAAAGCAATCCGCTTCAACAACGGCTGCTTACTTAAAAGTTTTAGAAATGCTAAGAAGTCCTACAGTGACTGACATGCAAATCTTAGCAATACCCGGAATACGATCTCCTGCAGTTACGGATGAAGCCATTGACGTTGCAGAAAGCAGAATGGACTGTTTGTACATATTGGACATCGAACAAATTGGTAAAAATGATGAACAAGTGCAAATTTCTGAAATCATTGCATACGATGAACAGTTTAAACCAGACTTACAAAAAACGATTAGAAATTTTGATGATAGAGCATTAAATACTTCTTATGCAGCAGGATATTATCCAGATGTTGAATTAGAAATTGATGCACCGACATATAAAATTAATTCAATTATCGTACCTCCCTCAGTCGCAGTTGTAGGAGGATTAGCGGCAAATGATTCTTTAGGAAATGTATGGTTTTCTCCATCTGGAAACTCTAGAGGATCTTTAAGAAAAGTTATCTCGACAACAGTTTCTTTAAGTAAATCAGATATAGATTCTTTGTATAAAAGCAACATTAACTTTTTATACGCTCCTTCTAACGTCGGAGGTCAAGGAACTGGAGTTATTATAGGAGGACAAAAAACATTAAATAGATCAAGTTCTTCTTTGTCTAGAGTTAACGTAAGAAGATTATTAATTGATATCAGGAGCCGTGTAAGAAACGTTGCTTTGAACATATTGTTTGATTCAGATAGAGAAACAGCGACAGCTAGATTCATATCAGACGTTTCAGTAATTCTTCAACGAATATCTTCTGCATCTGGATTAGATGATTTTAAAGTAGAGGTTGATTCTTCTCAAAATGACATTGATAATCAAACTTTTAAAGGTAGAATCTACATTAGACCAAAAAAATCTATTGATTATCTGTCATTAGATTTTATAGTGTCAAATAACCTGCAATCAGAAATTTAAATATCTAATTCAAAAACTAGGTTTCCGCAGCCCCAAATTTTTACAACCCCAGCTGCATCTGCGATTTGAGCTTCAGTCAATCCTTCTGAAGAGTCTGCCTTAAATTTAAATCGGTTGTATCTATTTTCAAAATCCGTCCACCAGAATCGAGGAGGAGTGACTGAAATTTCTTTAAATCCGGCATATTTATATCCTTCCCCTGCTCCTCCCCATCGTTTATCAACGTATGTTACAATTTTTTTGTGACCTTTTTGCTTGGACCAAGATTTAGCGTGGTTTATTAATTTTGTTAATCCGCCTGGAACGTTATAGTTCAATTTTGGACAACACCTTGCAATTTCAATACCTTCATATTTTTTATGAAACGGACGCCTTACTGAAATTGCATACACAATTTCTCCTGAATAATCAATTAATCCCCAAGCAGTAATTGAAGGAACATCTCCATCAGCATGGTTTTCTTCAAAAAAAGATTTTCTTTCTTTTCTTGATAATTCTCGAACATCACATTTTCTTGCGTATTCTTTTTTAAAAGAAATTCCTAATCTTGAAAGAATCATCGATTTTATGACGTTTTGTTTATCTCTCCATTCGTCCTCAAAAACGTGAACCAACTTTATTCCTGCAGCTTCTGAACTTAAAGTTTTATTGTTGTGATATCCTTGAGTTTTATTGACATGGCTGTGCCAATACAACCCGTTGTATTCTACAGCAAACTTTTTATCTTCAACTACAATATCAAGTTCTAATCCTCCCAGCGTTTTTCTTACATTTCTTACTACATTAAACCCTAATGATTCTATCCACCGTGCAACCTCTTCTTGGGCTGCAGATCCTCCTGGAGAACAATGATAACAGTGACCGCGTTGAAGACTACGCAACGAACCTTGGAATTGTTTACTGCATTTATTACATTCAACAACGATGATTTTTTGTGCGTCATTGATGTAATTCTCAAGACCGCTAACGATTTTAAGTTGACCTGTATTTTCTATTCTACACCTTATTTCTTCATGACTTAATCTCTTTAGATGATCCAACCTATCCCTGATTTGTTTCTGTTTCATCTTCAATGAAACTTTTTGCGATAACAATTGGATTCTATCATCTGTGTCTTTGCTAAGTCCTTTGGCCCAAGGAATGATTTCGCCGGATGCAAATTTATTCTTCAAGTTTTCTTTCACGGAAGCCATCCTAGGATCGGATTCAGCAGTTAATCCTTTATTCCAAGATTGAATTTTTCCTTCGTCAAAACTAGTTTTTCTTCCAATCGACGTTTTGATTGCTCTGTTTTCAATTCTTCGATCGGAATTTTTTGTTAATCCTCTCGCCCAACCTGGTTTTCCCTTTAATGACTCTGATCTTTTCTTTGCAGTTTCTGATGCCCTAATAGGATCCATAACTTTATAAATCGACCCGTTGTGTCCGTTGATAACTTGAGAGTATCCTTTCCACCATCCAATCCATTTTGTTTGTTTCCCACATCCACATAGACACATTCTAGGACCTTCATTTAATTGATCCCATAATTCCTGTGTTGTAATTTTATGAATTACTTTAAGATGATCCTCAAATGACGTGAGCCTCTTCGATTCAAAATTGTCACACAACGGACACTTTACGATCCTCAAATTTGTTTTTTTATCAACAGCCATGCGTTCTTGAGCTTCCCTGCTACCCTAATATATCTACAAGTGGGAAAAAACTTTAGAAAAAATAGCATCAGTTTTCTTATAAGAATATTTATCAATACTCATCCTCATAGGAGATAATCACAATGGCTGAGACATTAGACGTTACATCAATGATTCCAAATAAATTCGAGCCAAAGCGTAAGAACCGTTGGGTTCTCATGATCGAAGGCATCGATGCTTACATCATCAAGACAGCAGCTCGTCCTCAAGTTACGACCGAAGAAGTTGTAATTCCTTTCATCAATTCAACTCGTTATCTCGCTGGCAAGACAACCTTCAGCGAAATGAGCGTGACGCTTCATGATCCAATCGCTCCATCCGGTGCGCAACAGGTCATGGAGTGGATTCGTCTCCACTTTGAATCAGTTTCTGGTCGTTCAGGTTATGCAGATTTCTATAAGCGCGACATCCAACTTAAGATGCTTGATCCAGTAGGAACTGTTGTCGAATTATGGGACATCAAGGGTGCATTTATCAAAGATGCAAACTTCAACGAAGTTACATACGAAGATGGAAATCCAGTTGAAATTACTCTATCTCTTCGTTATGATAACTGCGTTTTGCAATACTGATTTATTCAAATTCAAAACCCAGAAGGCTTGCAATTTTGTTGCAGGCCTTTTTTATTTATAACTTTATGTTTTCTAACATAAAAAGGTTTACTTTTTTGTGCAATGATTACATAATGTAAGCAGATCATTAGGAGATTTATGTCAGACCAGAGAGAAATCAAGAATTCAGTTTTTACCCCCAACACACCTGGTGGAGTTGATCCACGAATTACAACTATGTCACAAGCTGAAGCTGTAAAAACTGAGTTTGGTCTTGATATTCCAGCTGAGTTAGTTCCGCTTCCTTCCAACGGAAAGGTTTATCCTCCAACTTCAACTCTTCATGGTAGAGAGACAGTAGAGATTCGCCCCATGACTGCTAGAGAGGAAGACATTTTGACCAGCAGAGCTCTTTTAAAGAAAGGAACTGTTGTAACCGAGTTAATTAAGTCTTGTCTCGTTGACAAATCAATTAACACCTTGGATCTTCTTGCTGGGGATAGAAACGCATTAATGGTCGCAGTCAGAATCACTGGATACGGTGCAGAGTACACTGCTGAAACTTCTTGCGGAGAATGTGAAGCAAAGAGTCAACAGATGTTCAATCTCGCAGAGTTGCCAATTAAACGTCTTGAAATTGATCCTGTCGCCGAAGGTCAAAATTTGTTTGAGTTTGTTCTTCCTCACACAAAGAAGAAAGTAAGATTCAAGTTTACTACTGGAAGAGATGAAGAAGAACTTTCAGCAACTCAAGAGAAGCAAAAGAAGCTTGGCCTAAAGACAGACACAACAGTTACTACAGCATTGCAACAAGCGATCGTGTCTGTCGACGGAATAGAGGATAGAGGAAAGATCAATAATTTCATCAAGATGATGCCAGCTAGAGATTCTTTGTCTCTTAGAAATTATATTCGACAAAATGAACCAGGATTAACCATGAAGCAAGAGATGACATGTCCAGAGTGCGGTCACTCTGAGGAGGTGAATATGCCACTCGGAGTTAGCTTTCTTTGGCCTTCATCCTGAAAATAAAGCAGATATAATTTTAGAGCCTATCTTTTTGCTTATGTATTATGGAGGCTTTTCATATAAAGAAGCCTATAATATGCCTGTTTCTCATAAGCAATGGTTCATACAAAGAATAAGTCGAGAACTATCTAGAACCAGAGAAGAAGGACATACACAATCAAGAGCGCTTCATGATAATCCACCTGACGTAAGGGCATTATCAGGACATGCTCGAACAGAAACACCCTCCAGGCTCAGGAGATTTTCTTGACTTATTTTAATTAATTTGGCATATCTTCTTTTCTATTGTGTAGATATATGCATGGTGAACTGCAAGAAGAATTTAAAAATTTATCTTAATGATCTTGGGGTAAATTTGAACTCTCAAAAATCATTATTTGAATCAATCGCTTATTGGATGTCGAATGATGAAGCTACCAATATTGAATTTGTTGGAACGGATGAACAAATTACCGTAATAAAAAACGCAATCCTTGAAACAAAACGTTTTCAAGATGCTCTCTTTAATGAAAACGCAACATTAGAAAATGTTTTTGATAAATTGCGATCAAAACACTTGGCTGCAAATTCTTTTTCTATTTCTTTCGGCATGAAGTGGGTCTTTTGACTTAGGTGATGTTAAATGGCTACTGAAGATACTAAAAAACCTAAAGGATCATCTAAAAGCGCAAAAGAAGCCCAAGAGCTTACAGGAATTTTTGCAGACCTTGCGAAAAGCATGGAGTCTTTTTCCCAGCAAAGCTCAGCAAGTTTGTCGATGTTAGATGAATCGATGAAAAAGTTTTCTGATACAGGAAAACAAGCATTAGAACAATTTGTTGAAAATTCATTAAAGGTAGCAGAAAACCTTGATGAAGTAAATTCATCTTCTAATTCAAGTTCTCAAGGAATTGGAAAATTGACAGATTCGATGAAGAATCTCGCAAAAGCTGAAGAAAAAGCTAGCAAAGAAGCTGGATTTAAAAAAGGCGACGGTAAAAATAACATCTTTGAGCAAATGGGCAAATCATCGAAGGTCGCCAAGGCAGGAATTTTAGCTTTAAGCGGAGCATTTAGTGTATTAGGAAAAGCAGTAAAAGGAATTGGCGCGATTTTTGGAACTGTGTTTAATGTCATCAAGTCCGTTTTTGGCTTCATAAAATCGATGATTGGTGGCATCATCGGTTTTATGGGTGACATGCTTGACGGATTGATTGAAGAATCAGAAAAAGTTCGTGAAATATCTCTTGAACAAGCTAGATCCTTAGAAAAAGTTAAAGAAACATTCGGCGATACGACCTCCGGTATTGGAGCGTCAATGAAAAAGCTAGTTCAAGGTTCATTTAAATATTTTTCTCCTACGGGAACAAAAAGCATATTCAGCAGTTTTTCAGAAGCAGGAGAATATACATTAAGTTTGCTTAACGCAAGTGCTGAAGCTTCAACTAAATTGATCGATCAATTAGACACAGATCAAATGATCATTTTTAGTAAAGCATTTGGACAAACACCACAAGATTTTGAAGCCATGCAAATGGCGGCAATAGCGACGGGCGAGTCAATAGCCGAAATGTATACTGACGCTACAAAGTATGCTAAAGGATTTGCACAAGCTTATAGACTTGATGAAAAAGTATTAAAAAAGAATTTCAACGCTGCGTTGAAAGACGTGAAGCATTTTGCTAATGTTTCCAGAAAAGAAATGATGGAAGCAGCTGTTTATGCGAACAAGCTCGGCGTCTCATTAGAAAAAATAACTGGTGTATTAGACGCGTTTGATACATTCGAAGATGCAGCGAACAATGTTTCTAAATTATCTCAAGCATTCGGGGTCAATTTAGACACGATGGAGTTATTAAAAGCAAAAACCCCAGCAGAAGCATTAGATCAAATAAAACAAGCTTTTAATGCAGCAGGTAAATCAGCTGCAGATATGAATCGTCAGGAACTTTCCTTGTTGGCTTCTACTTTAAAAATGGATGAAGCTACTGTTAGGGCCACGTTATCTTCTGAGAATCAAGGTGCTGCTCTTGAAGACATTCAACAATCAGGAGCAAACATGGAAAAGCAAATGTTGAGTACTCAACAAGCCATGTCAGATTCCTTGAAAGAAATTGCGTATGATTTAAGAAAGAGCGGCAGAGAAGCAAAAGGATTTTTTGCGACGTTCATTGATGGAATAACTGCAGGTATCTTTGAATCTTCTTCTTTAAGAACAATTCTTGGTAATTTAGCACAAACGTTAGAGGTAATTTTCCAAGCTGGTAAGAGACTTGGAGGCATGATAGTTTCTTCTTTTCCTGGCTTGAAAAAAATGCTAGATAGCGTTGCTAGCTTGCTCGACCCATCCAAAATGGAACAAACTCTATCAGGAATTAACAAGTCTTTTGGCAAATTCTTTAATTCTTTAAAAAATGGAACTGGAGATACAAGAAATTTATTCGCAGATTTATTCAGCGACATAAAATCTTATTTTAATTCTCAAGGAGCAGCCGGCCGCGGATTATTGAGCGGATTATCAGAATTTTGGAACGCAATAAGTCAAATCATTTCAACTGCTATTTTAGGTTTAGGAGATTTGATAGCCAATGGATTATCATATATCGCTGATTTTCTAGAAGGGAAAAGAAAATTACCTACAGGAAAAAATATTCGTGATGCTGCTGGAAAAGGTTTGCAAGATATCAGTAAAGAAATTGAATCTTCTCCAATTGCTATAGCTGCGTCAAAATCTTTTGACAAGATAGCTGAACAATTTGGCAGAGTTTGGAAACCTATTAAAGAAGAATTGAAGAAAGCATTAAAAGAAGCATTCGAATGGATGATAAATTACCTTAAAGAGCATAAAGGTGAACTGTTGATGGCTTTCGGCATGGCATCAGGACCATCGCTTTTGGGTAAAGCAGGATCTGCTTATTCAATGTATAAAGGTTATAAGCAAGCAAAGCAAATTAATGAATTGACACAAATGGTCAAAGCAAGCCAAACTGCTTCTCAGGCAGCTCAAGCAGCTCAAGCAGCTCAAGCAGCTCAGTCTACAGCCGCGGCGCAGGCAGACAAATTGTTTGCTCTTAAGCCTCTTCCTCCGCCTCCTGGGGGATATTCTCCCGCGTTTTTGTCCCCTGCCGCACCGAGTGCCGTTACCTCAGCCGCGCCGGGCGCGGCTGCCGCTACAACGGGAGGCCTTTCCGCATTTTCTACATCGTTTGGAGGTATGGCTTTAACCGGCGGCGCAGCTGTAGCAGCTGTTGCCGGCGCCGGCGCAGCGGCCATGGCGGGCATCGCCCTCGCGGCAGATCAATATTCAAAATTGTCTGCTGAACTTGAAGAAGCAGAAAAACAAAGAAAAGGATTCGAAGATCAAATAGCTGAAATGGTCGAAGACGCAGACCCGCAGCGCCTTATGAATCAGTTTGGGTTGAAAAAGGACGGAGATGGATACAAATTTGATGACATTAGTATAGAAGAAAAGAAAGCTATATATGAAAGAATCTATGGAAAAAGTTTGTATATTTCCGATGATGATTTAAAGAAACTTGAAGCGCATCTTGCTGGTCAAGCAGCTCTTGCTAGAGATAAACAAAAATTAAATCAAGAAACACAAAAAAAATTAATTGAAGAACAAAAGAAGAAAGAACGAGAATTAAAACGACTAGCACAAGAGAAAGAACAAGAATCAGAATATGATGCTTTTATGGAATCAATAGGAGCAGGAAAGGGAAAGAAAGTTAACATCTTGACCTTTAAAGAAAAGATCAAAGAAATTGATTCTATAGCAAAGCAAGTTACAGGTGGAGCAGCAAAATTACAAGAAAATTTCAATACCATAAGAGAACATCTTTCTAAGATGAATTTTGATCTTTTTGGAGGAACGAAAGAAGAATCCAAAGACAAACGTAAGTCGATGAAAGCTGCTCTTCAAACAATGTTGAATTTAAAAGGCTTCATTATTACTATGGGAGACATTGCAACAGAATCAGACGTTGCGGCGAAGAAACTTACAAAGTTTGGCGATGTAAACGAAGAAGGATCTGTTGCTGCCAATATAAAATCATTGGCTGGAAAACAAAAAGATGTCATTGAAACGATAACAAAAGCATTCGTCGTCGAAGAAAAAGACATGTACGCTTCTGAAAAAGGGAAAATGTCTGGAGCTGAAGCGTTCAAACAAAGAGCTGCGTGGGCTAAAGAAACAGTCGAAGAGAGTGAAAAGACTTTTCAAACTTTGTTTGCCCTACGCGACTCTGTAATAAAATTAGGCGATGATAAGATGAAGATAACATCTGCGCAGGAGCAGGCAGCCACCAACACCATTAATAGTTTTAAGATTCCTCTCACGACTTTGTATACGGGTATCGGTAGTCAATTTGGCGCCGATGCGCTTCAAAAAGATCAAAAAAATGTGCTAGAACCAGTAAAAAATTCTTTGGAATATGCTGTAGATACTGTTAAGGACATTGTCGAAAATTATACAGCAGTAGGCACTGCGTTGACTGGATTTAATGATAGATTAACCATAGACGGAGTTGAAGGTCTTGCTGGGTCATTACAAACATTATTTGAGCACATAGGAACCGGGGCTTCTAAAATAGATTTAAGTGCCGTCGATAGGTTTACACAAAGTTATACTCCTGCGTTTAACAAACTAGAAGATTTCATAAAAACGATGAATGACAAGCTTTCTGGCGTTGTTAAATTAAAAGAAAACATCAAATCGATACAAGATTTACGCGCCGAGATTGATAAAGCGATGCAATCTACATATGAAGAGAAGCGTGTAACCGTCACACCCGGTGCGCTCGGCGGCATCGTCGCCACACCGGCAACCGTAAATCCACCTACGATAAACAGCGGAGGAACTCAAATAACATTAAAGTTTGATATCGTCATGGATTCTGAAAAGCTTGATTCCGCAATCAATGCAAGAGATAATTCTGTCCTTATCCAAACCATGAATCTAGCATTCAAGTCATCACCAATTACGCCAGCTACTAGTGTTGCCTTTGCAGGAAAAACGCCAACCGTTATAAAACAATGATATAAATTAAAGATAATGAAAACACCGACCAAACAAGAATATTTTAAAATTTTACGTTCTAATCCCGAGTATCTTTCTTTATTAAAAAAAATTCCAGAAGCTCATGAAAGAAAGAAGACTATTAATATCGTAGAGTATGTTGCTGGAAATATATACGATGCATTGATTATGATGAATGCTTCGTCAAAGCAAAATCCTGAAATTTTGGATAAAATATCAGAGGCTTTGAAAACAGGTGATGGCATAATTAAAGAAAACGATGGTAATCCTGTCGTTCAAAATCAAGATAAAAAAGAAAAGTGAGATTTAAATGTCAGGGACCAAAACAGGAAATAAAGGATTTGTAAATCCGACTGATGGTAAAGTTTATACCGTTGATCCTGTTTTGAACGGAGAAGACGGCATAAATTCAGATCCAAAGACTTATGATCCCGGTGACATGACTGTCGATAAAAGTGTAAAAGACATCGGCAAAAAAACCAAAATAACCTTAGGAACTTATCTTTCAAAAGCCACAAAGGGAGAAGTTGATCCATATACCAACGTTCCTAACAAATATTCGATTGATCCATCGTCATCGTCAACGCTTCCTCTGTCATTGACAGACAATGGGTACCCCACACCTCCCTCCCCCACTGAAAATTCTGAAAAATTTGCAGGCAATTTACCATCATCATTTTCCCAAGATTTTGCCTCGTTAAACCAGGATGGCCAGAAGATAAAGAAAGGGTTGTCATCTGTTGACGTACCAGATGGGCATACATTATTGTCTCAAGCTCATGGCGTAAGTTCTCCTGTATCATCATATCAAAATCTTGCTTTCTCTCCTCAGCACAGGACTTCTTTCGTTTCTTTTTCAGACTTTAAGTCTCCACCAAAAAAACTTAATGTATCATTAATAAACCTGCCGAATGAATACTTTAAGAAACCGAATGAAGAAGCCGTCATTCCAGATCTTTTGTCTTTAGATTTAAAAAAAGCTGTTCAAAAAGTATCAACATTGACGAATGGAGTTGATTTAGAATCACCCGGCGCAAAGAATGTTTATCCAGTTTCAGTTCCTGTTCCTGAAGCTTTTAACTTCGAAAATTTAGCATCGTTAACGACTGCAGAAGGAAAGTATCCTGCTCCATTGACAGTACCGACAGGGCAGAATAAAGATATTTTTACAGAGAACCCAGGAAAATCTACATCGGATACATTTGCCGCGGCAACTTCTAAAGTAGATAAAATAACCACATTAATATCAAAAGGTAAAAAGCCTGAAATAGAAAATTCTATTTTATTAGATGGAAATAGATTATTTTTTAAAGCAATTAGTGTCGACTCAAATACTAAAATTGTAAGCCTCGAAGGTCCACTAAAAAATTACACAGAAGAGGCATTAAAACCGCAGTATAGAACTTCGCAGTTCGTTCCTTCTAATACTGACATATTATCGCCCGGGCCATTTGATCCTTCGTTATTAGATTATTCTAACACAACATTTACAAAACCAGGCGATTCAACAAACGTAAACAGTTTAAACATTAAAAAGCAATTGAAAGATATTTTTTCTATTGCAGGAAGCTTAACAACAAAAAACTTTTATCCTGTTTCTGTAACTGCGCTTCCATCAATAACGAGCATTAAAGTAAGCGATAGCGAGAGCGCGCCTCTTACAACACCGAATAATCAAAATGCTTCGATTTTTTCTAACGACTTAACTTCAGGTTACAGCTATAGCAAAAATTGGCCGTTATTATGGAATGTTATCCCTGCTGAGTCATTTAAAAAAGGTAAATCAAAAGGCAAAGATGATGCAGCAACAGGAAACAATTTAGTTTCTAAAGAACAGCTTGACAAGCAAGGCAGCACAATTCGTGTTTATCAAGCTTGGTCGACGGAACCTCAGTACAGAAAATCCTTTGTAAACTTTTCTGACTTTAAAACCCCGCCGAAGACTCTTGATATTTCTCTTATAAATCTTCCGAATGAATTCTTTAAGAAACCAGACGAAGAAGCCGTCGTTCCTGGCCTTTTAACTTTAGATTTAAAAACTGCTGTTCAAAAAGCAGCAACATTAACTGGCGGTACAGATCAAGAATCTCCTGGATTAAAAAACAAGTATTCTATCATCATAAAAGATTTTAAATTAGATGATCTTTTTTCTATAACCACGAATGGATATCCGTCTCCGCTGACAATCGCTGATTCAAACGAGAAATTTGATAATAATTTACCTTCATCATTTTCTGAAAGATTTAGTAGCGTTTCTTCTCTTCTAAAAAAAGGAAAAAAAGAGACGGGTATTGCAGATGGTAATGATCTGCTGAAAAATACGATAACTACGGATAAGTTCGGATTCACAAAATTAAACATCGTTTTGCAACCTTATTTTGAAAAAGTTGCACAAACTAATTTCTTTTATCCAGATATTTCAAACTCAGGTTTATCTAAAGACACTAATCAAGTTTCTTTTTTAGAAAAAGAAATTAACGTATTATCTCCTACTCCAAATTTTTTCCCCAAGATCAACATCGTAAAAACTTTAGGAAAATACTACGGAAATCCTGGAGACATTATAGAAAAAGATCCTGTTACGTTAGCAGAATTACGTAATAAACCTGCTGAAATAACTCAACAAAATCAATATGCCGTTTCTCCTCCACCTTCGGGGATATTCGGAAATTTCCTGACGCCGATAAGCAACCCAGACACGAAACTGCCGATTCCTTTAAGCGATGCTGGAAAAGGAAGCTTCATCTCTAGAGACTTAATTAAACCTTTATCCAAAGATCCAAGCGTCGAAAACTTTTCAAAAGGGAAAGAAACCCCTGGCTCTTTTGAAGAATCAGCACCCGGTGTTCCTAAAGTTTATAACGGAAATACTCTTCTCGCAAAAGGAATACCAGGTTCAGACGCAGAAGCGGCAAAGATTGCTGCATCAGGTCAAGTCGTCGGTATGCAGATAACCCCTGGAATTGATCCTGCTAATCCTCTTTACAATTATGTCGGAGGTAGAGGTTCTTCTATCCTTGAAATAGGAAATAATAGATTTTTGAGAGGAAATCGACCTGCGTCTCAATTTAACGTTGCATTGAAGCTTTCAGATGGTCGTGCAGTTTCACATTTAAAAATGGCTCAGGTTGGAACGGGCCTATTGCAACGAGCCGCAGCAGAAATTCCAGCATGGACAGCCGATAAATTTAATCCAACAGGCATTGAAGCCTCGATCGGATCGATCATTCCTTCGGTCGCTCAGCTTGGAATATTAAAGGTTGACAACGCTCTTCTTGAAGCAAAAGATGTTCTTGAATCTTTGACTGGAGTATCTCAATCTGGAGATATTTCGCAAGAAGAAGATTCCATTCCTGGTTCTTCATTAACGTCTATTGCTCCGCTGGACGGACAATCATGGGGAACTTTCACAACTCCTGATGAAATGTTCGGTACACCAAGCGTGGGATTTACTATATTGTTTTTCCTCCTTATGCTTGCAGTTATTGTCGCGGCATCAATTTTAGGCTCGCCTCCTAAAACTGCCGTCGACGTTCAAGAATCTAAAAGAAAAGCATCTAGAACTCCTAGTGGTGAACTTGTTTTAGGAAGTTATAGACTTGACCAAGGATCTTTTATCGTTGAAAATGCAATGGGAATTCGCGCGACGAACAATCCTTTTTCAAGGTGTTTATCAGTCGGGTTGAAGGCGTTCTTTTTAGGAGTTTCAAATGCAAACATCAGCGACGACGACTTGGCTCTAGGAGTTTTAGGCATAGGAGTAGCTGGTTTGATAGGTGATGGATCAAAGATAGGAGCTAGCCTCGTCGTAATGAGAACGATAATACGCTCTGGTTTAGTCGTGGCTCAACGAATTGAACAAATATTGAAATCATCACCAGATCCTGCTTTAGCAGCAGCACAAATCGCATTGAGCGTGTTCAGCTTATTTAAATCTTCTAAACTTGTCGGAGCAATAAACACTTTTTCTCAACTAGGGGACGTGATAATAGACAGGCAAGAGGCAATCAAAGATGGAGTTTTAGCTTCTCTCACAACTGATAGGTCTAGCGTCGTGCCGTTACCGGATTCTTTGGATCCAGGAAAAGCCAATTCGACTGTGATAAAAAACAGATTGTCTTATTTCGATCCAAAAAAAGGTTTCATTTTCAATTCAGAGCTTGCTTGGGCATCAAAAAGAGCTCCTTCTTTATATCTCATACCTACATCTATTTTAGGATTGCAAAACTTTTCAAATACGAAGCCTAATGGTAGCTCTTTACAAGCATTTGCAGGTGCCGCAAAATTGTCTTTAGCAGGTAAAGACGACAAGTCTTATGCAACAAAAGTTTATAATTCTACGATCGACGGAAGGATTTCTAACGACGTTAGAGTGTTGTTAGAAAACAAGTTAGATGCCGAATATGTTCCGTTTTATTTTCATGACGTAAGAACAAATGAAATAGTTTCTTTCCACGCGTTTTTACAAAGTTTAGGTGATAATTTCTCAGTATCTTATGAATCAGTGGAAGGATTTGGTAGAGTAGAACCAGTAAAGATTTATAAAGGAACTCAAAGAAAAATTGATTTTAGCTTTACAATAGCTGCAACTAGTAAAGATGACTTTGATCACATGTGGTTTAAAATCAACAAATTAGTCACATTGGCATATCCTCAATACACATCAGGAAGAACCCTTGTTGGTGAAAACTTTCAATTCAAGGCTCCATTCAGTCAAATGATAGGAGCATCGCCGTTGGTTAGATTACGTTTAGGAGATTTGTTCCACTCTAATTATTCAAGATTTGCGCTGGCAAGATTGTTCGGCGCCACGGATGGAAACATGTCTATTCCCAAAGTTGACGAGCCCGCCACCGCCGTCGATTTAACTGCAGGTATTTGGGGGGGAAATGATGAACAAAAAAAGAAAGCAGCAAAATGGGCAGCAGCGCTACAATATTTTGATCCTGGAACTTCGAATGATGAAGGTAATGCAACTCAACATTTTATAGATAAAACTGTAGTCATTAAGCAAAAATGCATCGAAGGTGAAGCAGATCTTATAGCTGCTGGATTAACAGACGCCAAACAAGTAGTTGAAGCAAGAATTGCTACCGCAGTTAATGGAATTTATCTTGTTGACATTAAATTTAAAAAAGGAGCGCCAGCTCAATCATCTAGTCCCGGAGACGTCGAATCTGCTGCAGTAAGTGAAGAAACTGGTGAATTTAAACAAAAACGATACACTAGACAAGCTTTCGAAAGGTTAACAGATAAATCGCTTCAAGAACTTGTTGGAGGTGACGCTCCGGTACCAGATCCAGAAGGTGCCCTTAACGCTCTTGTAGACTTTATGAATCCTGATAAAAACGTAATTGTTAAATCGTTCGAATCGGCTGGAGGTAAGGGGCTGGCTGGTGTGATTGAGTCTATGAGTTTTGACTGGTATTCTGGTACGACATGGGAAGTTGAACCTGGGTCAGTTGCACCGAAAATGTGTAAAGTAACAGTTTCATTCTCACCGATCCATGATATCACTCCTGGAATTGATAGCAAGGGATATAATAGATCTCCTATTTATCCTGTCGGTAACGCGATGAATGGTAGGACATAAACATGGCAGCATTTAGTCGATACAGGACCTCTCCGAAACTTGGATTTAGCTTTCAGTATGGAACGTATAGAGGAATTGCTGCAGTAAGAAATGCAGTTGCCGCTGGGCTAATTCCAATAAATCAAACAATAACGTTGGCAGAAAATCAACGATTGGATCAGCTTGCTGCAATATATTACAAAGATGCAAGATTTTGGTGGGTTCTTGCCGCGGCGTCTGACATCGGGTGGGGCTTGCAAGTTCCTCCTGGGACAATAATAAACATTCCTGATATTAACGCTGTCGCAGCAATAGTTGCATAATAAACGTTTATGAAAAAGCTTGATGAAATCTTAGGTCCTAAAAAATCTTTACAAGATTTATACACGGATTTTAAAACGTCAGATGAAATTGCTCTAGAAAATTTTGAATCCAATAATCCTGGTGAAGACAGGAGCAAATATGCTTCAATAAAAAATTTGCTATTCCCTAGATCACCGGACGGAATACTTTCCGGAGAAAACTTATGGAAAAAAATTCAAGAGTTAGCAACACCAACTGGTGATGAAGACGATGATGCAAATGCTCAATTTATTGCAAGCAAAATTAGACTTTATCATTATGGTGGACACAGCGTCGATGGTGATTCTAAAGGAAGTCCAGAAGCAGCAAAGGAAATTTCTGAATTTTATAAAGCCCGCGGAGGAAGACCATCTGCATATAATTGTGCCCAAGCAAACGGATTTGAACATGTCGATGATCCTTTAACCGAAATAATTAAAAGAGCAGTTTCTGAAGTTTTAAATGGGCTTGGTGAAGAAGCATATATGAAGTCTGCAGTGACCATGATTTTGGTCGATGAACCATCCATAGACTTAAAAATTAGAAATGCTGGTATAACATCTACATTCATCAATTACATGCCAGGAATCATGGCTTCTCAAATGGTTCCATTCTTGGATGTTAGGTTTTCTTTGCAAAGAAATGGTTCTGGAAATCTCGGGCAGACAACAATGACGCCTATAAAATTTTTATTAGGTGCACAAGACGTTCCAATAGAAGGAGCTAAAGAAGCGACTCGATACATTTATGATGCTTATACTGCGAAGAAATTTAAACAACAAATACAAACTAGCATGGGAGATATTGAAGAAAACATAGCGAGAGCTCAAAAAGCTAATGCCGGAGGAAAAGCAGTTCAGGCTAATAATCCACAAAAAAATAAAACTAAACCTACAGCTGAGATTAAACAATTTTCTGAACAAATTACAACAACCGGAATGGAAATGTTTTTAATGCCACAAACTTTGATCAATATGGATTATGATCAAGAAACAGTTCCAAGATACAATCCAGTTTTAAATGCGACTCTTCCATTCGGAACAATACTTTCTTTTACAATAAACGTTACTTCAGCTGGCCACGGCGTTTTTTCATACAAAACTGGAACTTTAACGTTAAAGATTTTTGATCGATCTCGTTTAGTAGAAATTGCTGATTTTTTAAATCCAAAGTTGTATGGAAAAGCCACATTATGGATGACGTATGGATGGAGAGCTCCTCATCAATCCAACGGAGACGATAGAAATGAATATCTAGCGATGATCAACGAAAATATGTTGAAAAGAGAAGCTTATGGAATATCAAATTCTTCAATTTCAATTGGAGATGATGGAACTGCAACTGTAACGCTACAGTTGTTTATGAAATTTTCTAATGAACTTTCTCAAGCTACTCCGACTCTAGGCTCCGCACAATTTGAAATTGAACAAACAAAAATTGAAAGCAAGATGGCGGAAATTAAATTAATAGCTCAAAAGTTGGGTTTAGGATCCACAGACGTTGCAGAAATTAGAGGTGGTATGGTCATCGGCGCAGCGCTGAATGGAACTATTCCAACAGGAGATCCTGCAGTATTGAGACAAGAACTTCTAACCATCTCAAATGGATTTTCAAATCAAACAGATCCAGACGTAACAAAGTTTCTACAATTAGCTGGAGAACTTTATTCCATCGCTCAAGGTTCGAACAAAGCCTCCGGCGCTTCTGCTTTAGATACTGCTGCGCAACAAACGACTGAAAACAGATTTGACGTTATAAAAGGAGGAAATGATCTTGATGTTTGGTCTGTTCCACACGGCAATGGAAACGATAAATTTAAAGATGATGAAACGGAAAACGGATTCGTTCATCCTTTACAAAAAATGCAAAAACTTTTGTCGGACAGAAACATAACGTATACTAGAGATGGGCGTCAATTAACAGACAATACATTCGGCGGTTTCGGAACGATTTCTTTTGCAAGGTTAATCGCAACCTATTTAGCGACAACAGCACTTACGATTCAAAACAATGCTGTCGTAGTAGATGAATATCAAATCATCTTTTATAAACTTAATGATCTCGCAGGTCCTGTCGCAGGAATAAACATAGGAGAGTTTCCTATTGATATGTCAAGATTACTGAAAGCATATTCAGAAGCAATCGTAAAACAAAAAGGCGAAAATATGACTTTCTTAAATTTTTTAGAGATTGTCAGAGGGTCTCAAATTAACAATCAGAGACATCACGCTTACGGATTCAGCGATTTGTATGACGCAGAAGGAAAATTAAACAACCAGCAAGGAACTGCATCGTCTAATTTATTACAAAGGCAGCTACAAAATCAAGGATTAGGAGGAAGCTTTGTTCTACCTTCTATAGATTTCTATGTAGAAACAGTAAATTCTTCTGAAGACAATTCTGTGACGGATTTATTAACAACGTTTGAAGTTTCATCAGTGTTTTCTACAAAAGGATATACTCCCGAAGGATTTAAAAAAATTCTTAGAATTCACATTTATGATAAAGCAACAATTCCTCATAAAGCTGCATCTAGCATATTAAAAAGTGCCGTTGAAGGTTCGTATGTAGAAATTGATAATGCGTACATGAGAAAAATTAGATCCCAAGCCGATGCTGCAATTCAAGAGATTAATGATAAAGAAAGACAAATCTCTGAAAGAAATAAAAAAGTTGGAGAACTTACAGATCCTAAATCAAAAAAATTTACTGCTAGCGAAGTAAAAATAAATGAAGATAATGTTACTTTTACAGTAGCTGATAAACCATACACGGCAAAAACTCGTCAAATTAGTTTTGAAGATGGAAAAGGCCGTCCTCGTTTCGAGCTGGCTAAAAGAGAAATATCTAGCCTTGTTCCGACAATAACAATTGGAACAAATGGAACTACGATTAAAAGCGTAAATTATGGTTCAGAACAAGACGCAAAGCTTGCAACCATCATGATGCTAAGAAACAGTGATGGCTCTGAAAATACGTCTTCTCCAAATGGAAGTTCTTCTGGCGACCTGCCCCTTAGGGTCATACCCGGATCATTATCCATTACGACCTTAGGTTGTCCGTTACTTGAATACATGCAACAATTTTTTATAGATCTTGGAACAGGAACGACAATTGATAATTTATACAACATAACAAGTTTAACTCACAATATTTCTCCTGGAAATTTCACGTCAGATGTAAAGTTCACATTCGCTGATGCTTATGGAAAGTACGAAAGCCCGCAAGACGCCACCACTAAACTTACTGCAGATGTTCAAAGAATTGCTAAACAAGCTAAAGAAGCAACAGAAGCTAAGGCCCGCGCTGGACAAGGATCCGCCCCGGCTAAAAAATAAAAATTACGTTGAATCTTTCTTTGTTTCTGTTTTTATGTAAATTTTTTTTGCTTGTTGTTATGATCCATCATAATGAATGTCATTATAGGATCTAATCTTTTAGGATCCAAGAAAAATCTATCGTTATCTACTGACGGGGTTTCATGGGTAGAAAAAATCCAAAATGATTCTTGGTGTCTGTCAGGAGAGATCAAACAAGATCACGATTTTTGTTTGGACACAGTGAGCCGACTGAATCACATGCCACCGTCTCCTACGGTTCATGAAAAATATAAAAAGTCCATGCATTCATTGATGGAAGGTAATCCTCCTTGGTCAATGATTCTTCCTAAACAAGAATATAAAAAGTTTTTTGATGACATCATCAATTACTCCAAAGAACTAAAAAATGCAGAAACAGATTACTATCTAAATGCGTGGGTTCCTGGAAATAAAATTTTAAACATGATTAAACCAGCCAAAACAGATGCTGGAAAGATCAATGACATCGTTTCAACTTCTGCAGTAAATTCTCATGTCGTTGAAACTTTTCGTCCTCGATCAGGAGGATATGCTTTTCCCGTAACGTATGATCGGTTTGGAACAGTTACTGGTCGCCTTGTCGTTTCGTCTGGGCCGAGCATTCTGTTGTTAAAGAAGAATTACAGGAACATCTTAAAGCCTTCATTTCCAGATGGAAAAATTGTATCATTGGATTTTTCTTCTTTAGAAGCAAGAATCTTATTGTATGAATCAGGCAACGATTGTTCTGAACCTGATTTATATCAGATGCTTTCGAACAAATTCGGCGGAATGTCAAGGGAGATGGTGAAAGCAGCAGTTCTCGCTGTTCTGTACGGATCTTCAAAATCAGCTGTCGCCCTTCACCTTGGAACATCTGAAGAAAAGATTGCAAAATTGATTGTTCAAATTGAAGATTACATCAGTACAAAGTCTTTATTAAAAAGATTAAAACAAGAACACAAAACGACTGGATTCATCAAAAACAGATTTGGAAGAAAAATTCCTGTTGATCGAATGCAAGACAACATATTCATCAACTATTATGCTCAAAGCACAGGCGTTGACGTATCATTGATGGGATTTTCAAATATCATGGATGTTTTAGGAATTGAAGGTATAAGACCAATATTTGTTCTTCACGACGCGTTGATTCTTGACGTCCACCCAGATAGACTTGCTGATGTATCCAACGTTTCAAAAACAAAGGTTCATGGGTATGATCAGGAATTTCCAATAAAATTCGAAGAAATTTCGATGTAAAAACTTGTACAGAAATTTAAAAAGAATTACGATATGTCATTATGTCATTAACACCTGAAGATATTGCTGCGAATTTTGATAAGTTTCGTTCTCTTTGCGAGAAGCTTGGTGATCGATCAGAAGCTGCATTGGCAATGGTTGATCATCTAGGCGAACGATTGGCGGTTTGTCCTGCTTCAAGTCGAAAAGATTTTCATGCAGCATTTCCTGGTGGGTTGGTTGATCATTCTCTTCGTGTTCTTTCCAATGCGATGAAACTTTGTAAAGCTTTCGGTTGGGAAGTTCAAAAAGATTCACTCATCATTGGTTGTCTCTTCCACGACCTAGGTAAGGTAGGCGACCATGAAAAGGACTACTACGTCCCGCAGGATTCAGATTGGCACCGCGAGAAGCTTGGCGAGATGTATAAGCATAATAAGGACATGCAATACATGACAGTTCCAGATCGAGGGGTCTGGTTATGTCAATATTTTGGGTTGAAGTTGACGCAAGCGGAATGGTTGGCAATCAAGCTGAATGATGGTCAGTATGATGATACAAATGCTCCGTATAAGATGAAAGAGCCAAAATTAGCTGACATCGTTCACATGGCTGATGTTATCTCTACGAAGCAAGAAAAAGAGTGATCTGCATACTTAATTGATCATGGATTCAAACTTTAGAGATTACGTCAGATTAATAATACAAGAAATTTTATCTGAGAATCCGCGAACTGCTTCGCAACTTGTTTCTGATCCAAAAAAATCAGACGTTAAGTCCAAGCACAAAGAGGATGAGGACTTGGAAAAGGAAATTGAAGAGTTCAGCAGCGTTGCTGGAGGATCTATCCAGGGATTTACACTTCCTTTGGGGATGAGCCCAGATATGCCCGTTGCAGGTTCTAAAAAGCGCAAGAAAAATCCAAAGCGCAAGAACCCAAGTTGGGTGTGAATAAAAGCGTTGAACACAAAATAAAGTTTGTGGTAGGGTAATCATTACCTGCAATCAAGCAGGGTAGTATTCCTGCCACAGGTACGGAATAGGAAAAGGAAAAGGAAAAAATATTATGGCAATCGATCTAGAAGCAATTAAGCGTCGCGTAGCAGAGCTCAGTGGTGTCAAGAAGACTTCTTCAGTCCAACTTTGGAAGCCAAGTCTAGGAGAGCACAAGGTAAGATGTCTTCCGTGGAAGAATTCACCAGATGGTCAACCATTTGCTGAACGATGGTTTTATTACATCGGTGAAAACGCAGGAATTCTCGCTCCAAATCAGTTTGGTAAGCCAGATCCAATTAATGATTTGATTCGTAAGCTGTACAGCAGCGGTAAACCAGATGATCGCGTTCTTGCCAAGAAGCTAGCTCCAAAGATGCGATGCTATGCTCCTGTCATCGTCCGCGGTGAAGAAGACAAGGGTGTTCAGGTTTGGGCATTCGGCAAACTAGTTTATCAACGAATGCTTGGATTCTTCCTTGATGAGGAGGTTGGTGATATCCTTTCTCCGACAGAAGGTTTCGATCTAAAGGTCTCCATTACTAAGCAACCAGGTAAGCAATTTAATGACACAACAGTTGATCCTGCGCGCAGGCCATCAAAACTTCATGAGGACTCAAAGACGATGGAACAATGGCTAAATTCAATTCCAAACATTGACGATATGTATCGTCTCAAGTCGACCCAGGAAATTGAAACAGTTCTTAATAATTGGTTGAATGGTGGATCAACTGCTGATGCAACGCCCGAAATGTCCAGAGGCGTTGCAACGACGGATGCGCTAGATGACCTCGTCGCAGAGGTTAAATCATCTGACGCAAAGACAACTGCCAAGAAGTCAAAGAAAGATGATGATGGAAAAAAGCAATCTCTTGATGATGCATTTGCAGATTTGATGAATGATGATTGATGTAGAGATTTAGAATGCAAACGCCAGGAATCGACAAGGTTTCTGGCGTTTGTACTATCTGCGTGTTTAAGGAGATAATAACAAGACATATGGCAAAGAATAGACTAGAAGAAACGACTACGCATAAGAAGAGCGACGTTGATAATATGATGAAGGAATTAATTTCTTCTATCAATAAAGAATATGGAACTCGCATCGCATATAACTTGTCAGAAATGGATGCTCCTACTGTTGTAAAAAGGTGGATCGACACAGGTTCTATTCAATTGAACTATGCGATTCGTAATGAACTCGGCGGAGGATATCCAGAAGGTAGAATCATCGAGATTTCTGGATTACCTTCTTCAGGCAAATCTCATCTAGCTTATCATGCTGCAGCAGTTGCCCAAAAGATGGGAGGATTAGTCGTTTATATCGATACAGAAAATGCTACGCCTGTGCAAAAGCTTGCTGACATGGGAATTGACGTTCGTAAACGATTTGTCTACTGCGATTCTCACTGCACTGAAGAGGTCTTTTCTATCATCGAGTCTACAATTCTCAAGGCGAAGCAAGTTTTAGAAAAGAACATTCCCATTCTGGTTATTTGGGATTCTGTCGCAGCTACTTCACCAAAGGCAGAACTCGATGGTGAATATGAACAAAATTCTATCGGCCTGCAGGCTCGAGCTATCTCCAAAGGTATGCGTAAGATTACCGGCGTCATTGGTCAGAACAATGTAACCTTATTATGCCTCAATCAAATTCGTGATAATATCGGAGTACTTCACGGAGATCCTCTAACAACACCAGGAGGACGTGCAATTCCCTTCCACTCTTCTGTTCGAATTCGTCTTGGAAGCGGAAATCAAGTCAAGGATAAGAACGGCATGCCAATCGGTATCCATACAACGGTTACAATTAAGAAGAACAAAGTTGCTCCACCTTTCCGTAAGTGCGAATTTGACATAATTTTCGGTAAAGGTATCGTCGAAGATGAATATCTCTTTGATGAAGTTCGATCCCACTGCAAGGAGTCAGGTCCGGTAAAGAGAAGAGGACATACGATCAATATCTCTGGAGAAGGTGCATGGAAAGAATTGAGCGTCGTCAATGAAAAGACAGGCGAGGTTGTGGTAGAAAAGAAGTTCTATAAGTCTGAGTTTGGAAACTTAATGAGAGACGATATTCACGGGCCATTTATCATGGAGGCAATTGATTCAGCTTTGACATTGACTTCAGGACCGGCAACTCCAACAGAGGGTGATGATAACGTTTCAGATGATGGAGGATCAGATGAGTGAAAGACCAACAAATCCAATTTGGATCAAAGTTTTGACCGATGATGATTCATTAATTCCTGCGTATCAGACTCAAGGATCAGCAGCGTGCGATTTAAGATCTACCGATGAAGTCACATTGCCTCCTGGTTCTAGAGTAATCATTGGAACAGGCATTAAGTTAGAAATCCCACGAGGGTTTGGAGCCATGGTGTGTTCTAGATCTGGAATGGCTGCAAAGAACGGCATTCAGGTTCTTAATGCTCCAGGGATCATTGACACAGACTACAGAGGAGAAGTAAAAGTAATTCTTCATAACGCAGGCAAGGAAGAATTTATTATTAAAAAAGGAGATAGGGTTGCACAACTTTTATTTTTCCCAATTTTTCAAGCAATCTTTCAGAAGGCTACAGAAGTTTCAGAGACGCATAGAGGTGAGGGCGGATTTGGAAGCACTGGAGTTTGAGTTTGAATCCTGATCATCCAATTTTGATAATTGATGCGCAGAATCTTTTTTTACGAAGTTGGGCTGCGTATCCAACAATGAACAAGAACGGGGAACCGATGGGTGGATGCATCGGTTTCCTAAAATCTTTTCAACGAATCGTTCGTGAGATTCAACCTTCTTGTGTGTATATTGCATGGGAAGGTGGAGGATCTAGACGAAGAAGAAATCTTTATTCAGAATACAAACTGGGGCGTAGGCCTGAAAAACTGAACCGATTCTATGGTGACGATATTCCTGACTCAGAAGAGAACAAAAAACATCAGTTGATAACTCTTCTTGGAATGTTAAAATTTGTTCCTGTTTGTCAAATCTACGTTTCCGACTGTGAAGGTGACGACATCGTAGCTCATCTATGCGAAGGTCCTCTTCGTAACGATGATAAGATCATCGTCTCTTCAGATAAAGACATGTATCAATTGCTTGATGACGACACGAAGATTTACAGTCTTCATAAGAAAAAGATCGTCACAGCGGAAGAAATTTTTGAAGAATTTAGAATCAAAACAAAAAATTTTGCAATAGCAAAAGCAATTTGTGGAGATCCTGGTGACAATGTTCCTGGAGTAAAAGGTATTGGATTTAAAAAGGTTGCATCAAAAATACCAATTCTTGGAAGCGATCATGAACTAATTTTGCAAGAAGTTTTTGACTTTTGTCAATCCAAAATTGATGAGTCGATTATTTATCGTCGCATTATGGACAGCAAGGATGACATCAGAAGAAATTGGAAATTAGTTCATCTAGATGGAAGCATGCTGTCAGCAGATCAAGTTTCAAAGGTGCGACATGTTATCGATACATTCGTACCCAGGATGGATAGGATGGGATTGATTCGAGCACTAGTTAAAGAAGGTATCGAAGGTTTCGATGTTGAAGGTTTCTTTTACGACCTCAGCTCTTTAATCGCTATTCAACACTGATTTTTATTTATGACTACACAAAATACCACTCCGACATTCGGCACTTATGGCAAATCTTTTCAAGAAAAGATCATGCAAGCGTTGTTGACTGATTGGAAGTTTGCCGAACAGATGACGGAAGTATTTGATTCAAATTACTTTGAGTTGAAGTACTTACAGTTTTTATCAGATCGTTATTTTTCTTATTCAAAAAAGTATAAAGTTTTCCCAACTTTGCAATTGCTTGTTACGATCATTAGAGAAGATCTTAAGATTGGTACTGATGTCATTCTTCGAGATCAAATCATCGATTACCTTCAAAGGATGAAGAGCAACCCAGATCCTGGAGATCTTCAGTTTGTCCGCGAAAAATCTCTAGATTTTTGTCGTAAGCAGGCTCTGAAAGCAGCATTAGAAAATGCGGTTGATCAGATGCAAGCAGACAAATATGAGTCGATTGTAGAATCAATTAAGAAAGCCGTCCAAGTTGGAACAGCTCCATCTGTAGGCCACGACTTCTTTAATGAGATGGATGCACGATTCACTAGACTTAAGCGTGATACAATTCCAACAGGCATTCCAGAGCTTGACAAAAAAGAACTATTAAATGGTGGATCAGGAAAGGGAGAACTTCTTTGCGTCGTCGGCGGCTCTGGTTCTGGTAAGTCTCACTTCCTTACGATGATTGGTGCTAATGCTCTTAGAAACGGAAAGAATGTTCTTCATTATACCTTTGAGCTATCTGAAACAGCAGTCGGAATCAGATATGATTCAAACCTATGTGATGTTGATTCAAATGAAGTAATGGATCGTAAGGATGAAGTAAAGTCATTCTATGAATCAAATAAAAACTTAGGAAGACTTTTTATCAAGGAGTATCCGACGAACACTGCTTCAATCTTTACGATTAGATCGCACGTAGAACGTTTAGATCTTAAAGGATTTAAACCAGACATCATCATCATCGATTATGCAGACATCATGAGATCAACGAGACAATTTGACTCTTTGCGGCATGAGCTTAAGCTTGTTTACGAAGAACTGCGCGGATTAGCAATGGAATACGGAATTCCAATCTGGACTGCTTCACAATCAAATAAAGAAGGTGCTAATGCAGAAGTCATTGATATGACGAACATGTCAGAAGCATATGGCAAGGCAATGATTTGTGATTTTATTATCTCTGTGTCTCGTCGTTCGCATGAAAAGGCTAACGGATGGGGTAGGTTATATGTCGCGAAGAATCGTGCAGGCCGCGATGGATTAATTTTCCCAGCAAAGATTAACACTGCAAGAAGTCAATTCGAGATCGTCGGCGCCGCAGACGTTCCTGATGCGGCAACTGTTTCTGATGATGAAGCTCAAAAAAGAGCATTAAGAGCCAAATGGCAAGAATTAAAGAAAGAATTTTCGACACAAAAGCCAAACAATTTGGAAGCCAGCGTTATATAATTAAATTTCCCCACTGAGAGACCAATATGACTTACACACGTGATGAAGCATACAAGGCATCTTTAAAGTACTTTAATGGTGACGAATTAGCAGCAAGCGTATTTTGCGATAAATATGCTTTGAGAAATCCTGGAGGTGGATTGTTAGAACTCACTCCATCGGATATGCATCGAAGATTAGCTCGTGAGTTTGCTAGAATTGAAGCAAAGTATCCAAATCCTCTTTCTGAGAAAGAGATCTTTTGCCTTCTTGCTGACGTTGAACACATCGACATTTCACAACGCGCCGCGATGTCTATTGAGGAACTTGCTAAGGAATCTCGTGGCTTAGGTCCAGTCGTACCCCAAGGTTCTCCAATGTCTGCGATCGGAAATGAATTTCAGTATCAGTCGTTATCGAACTGTTTCGTGATTCAGTCTCCTTATGATTCTTACGCAGGAATTCTTAAGGCTGATCAGGAACAAGCTCAAATCATGAAACGCAGAGGCGGGGTTGGTTTTGACATCTCTACCATTCGACCAAAGGGTATTGTTACTGCGAATGCTGCCCGCACCACTGATGGCATCGGCGTCTTTATGGAGAGATTCTCTAACACTTGCCGCGAGGTTGCACAAGGGGGCCGTAGAGGTGCTTTAATGTTAACGATTGATGTTCATCATCCAGAAATTAGAACATTCGTTAACATTAAAAGAGACCTTAAGAAGGTGACTGGAGCAAATATTTCCATCCGCCTTACTGATGAATTCATGCAGGCGGTGAAGGACGGAAGCAAAGTTCAGTTACGGTTTCCTGTTGAGAAGGATGCAAAACACTCAGTCGAAGAAATGGTCGATGCCAAACAACTTTGGCACGAGATCATCGAGGCAGCATGGGCTTCAGCTGAACCTGGTCTACTTTTTTGGGATACAGTTAAACGAATGACTCCAACAGAAGCATACGCAAGCGTTGGATATGGTTCAACTTCTACAAACCCGTGCGGGGAGATTGTTCTATCACCCTATGACTCTTGTCGGTTGCTTCTTGTCAACCTCTACAAGTTTGTCAAGAATCCATTCACGTCAGCTGCCGCTTATGATAACGAAAAATTCAAAGATGTTGTGGTTAAGGCCCAACGTCTTATGGATGATCTCATTGATCTAGAGATTGAAGCTGTCGATAAGATTATTTCAAAGATTAAAAACGATCCTGAACCAGAAGAAGTAAAGCAATCTGAACTCAATCTATGGAAAAAGATTAAAGAAGCAGCTTTAGGTGGTCGTAGAACTGGATTAGGTATAACTGCTCTCGGCGATACCTTAGCAGCCATGGGATTTGTTTATGGGTCCAAACATTCTATTCAAATGACGGAGTCTCTATATAAGTCCCTTGCTGTTTCCTCTTATCGTTCAACAATAACAATGGCTGAAGAACGCGGAGCTTTCCCTGTCTTCTCGCACAAGCTCGAGGCGGAACATCCATTTATCAAACAAATCCTAGAAGCAAATCCTGAGCTTGTCAAGGACTACAAGAAACATGGCCGTCGTAACATCGCGATTACCACAACAGCGCCGGCAGGTTCTGTCTCTGTTCTTACACAAACAACATCTGGTATTGAACCGGCATTCATGTTGTTTTATAAACGTCGTAAGAAGGTTAATGGTGATGATCCATCTGCAAGAGTCGACTTTATTGATCCCCTCGGTGATAAGTGGCAGGAGTACACCGTCTATCACCATGCCTTTAAGAAGTGGATGGAGGTAAATCATAAGACCGAGGAAAACGTTACGGAATCTCCATACCATGGTGGTACTGCAAACGAGATCGATTGGGTTGCCAAGGTTGATCTACAGGCCGCGGCACAAAAGTGGATCTGCCATTCAATCTCTAACACAACAAACATTCCAAACTCAACTTCGGTTGATGTTGTCAAGGACATCTACATGAGAGGTTGGGAGACTGGATGCAAGGGCGTTACCATTTATCGTGATGGTTGCCGAACCGGCGTTCTTGTTGCAGAGACATCGAAGGTAGAAACTAAGAATGTTGATGGTCAACCGGAGACATTGGTAGAAAGCCACGCACCAAAGCGTCCTAAGGAATTAACGTGCGATATTCATAGAATTAACGTGAGGTCAGGAAGCGACAACGAGTCATATCTCGTTCTTGTCGGCAAACTTGAAGATAAACCTTATGAGATCTTCTGCGGACTATCACAACATGTTGAGGTTCCAAAGAAAGCCAAAACAGGTACTCTCATTAAGAATGGTAAGAAGGATGGTGTAGCGACCTATAATCTCCAGATTCCAATCGGAGATGACGATCATCTTCTTTTTAAGGATGTTGTCGAGCTTTTTTCTAATCCAAACCATGGAGCAATGACGAGGACACTTTCTCTTGCTCTTCGTCACGGAGTACCAGTTCAATATGTCGTTGAACAGTTACAAAAGGACAAGCATAGCGGATTGCAGTCTTTTTCGAAGGCAATTGCTAGAGTTCTTAAAACATACATTCCAGACGGAACTAAATCGCAATCTGATAAGATTTGTGGATCTTGTGGTCTTGAAGGTATTGTCTATAAGGAAGGGTGTGCAACTTGTAATTCTTGCGGATGGAGTAAGTGCGGGTAATATTTAGTTTTTATGAAAATAAAAGTAAAAGATCTTAAAAGATTAATCAGAGAAAGTTATGCGCGCGAAATTCCTCAATATGTTGTTGATGAAATTTACGTCGCAGCTTCAAGATTAGATCCAAAAAAAGCTGGTAAATATTGTAAAGATCAGTTAGAACATTATTTTAAGATGCATATTAATTCTACTTCTTCAAACCCAGCTGATATGAGAGCCAAGATCATTAAAATGCATAATGTTCTATCAAACATGGAAGAAGAGATTAAAGAATTAAAAAACGTTAAAGAAGAATTGAAAGAAATTATTGATCAAAACATTAGACGTTTCTTGTTCATTTAATTCTTGTGTTCAATCAAAATAGTACATAGTAATATAGCCTCATGCCTTCTCAACCCAATAAAGTTGAACTAATTGGTTATTACGGTTCTGATGAAACTCATGCTCTTTCTGCTTGGACTTCAACGTCAAGAGATTTGACTGAGGATAAGAAAGAAAGAATTCCAAAGCTCCTAAAGATGTTGGCTGAAAATTCTCATGAAACTCCCTTCGAAAAGAGTTCACTGCATTTTTTGGTTACATCTGACGTGAGCGCCCACATCCACCTCCTCAAACATCGAATCGGCGTTTCAATCAACGCCGAATCTGCGCGATACAAGGAACTAAAGGAAGACAAGTATTATGTTCCCACGGATTGGCCAGCGGAAGAAAAAGAGCTCTACATCGAACACATGGAATCCAGTCTACAGAAGTACCACTCAACGTTGGAGAGGCTGGTTCAAAAGGGGATGAGTAGAAAGCGCGCCAAAGAATCTGCACGTCTCTACCTTCCTTATGGAAATCAGATCACGGCTGATGTTATGTTTAATTTCCGTAGTTTTGTTCATTTTCTAAGGTTAAGATATTCTGAACATGCTCAAGTTGAAATTAGAGACATTGCAAAACAAATGTTGGATTTAGTTCATTCAACTGGATCTTTTAATCATACGATGGAAGCATTTGGATTGACGGTTGAAGGAAACCTGAGAGGGCCTTTCACATGAGTAAGATAATCGTAATTGAAGGTCCAGATAGAGTGGGTAAACAGACTCAAACTCGTCTATTAAAAAGAAAACTTGGAGAACGAGGATTTTCTTCAATTGTTATTGAAGTACCAATTAAATCTGCAGTAACATATCCAATCATTTATTGGATGCTTCAAAATGGCACGGCAAAAAAGTTTCCAAAAATCTTTCAATGGTTTCAATACATGAATAGAAAGATTTTTCAAATGTTTAAATTGCCTCGTCTTGAGGAGGATTACGATTGCATCATAATGGATAGATGGAGTTTATCTACCATCGTATATGGTGCAGCAGAAGGTGTTCCTCTAGAATATACGATAAAGTTGGCTAGAAAATTGAGAGAACCTGACCACACGATCATTCTTCATGGAAATTCTTACGTTCATGAAGCAGAAGATTCATATGAAGCAGATTCTGAACTTCAAAAAAATGTTAGAATCGAGTATTCAAAATGGGCAGCGAACAATCCAAATACGACCACACTTATTGATTGTAGACAGGAAAAAAAAGTAATTTCAAAGAAAATTAGAGATGTTTTATATAAAAAAGGAATTTTAGAAAGACCTTAATTTTATAATACAAATAGTTTTTTTTATGTATGATTTAACTAATTTAGAGGTGTTATGAACTATAAAATTTCTGATTCAGTTGCGATGCGATTCATTCAAATCTTTCAAGAGGCAATTCTTATGGGAGTTGATGGCGCAGACCTTATGCGACAAGTTCGTCTAACTGTAGATGAGTCGACTCCTGACACATTAACTTTGCATCCCGAATATGAGAAGATGGTCGAAGCTCAACACAAGAAATATCTAGAAGATGCAGAAAAGCTAAAGTCTCAATCTGAAACTTTACCTAACGTTCCAAAGTTAATTTTTGAAAATTAATGTAAAGATGAAATTTGCGTTATTTGTGATATTGTTTTCTATCATCATCATTATGAAGGCTTCAAACACGAAGGACTATTGATGGATAAGCTTCAAGAAATGTGGGATCAACAAAAACAATTTATGGATTTGTTGCGAGAGCAACGCGACTTTCCTCCATTTCCAGTTGATCCAACCTCTAAGTCTGGTCAAAAACTTCTTAAAGGAATTACGCATGAATGTATGCATGAACTTTTTGAAGCGAACCAGACATTAAAGAATTCAAAGGATCATCGTGCGACTGATGTAAAAGAGTTTGATAGAGAGCATTATGTTGAAGAGCTAGTTGATGCCCTTCATTATTTTTTTGAAATTGCAATTCTTAGCGGTATAACTTTAAATGAACTTCATAATTCATACATGAAAAAAGGTAAAACTAACGTAGATAGAATTAAAAACGGATATTGATAAAAAAAATACTTTTACCCCTTTTCAAAAATTTAATGATGTTTATCATGTCTCCGTAACGATGGAATGCAACAAATCCATCGACTTTTATAAAAAAGGAGATAGAAAAATGTTGACTAGATACTATGATAGTATTCGCACGCCTGTGTTTAGTTTATTTGATCCGTTTAAAGTTTTTAATGATTTTGAAACGTCAAGTCTTCAATCTAGATTAGACTCTATTGATGAAGAAGGAATTAAAGTTGAACTTCCAGGTGTTAAAGCCGCCGACGTTGACGTAACTGTAGAAGGTAGAACTTTAAAAGTTTCAGGTAAATCTAGGCACGGAAAAGAATTTAGCTATGTTTATAATTTGAGATCGACAGTAGACGAATCAGGAATTATCGCGAAACTTGAGGACGGTCTCTTGTCAATCTCTTTGCCAAAGAAAAAAGAGAGTTCTGCAAGAAAAATTCAAGTTTCTGGTTAAAGGTTGTTTTTTAGTTGATGCTAAAGGTTCGATAAAAAATCGAGCCTTTTTGTTTTTGTGGCATATAATTAATCGTATCAATTTGGAGACATATTATGAAAATAACTGAATCTAAGCTACGCGAAATAATCAAAGAAGAATACCTCAGAGTAACACCAGTCATGCCAGGCGAGATTATGTCTGAAGCCCGCGCGATGTACTTGGCAGAAGAAATTGTAAATGAGGGATTTTTTGGTAATGTTTTAGCAGGAATTAAAGGAGCAATTAAAGGAGTAGGTGCAGCAGGAGCTAAAGCTGGCGAAAAAGCCGCTGGAGCTGCTTCAAGTGTTGGTGGACAGCTTGCTGCAGCTGCTCAAAAATTGACTGCTCCAATCGCTGCTGCAGGAAAAGATGCAGCCGCAGCAATCAAGGACATTAAAGATGCCGGTGTTAAAGCAGCAGCTGTTGCAGCATCAAATTCGATTAAATCTTCATTAGAAAAAGAAGTAAAAAATCAAGTCGCTTTGATTATTCAAAAAGAAGTTGCATCTGGAAAAGATGAAGCTGCTGCAAAGGCAGAAGCTGAAGCAGTCGTAGCAAATGCTTTAGCAGCCGCTCTTATGGGAATTGGCGGAGCTTGATTAACCAATTTGAACTTTATCCTTGTATAATACTTTAACATTATATAAAATGTTGAATGTTATATGACTGAAGATGAAGATAAAGTTCTTTGCGAAAAATATCCAAAGATATTCAAAAACAGAAACGGATCCATACAAGAAACCTGCATGGCATGGGGTTTTGAATGTGGATCCGGATGGTTTGATATAATCGATATTTTATGTCATGAAATCCAGAACCATGTAGACTGGAAATCAAAAGATTTACCGGAAGAAGAAAAAGAATTTTTTCAAGTAGTAGCCACTCAGGTTAAAGAGAAGTTTGGCACTCTTCGATTCTATTATGGAGGTGGAGATGATGTCGTCGAAGGCATGGTTTCGATGGCTGAGTCAATGTCACATCGAATTTGCGAAGAATGTGGATGTCCTGGAGATCCTCGAAAGGGATCATGGATAAAAACTCTTTGCGACAAGTGCGATGACGAAAGAAAGACAAAGACAGGGGTGATTCGATGCGTTTAGCTTGGATGACCGATATTCATCTTGACATGGCTGGAGATATTTTTAATAAAATATTGTCAATGTCAAGATCCAGTCATGAGGCTGATGCATTATTGATCACTGGCGACATATCAGTTTCTAATACGCTAACGCAGCATTTGTCTGCTCTTGAAATTGGTTTTAATAAACCAATTTATTTTGTTCTTGGAAATCACGACTATTATGGGTCAAATATAATGACCGTAAGAAAAAATGTTGTGAACTATTGTAACTCTTCATCTTTTTTAAGATATATGACTTCTATTCCTTACGTCAAGTTGGAAGAAGGAACATACTTGATCGGACATGACGGATGGTATGACGCTCAAAATGGAAATCCGTACAGCGATTCTTTGTTGATGAATGATTGGATTCAAATTTCTGATTACAATGCAGCGTTAAGATCTTCATTTGGTGGAAAGACTTTAAATAAAAACGTTATCATTAATATTTCACAAAAGCTTGCACAATTATCTGCAAATCATGTTGCAAATTCTATTAAGTCTATTATTAAAGAAAGTGAACACATCATCGTAATGACGCATGTTCCTCCATTTAAAGAGACTTTTAATGCATCTGAAAAATATAAAGGTATGTCTTCTACGGAAATTATGCCGTGGTATACATCTAAGATCATGGGAGATACTTTATTAGCTGCAGCAAAAACATATCCGCACGTCAAGTTTACAGTATTATCTGGACACGTTCATAGTTATTATGACAACGATTTGCTAAATAACTTAAACGTTAAAGTCGGAAAAGCCGTTTACGGAAATCCTCAGTTAGCAAGTTTGATATCGGTTTAATTATTAGGAGGCGACCCATGAAAAGATCGCTGCTTTTAAATTCAAATGGTGAACCTCTTCAGTTTATTACTGAAGTTAGGGCAATTAAACTTATGTTAAGTGGTCGAGCTGATCCTCAAACAGGATCTACTGGAGAACTTTCATACTGGAATGATGAGTATCAAACTTGTTCAAGTAGTTTCAAATTGCCAGCTATTTTAAGATTGAAAAATTATATCGTTCGTAAAATCGACAGAAAGCCTGCTCGTTTTCAAAAAAAAGTATTATTCAATAGAGATTCATGGTGCTGTCAATATTGTGGTATAGAATTAAGCTATTCTTCCGTGACTGTAGATCATGTAATTCCTGTATGTAAAGGTGGCCCAACAACCTGGTTCAACTGCGTTACTGCATGTAAAAATTGCAATAGAAGAAAAGGTGGAAAAACCCTTGAAGAAACCGGTATGCGCCTTTCAAAAAGACCTGTTGAACCATCAGCATTACATTTTTGGGATTTATCTAAGTCAACTGCGTGGCACGAAGATTGGTCTATATTCGTCAATACATAGTTATTAACTTACATTTACAAAAACTGCGTTTGAACAGAATAGTTATGCTAGGAGTTTTTTACACATGCGTTTGAAATTATCTGATCTACAGAAAGTTGTCAAAGAAACCTTGCAAGAAAAGAGCCATACAGAAGCGTTTTGCAATGAGATTAAGAAAGTTTTTGGTCCTTCTGTCGTAGTCAATGACAATCTAGAATCTTTGGCTGAAGCCGCGAACGAGCGTTTAGATGTTATTGAATATATGGGGAGAGAGACCGTAAACTTTTCTCGTAAAGTTGCATTGGCTATGTCAACGCATGAATCTCCTGAAGTAAGAAAATTAGTCGCAAGAGTTCTTCCAGAAAATGCATCTACAATTTTGCTTTTTGATCCTGCTGCTAACGTTCGTCTTGCTGCAGCAAAAAAAGCAAAGAAAGAAGTTTTAGAAGAAGCAGTAAAGAAGTTTCCAAAAGATACTGCTCTTCAAGATTTATTCGAAGAAAAGAAAAAAGAAAAAGTTTCTGCTGTTGAAGCAGCTGCTGGACATGACAATGAAGACATGTTGAGTGATAATTGGTATGAAGGTGTAGCCCGTAAATTAATTCAAGATTATGCTAGATCTTTAGATACAACATGGCAAACATCTGCAGTTAAACAATTTTGCTCATCAGTAAGAGCTACGACAAGAGTTCCAGTTGATCCAATAAAATTAATGGACAAAATGTCAGAACTATTAAAGAAACATGATGATGCAAGAGAAGAATATCTCGAGTTGAAAGAAAATGCTCAATTTCAAACGACTATTTCTCAAGATGTAGTTGATGATATGATGTGCGAAAGTTTATCGCCACAATTGTTCATAGAACGTTGTGATGATGTTTTTGGTATAAAGTATTCTGAGCTTCCTAGAGCAATTATGAAATTTAAGATTGAAGAAGGAACGAAGGTAAGAAAAATACCAGTTTCTTGTACACTTCCTCATGGCAAAGCGCCTAGAAGAATTGACGAGTTAGCTTTAGATTCTTATGTAAAACATTGGAACGATAAACAAAAGCTGAACGGTGAGCCTTTTGTTATTAGCTGGACTTCTCATCCTGATTCGGCAAACAAAGTTACATTTAAAGTTGAGCTTAAATAATGAAAAAAAAGAAATTATCAGAATCCATGGAAATGGTTCTTACAGTTGAACCAAACTTAACAGTAATGACAGATAATATGATTGCTGAATGGGGAGGTTCTTCATATGCTCCTCTTTCTGTCATTTTAGTGCATCTCAAGTATTTGTATGCGCTTCATCAAAATCATCATTGGACTGCAATGGGAGATCCTTATTATGGAGATCATTTGTTGTTTCAAAGACTATATGGAAATATAGTTCAAGAAATTGATGGAATCGCTGAAAAAGCAATTGGATTAGGCTCTATATCAAACGTAGATTTACAACTTGTAAATTCTCAAGTTCTTAAGCTTATTTGTGGCCAAGGATCCGTGACAATGATTCCTCAATCAACTGACCTTGCGAAGAAGTCATTGATGGCAGAATTGAATTTTATTAAAGTCATTGATCACGTTATGGTATGTCTTAAAGAGCTTGGTCTTCTCACACACGGACTTTCAAATATGCTCGAAGGTATTGCCGACGTACACGAAAGTCATGTTTATTTATTAAAGCAAAGGATTTCAAAATCTTTAATCTGAAAGAAAATATTATATGAAGTTAACAGCTACAAAATTAAAGCAAATTATAGCAGAAGAAATAAAGGCTGCTGTTCAACAAAAGAAAACCATTTCAGAAGCCATGTCTCCTATCACTTCTGATGAAGTTGAAGCTTGGAAAAGCGGCGATTGGGGATATGTTTCTGGTGATCAAGATAGAATGATGGATGACGGCGACGATCCAGAGAGATTTTTACATGGAGAAGATCCTCATGATGATGAAGGATCAATGGTAAAATCTCGTTTGTATTCAATGAAACAAATGAGTGCCGACCTCTGCAGCTTATTAAATCCAGAAGACCAGCTTCCTGGTTGGGTTCAAGATCATATTTCAGTTGCTCATGAAAATATGCAACAAGTTCATGGATATCTAATGGGAAAACAACATGCCGTTGAACATGAAATGTCTTCTGGCGACGTTGTTGAATCCAAGAGCCGATTGAATGAATCTCACAATCGAATCACAAAAGAAGAAATGAATGCTTGGATGCGTGGTGATTGGGGATTTAATTCCGAAGATTCTTCAAACGATTAATATTGTTTGTAAATTCAATAATATAAAGATATTATCAAAGCATGCAACGAACGCTTTGTTTTGATGATGTTCTTTTGGTTCCCCAATATTCAGAGATTGAGTCTAGAAAAAATGTTGACGTGTCTGTTTCGGGATTTGATGATCTTGATGCAGCGCTGACAAAATTGCATTCGACTCTAAAATGCCCTATCGTCGGATCACCGATGGATACGGTCATTAGTCCTGAAGTAGCTAGCGTTTTGGAAGACTTTGGCGGATTCGGGGTTTTACATCGATATTGCACAATTCAAGATTCAGTAAAAATGTTCAAGGAAACGCTTGAAAAGTGTCCTGGACATCCTTTGCCGAATATCATGGTTGCAATTGGTGCGACGGGAGATTATCTTGAGCGTGCTACTGCTTTATACGAATCTGGATGTAGAGCATTTTGCATTGATGTTGCACATGGCCATCATTCATCTGTAAAAAACGCATTAAAAGAATTACGTCTTAAATTTGGAGATGAAGTTCATTTAATGTCAGGCAACGTTGCAACTCTAGATGCATTTAATGATCTTGCTGATTGGGGCTCTAACTCCATAAGAGTTGGTGTGGGTGGTGGAAGCATGTGTTCAACTAGAATTCGAACTGGTCATGGTATTCCAACTTTACAATCTTTGATGGATTGTGCAAAATCGGATCGTGACGTTTTTATTGTAGCAGATGGTGGAATTAGAAATTCAGGGGATGCTGTTAAAGCTTTGGCTGCAGGTGCAGATATGATTATGCTAGGATCTATTTTGGCAGGACATGATGAATGTCCTGGCGATCTTGTAGATTCTCATGGATTGACGTATAAGTCATCGCAACCTATTGGCGTTCCACTTTTTAAGAAATTTAGAGGAATGGCTTCACGAGAAGCTCAACTTCAATGGAGAGGTAGAGTTTCTGTCGTCGAGGGAGAAAGTACTATGATTCCTTACAAAGGATCTGTAGCAAACACATTGACAGATTTGCTTGAAGGAATTAAATCAGGAATATCTTATTCAGGTGCTAGAACGATTAGAGAACTTAGAGCAAAGGCTAAGTTTGTCACAGTGACAGCACAAGGGGTCCGAGAAAATGGACCCCATGGTAAATGAATCTGATTTAGAAGTATTTTTTTAAATCACTTTTCGCTCGGCCATTTGCCTGTTGCTTTATGCATCATCCATGCCGCGGCCGCAGCTGGATCTTCTGCCCAGCTAGAAACTTTTTTCATTTTTTGAGCAAACGTTTTTGTTCCTTTAAGAATCTTTTTTGCAGTCTCTTTTGAAGGACCTTTATTTTCTGCCTCACTCATTCCGCATTCACAAGCGGCTTCGCTCATTCCACATTCACCGCAGGTAGAACCTTCTTCAACTTCATTTAATCCGCAAGAACAAGGCGCATCAAGTTGAACCGGCATCATTCCGCATGTTGGACATACGTTCTTCATATCACATTGGCATTGAGAAGCTGGAAGTCCGCAACCTTCGCAAGTTTTTTCTTGTTCAGCTTCTGGACATCCACATTTTCCATCAATTGACATCATTCCGCAGGACGGACAAATATCTCCTAGATCATCTTCATGCATGTCTCTAACCCCGACAGCGCCAACGGTTGTAATTCCAGGAACTTTTCCAATAGGTTCACCGAACATTTCTAATATTGTTTTTTCTAGATTATTTTTCATGGAATTAAGTATCATCAATACATAGATTATACTCAATGGAATCTATTATTGTTACCACGAACGTGTTGTTGTATGGCACGGCTTTTATTCTAGGCTTTATTGTAGGTAGAATAACTGGAAAGCCTGATTTAAGCGACCCAAGAATAGATCCGAAGGGTTCATTTTTTAAACCTGAGATTCGACAAAAAAAAGCAGTAGAGATTGATGAGAAGAAATTTGTTACGACAGTCTCGACTGATTCTTTGAAGAAAAAAGGAAAAGATTTGGGAACCCAAACTATCGTCGATGATGACGTAAGCGCTTCTGCTTCGAAATTGGCGATGTTAAAGAAAAACAAATAGTGTATAATTCAATTAGGAGATAAGACATGGCTAAAGGATTAGATGTAGGAACATCATTCATCGTTCTCGCAGAAGAAGGAACGAAAGGGAAAGTTACATATAAAGATTTTCGAGATGCATTTTATGTCATCAAGCCTACGACCCCCATTGCTACGAAAATGATTGAAAAGGGTCTGGCAGGAAAAGTATTCGTCAAGGACGCTGACGGTTCTTTCATCATCCTTGGTAAGGATGCCATTGAGAAGGCCGTAGAGAGAAATGATTCTGCAAAGCGTCCCATGTATAAGGGAGTTGTATCATCAAAGGAGAAGGATGCACGTAGAATTTTGACCTATATCCTTAAAGAAGTTGCTGGTACACCTTCTGAGGCAGGAGAAAAATTGGTATTTTGCGTTCCAGCGCAGCCTGTAGATCAGGAAGATGAGGACTTCGACGTTGGATACCATGAGGACGTTATAGTCAAACTCCTCACCGAAGTTGGTTATTCTGCGAGAGCTATCAATGAAGCAGAAGCTCTTTGCTACTCTGAATTAGAAAAGGATGACTACACCGGCGTCGCTCTATCATGGGGAGCAGGCATGGTCAACGTTTGCGTTATGTTGAATGGTGAACCTGTCGTTACATTCTCAACAACGAAATCAGGAGATTGGGTAGATCGTATGGCTGCTGTCGCAACAGGCGAAGCTGATTCTATCGTTCAGGCAGAAAAGGAACAAGGCGACTTTACGGTTGGCCAACCGAACGATAATCAGGTTCTAGCAGCTGTTGCTTCTTACTATGATCGTCTTATTGACTACACAACGAAGCAACTTGCCTCAGCAATGGATGGGCATAAGTCGATTCCAAAGTTTAAAGATCCTCTTCCGGTGGTTGTTGCTGGTGGAACTTCAAAAGCCAAGGGATTCGTAGACCTATTCGCAAAGAAACTGGAAGAGAATGGCTTCCCTCTACCGGTCAAGGAAGTCCGCCATGCAGCAGACCCGCTGCACGCCGTCGCCCGTGGATGCCTCATCGCTGCACAAATTATGTGACTCGATATAAAAATGCTTTTTTTTGTAATACTTAAAATACGTGAGGTTTTATGAAGATAACAACGAGCCAGCTTCGAAGAATCATTAGAGAAGAAGTTGAACAAGAGAAGTTAAGAAGAACAATCAGAGAATCAATTCGTCAAGAGCTGGTTCGTGAAGGGTTCTTTGATAGAGTAAAAGACGTATTTGGTGCCGGAGTGATGAAAGATTTTCCTAAACTTCTTGCTGGTGTGCGAACATTGACATCAACTGCAGCCACGCATGGTCCAAATTTGGAAAACCCTCAATATGCTTCTGATTTCTTAGGAAAAGCAATACATGAATCCGAGTTCGGTGTCGTAAACGTACCCGGAAACAAAGGAAAGGGTTTTGTTCTTTCTAAGATATTCGACGACCAAGGAAATCTTATAGACAAGGATTTAAACAAAAAATTGCTTGATTTAGGGAAGCAATATGAAAATAAAAAACTAGACAGAGAAAAATTTGAGAGAAAGGTTTATGATCTAGTCGGAATAGTTACAACAAGATGGAGCGAATTTGCAGACTTTGCAAAAGATTTGGTTGCTGCGTGTAAAGCAAAAGCAGACAAGCAAAAAAAAGATTCTGATGATGCATATGAACAAGGTCAGAAGGAAAAAGCTGCAAGATCAGCAGAAGATCGTGATCTCCGCATGAAAGTTGCTAGGAAGCTTGGTTTAGACCAGGATGACCCGAGAGTCGATCAAGAAATGAACCGCATCCGCGGCCGCGTGGATCGCCCGTGGACCGAAGCGTAGATCTTTCGTAAGCCTTTTAATAAAAACATCTGAGAACATTAAAAGCTCCGGAGCTTTTTCTTTTGGTGTAAAGATCGTTCGACATGGGTTAGATTATGAAGAACCATGTCAAACAACTACACAGGAGGACCCAAGAATCCCGTGCGAGTGCCTAACCGATTTGTCGGCATGCATTCGCATAGCGGATTCTCGTAACGACCTTTGATGGACTCGACTACCCTCAGGAACACATCGATTACGTCTTAGAAAATGGAATGGACGCATGGTCGCTAACTGACCATGGACATATGAACGGATTCTGCCATGCATATCTTCATGCAGAAAAGATGAAGAAATCAGGTAAGAATTTTAAGTTCATTCCTGGCTGCGAAATGTATGTCCATCCTGATCTGAAACAGTGGCAGATTGATCTTGAAAAGTCAAAGGAGAAACCGATCAAGGACGAATCCATCATCACGCCGATCACTGCTGTCGTCGACGGAAACGACGAGACGACCGATCTGGGAACAGATGAAGCATCATTGACTATCGAAAACGAAGATGAGACCAAGTCAGGCAAGTACAACGATCCTGTCAAACGCAGGCATCATTTGGTTGTCCTACCAAAAACTTCAATTGGTCTACAAAGGTTATTTCATCTAGTTTCTCGAGGTTATTTGGAGGGTTTCTACAGGTTCCCAAGAGTGGATTATGGGATGTTGAAGGAAGCGGCTAAGGACGGGCATCTAATGGTTAGCACTGCATGCCTTGGCGGAGCCCTTAGTTATGATGTCTTTTCAAAGCTTCAAAAGATTAAGTTTGACGATCTGAAGCATCAACTTCTTGAAGATGATTCATTGTTGGAATCCGTCTTGCTTGAGATGGGCAACACCTATGATAAGCTTGCTGATGCAGTAGGTAGAGACAATGTGACTTTGGAGCTACAATTCAATAAGCTTCCAGCACAACACCTTGTCAATCGTGCTCTGATCGAATTTGCAAGACGAAACTCTTTGACGAATCGGTTGGTTGTTACTTGCGATTCGCACTATTCTCGTCCTGATAACTGGAAGGAGCGTGAAATCTACAAGAAGCTCGGATGGCTTAACTATCAAAACTTCGATCCGAACATGCTTCCGAAGTCCAAGGATGATCTTAAGTGCGAACTCTATCCGAAGAACGCAACACAGGTTTGGGATTCGTATCGATCAACGACAGAAGGCATGGATTTCTATGATGATGATCTAATTTGTGAAGCCATTGAACGTACTCATGACATCGTCCACAATGAGTTAGGTGACATCCATCCCGGTAAGGAGATGAAGCTGCCTTCATATGTGATTCCAGAAGGATCAACTGAAGATAAGGCTCTTGTTGAAGCCTGTAAGAAGGGATTAATCTGGCGTGGGTTGGACGGCAAAACTGATTATATCGAACGCGTCAAGTATGAACTATCAATCATTCGTGGAAAGAAGTTCTCTAGGTACTTCCTCACGATGAAGGCAATCATGGACCTTGCTCGTGAACACATGCTGATTGGTCCGGGCCGCGGATCTGCAGCTGGTTCTCTTGTTGCATACGTTCTTGGCGTGACAAACCTAGATCCTGTAGAGTATGACCTTTCATTTGAACGGTTTCTCAATCCTCATAGATGTTTGAATCCAGAAACTTTAGTAAAAACTGAAAAAAGTTTTAAAAAAATCAAAGATTTAGAAATTGGTGACTTAGTAGTCGGAGGATCTGGATCATTAAAGAAAGTTAATAACAGGTTTGTTTCAAAAGCAAAAAGAGTTTATCGATTTACGACTGACGAAGGATGCATTGAGTGTTCGGAAAATCATCTATGGATTGTTATCCGCAATGATAAAAAAATTGAAGTTCAAGCTAAGGAAATTTTGATTACAGATGAATTATTATCTATCGTTAAATAATTATCTGCATGAAGAGAATTGAGAAAACTTGTGAATATTGCAAAAAGATTTTTTATGTAGAATACGTTGTTAACGGATCTGGTTCTGCAGGTTCAGCAAGAAAGAAATACTGCAGTGTAAAATGCAAAAAAGCCTGGTACAAAATTCCTGAAAACGGATCTAAACAAAAAGTTGAATGCAAGATATGCGGTAAAGAATTTTATCTTCCACATTCACAAGCAAAAAACCGTGTGACATGCTCAAAAAAATGTTATGCAAAGCACATATCATCTGTCAACACACGGCATGCAAAAATTCAAAAACAATGCAATAACTGTCATAAACATTTTGAGATAAATGAAAATAGTACTCAAAAATTTTGTTCTCCTGATTGTTTTTCAAAAAGTCTTTATGATAGAAAAGATGTTTTTTGCGAAGTTTGCAACTCTAAACTAACAGTAAAAAAATCTGCAACGACTCGTTTTTGTAATAAAATTTGCTCAAGAAAAGGTCAATCATTAGGATTAATAAAGTCTCATACAAATGGAAGAACAGGGTGGAGGGTTGACATACAAGATTCTCCTTATTTTAAAAGTTCTCTTGAAGCAGATTACGCAAGGTATTGCATTTATCTAAACATTCGTTTTGAATATGAAAAAAAAGTTTTTGAAACAGAAGTAAACGGGAAGAAACGATTTTATACCCCCGATTTTTATTTACCAGATTCAGATGAATTTATCGAATTAAAAGGTGTTCGAGAAAGTGAAAATCTATTCTCAAAAAAGTTAAATTCAAATTCAGCGGCTAGAGAAAGTTTAAATTCTACAAACACAAAAATAAAAGTTGTATACATGAACGATTTTTATTCAATGTTGAGATCATCTGATCTCTATGATAAAATCCCAAATTTAGAAAATAAAGATTATGGAAGAACAGCTCATCTCATTAAAACGCACAAAGATTAATTCAATTGAGATCGTTGATCTAGAAGATGAAATCGAATTAATTGACATCGAAGTTGACGATGATCACACATTTTTTGTTTCAGACAAAAATGAAGAATGGTTGTTAACTCATAATTCAGGTGCCCCTGATATCGATTCTGATATTTCTGATCGAGACAAGCTTATTGAACTTCTACGTGAGAACTTTGGTAATAATAACGTCATTCCGATTTCCAACTACAACACATTTAAGTTGAAGAGCCTTATTAAGGACATTGCTCGCTTCTATAACATTCCATTCGAAGAAGTTAATGCTGCTCTAGCACCAGTTGAGGATGATGTTAAGAAAGAAGTCTTCAAGCCTGGTGTCGATAAGAACCTTTTCGTGTTGACGTATGAAGACGCGATGAAGTATTCTAAGTCCATGCAAGATTTCGTTGCTGCACATCCTGAAGTTGCAGAACCCATTGAGATTCTTTTCAAGCAGAATCGTTCCTTAGGTCGCCACGCCGGTGGCGTTATCGTGTCTGAAGACATTGCTGAACGTATGCCACTCATCCTAGCAAAGGGAGAGCCTCAGACCCCTTGGGTCGAGGGCATGCACTACAAGCATCTTGAGGAGTTTGGGTGGATCAAGTTTGATCTACTCGGTCTCGAAACGTTACGCATCATCGAACGTTGCATTTACTTAATCCTACAACGACGTGAAGGTGTTTCCAATCCGACATTTCAAGACATCAAGGCATGGTTCGACAAGAACATGGATCCAAAGAACATTGATCTTAATGATCAACGGGTCTATGAGTACGTCTACCATGAAGGGCGTTTTGCCGGCGTCTTCCAATGTACTCAACCAGGTGCTCAGCGACTCTTCACCAAGGCGAAGCCGCGCAGCATCATCGATATTGCTACTTTGACCTCAATCTATCGCCCAGGTCCACTGGCAGCGAACGTCGATAAGATCTATATTGGTGCCAAGAATGAACCTGAAAAGATTGATTATCAGCATCCTCTCATTAAGAAGGTGCTTGAACCGACATACGGTTGCATTATTTTCCAGGAGCAAACCATGAAACTTTGCTCAGTCGTGGCGGGATTCCCTGAGGCAGAGACGGATACAATTCGTCGCAACATCATGAAACGTTCAGCATCTAAGAAGGACGCAGCGGCCGCTGACGCGAAGAAAGCAAAAGAAGATTTTGTCGCCGGAGCAATGAAGAATGGCGTACCCAATCATGTTGCTGATGAACTATATGAAAAGATCCTCTTTTTCTCAGGTTACGGGTTTAACGCATCTCACGCCGTGTCATATGCTATCGATTCTTACTATTGTGCATGGCTCCTTACTTACTTTGAAGAGGAATGGTTATGCGCATATCTCGAATCGATGTCAGGAAACGATGAGAAGCGAGCAAAGGCTTTCTCAGAGGTAAAGGCTCTTGGATACAAGATCGTCAATATTGATGTCAATTATGCGACGAAGAGTTGGACGATTCTTGAAGGCAAGCGATTTATGCCAAGCTTCCTTTCATGTAAGGGTGTCGGTGAAGCCGCTGTAGATGAAATCATCGAAAATCGTCCATATAAATCCGTGGAGGATATGCTGTGGAATGAGGATGGTACCTGGAAGCATTCCAAGTTTAATAAACGCGCGCTTGAAGCCTTGATAGGAATCAAGGCGTTTGATTCGTTAGACTGTATCGGTATGGACCGAACATTCGCTAGTTATAAACAGATGCACCAGATCTTGATCGATCACAACAATGAAATCAAGAAGCATACGAAGAAGAATCCCCTTGCAGGAATGGAGGCATTCCGTAACTTTCTCATTGAAACGAAGGATGAGCCTGAATGGACTCGAGCAGAGATGGTTGATAATAGCATTAAATATCTTGGATCATTTAATGCGGCGATGCTGATGCCCGATGATATTCTTAGAAAGTTAGAGACTAAAGGTGTTAAGTCAGTCGACGATCTTTCTGAAAGCGACATCTATTGGTTTATCGTTTCAGATACAAAACCCAAAAAGACTAAAACAGGAAAGAACTATTTGCTTTTGACCATCACCGGTCTCGGTGGACAAAATCATAGATTGTTTTGTTGGGGATGGGATGGAAACAGAGAAATTCCAAAATACAGCGTATGCCTCTCAGAAATCACAGTCGATGGATACGGTAATAAAACTTTCATGAGTAAGATTAAAGTTTTGGATTCATGAGGTACTATTATGGGTATGGTCATTTTATTTGATGGCTCAGACAAGGTCGGTAAGACCGAAATGGCCAAAGAATTATCAAGAAGATTGAATATTCCTTATTTTAAGAATGAATCTGAATGGAACGCTTTTTCAAACGATCCTTCATATTTTAAAAATGCTTTACGATACGGAGATCCATATTTTTATAATTTTCTCAAAAAAACTGGAACTTCGACAATTTTAGATCGTTCATATCCATCTGAATGGGTTTATTCTAAAGTTTATGATCGACAAACCGATGATGAAGCGTTAAATTACATTGATTCTTTGGCTTCATCCATTGGAGTAAAAATCATCATTCCTTATAGGACTTCGTATGAAGGTTTTCATGATGATATGCATGATATTGATTCTCGACAAATGCAAATAATTTCTGACAAATATGCGGATTTTATAAAATGGACGAAGTGCGAAACTCTGCATCTATGTGTAGATTCTGAAAACCTTGATTGGGAAATGCAAACCATTCTAGAATTTATTAATAAAAAAGGATAGTATGAAAATAGGAATCAGTTATTGGGGATTTTGTGAGTCATTTGAATCATCAAAAGAGGCCAAAACGCCGGATGGTCATCGTTACGGTAGGCCCATTATGGTTGATTCTTTAATTAGCAGAGGTCATGAGGTATACGCGCTACAACAAAAACGAGAAGCAATTTCATACCCTGGGTTGAAGTATGATGAAGGGTTTCCTGATTTGGATGTCTTATTTGTTGAATGGCGTTGGAAAACTTATAAAAATTCTGGACCAGATAAATTTGAGCCAGACTTTGATCGACAATTTGCGTTGTTGTCAAAGTATCATGGTAAAATCCCTGTTGTGATTTGGGATTGTGATTACAAAGTTACTCATGTCGATGAGATGATGTGGTCAGAGGCCATCATCGCTGATCCAGCATTTGAACCAAGACACCTTAGTAGAAAAAGAGAAAGATTGATGTTTTGGACGGACTGGAAAAAGTTGATGTCAGTTAATTCAACTTCATTTGAATACGGATATATTGGTAACAATTATGAAAGACCTCAAGCTTTTGAGAGATATTATTCGTTACCTTCCGCAGGATTACGCGCTTTAGGTATTCAAACGACTGTCCACGGGAATTGGATGGAAGTGTCTCCTGAAAGGGAATCTCCTAAAATCTTAATTTCTTCTCATACGAATGTTGCTTTTGCTCCACGATTAAATTTTTATGAATCGATGAAGCGTTTAAATTCTTTTATTTGCACGTCTCATATTACAAAGCCAGAATATGCTCAACGAGGGTTCGCATCTCCTCGTTATGTTGAGAATATTGTTAGCAACGTCCCAGCTCTTGTTCCTCAAGAGTTCTTAAAATCCGATTTGCTTGGGAAAGATTGGATCGTTGGTGGATCTGGATCTGTCGTAGAAAAAGTTAAATTAATTTCTTCCATGACAATCGAAGAAAGAACAGCTCTAATTTTAGAACAAGAAAATAATTTAAAGTCAAGCGGTGTATTTTCTATTGATGGTGTTGTAGATTTTCTAGAGTCACTTAAGTGAGGAAAAGATGAAAGTATTAATTACAGGTGTTGCAGGTCTTCTCGGCGCGAATTTTTCTCGATATCTTTTGCAAAAAGGATACAAGGTTGTAGGAATCGACGACCTTAGCGGAGGATATGCGGATTCAGTTCATAAAGACGTAACATTTTATGAACAAGATCTTTGGGATAGAGTTGCAGTTGAGAATATTTTTTCATCTGAAAAGCCTGATTACGTCTTTCATTTTGCAGCATATGCCGCCGAAGGATTGAGCCCATTTATCAGAAATTACAATTATACAAACAACGTTCTTTCTTCTGCAAACGTAATCAATGCATGCGTAAATAACAACGTAAAGAAAGTGATTTTTACTTCATCAATGGCTGTATATGGTGTAGGAAAACCGCCGTTTACAGAAGATCAGCTACCAACACCAGAAGATCCATATGGAATTGCAAAGTATGCAGTTGAAATGGATTTAAAACTTGCACATGAGATGTTTGGTCTGAGATATAGCATTGTTCGACCCCACAACGTGGTCGGCATTTATCAAAACATTTGGGATCGATACAGAAATGTCATTGGCATTTGGATTCGCAAAGCCATGAATAATGAACCTCTATCTATTTTTGGCGATGGAACTCAAGTTAGAGCATTCTCTGATATTAAGTTTTATATGGAGCCTTTTGAGAAGCTCATGACATCTTATGACGGAGAAATCTTTAATATTGGCGCAGACAAATATTACACGATTAATGAAGCTGCAGATGTAGTAATTGACGTAGCAAAAGAATTAGGGATTAATGCAAAGAAAGTTCATTTAGAAAAGAGAAATGAAGTTCATACAGCTTATTGCGATCATACCAAAGCTCATAATCTTTTAGGATTTAATGATCAAACAGATCTTCGAGAAACAGTTTTGAAAATGTTTAAGTGGGCGTTAGAACAACCAAATCGCCCTACAAAAACGATGGACTACGAAATTGAGAAAAACATGTATTCATTCTGGAAGAAATGACTTATGACAAGTACATCATTGACATTTCCTGAGAAAATTTCTGATAGAGAAAAATTTATTTTTGATCAAGTTATGTCAGGAAACTTTGAAGCTTCTTGGTCATCACTTGAATACGCTGTTTCAGGAAAAAAAGTTAAATTAAACGTGATGTCCGACGCTCTAAAGGTCGGAGGCATTAGAGTGAATGTTTCAGCTACTTTGCAGCAGCAGTTAGCTGACATTTTTGATGCATCATTACTAACTGCACAAGTTGCTGATTTAATGTATGTTAATGCAAATCATGTTTTAAATCCATCTCCGCAGACAATTTCAACGACTGTCGCTTCCATGATTTCTCATGATAGTAAAGTCACTAAACAATTGGGCACATATTCAAATGGGATTGTTTCAACTGTTGGAAAACATTGGATTTTGGACAAAAAGATAGATCAATCTCCAAACCGCGCTTGTAATTATGGATGGCATTTTACTGGATCTAGCTTTCAAGGAATAAATGGATTTCCTTGCGCTTCAACATTTAAAAGTGTAAACGGGAAACAAGCTAAGGTTATTCAACCTAACGCAGTAGCCCATGATTCAAGGCATAGCGATTACTCACAAATTTGTCAACTGGTTTCACAGCAATGTTGGATTGATAATGTAGAATATAGATTTTCTGATATTCTTCAAAATCCTTCTTTTTGTGATCTCATCAACCATAATGGAGTTTTGAAAAACATTAGACAACCTGGGGTTCAAAAAGTATCAGGACAAATTGTTTTATTTCCAGTCGTAATTACTTCTTGAGGTTAACATGCCGACTTACGAATATCAATGTGAAGCTTGCAAACATTTATTGGAAACCTTTCAATCAATAAAAGATGATCCTTTGACTACTTGCCCCAATTGTAATTCAGAGACAATGAAACGCTTAATTTCTGCAGGTGGAGGTTTTACTTTGAAAGGTGGAGGTTGGTATAAAGATCTTTACGCTTCAAATAAGTCTTCTATTTCTTCTGAATAGAAGGTTGTTTTTTTGTGATGTTCCTACTTGTTCTAGCTGCAACATGACTTGGCTTTATTAAGTTATGCTCATCTTCATTTTGTTTTGATTCAAATGTAGGTTTAATTTCGCCGGTTTCACAATTTAAAATTATATTATATCCCCCATGTGCAAGCGTAAGAGGAGCTTTTATTGTAGATAGATAATCATATCTTGCTTCATTTATCATTTCTTTATCAAACCAAGGATCTAGAACAAAATTTGAAACGCTAACGTTTTTTCCATTGATGTTTATTTCATAAGAGCTATTTTCTACTGGATCGCAAACTTCAACTGCAACAAAAGTTTCGTCCCCTCTGTGCGACCAGAGATTTATAAAAGGATTATAAAAAGTTTCAAGAATTTCATGAGAAAGAACGACAGAAACCGACCTAGTTCCAGTTAAAATTGTTCCTCCATTGTTTAGGATAGGATTTACAAACACTCTACCCCAAACTTTTCCATCAGGATCTTGCGAATGATAACCTAATGCAGTAGCGTGATCGCTATCATCCATTATGACCATCGGAAATCCATCATTGCCATCAATTTTTATTTCCCATTCAATCCTTCCAAGAAGCGGAGCAGCATGATCTTTTAATTGAACTCTGCAAGCTTCAACCATTAGTTCTAAATCTTCTTTTGATATCTTAGATGATTTGTTTATTACGTTGAATGTTTTCATTATCATAATTAATGAACTTTTTATGTTTGCGCAGTAATATTTTATTGAAGTTTTTATGAAAAAAGTTTTATTAACAGGCGCCGCAGGTTTTATAGGAAGCAATATTGCTCGTAAATTGGAAGAATTAAATTTTGATTTTGATATTGTGGATGATTTGTCAAATGGGTTTATTGAGTTTTTGCCTGAAAACATCAAATCAAAATTGATTCTTGACGATTTTTCTTCCGAAGCAATCTTAGAAAAGATACACAATAAAGAGTATGATTATGTAATGCACATCGCTGCTGTTCCAAGAGTAAGTTACTCTGTAGAGTATCCCATAAAAACAAATGATATCAACGTTTCAAAGACTTTAAGGTTGATTGAAGCTTGTAAGAATAATGTAAAGAGAATAGTTTTTGCATCGTCGTCATCAGTTTATGGAAATACTGATGTACTTCCCACAACAATTTCACAAAATAAAAACCCTCAATCTCCATATGCTTTACAAAAATCAATCATAGAAGATTATCTAAGACTGTATAGCTCTTTATACGGATTAGATTCAGTTTGCCTTAGGTTTTTTAACGTCTTTGGACCAAATCAACTTGGGGGTTCTCCTTATGCAACAGTCGTTGGATCTTGGCTCACTGCAATCAAAAGTGGAACCTCAATGAGATCAGACGGAGATGGAACACAGTCTAGAGATATGTGTTACGTAGACAACGTCGTTGATGCATGCATCAAAGGAATTCAAGTCGATCATGCTTTGAAAGCAGAATGTTTAAATATTGCATGTGGAGACAGGACAACAAATAAAGAAATTCTTCAATACCTTTTGACCAAATATCCAAATGCTAAGTACCATGATGCACCATGGAGACCAGGAGATGTCATGCATACTCTTGCAGACATTTCAAAAACAGAGGAAATTTTAGGATACAAACCGTTGGTGAGATTTTGGGAAGGTCTAGATTTAACCATAAAGTGGTATGAAGAAAATTGGGATATGATTAAAACTTTGATTCTTAAGGCATAATATGAAAGCATATAATAACTTCACAGAAGCTTATGTTGACATCATAAAAGATGTCTATTCTAATCCAGAATTTACTTCATCACCTAGAGGTATGAAGGTTAAAGAAATTTTAGGATATCAATTTAAAATTCTAAATCCTAGAAACAGAATTCCTTATGTTCCTGGTAGAGATTTATCAGTTCATTACATGATTGCTGAACTTTTATGGTATTTGAGTGGAAATAATTCCACTGAATGGATTAGCAATTATTCTGCGTTTTGGTCTAAAATTTCTGATGACGGTAGCACAGCTAATAGCGCTTATGGTGCAAGAATTTTTAAACCTCATGATAGAATTGCATCGACAATCAAGCAAGATTGGACGCAATGGGATTATGTTATCAATGAACTAAAATTTGATCCTGATTCAAGACGTGCAGTTGTTCATATTCGTTCCCCACAAGATTCATTGTTAGCACAGCTTGATGTTCCATGTACATTATCATTACAGTTTTTCTTGCGAAATGATAAAGTACACATGGTTGTTTCTATGAGATCTTCAGATGTAATTCTTGGTTTGGCTTATGACGTACCAGCTTTTACTATTTTTCAAGAACTGCTCGCTGTTCAACTAACAGAAGAATTAGGTCGTCCAATAGGTCTAGGATCTTATACACACCTCAGCGCATCTCTCCATGTGTACGAGAGGCATTTTAAAATGGTCGAAAAAATACTTGATGAAGATATGAAGCAAGATTATCGAAACATTCCTGAGATGCCTCTGATGCCTAGTGATCTTCCTCTTGAGGATCTAATGGCTGTTGAAAAAGATCTAAGAAAATCTAAAACTTCAAGTTCTTTGATCAAAACTATAGAGAATTTTGGTTTTTCTAATGACTATTGGAAAGATTGGTGTAAAGTTTTGGCATCTCACAAAGCACTGAAATTAGATGATCAAAAAACGTCAAATGATCTTCTTTCATCAACAATTTTTGAAGGGTATAGGTATTTTACGAAGCCATGACCACAACATTTACTGTATTTTGCGGGCCGATGTTTTCTGCAAAAACTACTTCTTTATTATCTGTTCTTGATAGATTCAAGTATCAAGGTAAAAAGATTGCTGTTTTTAAACCGAAGTTAGATGACAGGTATAGCGAATCTGACGTTTCTACTCATGGGGGATGGAAAATGCCGGCAATTTGCGTAAAGTTAGGAACTGATATCTTAGAGCATCTTGCTAATATGGAAGAAAACCCTCAAGTAATTGCTGTTGATGAAGCCTTTATGATACCAGGAGTAGCAGATGTATTGGTTTGGTTATATAGAAGTGGGTATTCAGTTGTGGTTTCTAGCTTGGATTTATCTGCAACTGGAAAACCATTCTTAGAAGTTGAAAAAATGTTGCCTTGGGCAACGAAGGTAGAAAAATTAAGCGCAGTTTGTACAGTATGTAATAAAGACGCTTTTTACACGTATAAGAAACAAACAGGTGGAGATGAAATAGAAGTTGGAGGAAATGAACTATATGAGCCGAGATGCTCTCGTTGCCATCCTTCAATCTTAAATCGAGATGGAGTTTATTCTACAAGAGGTTGATTATGTCAAATTCTTTGGATCGACATGTAAAAAAGTTGTCAGTTTTTATGAAAATGTGTAATGAATTATCTTCATTGTCATATGACGACAAATACAAAGTTGCTTCAATCATAATCACTAAAGACTATAGAGAAGTATGCGCAATAGGATATAACGGAGGATATAAGGGAGGTCCTAATAAGAGATCTTCTTTAGACCATGGTAAATCTGGTTTTCTTCACGCGGAAGAAAATGCATTGTTTCATTTATGCAAACCATATGAATTAAGAAATGATCTTTTAATGTTATGCACACATAAACCATGTTCGATGTGTGCAAGGAGGATTGTTAATAGTGGGATCAAGGATATTGTGTATTATGCTGATTATACTGATGCAGAAGCCGCTACCGATCATATTTTTGAGATCACTGGAACTTCTTGCACTAAATTTGATGATATTTTGCAAAACCCAGCTGCTATCATGAATATTCGAGCGTGATCGATAATTACTTAGACATGGAGATAACATGAAGCAAAAGCTTACTGGAAATTACATTATCAATCTTATGAGAGAAGAATGGCAAAAAAAAGTTAATTCTTTACTCTCAGAAACTCCCTCGCAAAAGAAAAAGCCACGAGGGTTAAAGATGCAAGTCGACGTCGATGGAGATGGAAGTAAAGAGAACGTGATTGATGTTGGTTTGAAGGTACAAAAAAAGATGCCAGATGACAAACGCATAAATGTTAAAGGTGACCCCACTTCTGGATTAGTTTATACTGTAGTTTCAGTGAACGATCAGGATAAAACGATTACTTTAAGCAGACCAGATTCTGGTAACGGCGAGAAAACAATAGTTATAACAAAACAAGCTTTTGAGAACGAATATCAAAGAAAGTGATGATGCTATCATGAACATTAAATCTTTAGGCGTAGACTTAGATAATATCCTCAAGGATGCAGTAAAAAATTCAATTAAAGCACAAACTAAAGAATTGCCTACTGCTGAAAAACTAGATGAAGCTTATGTTGCTGAGCCTAAGGTTTTTAAGCAAGTTTCTGAATTTTCTACTCAAAAAACAAAAGACGCACATGACACCTTATATAAAGGATATGTCGAATCTTTAAACAAAATTTCCGCAGAGCTAGATTCTGCAGATCGAAATGCAGCTGATTCTAAACATTCTCAATATCGTTCTTTAAAACTCGATGAAGTTTATAATTTAAATGCGACATGGCTTCATGAGCTATATTTTGCAAATGCATTTGATCCTCACTCTGAAATCACCATGGATTCATTATCCTATATGAGACTTGAAAGAGATTTCGGAACGTTTGAAGATTGGCAAAAAGATTTCATGGCTTGCGCATTATCTTCAGGGAGTGGATGGGCCGTGTGCGGATATCATCTCTTTTTGCAAAGATACGTCAATACTGTAGTTAGCCACCACAGCGGAGACGTCATGCTTGGATTATATCCAGTTATCGTTGTTGACATGTGGGAACATGCTTATTATAGAGATTACTTGAATGACAAAAAGAGTCATCTTGTGGCAAGAATGAGAGAATTTGATTGGGATGTGATTGAGGAAAGAGTAAAGAAAGCTGAGTTAATTTCTCAAGCCATAAAGGTGAAGTGATGAATCGTAAATTAAACGTATCACAATTAAAGAAGATTATTCGTGAGCAAGTAAAATTATTGGTTGAAGGAGACAAGAAAGAATTAAAAGATTCTTTAGACCAACAAGTCGATGATCTTCTTATATCTTATGAATCAGAAGCAAAAACTAAAAAAAATGAAGGGTTAGATTTCAGGATGATGACCCGCAGGTTTTTATCATCTTCAACAACACAATTGCTTGAAGCAGACGAAGATAAAGGATCTGATAAGGAAAAAGAAGAAAAAAAGAAATTGAAGATGGAAGATATCGACGTCGAGGAATTTGCTGGCAGCGTTTCAAGGTTGATAGACAATTACGACTCTTTATTAGAAGTTAGAAATACGTTGGCAAGAAGAGCTGTTAATTTTTTGATTGAAAATTATGAGCAAGATGTTGTTAATGAATTTAAGAACGTTTTAGAAGATTCTTATGATATTACAATTGGAAAATCAAAAATAGAAATTGAAGATGAAAAATTTGAAGCACCACTTGCAGATAGAGCTGGAGGTTCAGGAGGTGGTGCTTGATTAGAACTGATATTTTGCATGATAAAAAATGTATTCATATTAAATTGACAAAAGACGTTCATTTAAAATTAAGAGAAAAGTTATTTCAATATCAATTGTCGATGCAATCTATCTTTGACGAATTTGCAAGGCTTGTAATTGAAGATGAAAAATCTGCAATTAAAGTTTTAGAAGATCTTGCATTAAAAAGAGCTCGTGAGCAAATTGAAAAACCTATAAAAAAGTCTACTTCATATAATCGAGATAGCATAAATGAACTAGATCATAATACGTTGTATAATATGATCAACGATGACTGACGAAAAAGAAACTAGCAAACCTAAGATGAAATTGTTTGACTATATTTTTGAGTCATCGATTAAATCATCAAAAACTATCTTAAACATAGTTAATGAACTTATTTTATTATCTCAAGACGTTCGCTCTTTAAGAGACACGATTTTAACTTTATCTAAAGTTCTACAAACTCACCAAGCCATTATAGAAGATATATGTAAAGTTCTTGAAAGTGCAGCTGAACATGTAGAAAAGCAAGAACAAAAACTAGAAAATAGTTTCTCAGTTTCTTTAACTAAAGATCCAAAAAAAGATAAACCTAATTGATATGATCTGGAATAAAATTATAAATTTAGCAAAAAAATATTGGCAATACATTCTTTTGTTTTTTGGAGCAATTTTTACGTTTATTTTGTTTAGAAAAAAAGATTCTCCTGTTGATGATCAAACTCAGTCAAGAAAAGACAAGGATAAGCAATTAGACGTCATTGATGATGTGAGAAAAGAAGAGAGAAAAGAGCATGATAATGCCGATAAAAAGCTAAAAGAAGGATTAGAGATTGTAGAAAAACAATATCAAGAACAAAAAAAAGAACTTGACGAAAAGAAAAAGCAAGAAGTAAAAAATGTTCTTGAAAAATATAAAGATGATCCAACAGGGCTTGCAAAAAAGTTGTCAGAGGTAACAGGATTCAAGATTATAATGCCAGATGAGTGAGAGTTTATGAAAAATAAATTAATCCAATTAATTACTTTATTCTCGATAACGTTATCTTCTATCACTTTTGCAAGTGAACGAACGATTAGTCCAGAGCCAGACGACCTAGAAGGTCCTATTACAACGACCACAATATTCCCTCCTATACCAGAAATTCCTAAATCAGAGCCAGATGTTGGTGAAGCAATCTCTCCAATGAGAAAAGGACAAATTGCTCCATTCACTGGATTGTTGTTGTCTCCTGCTGCTGTAGCATCCGTCATGACTGATTTAGAAACTAAAGACGAATTGATAAGATTAGAAGTTGAACGTGCGACTTCTAGACTTAAATTAAATCATGAACATGAAATGACTATTTTGAGAATTAGATCAGAGTCTGATTCTAAAATAGATAAATTACGAATTGAAGAACAAAGGAAAGACATCGATAGAATAGATGCTCAATTAAAAAAAGAAAGAGAGAGCAGGCCTGATCCTTTAGTTTGGGCATCAATAGGGTTGGGGGCCGGCGTCGTTTTGTCAACGTTAACTGCTGCTATAATTGCTGCTGTTTCTAACGTTAACTAATAAATAAGCTTGTCAATCATAAAGGTGAATTATGCCAAGAAAAGCGCAAGAAAACAAAAAAGTTATACCAACAGAACAACCTGTCGAACAAGCAACAGAACAAGTAAAAAAAATTGAAGAAGCTAAAGATCACAAACATTCTGAAGCAAAGCATGATAAAGATGTTAAACGTGGATCTAAAGTTCCATGGTGGTGGATGAGAAATGATAAAGGCGCTCAATCTGTTTCGGTGACATTTGCTTCAATATCATTTTTAGTAACGACAGTAATTTATTTAGGATCAGCATTTGAGAAAATCGGTTCAGTTACTTTACGCCCATTCGATGTGTCTGCAGCCATGGCGTATTTCATTCCAGCATTATCATTATACTTTGGTAGAAGGCTTACTGATGCAAAGTATAATGTTTCTCAAAAAAATGACATTGCTTAATAATATTTATCGACATTCAACATGCGTCAAGTATTAATAACAGAATCATCATTAAGAGAATTACTAAAAGAAATGATGGATTCAGAATCCCCAATTAATGTAAATCCAGTCGTGGATCCTTCAGCTGCGGAAACAGATCCTTCAAATATAAATTTTTTGCCATCAAATAAGGCAGAACTTATGTCTGCTCTTAGGGTTTTAGTAAATTCAATCGATGATGAAGTTGCAGCCGACATCTACGTCACTGTTCAAGACGCTATGAAAGAAAAGGAAGACGAAATGAAGAACTCAAATGTTGAAGAATCAATCCGCACTATTGTTAGAAAAATGCTATTAGAAGCACAAAATGATCTTGAAGATGAAGATGTTCCTATGCCTCCTGTGAAAAAAATACCAGCAGGGGTTCATGGTTCAGAATACATGCAAAGATTTGAAAAAGCAAAGAGCGGACTACAAAAAACTCTTTCTACTTTGAGAGACGATGAAGAATTTGTTAGCTCAGATGAACCAGAAGAAGGTCGTTCTCGCAAAAATGTAATGATGTCTGACGTCGGCGGAGCGTC
>Ga0214917_10000017_pt1 | contig 186605 bp, 183 predicted proteins | sample LL_1208_BB_MetaG_FD_177983 | JGI IMG/M metagenome (GOLD analysis project Ga0214917, IMG submission 177983) | Freshwater microbial communities from Lake Lanier, Atlanta, Georgia, United States - LL_1208_BB | ecosystem: Environmental > Aquatic > Freshwater > Lake | place: USA: Georgia...
CTATCGCCCTTTTCGATACATGCAGCGGCATCTGGATTGACGGCAAGCGACCCGTTCTCATCTTTGATGTAGAAGGTGCGAACGCCATTTTTCACTAAACGCTCGATGGTTGGGCTCACTCGATATCTCTCACCGAGCGTTGCATTAAGCGTTTGTGCCACGTGGAGGGCAACTCCGGGGCCTACTAAACCAAGGAGTTCAAATGAACTCATCGGCAAGCCCAGTGGAACCATCGCGCTATCGGCAACCTCTGCTGGAGTTCCTTCATCGAGGGAATCGGTAATTTCACCCATAAATCTCATCAGTAGACGATTAACGACAAATGCGGGCGCATCCTTAACAATGACCATGGTCTTCTTTAATTCTTTACCAATAACAACCGCCGTAGCTGTTGTTGCATCATCGGTATGTGGCGTCCGAGCAATCTCAAGAAGCGGCATTATCGCTACTGGATTGAAGAAGTGGAAACCAATGACACGCTCTGGATTCTTTAGATGATCTGACATTTTTGTAACAGAGAGCGATGAGGTGTTTGTGGCAAGAATGCACTCGGTGGAGATGATGCTCTCTAATTCAGAGAATAACTTTCGTTTAATTTCCATCTCTTCAAAGACTGCTTCGATAATGAAGTCGCAAGGGGCAAAATCTTTATTATCGGTGCTGCCGGTAAGGATTTGCTTGAGCCATCCAGCCTCTTCTTGGCGCATTCGCTTTTTCGAGACGAGGGTATCAATCTCGTTATGAATCCATGCAAGCCCTTTATCTACTCGAGCTTGGTCAAGGTCGGTGATATGTACTGGAACTTTTAAGTTACGGAGGATTAATAGCGCCAATTGGGAGGCCATCAAACCGGCACCAACCACGCCAACGCGGGTTACCTTACGAGCAAGGGCAGGCTTTGGCGCTCCCTCTACCTTCTTCTTACTTTTTTGAATCAAGTTAAATGCATAGATAGACGCGCGGAAGGCATCGCCCATCACCAATTGATTGAGCGCATCATCTTCGGCAGCAAAGCCCGAATCTCGGGAGGCGGTACGAGCTTCTGCCATTAATTCAAGCGCTAATCGTGGTGCATCGATTGGTGCATCGCCATATTTTTTCTTTTTAGCGGCAGCGCCAATTTCAACGGCTGCCTGCCACTGCGATTCATCTTTACTGTAATCTATTCGAGTAATGGACTTCTTACCAGAGAGAATTTCTGCTGCGAATGAGAGCGATTTCTCGAGAAAGTCTGCCGGAAGGTAGACCGAATCAACAACGCCTAATTCGAGCGCTTCATGGGCTTTGAGCATGGTGTTGTTATTGAGCGCATTAACGATGATTACCTTGGCCGCTCTCTCCGGGCCAATAAGTTGTGGAAGGAGAGTGGCGCCACCCCAACCCGGAACTAATCCAAGGAAAACCTCTGGCAGCGCAACAAATGCAGTGCTCGCAAGAGTTCGGTAGTTACAGTGCAAACCAATTTCCAAACCGCCGCCAAGTGCAAGCCCGTTGATAAATGCAAAGGTAGGTTTTCCGCACTCACCGAAACGTCGGAATACATCGTGCCCTAATTTTCCAAAAGCTCGCGCTTGGGCGCCATCAGTAACTGCAGAGATGCCACTTAAATCAGCGCCGGCAGCAAAGATAAATGGTTTACCGGTGATGCCAATCGCATTAGCGCCAGTTGCGAGCGCTTGATCAATCGCACTGTTAAGCGCCTGGAGGCCAGCAGGGCCGATCGTGTTTGGTCGGTTGTAGTCCAAGCCATTATCGATAGTAATCAAGGCAAGTTTTCCGGAGAAGCCAAATGGCGTGAGGTCCACTTCGCGAACAAAAGCCTGCGTTATGACCTCTTCTGGTGCGCTTACGCTCATATCAATTCTCCTTACATTTCACTTGTGAAAATAATTTTCTTTTTATTTGCCGCTCTCGCGCCAGTGCGGGTTCTCCCAGATGATGGTGCCACCCATACCAAGGCCGATACACATTGTGGTAATGCCGTATCGCACGTCAGGACGCTCTTCAAAGCCTCGAGCAAGATTAAGAATTAATCGAATTCCCGATGATGCAAGTGGATGGCCAACCGCGATTGCGCCACCATAAATATTGACTCGAGGATCATCGTCGGCGATTCCAAAGTGATCGAGGAATGCTAATACTTGAATCGAGAACGCTTCGTTAACTTCGAATAGCCCAATATCTTCAATAGAGAGGCCGGCTTTTGCAAGAGCTTTGATGGTCGCAGGCACTGGGCCATATCCCATAATTTCCGGCGCAACTCCTGCGAAAGCAAAACTCACCAACTTCGCCTTTGGTGCGAGAGAGCGTTTGATTGCCTCGCTCTCACTCATTAACAGCGCGGCGGTGGCGCCATCATTGAGCCCCGCAGCGTTACCTGGAGTTACTCGACCAGATGGGCGGAACGGAGTTTTTAAGCCCGCTAAACCCTCTATCGTTGTTGTTGGTCGCGGTGGCTCATCAACTGTTGCTACACCCCAACCAAGTTCCGGTGAACGAACAGCAACTGGAATTAAATCTCGTTGAATCTTTCCTGATTTGTATGCCGCAGCGGTTTTCATCTGTGAGTTGTAGGCATATCGATCAGCGCGCTCTTTTGTTAAATGTGGGAACTTGTCGTGCAAACGTTCTGCAGTAGCGCCCATTGAGAGCGCATCTTGATCAACCATCTTCTCTGCTAAGTAACGAGGATTGGGATCCATTAAATCGCCCATTGGGTGATTACCCATATGTTCGACGCCGCCAGCAAGTGCAATGTTGTATGCGCCGATTGCAATACTTCCAGCGAGCGTAGTGACTGAGGTCAGTGCACCCGCGCACCAACGGTCGATTGAGTATCCCGGAACAGATTGCGGTATCCCAGCAAGTAGTGAAGCGCTCCGACCGATATTCATCCCTTGATCCCCATTTTGCGCAGCAGCTGCGATGGCGACATCATCAATATCTTCGGGGGAGAGAGCTGGATTTCTTTCGAGTAAGCCACGAATACAACGAACCATGATGTCATCGGCTCGAGTTCCGGCATATAGGCTTCCTGCTTTTCCAAATGGCGTACGAACCGCATCTATGAGTACTACAGATTCGCTCTTCATCACACCCTCATTCCCATATCGTCCTGCCCCTCTTGTGAGATGTAAGAGGGTGAGGTGGGAGAAAGGTTACTCGAGGGTAACTTACTTCGCGACTGACTCTGCTACTTGGGTTCGCTTAGCGCTGCCCTTGCGGAGGTACATCGGTAGCACCACCAAAAGAAAGGCAGCCCAGGCAACGAGCTCAATCCAGGTGAACTTAGTTCTAAAGCCGAGGGATCCCTGCAGGAAGGTCGCAATGATTGAATCGGGCGCCAACCAAGGAGTGAGATTCCAGGCATACATCCCATCGCCGGGGAACCAGCCGAGCTCTTGGTACTCATGAACCCCATAGGCAAGTACGCCAGCGGCGATTACTACTAAGGCCACCCCAGTAATGGAGAAGAATTTGCTGAGGTTTATCGTGATTGCGCGACGATAAATTAACCAACCTAGCGCGACTGCAGAGATCAATCCAATAGTTAATCCAATTGCAGGTGCGCTATTTGAAGTGGCGGTGCGGAAATTTGCGTAGGCAAAAACTGCAGTTTCTAGACCTTCACGAACCACTGCAAAGAAAGCTGCAAGCGCTACCGTTAATGGACCTGTAGTGAGCGCTGTTGAGACTTTGCCGTGCAACTCTTCTCGTAAACCGCGCGCTGCGCGCTTCATCCAAAAGACCATCCAGGTCACTAGGCCAACAGCGATTAATGAGGTAGTTCCGGCAAAGAGTTGTTCGCCTCGTTCAGATAGTTCAGCAGAGGTGAAAGCAAGAAAGCCTCCAGTGACAAAGCTGATCGCAAGCGCGCTACCTACGCCAAGCCAGACGGCAGCGAGGTGTGTTCTATTTCCCACTTTGACGATGTAGGCAATCAGGATGCCCACGATGAGCGCCGCTTCAAGACCTTCGCGAATTCCAACGAGGAAATTACTCAACATACCGCTGCGAACCTTTCGTCCAGTTAGCGCCTATATGTAGAGGAGCCTAAAGGGGGCGTGATATTTACGCAACTATTCTGTTGCGTAAATCATGAGAGGTCGCTCACTTCGCCGCCATCTGGCGCAGATGGCGCCTCTTCATCGGCGACAAGTAAGGGTTCGACTTCGCTCTCAATCTCGCGCAGGAGCGGGGCGGCAAGGGCGATCTGCCAGCTCCGTGCGCCGCGCTCCTGGAGGAACTCGCGGACCTGCCCATCGCTCCGCCCACCGGGTGGCGGATCTTGCCAACAAAAGCGGCGGACAATTTCCGGGGAGAGCAAATTTTCCACGGGAATCTCTACCTCTTCTGCCACGAGGCGAAGTCGTGCTTTTGCGTGAGTTAATCGCGCGTAAGCGATGGGTGCTCGTTCACGCCAGACGCGGACATGCGCTGGTGGCCCTTCACTTGGTGGCGGCTTTGGCACGGTCGGATTTGCGCGAGCTTTTTCCAATGCGCTCCACCAGTGCGTGGCATCTTTTTTAAATGCTGGGATACCAGCAAGTTGCGCAACTGAGGTAGGAGTTTTTAACGCACAGGAAATAATCGCTCGATCATTGAGCAATCGACCGGGAGCGATATCACGTTCACGCGCTAACTCATCACGTGCGCTCCACAATTCGCGCACCAGCGCTAATTGTTCAAGGCGTTTTACTTGATGAATTCCTGAAGTTCTACGCCATGGTTCTTTTCTCGGCGAGGAGGCTGTCATGGTGAGCGCTGCAGCAGATTCTTCTAACGCCCACTCCAACTTATTTCGTTCACTCAAGACTCGCACAATTTCATCTTTAAGATCTAAAAGAACATCAACGTCGAGCGCGGCATAGATAAGCCAATCATGATGAAGAGGTCTAACCGACCAATCAACAGCAGAGTGCTCCTTGGCTAACCGAAGATTAAGTAGCGATTCAGTAAGCGCGCCAAGTCCTACTCGCGGAAAACCGGCAATCCGAGCAGCAAGTTCAGTATCAAATAAACTTTTTGGCTCGAGCCCTAATTCACGTAAACAGGGGAGATCTTGAGAGCTGGCATGAATTACCGAAGTAGCGCTTTGAATAACTGAATTTAGCGGAGCGAAAATATGCTGTAGTTCTTCCTGCGCAAACGCTGCAGGGTCTATTAGATGGAGCCCACCACCTCGCCTGAAAATTTGAATCAGATAGGCGCGTTGTGAGTATCGATAACCTGATGCTCGTTCTGCATCGAGAGCAATATCTCCCTCGCCGCGAGAGAGTTGATCGATCGCGATAGCGAGCGCTGCCACGTCTGTAATCGATTCTGGAAGTGGCGTTCGTGGCGCGACGAGGAGCGGTGGCCCTTCAATCTCCTGTTCTTCGCCCCCTATTGCTTCTTCGCTCATTTACTTCGTCGAACCATCGTGGCAACGCCATCGCCCTGAGAGAGTGGTGTTAAGCCCGCGCAATGAGCAAGTAAATCCATCCAACTTTCGAGATGATCTAGAACTTCATTTACATCCTTCGCATGCAATGTCCATGAGGCGCGAATCTCTAACTCTGATTGCGCGGGGCGATCAGAAAGTTCACCGAAGGAAGAGCTCAGGGCCAAAGTGACGGTGCCACTTAAATGCGAGGCATTGATAGTTGAAAGGGATTCTTCAAACCACGACCATCCCACTTCGGGTAGTAGCGGATCGGATCCCATCTCTTGTTCAACATCGGCTTTGATAAAAGTGACTGCTCTAAGTTCGCCACCCCAGGTTTCTTGACCTTTTGGTTCATAAAGTAAAACAAAGCGACCATTGGCAATTTCGAGTTCGCCATCAAAGCATTCTGCAGTAAGTGCAAAACCATGCTTAGCCAATTTTGCCGGGGCGGGAATCTCTTCAGATTCAATCTCAGGACGCGGCCGAAAGGCTCGAAGGGCTTTTAGCAGCGCTTCAAAGTCATCACTAAAGTGTGGAGCAGTCGAGCTCGCTGGCGTTACTCCCATATATACAAGGGTAAAGAGGGGATTTGCTCTTATCGGGAGGCGCGCTCGTATTTTTCAAAGGTTGTTTGATTGATGTTCTCTGAAGAGGTGAGCGCCATTTTTGATTGGAGTAACTCTTCATCTACATAATGACCATCGCCAAGAATAGATACGCGAGAGATGAATGCGAGATCTACTAAGTCCTCTTTCAAGAGAAGGTGGAGTAATTGCACACCACCTTCACATAGGATACTTCCTGGATATTTGCGCCGTAATTTCTCAATAAAAATCGGGATGGATGAAACCTCTCCGCACGCTGCGCGCGAGAAGCGAATGATCGGATGCGGTGCGAAGCGGTAGGGCTCTACTGCAGCCGTTGCGCCTCCAACTAAAATCGCGGAAATTTCTGGCGCCCCGCGAAGTGCAAGAAATCGTGTTCGATCCTCAGGAGTCCGTAGCCCTCGACTAGCGCCGTGGAGGCTGGTGGCGCCATTGCTGCCGATTAAGAGGGTGGCAATCACCTGAGAGCCCTGTCCCGGCAATTCCAGAGAATGTGGCGCAATCATGCGAAAACAGTAGGCTAGGGCCCCATCTTCAGGCGATTCTCAGCGGATATCGATAGCAGTGAGACCTCCCAGAGTTGAGCGCGCCCATGAAGCCTGGTTAGCCTTATCCACATGGCCACCCCTGGTTATCGCGCAATTCGCTCGCGCACGGCTCTCACCGCCATAGCGCTCAGCGCTTACCTGGGGTTTTCGCTAGTACTGGCCGCGCCGGTTGAGGCTGCGCCTCCTCCGAGCGCCCGCCTCCTTGAAGTCCAAGCGCGAGTTATCGACTTACAGAACCAGGCAGCGTCGGCAGCTGAAGGGGCTCAAGAGGCCAAAGTCAGGTTGGCTCAACTCAACCAAACGTTGGCAGGGGTTCAAGAGAAGGCTGCAAAGCAGCGGAGTGAATTAGACGTTATTCGAAAATCCCTAGGGTCAATAGCTCTGGAGCAATATAAAAGTTCAGGCTTAGGTCAATCCTTGCAATTGCTCTTCTCAAGTAATCCGCGGGCGTATTTAGCATCTGCCGGAGATCTTGACTCATTAACTCGTCGCCGCTCCATCGAATTACGCCGTTATGAAGCGGCAACTCAGAAGTTGCGGCAAACAACTCTACTGGTTAGTGACAAAGCCAAATTAGTACGAGCTACTCAGCAAAGATTAGAGGCGCAAGCACGAGCCGCCAATGCGAAATTAGCCGAAGCCGAGAAAATCTTTAAATCTCTCAAGGCATCAGAGCGCAAGGCCTTACTCGCTGCCCAACGTCGAGCTGAAGCAAACGACATTGCATCATCCCGTGCTACGGCAAAAAATCTTAAGAACACTTCTGGTCGAGCAGGTGTTGCCATTCGATATGCGTTAGCACAAATTGGCGATAGATATGTCTTTGGTGCAGCGGGAATGCGGACCTGGGATTGCTCGGGATTAACGATGCGCGCCTTTGCGTCAGCTGGCGTCTCATTGCCGCATTCTTCTCGTGCGCAATTTCAATATGGTAAAAAAATTCCTCGTTCGCAATTACGCCCTGGCGATTTAGTCTTCTTCAAACATCCTATTAGCCACGTCGGTATTTATATTGGAAATGGAAAGATGATTCATGCGCCGCGCCCTGGATCGCGAGTAAAGATCGCGCCGATAGATCAAATGCGTTATGCCGGGGCAGTTCGTTTATAGCGTGAAAAAGGTATTGTTCGTCACCAATGACTTTCCACCACAAAGTGGCGGTATTGAAACGTTTATCGCGGGGCTGATTTCACAATTACCTAAAGATTCGGTAGTTGTTCATACATCTAGCCAAAAAAATGTCATGCAACAGGAAAAGTATGATCAGGAAATATTTGAGAGTCTTGGGGCGCTTGTCGTTCGCGATCGCCAACGAATTTTGCTACCTACCCCAGGTTTGCGAAGACGAGTTTTGGGCACTGTGCATGCCCACGGAATCGATACTGTTGTTTTTGGATCAAGCGTGCCACTTGGTCTCTTAGCGCCATCGCTGCGGAGGCAAGGAGTGGTAACAATGGTGGCGATCACCCACGGCCATGAAGTGTGGTGGTCAAGAGTCCCAATTTTTTCAGCGGCGCTGCGTCGAGTCTGCTCGCAAGTAGATGCAATCACTTACCTTGGCAATTTCACTAAGAGCGCCATTAGTCGAGTAATGCGCGCTTCCGATCGCGAGAAATTGGTCCAGCTGCCGCCAGGCGTAGATCTTAAGTTTTTTAGCCCCGGCGAGAAGCCCGAATATTTACTCGATAGATATCACCTACACGGTAAAAAAATTATTTTATGCGCGGGTCGTCTCGTTCAACGTAAGGGTCAGGACGTTTTGATTGATGCGCTCTCCATCCTGCGAGAACGCGATAAAAATCTTCACTTACTAATCGTGGGCGCTGGCAACTATGAAAAGGCGCTCCGTGCGAGAGTGGAAAAATTAAATCTCAATTCATCTGTTACCTTTGCGGGACGGATCGAATATCAAGAATTGCCCGCTCATTTCCGACTCGCAGATATTTTTGCTTCGCCTACCCGTGATCGCTTTGGTGGCCTAGAGGTCGAGGGGCTAGGGATTGTCTATTTAGAGGCAAGCGCATCTGGTCTTCCCGTCATTGCCGGTAATTCTGGTGGAGCCCCCGATGCAGTGCTGGATGGGAGAACGGGTTTGGTACGTGAAGGGCGAAACGCCCATCTGCTCGCGCAGACTCTTCAAGAATTGCTTGAGAATGACAATGTACGAAGCGAGATGGGCAAGCAGGGGAGAGAGTGGATGGAGCGCGAGTGGAGTTGGGAAGTTATAGGTGCTCGGTTTCGCACGATGCTTAATTTTTGATCTGCACCAATCCCAGGTTGATGGCTCGAGTCACTGCAGAGGTCCGATTTTCACACTCCAACTTCCGGTAAATTGAGGATAAATGGGTTTTAATCGTAGGCAGACTGATAAATAATTTAGCGCTTATGATCTGAAGTTCTTCGCCAGAAGTTAAGTGTTGGAGTATCTCAAGTTCGCGTGGGGTTAATTTAGGCTTCGCGTGTTCTTGGCGGAGCGCTTCGCCTAAACCTTCAGCAAGAAAACTCTTGGGTGAATTTAATGAAAGTTTTATCGCAGCGATTAATTGGGTGATTGGCGCTGATTTATTAACCAAAGCATTTGCACCTGACTGTGATGCTGCAATAAGAAAGTTCCCTTCACTTTCAACGGTAAGAATAACAATTGCCATTTCAGGCTTGATTTTTCGAGCCCATCTGACCAAGTCGAAGCTAAGCCCATCTGGAAGATGTAAATCTGTAATCAAAATATCAGGATCAACTTTGGCGAGTTGGCCTCGCCCCTCATCACAACTACCTGCCTCATGGAAATTTTGAAAACCATGTGCATTAAGCGCGCGAATCAATCCCTGTCGAACAATAGGATGATCTTCCACAATGAGTATTTTCAAAGGATTGTTTTCGGTCATGGCAGAACAATCTGACAGAGGTTCAAAGAATCCTGCCGGGAGTACTCGAGCTTCCCGCCCAGTCTTTCAATTCGTTCACGAGCGCCAAGTAAGCCAAAGTGATGTGTCGGTTGGGCGCTAAACGATTGAGAATCAAAAGGAATTCCGTTATCGGAGATTATTAAATTTATATTTTGATTTGAGAGATTGGAAGTGATTTCCATCGAGGTTGCATGTGAATGAAGAACGATATTGGTCAGGATTTCTCTGACTGATCTAAAAACTTCCAAGCGGATTTCAGAGGGCAAGTCAAAGGTGCTTGCTAGTTGATTTGAGATCTCAATTGGGTTGTTAACCTTTATTTGCAGAGAGAAGTTGGCAAACATTTTTAAGAAGCTCTGGTTGCCATCACGCAGCAATCCGATTTCATCGCGCACCATCGTGCCCAGTAAAGAGATGCGCGATCGCACTTCGACAAGTGAATCTCTTGATGGTCCGATCGACGAGAGTGCAATTGCTTCATCACAAGCAAAACCAATGGCCGCTAGCTCTTGCGCAAGTGTGTCGTGTAGATCGCGAGCGATTTTTAATCGCTCAACACTCTCATTCGTAAAGTTTTTCAATCTCGACTGCAAACTCTTTAGCTACCACATGACGCTTCACGGAGAGTTTTGCAGTTAAGTGGCCACCAGCGATGGTGAAATCTACCGGCAAGATAGTAAACTTACGAATCGACTCAGCTTTACTTACTGCTTTATTTGCTTCATCGACAGCTGTTTGGATGACTGCAATAAGAGCAGTGTCTTTGGCTAAATCAGCGATATTGGCGCCGCCCTTGTTATTTGCAGCGGCCCACACTTTCACAGCATCTTGATCAAGGGTGACTAGCGCTGCGATATAAGGCTTGTTATCTCCAACAACCATGCATTGGCTCACTAGCGGATGGGAACGGAGGCGATCTTCGAGAACTGCCGGTGCAACATTCTTGCCACCGGATGTCACGATTAATTCTTTCTTCCGTCCGACGATATAGAGGAAGCCATTCTCATCTAGTCGACCAAGATCGCCAGAACGGAAATAGCCATCTGCGGTAAATACCTCACGATTGGCACCATCGTTCTGCCAATATCCATTCATAACGATGGGACCCTTAATCAAGACTTCGCCATCTTCATCGATTTTGATGGTTGTACCTGGAATAGGACGGCCTACTGAACCAATTCGAACCGAGGAGGTGAGGTTAAGCGTCGCGCCTGCTGTTGTTTCTGTTAGTCCGTACCCTTCCAGAACACGGATGCCAGCGCCGCGGAAGAAATGGCCCAATCGTTCGCCTAGCGGCGCGCCACCTGAGATTGCGGCATCGACATTGCCACCCATGATGTGGCGAATCTTGCTGTAAACAAGTTTGTCAAAGAGCGCATGCTGCACTCGAACGCCAGGAGAGATGTGGCCATTTTGCATTCCTTCGCTATAGGAAATTGCAACATGTGCAGCCTTGCGGAAAATCTTTCCTTTACCAGCGGCATCAGCTTTAGCTTCGGCGCCATTGTAAATTTTTTCGAAAATACGAGGAACTGAGAGAACGAAGTTAGGTTTGAAGCTTGCAAGATCGCCCATTAAGCGCCCAACTGGATCGCTGCAATGTGCAAGATGAAGACCGGCGCGAATAGCGCCAATCTCAATCATCCGACCGAAGACGTGGGCGAGAGGGAGGAAGAGAAGCGTGGAGCCGCCTGGGCGCAGGAAGAGATCTGATGCTCCTTCGACGACGTTGCCACACTCTGCAAGAAAATTGCCGTGGGTAAGTTGGACGCCCTTTGGTTTACCGGTAGTGCCAGAGGTATAAATAAGTGTTGCAAGACTCTCTGGACGGAGTGAATTTCTTCGCTCTGTGACTTGATTATCCGAGATGCTCGTTCCACTTTGGGAGAGATGTGCAAGCGCATCTTCGGTAATGATCCATACATTTTTTACATTCTGTGTACGCACGCTCTCTACCAGTGCAGCATGGGCGGGAGTTTCAACGATGATGCCAACCGCAGCGGAGTCTTCAAGAATCCATTGAATCTGCTCTGCTGAAGAGGTTTCATAAACCGGAACCACAACGCCACCTGCAAACCAAATGGCAAAGTCCATGATGGTCCACTCGTATCGGGTGCGCGAAAGCAAACCAACTCGATCACCACTTTTAATTCCAGCTGCAATTAAACCTTTAGCAACAGCACGAACTTCTGCCTCAAGAGTACGTGCGCTAACAGTCTGCCAACCTTCACCAACAGGACGAGAGAGCATGACGCGCTCTGGTTCAAAGTGGGCGCGATTGGTAATGAGATCGGTGAGATTACCCTCAGTTGCTGGTGGGACAAGGGCCGGTACAGAGACCTCTTTCATTGCGCGCTCCTTAGTGGCGACACGGGCTCCTCTAGTTGGATTCTGCTAGAGAGCTACAGATTGGTCGCAGGGTAGACGCTAGCGCAGGCATCCGCTTGCTGAGAAGGGTAGCCTTGTGAACATGAGCCAGACCCGTTCCTCCATCATCATCGATGCCCCCATTGACCAAGTTGCCGAGGCGATTGCCGCTGTTGGCGCTTATCCCTCATGGTCAAGTTCCATGAAAGCCGTCAAAATTATCGACGGTGACTCTGTGAAGCCGACCAAGGTTGAGATGTCACTTGCCTCAGGAGCCCTGAGAGATGAGGCAACGCTCCTCTTTGATTGGAGCGCATTTCCAGCATCCCTCTCCTTCTCGCTCGAGAGCGCCGATCTTCTTACCGCAATGGATGGGCACCAAGAGTTAAAGAGTATTGGTAGTGAAACCGAAGTGAATTACTCGCTCACCGTCGCGCTCTCCATGCCAGTTCCAGACATGATGCGACAGAAAGCAGAGAAAGCAGTGGTCGATCAGACTCTCAAAGAGCTCAAAGCTCATATTGAGAATAACTAGAGAATAACTAGAAAATAACTAGCGAATAACGAGAAGATAATTCCTACACGGTGCATAGATAAGTTGAAATTATCATAATGTCTCTTGCGATTGGTATTGATGTTGGCGGAACAAAACTACTTGGTGGCGTTGTTGACGATGATGGGCGAGTTATCGCGAGGCTACGCAGGGAAACTCCGCGTGAAGGTGGCGCGGCGCTCACCAAACTAGTTGCGGACCTGGTTCGCCAATTACAAAAGGATACTCGTGAGAAAATCTCTTATATTGGGTTATCTGCTGCGGGATTTGTTTCCGCTGACCGTGAGCGAATGTTGGCTGCAACGAATATCGCTGGCTGGACAGGAGTTAATCTCGCAGAGGAGTTAGAGCCGCTCATTGGAACACGAATCATTGTCGAAAATGATGCTAACGCGGCATGTTGGGGTGAGTATCGCTATGGCGCAGGTCGCAATTCGCGGAATTTGATCTTTCTTATTTTGGGCACTGGGCTAGGTGGTGGGTTAATTACCAACGGCCAACTCTTTCGCGGCGCGCATGGAACTGCTGCTGAGTTTGGCCATATGCGATTAGATGCGAATGGACCGCTCTGCGGCTGCGGCGCGCGTGGGTGTTTTGAACAATATTGCGCAGGACCTGCATTGATGCGCCATGTTGAAGAAGCGATAGCGGCGGCGCCAGAGCGCGCCTTTGAGCTGCTCCGCTATGGAGATGGCACTCTCTCTGGGTTGACGGGTAAACATGTCGCTGTGGCAGCACATGATGGTGATCGCATCGCGAGTACTGCATTTAAGATAACGGGAGAGTGGCTTGGCCTTGGCTTGGCATCGCTAGTGGTCGCGCTAGATCCAGATTTAATTATTTTAGGGGGCGGAGTGTCTGAAGCGGGCGAGATATTAATTGCACCGGCGCGGGAATCACTACGCAGAAGCGCTTCGTTCTCAGGCCATTCACTCCCACCACTTGTCGCTGCCTCTTTGGGAAATGATGCCGGGTTAATTGGCGTTGCCGACTTGGCGAGGGCATAAATGCCATACCAATTACTAAAGTCATTTCTCTCTCCAATCCTTCTTATTCTCTTTCGACCCAAGGTCCGTGGCTTAGATTCCGTACCAAGTTCAGGGCCGGTCATCATTGCTTCCAATCATCTTTCGTTTAGCGATTCGATCTTTATGCCCCTAGTTGTCTCGCGAAAAGTAACTTTCCTTGCGAAGCAGGAGTACTTCACCCAGCCTGGACTAAAAGGATTGATTAAGAAATTGGCTTTCATCGCGCTCGGACAGGTTCCCGTAGACCGCTCTGGCGGTCGCGCGAGTGAAGCGGCGGTGCGAACTGGAGTAGAGCTTTTAGAAAAAGGTGAGTGCATCGGAATTTATCCAGAGGGTACCCGTTCACCTGATGGTCGCCTCTATCGCGGTCGAACTGGCATCGCTCGGCTTGCGATTGAATCTGGGGCAACAGTTGTTCCCGTTGCCATGATCAACACTGAAAAGATTCAACCAACAGGAAAAGTTATTCCGAAAATAATGCGAGTTGGCATTTACTTTGGCAAGCCGATGAATTTTAAAGATTTTGGCGATCCGGCCGACCCTTTTGTTCTACGAAGTATTACTGATTCCATTATGAAAGAGATACAAACTCTGAGCGGGCAAGAGTATGTAGACATTTACGCCACGCGCGCTAAGGAGCTTATCCAAAAAGGGGAAGAGATCGACGAAGATAGTGAGTAGTTCACTGAGTTTGGATTAAAACCAAAACCCCCAGAATAATCATCACAGTTCCGCCGATACTCCGCAGGATTACGATTCGCTGCACATTAGTGGCAAGCCAGGTTCGCGCAGTACCGGCGAGCAAGCCCCACGTTCCATCAAGTGCAAGCGCTAAAAGCGAGAAGATGGCGCCGAGCAGAATTAATTGAAGAGTTATCTTTCCTACTCCGCGATCAATAAATTGCGGAGTGACAGCTGCGTTGAAGACGATTCCCTTGGGATTTAAAATTCCCACTACAAAGCCATCTCGTATCGTTCGTAACGTGGAAGGCGCGTTTGCTGACCCAGCTTCGAGCATCGAATGGGTATCTTTATTTCGTTTTCGAATCGCATCAAAACCCAGATACATGAGGTAAAGACCGCCGCCCCATTGCACCGCGGCGTAGATGAAATCTGAACTTTGAATAATCGGACCAATGCCAACAGCAACAAGAGTCGACATCGCAAAAAAACCGGTGGCGTTACCGATCACCGTTAATACAGCAACTTTGCGGCCCCAAGAGATAGCCCGGGCAATTGTAAAAAGTACTGAGGGGCCTGGAGCGATGATGATTGCTATTGAGACAATGATAAATTCGCCAACTTTAGAAGGGATGGGAATGCCCAATAATAAAGGTGACATAGCTTTAGCCTAACAAATGGCGAGGGGCGAGAGATTTCGCTCTCGCCCCTGACCTTACTTTCTCTAGTTGCAGTAATTACTTTCTTAGCGCATGAAGTATGCGGTAACCCACAATTGCAACAACGGTCGCATTAATGATTCCGCTGAATGTGAAGTCACCTCGAGTCCATGAGACATCAGAGATGCCGATGATGAGCGCTGATGCGCAGACAATTAGATTGACTGGGTTGGAGAAATCAACCTTGGATTCAATCCAAATTCGCGCACCAAGTAATCCGATCATGCCAAAGAGCGCTACGCCTGCGCCGCCTAGTGCACCGGTTGGAGTTGCGCTCAAGACTGCACCAAATTTTGGTGAAAGTGAGAGCAGGATGGCACCAAGACCAGCAATCCAGTACGCAGCTGTGGAGTAGACCTTTGTTGCTGCCATAACTCCAATATTCTCAGCGTACGTGGTAGTTCCTGATCCACCGCCAGCTCCAGCAAGTGTGGTTGCCACACCATCAGCAAATAGCGCATTGCCCATTTCACTATCGAGATTCTTTCCAGTGATTGCGGCTACTGCTTTGACGTGGCCGACGTTTTCAGCAATGAGCACGAGCACAACTGGCAAGAAGAGAATGATTGCATTGCCATTAAATGTGGGGCTCATAAATGTAGGAGCGGCAACCCACTTTGCGCTTTTAATACCATCGGTATTTACATCACCCATGAGAAGCGCAGCAACGTATCCGACAACAATTCCAAGAAAGATGCTGATTCGACCGATAAAGCCACGTGAGACTGCAGCAATTACACCAATCGCAGCAAGGGTAATGATTCCAACGAGTGGGCCAGCGGCGAGATTATTCTTGGCTGCGCCAGCAAGATTGAAACCAATGAGCATGACAATTGTTCCGGTAACAATTGGTGGCAACATCCACTCAATCCACTTAATTCCGATAGCGCGAACAACCAAGCCCACGAGCGCGAGAATTACGCCAGTGATGAGAACGCCACCAAGTGCGGTAGCTGGTCCACCTTTTGCTGTTGCCGCTGCAATCGGCGCTAAGAATGCAAAGGAAGAGCCGAGATAGGAAGGAACTCGGTTGCGGGTGATAAGTAGGAAGAGCATGGTGCCAACGCCCGAGAAGAAGAGGGTGGTTGTTGGAGGCATTTTGGTGATGATCGGAACGAGGAATGTGGCGCCAAACATTGCGGCGATGTGCTGGAGTCCGATGCCGATCGTTCGAGGCCAAGAGAGGCGCTCATCAGGTGCGACTACCTCGCCTGAGGTATGGACTTTCCAGGAAAAGAGCGATGCCATGTGATGGATCCCTTCTGAGTGAGCCTGGGGGTTGGAATTAAGGTGTGGTCTGACTCACGTAGAAACCAGGGTAAGGGCCAAGACCTGCATAAATAGGGAGAAATGGCCCGGCGCGCCGAGAATTCTCAGAACTTGCCGAGTATCAGGGCCTCCATTTAGATATAACTTCCCGATGTATCGAATTGATGTATCGTCATCACCCATCAGAGTAATCGAGAGGTCTTCGACCCTCTCAACAAGAAGGAGCGAGTGGCGTATGGCCTCACGGAGTCAAACCTTGGAGTTCACCCTCCTTGGCTTGCTCGCTGGCGGCCCGCTCCATGGGTATGAGCTTCGCAAACGCTCGCTCACTATTTTAGGCGCGTTCCGGGCGCTCTCTTTTGGTTCGCTCTATCCCTTGCTTAAGCGGATGGCAGAGAGTGGCTTGATTGAAGTCATAGAAAGTAATTCCGGTAAATCTCGACGAACTCGAATTGCCTATCAAATAACAAAAACTGGTTTGCAGCGGTTCCAAGCGTTGACCGAAACCATTGATGCCACAGAGGATGAAGCCTTTGGCGTTCACTTTGCATTCTTTGGTCCTACATCGCATATCAATCGGGTTCGAATTCTTGAAGCGCGCAGACGTCGCCTTCGGGAAAAGGCAGATCTACTTCGACATGAATTAGAGCGCTCGCCGATTGGTCTTGACAAATATTTCATTGAGTGGCGCCGTCACTCACTTGATTCAGCCGAGCGAGAGATCGTTTGGTTAGATGAAATGATAAAAGCAGAGAGGAAATCCCAGTGAGCAAGATCCGAGTAGCAATTGTTGGTGTGGGAAACTGTGCCAATTCACTTGTACAAGGTGTGACCTATTACAAAGATGCAGCAGTGGATCAGGAGATTCCTGGTCTTATGCACGCGGTAATTGGTGGATATCACATCCGCGACATCGAATTTGTCGCTGCATATGATGTGGATGCCAAGAAGGTTGGCCTTGATCTTGCTGATGCCATGTGGGCAAGTGAGAACAACACGATCAAGTTCTGCAACGTTGGCAAGACTGGAGTAACAGTTGAGCGTGGGACCACTCTTGATGGGCTTGGTCGTTACTACAAAGAAACGATCAAGGAATCTGATGCGAAGCCAGTGGATATCGTTGCCTCGTTAAAAGAGAAGAAGGTAGATGTCTTAATCTGCTACTTGCCTGTCGGCTCTGAAGATGCAACTCGCTTTTACGCACAGGCGGCAATTGATGCCCACTGTGCATTTGTCAACGCACTTCCCGTCTTTATCGCATCCGACCCAACTTGGGCTAAGAAGTTTGCCGATTCGAAAGTTCCGATTGTTGGCGATGACATCAAGAGTCAGGTAGGTGCAACTATTACACACCGCATCTTGGCAAAACTCTTCCAAGATCGTGGAGTTCATCTTGACCGCACCCTCCAATTAAATGTTGGTGGAAATATGGACTTTAAAAATATGCTCGAGCGCGATCGCTTAGAGTCAAAGAAGATTTCAAAGACCCAGTCGGTGACTTCGCAACTAGATCACGATATGGGCGAGGGAAATGTGCACATTGGCCCTTCAGATTATGTCTCATGGCTTGATGATCGTAAGTGGGCTTACGTTCGTCTCGAGGGTCGCGCCTTTGGCGATGTGCCGCTAAACCTCGAATACAAATTAGAGGTATGGGATTCACCAAACTCAGCAGGTGTAATCATCGATGCGCTCCGGTGCGCAAAGATTGGTCTGGACCGAGGCATTGGTGGACCACTTCTCTCGCCTTCCAGCTACTTTATGAAGTCACCGCCAGAGCAATACTCTGATGAGACCGCTCGAAATCGCACTGAAGAATTTATCGCGGGATCAATCGAGAGATAGCAGAGAGTAAATCTCCATGGGTGAACGAGAAGTTATGGACGTCATTGTCACAAAAGATCAGGGCGTACTCTCTCTTGGCTTGAATAGGCCAACAAAGAAGAATGCGATCACGCGACAGATGTATTCGATTCTGGCAGATGAAATTTCATCGGCTAATTCTGATGATGAAATTGGCGCAGTCTTGATCTACGGTGAAGGTAATGACTTCACCTCAGGCAACGATGTCAATGACTTCGTGGAGCACCCGCCAACTGGGAACGATTCACCAGTCTGGCACTTTCTCACTGCTCTCCGCGATTTCACCAAACCGTTAGTTGCTGCGGTTAGTGGTCGAGCAGTAGGAGTGGGCACCACAATGCTCTTCCATTGTGATTACGTTATCGCTGGCGAAGGGTCAAAATTCTCGATGCCTTTTGTTAATCTCGGTTTGGTACCAGAGGCTGGCTCCACTTACCTACTCCCATTAATTGCTGGACATCATCGAGCAGCTGAACTTTTTATGTTTGGGGAAACCTGTTCAGCGCAACGTGGTTATGAAGTTGGTTTCGTCAATGAAGTGGTCTCCGATGAAGAGCTGGCAATCCGTGCTGGTGAGCGCGCTAAGCAATTGGCAGATCAACCTCGCACCGCGATGAAAGAGACGAAACGTTTACTACGCCAGTCGCATCAAAAGCAGTTGGCGGCTGTCATGGAAGAAGAGGCGAAGTTATTTACTGCAGCGCTGGAAAGTGACGAAGCAAGAGAAGCGTTTATGAATTTCTTGATGAGAAAAAGTAAGTGAGAGGCAATAAATCATGAGTACATTAACCGGCAAGAAGATATTTATCACCGGAGGTTCTCGTGGAATTGGTTTAGCAATCGCTAAGCGAGCCGCGGAAGATGGCGCGATGGTTGCTATCGCGGCAAAGACCACCGATCCACATCCAAAGTTACCCGGAACGATTTTTACTGCAGCAGAGGAGATTGAAGCTGCCGGCGGCAAGGCGCTACCGATTCAATGTGACCTCCGAGATGAAACGCAGATTGCAAGCGCGATCGAGAAGGCAGTGGCGGAGTTTGGTGGCCTGGACATTTTGATTAACAACGCATCGGCAATCAATTTGACGCCCACTCTCCAAACTCCAGCAAAGCGATTTGACCTCATGTTCTCGGTCAATGTGCGAGCAACCTTCCTTACCTCTCAAGCGGCAATACCTGCGCTCATGGAATCGGCAAAAGCGGGTCGTAACCCACATATATTAATGATGTCACCACCGCTATCGATGAAATCAAAATGGTTTAAGAACCACTTGGCCTACACAATGGCGAAGTATGGAATGAGTATGTGTGTTTTGGGATTGGCAGATGAGTTTAGGCGCGATGGGATTAGCGTGAATGCTCTCTGGCCAAGAACCGCGATTGACACGGCAGCGCTTCAGATGATTCCAGGTATAGATACCGCAGCATGTCGAAAACCTGAGATTCTTGCCGATGCATCACATGTGATTCTCACCGGTGCGCCAAGAACGGGGGAGTTCCTTGTTGATGATGAGGTGCTCGCAAGCGCTGGCATTACCGATCTCGATAAGTATGCGGTTGTGCCAGGGACAACAGATTTCTTACTCGACTTCTTCCTCGACTAATTTAAATCGCAAAGCCTTTGGGAAGCTCTAAGCGATTAGCGCGCAATAAGGCGCTATCGCGAAGGATTTCTTGGGTATTGGAATCAGCAACAAACTTTCCGCTATTAAGGATTAGCGATCGTTCACATATTTCGTAGGCATATGGAAGATCATGTGTCACCATAAGAATTGTTACATTTAACGATAAGAGTATCTCTGACAGCTCTCGCCGAGAAGCTGGATCTAGATTTGATGAAGGCTCATCAAGGATTAATATCTCAGGTTCCATCGCGAGTACGGTTGCAACGGCAACCCTTCTTCGTTGACCGAAGGAGAGGTGATGCGGAGCCCTCTCTTTAAATTCCAGCATATCCACCATTTGTAATGCCTGGATACTTCGTTCCTCAATCGTGGCTTTATCTAAACCCATATTGGTCGGCCCAAAAGCAACATCTTCAAAGACAGTCGGCATAAATAGCTGATCATCTGGATCTTGGAAAACAATTCCCACGCGTTGGCGAATCTCTTTGAGAGTCTCCTTATTTTTGGAATCAACCATTTCTCCGGAAATTTTGACCTCTCCTTCGGTTGCTTCAAGTATTCCGTTGAGGTGCATCACCAAAGTAGTTTTACCTGCACCATTGGGGCCCAAGAGGGCTACACGTTCGCCTCTCTTAATTTTCAGATTGACGCCATTTAGCGCTTGATGACCATCGGGATATGAATAACGGAGATTTGTTACGTCAATGCTCAAAGTTTGGACATTCATCGCGCCACTCTCCAGATTATTCATTAATTAGTGTTAAAAACTTTACCTAGAACAAAAATGGCTATGGCAGCAACAGGAAAGGCGAACCCCAAACACCAATCTTTGCCCGTAGAGGTTTCACTAGACAGTGAAGATAAGGTGCCTTGATAACCTCGAGAGAGCATCGCCAAGTGAACGCGTTCGCCTCGTTCGTAAGAGCGAATAAATAACGCTCCTAAGGTAGAAGTGAAAACGGGCCAACTCCGCGGGCCTTTTGCCTCGAAGCCTCGTGCTTGTCGAGCTATCTTCATTCGTGTGGTTTGGTCATTGATTACATTTAAATATCGAATCATGAAGGATGCTATCTGCACGAAGAGTGAGGGTGTTTTAATTCGAACAAATCCAGCAAGAATTGAATGTGCAGTCGTTGAGCCTGCAAGAACCATAGAACAGGCAACCCCTATTGTTGCTTTTGTGATCAAATTAAGGCCAGCTATGGCGCCCTCAACGGAGAGTGGCAATGGGCCTATATTGAAAGTTTTCCCACCTGCAGTAAAAGGCATAATCAAGGCAAAAATAAGAAAGGGAAATTCGATAGTGGCTCGTTTAGCGAGGGTCCAATAAGGAAGTCGAGAGAAAAATATTAGAAGAAAAACCAGCGCAGCATAACCCAGAAAGCTCTGCCATTGGCGAATCGGCGTCAAAACAACGACGATCATAAATGAGAAAAAAGCAAGAATCTTTATATGTCCAGGAAGGCTATGAATGGGTGAATGTCGGTGAATGTATAAGCGCTCACCCACGCTATGGCCATGCGAGTGCCCGAACGAACTATCACGAATTTTCTCAAGGTCTGTGGGCTGATTCGAATTTTCGGGACGTGTTCGAGAACGGTTAATTTTTCTTCTTCCCAAGTAATCGAATAATCAAGTACATCAAAAGTCCTGTGACAATCACACCAATAATTCCCGCCAACCCCACAGATAACCTTTCATTGGTTATGCCCTGCACTCCATAATCAGCTAAGGCAGAACTAGCGGTTGCTGATTCTTTGGCGCTGTCAATAAAGCCGATTGTAGATGCGACCTTTTCCAACCCATCTGGCGAAGATGATGCGTAGAATGATAAAACTCCAGCAATGAGAAAAGAAATCGACAAACTAACAAGGTAGAAACGTTTGGTTTTCATTTTTGTACCTCAGCCATTCCATAGACTAAGTCCGGTCTAGTTTTGAGAATTGCAGATATCGTTAAAAAGGTGATTATCCCTTCGCCAATTCCGATCAGAATGTGGGTCCCAAACATTGCTGCAAAAACTGTCGCATTAGAGAAAGTTCCTTCTCCGCCAATTGCATACTCAAGTGAGAAACTCGCTGCCGCGAGCGGAACAGAGATGAAAGCACCCACCGCCGACCCAATCACAACCGATGATTTCTTATTGCCCAAGAACTTTCTCATCAGAAGAAAGATGCCATAACCGGTCCACACTCCAACGATGGACATGTTAAAGACATTTAATCCAATAGCGGTGAGACCACCATCGGCAAAGAGCAGCGCTTGAACTACCAAGACCACGGTGATGGCAAGTGACGCGGCATACGGTCCCACGAGAACTGCGGCAAGGGCGCCACCTAGGAGGTGGCCCGAAGTTCCGGCGGCAACAGGAAAATTAATCATCTGTGCCGCGAAGACGAAAACAGCGACAAGTCCGATGAGAGGCGCTGCTTTTTCAGTGAGTTTCGCTCTAGCCTCTTTGAGAGCGTAACCCACGCCCGAGGTAGCTAGTAGCGAGTAGCCCGTTGCTGTGGGAATGTTGATGAAACCATCAGGGATATGCATGGAGGGAGGTTATTGCAAACGATTTGCAAGTACAACTCGACTCACTGAACGCACAATGAGAGGTGGTGAGTGGAGTCAGTGAGTAGCGAGAGACTGGGCGCTTGCTGACAGCTTCATCGGGGGATGGTTGGGGCGCATTTGGGCGAAAGTAGAAACCCCCGGCGGTATGAGACGCCAGGGGTTTCTGATCTGGGGGATTTAAATATCGAAGTAGAGCTCAAACTCTGCTGGATGTGGACGAAGTCGAACGTAATCAACCTCTTCTTTACGCTTAAAGGCTATCCAGGTATCGATAAGGTCTTGTGCGAATACGCCACCTTGAGTGAGGAAGGCGTGGTCCCTCTCGAGGTTATCGAGAACTTCGTCAAGAGAGCCAGGTACCTGCGGAATTGCTGCCGCCTCTGCACCCTCGAGTTCATAGAGATCCTTATCAACAGGCTTCGGTGGCTCAATCTTGTTCTTGATTCCATCAAGACCTGCCATGAGCATCGCAGCGAAGGCGAGATATGGATTTGATGATGGATCTGGGCAGCGGAACTCGATGCGCTTTGCCTTCGGATTGGTTCCGGTGATTGGAATACGGATACATGCCGAACGGTTTCGTGACGAGTACACCAAGTTCACTGGCGCTTCATACCCTGGAACTAAACGGCGATAAGAGTTGACCGTTGGGTTGGTGAAGGCAAGAAGTGAAGGAGCGTGCTTGAGTAGACCGCCGATATACCAACGGGCCATATCAGAAAGGTCGCCATAACCTTCGCCCCAGAAGAGTGGCTTGCCATCTTTCCAGAGTGATTGGTGAACGTGCATACCTGATCCATTGTCACCAAAGAGTGGCTTTGGCATAAAGGTTGCAGTCTTACCTGCTTGCCATGCGGTGTTCTTGATGATGTATTTAAATTTCATCAACTCATCGCCAGCGCTGAGAATGTCCGTGAAACGGTAGTTGATCTCCATCTGTCCAGCAGTTCCCACTTCGTGGTGTGCCCGTTCGACCTGTAGCCCCACGTGACCAAGATTCATCACCATCTGATCGCGCAGATCGGCAAATTGATCTGTTGGTGAAACTGGGAAGTATCCGCCCTTGATGCGCGTGCGATAGCCGCGGTTTGGAGTGCCATCTTGGTCATAGTCAATTCCAGTATTCCAAGCGCCTTCATATGAATCGATGTGGTGATACGCCTCATTCATTCCAGTCTTGAAGCGGACGCTGTCGAACACATAGAACTCAGCTTCTGGAGCGAAGAATGCAGTATCCGCAATCCCAGTGGAGCGCATGTACTCAACTGCCTTCGCCACGATGCCACGAGGGTCACGTGAGTAAGGAGAGTTATCAACTGGGTTATGTACAGAGAAGAGAATGACAAGCGTCTTCTCTTTTCTGAATGGGTCAATAAAAGCTGAGCTCGGTACAGGCAGAAGTTTCATATCTGATTCGTGAATTGATTGAAATCCACGAATGGATGAGCCATCAAACATTAAGCCTTCAGTAAAGACTGCATCATCAAAAGATTCTGCAGGCACATTAAAGTGATGCTGAATACCTGGAAGATCAATGAAGCGGACATCAATCAACTTCACATTCTCTTTTTTAATGTAGGCAAGTATTTCGCTTGCGCTCGTAAACATCTCTTCCTCCATTTTCATTCTTATAAGCATTTACTTATAAGGGTTGCTCATACAGGTGGATGAAGAGCCTTTCAGCTACTTTGGTGAACGGCGCTCCAACGAGGGATGAGGCTAGGGCATTGCCATGAAGGGGGAATAACCTCAATGTTTCGGAATTGTTTCCGCCCATCCAGCGAGCCTTTAGGCTTACCTCATGAGTTCCTCAGGTGGCATTGGTTCGGAATCTGACGACGCGCCGGGCCTTCGACTGGCGAGCTTGTGGCGGAAGCTTTTCGCGCTCTGCCTTGATTGGCTTGCCTCCAGCGTGATTGCCAGGCTTCTCGTCTCCGAGCAACAGCGCACTGGCTGGGTAACGTTGGCAATTTTCTTTCTCGAAGTTGCCCTCTTCACAATACTTCTAGGTGGCTCTGCTGGTCAGGTAGTAGCTGGTATTCGGATCGTAGATATCGATACCGGGATGAAAATCGGGGTGTTAGCAGCCCTCATTAGGAGCGCCCTAATTTGCCTTGTCATCCCGCCGATCTTAAGCATCAATGGGCGAGGTCTACACGATCGAGCTGTTCGCTCAGTGGCAATTGTTAACGTTTAGGAATCTTACGCATCGTTGGCATAGGGCCCTTAGGCATCGGCAATTTCATGCCACCTAGAGATTTCTCGCGAGCGCGAGCTTCTCGTAATTGAGATTTCGTTAATTTCTTCGGGAGTTTTTTTAAGTGCTTCTGTAATTTTCGTAAGGGGATACGCCCCTCTTCATCACCGACGAGAATTTCATGAACTGGCACGCCAGAGAGGAATCGCTCCATTTTTCTTCGCTCATCAGACATCATTGCTCGAACGTTGTTACTTCCTTCGCCAGTAATGACAACTCCTGCGCGACCTAAGCTGCGATGAACTAAATCTTGATTTCGAGCAACTTGCACGCCAGCAGTTGTTGTCCACCCTTTGCGAATCGACATCAGCACGCTTGCGCCAGCCCCGACTTGGCCATCAATGGATGAGTACGCCGCTCTCTCAGCGATTCGAGAGAAGCTAAAGAGAGTGATAACTAATGCAAAGGGAATGGTGAGGAGAGATATATACAGTTTTCGGTCGATAACTAGACCGAGGCCGAAGCCAATAACCATTACTACTATAAAAATAGCGAGCAATATGACGGGAAGGAGCGGGCGCGCCTTGCGAGTAACAGAGTAGGCCTGACTTAGCGTCTTAACCCACTCAGGCGACTTTCGAGGAGCCTTCTCGCCCTTTGCTTGTGATTTTTTCTCGCGTGCCATATCGGAAAGGTTACCCTCTCTCGCTTTCAACTTCTGCCAAGGTGGGAGCGCTCCCACCTAGTCGGGCTGGAGCCCACCACTGGCCACGATGCTCATCAGGGTATTCATCCTGAACTCGGCGTAACAACGCTTCGAGCGAATTTTTAATCTGCGCCTCCGCGACATCTACCTGAGTTTCCCGAGTGAAATGAAGCGGCTCGCCAATGTAAATAGAGATTGGCGTTTTTTTACGGCGGAAATTTCGCTTACGCCCCTTGGTCCAAATTCGTTGACTACCCCAGACAATTGTTGGCAGAACGGGCACATTGGCGCCCATAGCTAACCGCGCAGCGCCACTTTTCAATGTTTTGATCTCAAAACTCTTTGAGATAGTTGCTTCAGGAAAGATTCCTACGATTTCCCCAGCCTTAAGCGCCCTGAGTGCAGCGACGAATGAAGCGGAACCAGAATTTCTATCAACGCTGATGTGGTGCATGCCACGCATCAAGGGTCCAGCAATTTTGTTCTCAAAAATTTCTTTCTTTGCCATGTACCGGACATACCTTTTAGCGGGCAACGCTGCCGTACCAGAGAGTGCGAAATCAAGGTAACCGATGTGATTAATAGCCATGATGGCGCCACCGGTTCTCGGAATTCGCTCTTCACCTTTGATAGTAAATTTCAATCCAAGATATCGCCAAAAAATTCGGATGATAACTACGACAAATGGATAAACTCGATCAGCCATGACTGATTTCACTGGTGGTGACTGTTTTTAATTCTTTGGCTTGGGCATAAAGTTTCCCAGCGCGATAACTTGATCGAACTAACGGGCCACTCATCACTCCAGCAAATCCGATCTCTTCGGCCAGTTTCGCAAGCGCGACGAATTCTTCTGGTTTAACCCAACGTTCGACCGGATGGTGCTTTGCCGTCGGGCGAAGGTATTGGGTGATGGTTATCAAATCGCATCCTGCTTGATGCAAGTTGACCAATGCCTCTTCAATTTCTTCCCGAGTTTCACCGAGCCCGAGAATGAGATTGGATTTAGTAATTAGGCCATAAGCTCTTGCCTGGCTAATAACATCGAGTGAACGTTCGTAGGCGAAGGCTGGTCTGATCTGACGAAATATTCGGGGAACAGTTTCTAGATTATGGGCAAAAACTTCAGGTTGTGCTGCAAATACCTGCTCCAATAGCTCAGGGCGGGCATTGAAATCTGGCGCGAGCATTTCTACGCCACATCCCGGCACCATTTCATGAATTTTAATTATCGTTTCGGCATAGAGCCATGCGCCTTCATCATCGAGGTCATCTCGAGCAACCCCAGTGACAGTGGCGTAGCGAAGTTCCATCTTTGCGACCGACTCGGCCACTCGCCTCGGTTCATCTCGATCAAGTGGAAGTGGCTTTCCAGTATCAATATTGCAGAAATCGCACCGCCTGGTGCAGACTGAACCACCTATAAGAAAGGTTGCTTCTCGATCTTCCCAACATTCAAAAATATTTGGACAGGCCGCTTCTTGGCAAACAGTGTGGAGCCCTTCACTTAAAACCAATGAGCGCAAACTTGTGTACTCGGGCCCCATCTTTGCTTTTGTCTTAATCCACTCAGGCTTTCGTTCGATAGGTGTTTGCGCATTTCGCGCTTCAATGCGAAGCAGTCTGCGACCTTCAGGAGCGGGGGAGTTCACGAAATAATCCTTTCACATTCTTTTTCCATCTCTTGAATAACAATGGGGAGTACTTCACTAATACTTATGTCGCGATTCAATTCATGACTCATTGAAGTTGTCACGACATCAGGTATGCCGCACGGGATTATCTGGTCGAAGAAAGAGAGATCTGGATTAACGTTTAAAGCAAAGCCGTGAGTGACAATACCCTTAGCAACTCTGATTCCAATGGCAGCTATCTTTCGTCTACCTAAAGCATCGTCGATCCACACTCCAGAATTGTCACAAATTTGAATCGCATCAATTTCATATCTCTTCAGGGATGCAATTAGTGCGCGCTCGAGTGCTCGAACAAAATCAACAACTTTGGTTGGCTCCTTCAATTTAACGATGGGGTACCCAACAAGCTGACCTGGCCCATGCCAAGTAATTTTTCCGCCGCGGTCAACATCAATAACAGGAATTCCATTCTGTGGCCGCTCTTCCGGCGCAGTTCGCCGCCCCGCGGTGTAGACAGAAGGATGTTCGAGCAATAAGAGGGTAGAAGGGCGATAACCATCGAGGATCTCTTGATGAATTTTTCGTTGCATCTCGAGAGCTGCTTCATATTCCATTAACCCCACGTTTAACATGGTAACTTTTAGCGAGTTGGTGGCGGCTTGAACTGTCACAGGTTCAGCCTAATAGTATGCTCTCCTCTTAGCGAATTTAGCTTAACTCCAGCTGCGAAAGGCCTATAAACGTGTCTAAAAACCCATCGATGAAATCTGCTCAAAAGAACCGCAAGCCATTTGCCCTGGCAATGTTAATTGTCATCGCATGGTTTATGGTCACCGGAATCTTTGGGCCGCTTTTTGGCAAGTTATCTTCAGTTCAAGAGAATAACAATTCATCATTCTTGCCTAAAGGCGCCGAAGCTACTTTAGCGGCAGATCAGATAAAGAGTTTCTCTGATAAAGATTCCTTTAACTTTCCAACATTAGTTTTATTCGAAGGCAAATTCACGTCAGCCACATTTACCGCAGTGAATGAGGAAATGAGTAAAGTTGGGTCGCTCACATTGGCAGGCACTACGGCGAAGATTTCTGATTATCTGGCCCCGGGTGAAGCAATCACAGTATTCCCTTCAAGCGATGGGAAAGCGCTCCTTGCAAATATTCCGCTCGATGGAAATTCCATTGCAAAAGTACTGCCAAATGAGAAGCCGGCCTTGCCCGCCATCATCGAAGCGCTTCGCACAGATATTGCTCCCGTCGCAAAGGCCAACGGATTTACTCCGTATGTAACTGGCCCAGGTGGATTGCTTGGAGATTTATTCGGAGCTTTTGGAACTTTAGATACCTCGTTGCTGTTTACTACGCTTGGTGTCGTTGCGGTCATTCTCATCTTTGTGTATCGCTCACCCATTCTTTGGATTATTCCGTTGCTTTCGGCTTCATTCGCACTTTCTACCGCCGGCGGAATTGTTTATCTGCTTGCCAAAAAAAATATCATCGACGTGGACGGGCAATCTCAAGGAATCCTGTCAGTTCTAGTGGTTGGTGCAGCAACGGATTATGCGCTTTTACTCATTGCTCGCTATCGAGAAGAGCTTCATTTCCATGAGAGTCGATTCGATGCGATGCGCGCTGCATATAAAGGTGTATGGGAAGCCATTCTAGCTTCGGGTTCAACAGTTTCAATTTCGTTACTGATACTTCTCTTTAGTCAACTCTCCAATACCGCTGGCCTTGGTCCGATTGGTGCCATCGGAATTGTCTGCTCCATGATTACGATTTTGACGCTACTTCCCGCGCTACTACTTATCTTCGGGCGCTGGATCTTTTGGCCACGGGTGCCGCACAACGATGGCGATGATCATGTTATGACTGGCACGTGGTCAAAGATTGCACATGGGATCGGACGGAATCCGCGAAAGGCTTGGATCATTACAGGTGTGATACTCCTTGGATTTGCTGGTGCATCGACGACTCTCAAGGCCAACGGAATTGGAACGGTCGACACCTTTACCGGAAATCCTGAATCTGTAGTCGGACAAAAGTTGCTGATTAAACATTTCCCGGGTGGAGAAGGCGATCCCACGCAAATTGTTGTAGCAGTAGATAAATTGTCTGCGGTGACAGCCGCAGTGAAAAATGCGCCGGGCGTTACCAATGTGGCGCCGATGTTGGATGGGATTCCAGTGAGCGGGCAGCCTGCTCCAAAATTAAAGGTGGTAAACGGCCGAGCGATAATAAATGTTACTCTCGATAAGGCTCCGGATAGCGTGGAAGCCGGGAAGGATATTCCCAAAATTCGCGAAATCGCCCATCAAGTTGACGCAACATCACTAGTGGGTGGCACTAGCGCGACCTATTTTGATATTCGCACCGCTAATAAACGCGATAACCTGACGATTATCCCAATTATTCTCCTGGTCATTACGTTAATCCTCGGCCTGCTATTACGAAGTATCTTAAGTGCGGTGGTACTTCTAGCGACTGTGTTACTTAGCTACTTTGCAACTCTGGGAGTTTGCGCCTTGGTTTTCAATCATATATTTGGATTCGCAGGCGGAGATAATTCTTTCCCGCTATTCGCATTTATATTCTTGGTTGCTCTAGGAATTGACTACAACATCTTCTTGATGACACGTGTCCGCGAAGAAAGTGCAAAACTTGGAACACGTGCGGGAGTAGTGAAGGGAGTTACAGTCACTGGCGCAGTTATTACCTCTGCTGGGATCGTCTTGGCAGCAACCTTTACCGTACTTGGATTATTACCGTTGGTGCCACTTGCCGAAATTGGTTTTGCCGTTAGCTTTGGCGTGTTACTGGATACGATCATTGTTCGCTCTATCCTGGTACCAGCGTTGGTTCATGAAATTGGACCAAAAATCTGGTGGCCCTCCAATCTTTCTAAAGAGGGAATTGGTTGAGCACACTTCGCGCCGGTCTTGTTGGTTTCGGTTTAGGTGGTCGAGTTTTTCACGCACCATTATTAGTTGGAGCTGGGTTTGAAGTAGCAGCAATCCTCACCAACTCTCCTGAGCGGATTGCAGCTGCAAAGGAAGATTTCCCTAATGCGCCAATCGCCGGAAATATGGAAGAGCTTCTTGCTGGTGAACTTGATCTAGTGGTGATTTCATCTGCAAACCAAGTACATGCCGAACAAGCGCTCAAGGCTATTGAAGCGGGTATAACTACCGTGATTGATAAACCCGTTGGTCGTGATCTCCCAGAGACTAAGGCGATTCTTGCGGCTGCGGAGAGCGCGGGAGTGAAAGTTTCTGCATTTTTCAATCGACGTTGGGATAGCGATGCGCTCTCTTTAAAGCGAATAATCCGTGAGCGTTCGCTGGGGCCGATTCATCGATTTGAGTCTCGTTTTGAAAGATATAAACCAGAGTTGGCAACTTTTGGTTGGCGTGATCAAAGCGATCGCGAAAGTGGTGGTGGATGGTTGCTAGATATTCAAACCCACCTTGTTGCTGGAGCGTTAGATCTCTTCGGTCCTGCGGAAGTTGCCTTTGCAGCAATGCGAAATATTCGTGGTGCGGCCGATGATGATGTGATCATCGTTTTACATCATTTAATGGGCGTTGATTCTTATCTCACGGCAAGCGCAGTGTCTGGATACACCGGACCTCGGGTGCGTGTTTCTGCTCGCGGGGGATCGGTGGTGATCGATGATCTTGATCCTCAAGAGGAGATGTTAAAACGTGGCGAGATTCCTCTTGGTGGAGCATGGAGTACACCTACCGCCTCGCCGATGAAGTTTTATCGCGGCGATAACAGTTCCTTTGAAGTTCTCCCAGGGGAGAATGGAAATTATGTTGAGTTCTATCTGCAAGTGAAGCGGGCAATCACAGAGAATGGCCCGATGCCAGTGGCTAACAAGGATGCCCTCGAAGTTGCTCGATTAATTGATATTGCTCGAGAGATTTCGTTGCGATGATTTTGGTCGTAGGTGGGGGTTTGACTGGCCTTCGCGCGGCGCTAACCATCCAAGAAAGCGGTCAGCAAGTCCACGTAGTGGAGGCGCAACAATATGCCGGAGGGCGGTTAAGTTCGCAATTAATTGATGGTTTTACTATCGATCGCGGTTTCCAAGTTATTAACCCCGGATATTCGGAGTTTCAAAGTTTAGATATTCGCACCTACTTCCATCCAATCTCTGCCGGGGCAGTGGCAAAGATCGGCAATGATTCACTTTTCTTCGGAGACCCTCGTCGCGAAATTCGCTCGCTAATTCACTCGCTCCCACGAATCACTCAAGAACCAAGACCTTTCTTTGGATTACTGCGCGCAGTTTTACTCTCCAAAGTACATAATGGCGAGAGTTCCGATCAATTTCTGCGGCGAATAGGTGTCAATGGAGAAATCTATAGCTCACTCATCGAACCTTTTCTTCGAGGAGTCTTTCTCGCGCCATTAACTGAAGTTGATGCACGTTTTGCGCAACGAGTTCTTCGCTCACTTTATCGCCGCGTTCCCGGACTGCCAGATGGGGGAGTGCAGGCGCTGGTGCAAGAGCTGCAACATCGAGTGAAGTCTCTACAGACCGGTGAAAAGGTTGAAAAAATTTCACGTAGCGGTCGAGGATTTACGGTAAAAACAACGAATGCGACTTTCTCTGCGCGCAAAGTTATTGTGGCTACTGATTACACCCAGGCTAAGTCCTTCTCACACTCTTTACCAGAAGTGTCATTCGCTCGATCAACTGCCTGGTATTTCACTCTTGAAAAACAACTGCCACAACAGCATCAATTGCGCGTTGCAGCACTTGGTTCTGGACCTGTGGTTACCGCGATTGATATTGCCGCAGTGGTACCCAGTTACTCGCCCGATGGCAGAGGTCTGCTATCTGTCACTACCCTTGAGGAGAGTTCAGAGAGTGAGGTGCGAGCGCACCTTCGAGGCATTTATGGCGAGCAGATCGATGGTGAGCTCCTCACTCGTATGGATATCGAGAATGCGCTCCCGATTATCCCTCCGGGAGGAAAGCGGACTGGGATTCTTGACGTTGATGGATTGATTTTTGCTGGGGATTACCTAACTGAACCTTCACAAAATGGCGCGTTACTTTCAGGGCGACTTGCAGGTGAGTGCGCGATAAATAATTAATGTGCTTTAGCGTGCCGAAAGTCTCGATAAAGCCGGCGCAAGGTGGGGAAAGTCAAAAGTAAATCCCGATTCATTGAGAACCTCGGGAAGAACGCGCTTGGAGCCGAGAATTTCAGTTGAGAAACCACCAAGAGTTAATTTGAGAGCAAATCCTGGTACTGGCAAGAGGGCTGGACGCTTAAGAGCGCGCGCTAGGGCAGCTGTAAATTCGCTATTTGTTGCTGGATTAGGCGCGGTGAGATTTACCGGACCTGAAATATCGTGATCAATGAGGAAATCTATGGCGCGGATTTGATCGTGCAAGGTAATCCAGGACCACCATTGCTTTCCGGAACCAAGTTTGCCGCCTAAACCAAATTTGAAGAGCGGCATCATCCTGCCTAAAGCCCCTCCAGTGGGATCAAGAACAAGTCCAGTACGAATTTTCGCTGTGCGAACTGATGGCGCTCCATCTGCAGCTCTCTCCCACTCCAAACAAACGCGCGCAAGGAAATCGTCACCGCCACGGTCCTTTTCGTTGACGGCGCGATTGCCAGTTTCGCCATACCAACCAATAGCGCTCGATGAGATGAGTGATTTAACTTTGAGTTGTTCTGCGGCATTTGCGATAGTGGTTGTGCCATAGAGACGGGAGTTGAGAATTTCCGCTTTATAGCTGGTGCTCCATCGTTTATCTCCCACACCTGCTCCCGCTAGATGCACAATCGAGTCGACACCTTCTAGAGATACGAGATCAACTTTTCCTTCGATTGGATTCCAGGAAACTTCATCTTTAGCGCGAGGCTCACGGCGAACCAATTTAATTACGTTGTCGCCTCTTTCACGAAGATGCGAAACAAGTGCAGAACCGATTAAACCGGATGCGCCGGTAACAGCTATTGTTCGCGCCATAATGAATTGTTATAGCCCTAGATCAGCTTCAAAACGACCGAGCTCTAGACGCTCTTTCAGCGTTGAAAGGAAGCGTGCGGCATCAGCGCCATCAACGATTCGGTGGTCATAAGAAATCGCAAGATAAACCATAGAACGAATAGCAATCTTTTCTTCGCCATCAGCTTCTGTGATTACGACAGGTCGCTTTACGATGGAACCAATTCCAAGAATTGCAACCTGCGGTTGATTGATAATTGGCGTATCAAATAGCGCGCCGCGACTACCGGTATTGGTGATGGTAAATGTTCCACCACTTAGCTCATCGGGGTTGATTTTGCTATCACGCGTACGTAGCGCCACATCATTAATTCGACGAGCTATTCCACCCAGGTTGAGATCTCCAGCATCTTTGATAACTGGAACTAACAATCCACGCTCGGTGTCAACGGCAATGCCGAGGTTTTCGGTGCCGTGGTAAACGATGTTCTCCCCATCAATGGATGCATTAACCACAGGATGTTGTTTGAGCGCTTCACAGACGGCGACGGCAAAGAATGGCAGGAAGGTAAGGTTGACCCCTTCACGCTCTTGGAATGAAGATTTTGCCTTGCCGCGAAGTTTTGCAATTTTTGTAACATCAACCTCCACAACAGTTGTTAACTGGGCAGAAGTTTGGAGCGATTCGACCATACGGGCAGCGATAACTTTTCGCAAACGAGTCATCGGAACTGTGGTGCCACGAAGCGGTGAGGATGTGACTGAAGTTATTATCTTCTCGCTCTGTGGTGCACTTGCAGGAGCAGCGCTTGATGCTGCTGCAACGGCTGATGGAGTTGCGACTGGAGCAGCTTGCGCACGAGCGCGTTCTGCCGCATCGTAAACATCTTGCTTTCTGATTCGACCGCCAACACCCGTGCCGGGCACATGTGCTAAATCGATGGTTAATTCCGCAGCGAGTTTACGTACTAACGGAGTTACATAGGAATCTGATTCAACGCGCGATGCTGGAGCAGAGATAGAGTTCATTGGAGCTGCTGCGGGCGCTTGGGCAGCAACAGTTGCAGGAGTTACAGCTGGCGCGACTGGAGCAGCAGGTGCCGAAACTGGTGCTGCAACAGGTGCTGCAACAGGTGCTGGTGGAGGAGTTACCGCGGGGGCGCTTGCTTTAATTACGCCGCCAACTGCTGCGATTGCAGCAAGTCTGCCACCAACAGGTACCACTGAATCGGCAGGGGCAAAAATTTCACTTACCGTTCCGGCAACCGGGGACGGAATTTCGGTATCGACCTTATCGGTGGAGACTTCGAGGAGCGCCTCATCCATTGCAATGGTATCACCGACGCTCTTTAACCAACGAGTGACTGTTCCCTCGGTTACCGATTCACCAAGTGCAGGCATCACAACAACTTCACTCCCATTACTAGCAGCACTAGCAGTATTAGCAGTACTAGCAGCAGTTGTGGCAGGAGCTGCACTCGCTGGAGCTGGTGCTGGCGTTGCTACCGGCGCAGCAGTTGGCGTTGATTGCGCAGCGCCATCATTGATAACAACGAGATCGGCGCCGACCGGGACAGTCTGATCAACGGCGACAAGAATTTTTGAAATGGTACCGGCGACGGGAGAGGGTATTTCGGTATCAACTTTGTCGGTAGAAACTTCAAGGAGCGGCTCATCGACAGCGACGTGATCGCCTTCGTTTTTGAGCCAACGAGTTACGGTGCCTTCGGTGACGCTCTCACCAAGCGCCGGCATCACAACATTAAATGACATCTTCTTCTCCTCTGTTTTCCCTATCCTAATAACTAACCGTGGGCATGCAATGGTTTGCCGGCAAGAGCGAGGTGCGCCTCTCCCATAGCCTCAGACATGGTCGGATGGGCATGGATTAGTGGCGCCACATCATCTGCGGTAGCTTCCCAGTTGAAGATAAGTTGTGCTTCAGCGAGAAGTTCACCAACGCGACTACCGACCATATGAATTCCAAGAACTGGACCACTTTTTTCTGCGACGAGCTTGATTGAGCCCGAGGTGCGAAGAATCTGAGATTTTCCATTTCCAGCTAAATCGTAAACAAGTTCAACAACTTCGTGGCCACGCTCTTTTGCTTGTGCCGTAGTTAACCCAACAGAGGCAACTTCAGGCTCAGAGTATGTAACTCGAGGCACGCCATCGTAATTAATAGGTCGTGGATTAAGACCAGCAATCTCTTCAGCTACAAGAATTCCTTCACCAAATCCAACATGTGCCAACTGGAGAGTAGGAATTAAGTCGCCAACAGCATAAACATTTGGAACATTGGTTCGACATTTCTCATCTACCAATACGTAGCCACGATCCATCGCTAGGCCAATTTCTTCATAACCAAGATTTGCGGAAGTTGGCCCTCGGCCAACAGAGACCAATAACAAGTCAGCGTCAAATTCGCGTCCATCCTCTAGAGCTACCTTTACCCCTGAAGTTGTTGGCGTTGCGCTCTTAAATCGGACCCCTAACTCAAAGTTGATACCACGTTTGCGATATGCACGCTCAAGCAACTTTGAGGATGATTCATCTTCGAGCGGAACCAAGTGTTGTAATCCTTCAATGATTCGAACATCTGCTCCAAAAGATTTCCATACTGAAGCAAATTCACATCCGATGACGCCACCGCCAAGAACAATGACGCTCTTTGGTACATAATCAAGAGTGAGCGCATGGTCGCTGGTGACAATTGTGGTGCCATTGATTTCGAGGCCAGGAAGAGTCTTGGGGTAGGAGCCGGTGGCAAGAACTAAATTCTTGCCGGTAATTTTCTCGCCATTTACTTCTACAGTCTCTTTTGAGATTACCTTGCCGTGGCCTTCGATAAATGTGATTCCCCGGCTCTTCACTAATCCCTGCAGTCCTTTATAGAGTTTGGAGATGACGCCATCTTTGTAGGTGTTAACGCCAGCCATATCGATGCCGCCTAATTCAGCGACTACTCCGAATTCGTGCGCCTCGCGCGCGTTATCTGCAATCTCACCTGAATGAAGGAGGGCTTTGGTAGGTATACAACCGCGGTGCAGGCAGGTACCGCCTAATTTTCCCGCCTCAATTAACGCAACGCTTAGACCAAGTTGGGCTGAGCGAAGAGCGCAGGCATACCCGCCAGAACCGCCACCAAGGATTACTACATCGAAAGACATCTACCCGCTCCCGCCACTCTCTTCTTACTATCGCTCCCGGAACACCGGGCTATCTTCCCATTCTTAGCGAATGGATGTGACCTCGGCAAAGCGCACGAGTGAACGGATGGCAAACCCCACCCCTCCAACGGGGGTATAACCGTGTGGCTGGCCATCATTGAAAGAGGGGCCCGCAATATCAAGGTGGAGCCAGGGGAGATCGGCAGGAACGAACTCCCTCAAGAAGAGCCCAGCGACAAGCATCCCGCCCATCCGCTCTCCAATATTGGCGAGATCCGCTACCGGAGAATCGAGCGAAGGGCGTAGCTCCTCTGGAAGGGGCATCGGCCAGAAACTTTCACCTGTTGTCGCTGCTGCGGCAAGAAATTGAGATCGGAAGCTTTCATCATTACCCATTACAGCTGCAGTCCGTTTTCCTAACGCAACAATTTGAGCACCCGTTAATGTAGCGATGTCGATGATTCCATCAAGATCCTTTGTTACCTCGACTGCACGGACGAGCGCATCAGCGAGAATTAATCTTCCTTCAGCATCTGGATTAAGTACCTCTACAGTTTTTCCGCCATAAATTGTGATGATATCGCTAGGCCTAGTCGCACTCTCACTAACCATATTTTCTGCAAGTGGAGCCCATGCATCTATTGCAACGGGAAGTTTCAATTGCGCAATAGCATTTATTGCTCCGACAACCGCAGCGGCTCCGCTCATATCAGATTTCATCGCTTCCATCCCTTGAGCTGGTTTGAGCGCTAGGCCTCCAGTATCAAAAGTAATTCCCTTGCCGATATATGCAAACTTCTTTTTCGCACCTTTTGGCTTATATGAGAGATGAAGTAGACGTGGGGGATTTGCAGAGCCTTGCCCGACCGCAGTAATACCGCCGTACCCTTCGCTTTTTAGTTGGATATGAGTTTTTACCGTTACTTTTATAGTGGTATGAACTGCATCTTTCACCAAAGAAACAAATTTTTCTGGCGTTAGATAGCTAGGCGGCATATTAATTAAATCTCTAACAAAATTAACTTCTCCAACAAGAATTTCGGTTCGTTTTAGAATTCCGTTCGCATTTTTAATTGTTCGCCCAGGTAGGAAACTAATTTTTTCGATGAGATGAGGCAGATTTCTATCGCCTTTGAATTGCTGAAATTGGTATGCACCGAGTGTGGCCCCTTCAACAACCGCACGGAACTCTTCACTATCTTTACATTCGATTGCGATGGTCGCCTTCTTATGACCTATCAATGATCGGAGAGCAACCCCCGCAGCACGTCGGATTCCTTCTAGATCATTTTTCGCTGGGAGCGCTACCGCGACGATTAACTGACCTTCTAGATTGGTAAACATCCGCACTTCATCAGATTTTCCTTCAACTCGCGAATTTGTTAACGATTTCTCAAGCCAAATTGCATCTGACGTATTCTTTCTTTGAAGATTCTCGCTACTTGCCACTATGGCTATTGAAGAGCTATCCGGGGAGCAGCGATAGCCGACTACCAGCGGCGTCGATTTACCGAGATCTCCCAAAGAGAGTTGAATCGAGAGTGTCATGGTGAGAGCCTAACGATTCGCGGTAAGTTGAGTGGGTGGAATCGCCCTTACTCGCAGTTCATCAAGCTCTTGGCGCAAAACTTGGCGATTTTGCCGGGTGGCAAATGCCCCTTGAATATCCCGCTCCAGTGGGCGGCGGAACGCTAACCGAGCACCTCGCTGTTCGAGAAAGAGTTGGCCTTTTTGATGTATCTCACTTGGGAAAAATCTCCATTAAGGGTGAAGGTGCGAAATCGTGGGCAAATGAAATCTTTACCAACGACTTAAATCGGATCTCACCAAACCAAGCTCAGTACTCACTGCTATGTAACGAGCAGGGTGGGGTAATCGATGATGTCATTATTTATTGCCGGAGTGAAAACGATTTACTGGTGATCCCAAACGCATCTAATGCCCAGACCGTCTTTGAAACTCTTAATTTAGCAAACGGCAAATCGCGATTAAGAATTGAAAACTTACATAATGAATTTGCAGTTATTGCTTTGCAAGGCCCGCTATCGCGCACTGTACTTAGCGCAGTTGGCTATACGCCAATCTTGGAATATATGTCCTTTGCAGAGATTAATCTCGATGGAACCACTCTGACGATTTGTCGCACTGGTTATTCAGGAGAGCATGGATACGAATTGCTTCCACCCAAAGAAAACGCAGTTTCGATTTGGAATTTACTGAGCAGGGAAGTGTTGAAAGTAGATGGAAAGATTTGCGGACTTGGTGCGCGAGACACCCTACGTACCGAGATGGGATACCCACTTCATGGCCACGAACTTTCATTAGAAATTACCCCGCTTGAGGCAAATCTATCGTGGGCAATTGGCTGGACGAAAAATTCATTTCACGGCGCGAATGCATTACGGGCAGAGCAAGTTAAGGGAGTAGGGAGATTATTGCGGGGCCTACAACTCACCGAGCGGGGCATTCCGCGGAATGGAATGCAGGTACGTAATGGAGTTGGCGCGGTTGTTGGTGAAGTGACCAGCGGAACGTTCTCACCTTCTGTCAAAGAAGGTATAGCTCTAGCGCTGATTGAATCGGGAATTGAAACTGGAGAACAAGTGTTCGTAGATGTCCGGGGGAGAAACTTAGGTGCCATAGTGGTGAAACCACCTTTTGTTACATCGCACGTTCGCGAATAATTACAACGTTTCCACGCTGCATTGCTCGTCGAATTGAATTAAGGATTGCTCTACCAAGTAAAAGAATTAGGGTCATATTGAAAAGCGCGCGAGGAATATCCCATGCAAGAGCTGTGGCGAAATGAAAAGCGATAAATCTCTGTAAATTATTGAGTACAGCATCGCCCGCGATATATGCGATCGTGGTTTTCGGTGAAGCAATCCAAGGCCATAGTTGTAAATCCATCATAAATCCGAAGAACGCTGCAGAGGCTATCCCATATCCTGCAAGTGCTACTACTTCGATATTCTTTGATTGAATGCGCGGCAATGCACCAGCGCCCCAACCTATCCAGGCAGCGCACATCATTTGAAAAGCTAACCATGGCCCGACGCCGCCAGTTAGTAGCGCGGAAGCAAGCATTGTCGTTAGCCCGAGGATAAATCCAAAACGTTTTCCGAGTGCGCGCCCACCAATAATTATCAAAAACCAAATTGGTTCCAAGCCAACCGCTCCAGCACCAATAGCTCGAAGTGAAGCGCCAGTTGCACTTAGCACCCCAAGAAATGCGAGTGATTTAACATTTAAGGCACCCGAGGTGATTTCAACAATTGCGGTAATGGTGACCAGGGGCATCAGCGCCAGAAATAACCATCGGGCAGCTAAATCATTTTGAGCGCTCACAAATAGCGGCCAGGTAAAGGCAAGTAGGCCGATGATCGATGCAAGCAGAATGGATAAGGAGGAAAAGATATGTGAACTCAACCGGGTAGTTTTCATCAAGTATTTTTCTCGCCAAGTGATTGCAGAACCTCTGACACAGTTAACCAGCGTGCCGGAGCTAAAACTTTTGTTACTTGAGGGGCGAAGGCGGGCGATGACGTTAAGATTTCAGAGACTTCGCCATCGGCAACAATTTCACCATCGGCCAACACCACAACTCGTGTTGCAATGTCTGCGACCAGCTCTACATCGTGAGATGCAATGACAACAGCGGTATTTTCGGAGACTATTTCAGAGATGGCTTTAATTAGCCTCTCCTTCGCTTGATAATCAAGTCCCCTGGTCGGTTCATCAAGAATCAAGAGAGAGGGTTTTTTTGCCAACACTATGGCTAAAACCAAACAGAGCCGCTCACCTTCAGATAAATCTCTGGGATGCAATTGGCTATCCACTGAAGGTAAAAGTTTGCGCAGGATTTGCTCTGTCGTGCCACTTGCGACGTAATTATCTTGATCACTATTTTCAAGTTCCTCTGCAACGCTTTGAGCGTAGAGAAGATCACCTGATTCCTGAGGTACGAATCCGATAGCGCTTATCAGCGCTGCTCCGTGCAGTCTTTTCGGATCCCTACCAACTACCTGGACTGATCCTTTCGCGATTTCGCGTAAGCCGACCATACTGGTAAGGAGCGTAGATTTTCCGGCGCCATTGCGACCCATTACCGCGACGATCTCGCTGGATTTAATTGAGAGTGAAATATTTTCAAGAGCAACTTTCTCGCCATATCGAATAGTTAGATTCTCGATTGAGAGAACTTCCGAAGCAGATGGAGCAACTGCCTTTCGTTCCGGTGGAGATATGTCTTGGGCGAGATGGCTAATAGTGCGACGAGCATCTCGGACAGTCATGGGAATTTCTGAGCTATGTAACGCGCGCGAGAGTTGAATTATTGGAGGCGCTATTGCAGACTCTTTGAGAATTTCTTCTGGTGAACCGATGGAGACAGTGTTTTGATCTTCCACATAAATCACCCGGTCAACGAATTGCAGAACTCGCTCAAGTTTATGTTCCGCGATAATCACCGTAATTCCCAGATCGTGTACGAGTCGAGATAGCGTGGCAAGCACCTCTTCAGCGGCAATCGGATCTAATGCACTTGTTGGTTCATCAAGCAAGAGCACTTTTGGATTCATGGTGAGAACCGATGCGATGGCCGCTCGTTGTTGCTCGCCACCACTTAGGGATGCCAAAGTTCTATTCCTCAGCGGCGCAAGGGCAAGTAGGTCCAAGGTGTCTTCCACTCTTTTTCGCATCACTTCGGGGGAGATTCCCAAAGATTCCATTCCGAAAACGAGTTCTTCTTCGACAGTATCTGTCACAAAGCCAAGGGCTGGGTTTTGACCGACGATTGCAATTAAATCAACTAATTCCCTAGGCTTATGTAGCGCAGTATCTCGCCCCGCTATCTTTATAGTCCCTGAAAATATTCCACCGGTGTGATGTGGGACGAGTCCATTCATTAATTTTAATAACGTCGATTTGCCTGCACCAGTATCTCCCATGACAAGGACAAATTCACCTTCGGGAACCTCGAACGATAGATTTTCAAAAATAGTTCGTTGAACGTATGGATAAATGAGAGTTACATTGTCGAAAGTAATCATGCGGCCATCACCGTTTTCTTAGTGACAAAAAACGGCATGCTACAAAGAAGAAAAAGCACAAGAGCGCTAAATGGGTTAAATGCAAAGTGGGCGAATATAACAGCCAGAGCAGAAGAGGCGAGTACCAGGTACTCCTCTTTTCGCCACGGCAGCGGGCGATACCTAGTCCGAGAATTTTCGTTATTTGCCCAAACTAAACCTGAAGCGAGAAATCCGATAGACAGAATCAAAGTTAGGCGAAAGGCTCCATTGGTGAGTAGTTGGATTACTGCTATTAACACTCCAGTGATGCCAATCAACATCAATACCGAATGGGCGTTTTTCTTATCTGTTGTCGCACGATAGCCGTATCCACGCGATTCCATAGATTCAGCTAGAACCAGCGCCCTCTCCAAAGCTTCTTCAAATAGTGGCACTAGAGATCGTTTGAAGGAAAATCGCCTCTTATCACCGCGCAACTTACGTGCTTCGCGAATTCTCTTGATACTCGTGACGAAATGAGGAATCAAGGTCGTGGCAATGATGAGAGCAACTCCTGCTTCGTGTAGAACACCTGGTAGGGCACGAAGTGTTTGTTTTGGATTTGCTAGGGAGCTCGCGCCAGCAATTGTTACTACTAATGCAAAAATTGTTAGCGTTTCGATAAAAACAAAGTACAACCGCTCCTGAGTTACATCACCACCTAGGAAAATTCCGGCCAACCATTCTGGTAGTTTCACTTTGGGAAGAGAAAAAAGCACGCGTCCATCTCCGGGAACACTGAAGATAATTGCGATAACCATTCGAATTAGTAGCGCAAACGTCGCGATTTTGATTCCGATGGAGAGCGCTGACGCCCAGGGATCATCTGTCTTTCTGGATAACGTGACGATCACCGTTGCCATAATAATTATTATCAGCAACCACGGATTAATAGTTCTACTCGTTGCCACAGCAAGACAGATGCCCCAACCCCACCAGGCAAGTGGATGTAATGTTCGCACCACGAATTACTTCTTTAACTCCGCTGGAACTGGAATCGCATCCGCGCCACAATCTTTGCTAGGGAAACCATTGATGCCGCAGATAAAGCCACCCTCTCCGGCGCGAACTTCTGCTGCCTTATTGAGCACATCAAGTCCGGTTGCATTTATTGGAACAGAAACACATCCGCTCGATGCCTCTGGAGCTTTATCCCCTTCTGGATAAATTGCTGGGTTTCCAAATTCGATGACATACCCAACTCTCTTCTCGCCTGCAGTTGAGGTGGTGTTGCTACAAAGCGATGCAAAATCGGGTGGTGCAATTGGTGAAGTTGGGTCGACAACTCCTTCTGCAGAGAAGGTGTAGTTCCAGCCTTCTACCGATCCATCGGCTGGATTTGTCGTTGCTGGGCCTTCCATTGCGGTCGCCCAACTTTTGCCATCTTGGATGCTCTGGGAATATCCCCAATATCGATATCCAACTGCATCTGCAGATTGTGAACGTTCTGAGGTGGCTGCGCTTGATTCAGAACCACTCGAACATCCGGTGAGCGATTGCGTTATTACCCAACCAGTGATGGCCAGTAGAGCGAACGTAGATTTTTTGTTAGATATTTTCTTCATACAGACTGGGACCTTTCGAGAAAGGGTCCACAAGGCTAAGACAGTAATGGCGAGGGAGTGCTCGCACATTGATGCCGCCCCGCAAACCACGACGGGAGTTTTTGGCGTTCGCCTCGAAGCAGGTAATCCGACTTATCTTTTGCTATTCAAGTTTTTAGCTGAACTTGTGTAACAAAGAATTACGGCTGCGGGTCAGCGTCGGGTTTTCACCGAACTTCCCCTACCTCAAGGTGGTATTTAATTTTTTTGTTCTCTTCGCGAGCATAGTCGTTGGTAGGTTGCATTGGCGAGGGTATTGGGTACTGTGGTGCCATGGAATATCGTCGACTTGGCCGCTCTGGCATGTATGTATCTGAAATCTCTTACGGCAACTGGATTACCCATGGCTCTCAAGTGGCAGCCGAAGAAGCGATCAAGTGCGTTCGTGCCGCGTACGACGCAGGTATCACCACCTTTGACACCGCTGATGTCTATGCCGGAACGAAAGCAGAATCGGTATTAGGTCGGGCGCTCAAGGGCATGAAGCGTGAGTCTTATGAACTCTTTACCAAAGTTTATTGGCCAACTGGACCGGGCAAGAACGATCGAGGCCTCTCGCGAAAGCACATCATGGAGTCGGTGCACGCATCACTGAAGCGTCTGCGGACCGACCATCTTGATCTCTATCAGGCGCATCGCTTCGATTATGAAACACCTCTTGATGAAACGTTACGAGCATTTGACGATCTTATTCGCCAAGGGAAAGTAAATTACATCGGCTTCTCACAATGGCGCGCGAGTGAAATTGAAGCAGCCCTAAAGATTCAAAAGGAACTTGGCTTTGATTGCTTTGTTTCGAGCCAGCCCCAATACTCCATGTTATGGCGGGTGATTGAAGCCGAGGTTGTCCCGCTCTCACAACGCGAGGGGATCGGACAGATCGTTTGGTCTCCAGTCGCGCAAGGGGTTCTTTCCGGCAAATATCTTCCAGGGAAGAAGCCGCCAGCTGGATCGCGTGCAACAGATAAGAAGAGTGGCGCGGCCATGATCTCTCGATGGATGGATGACGCAATTTTGAAAGAAGTGGCGAAACTCCAACCAATCGCGAGCGATTTAGGGCTAACGATGGCTCAGCTAGCTATTGCCTGGGTTCTCCAAAATCCCAATGTATCGAGCGCAATCATTGGCGCATCGAAAGCCAAACAAGTCAAAGAGAACGTGAAGGCAGCTGGCGTGAAATTAACGGACGATGTGATGCGCGCAATTGATAATGCAATTGGCGCAATTGCTGAGCGCGATCCCGCAAAAGATAGTAGCCCGAATCCACGTCCCTAACCGGATTAACTAGTTCAAGTTAATTTAGTTCCACGCTTGACTAGTGGTGCAGGCGTGCGAAGACGTCTAATTTGAGTAGAGCGCATCCAGGCGTACATGGTTACTCCCTTAACGCTTTCATTGGGATATTTAGTTCCTGCCATTTTCTTAATCTGACGCCCCATCCATATTCCATCGAGAGCTGAAATAAGAACGACAAGGTACATCACCAAGGTGGCAAAAACTTTAATAGTCACGCTGGGCATTGCCGTGAGCAACAAGACAACCATAAGAAGGGGGAGGAAGAATTCGGCAACAGACCAACGAGCATCAACGTAATCTCGAGCAAGTTTGCGAACAGGTCCCTTATCGCGCTTTGGTAACGCGCGCTCATCGCCCTTGAGATAGAGCTGGCGCATCTCCATTCGTCGACGTCGAGCGTTTTCGCGTTCGGCTTTTTTCGCCTCTTTTGTCGCTGCTGGCGCAAGAGCAGGGGTTAATTTCTTCGCATTTCGCTTGGGCGTTGGCTTATTCTTCTTCTCGTCACTCATTTTCGTTGAAGCTCCATCTCTGTAATTATTAAATTAAACTTAGCATTCGATCAAGGGCAATCCGAGCAAAGTGGCCCGTTCGCTCCGGAACTTTAATTTCATTGACAACTCTTCCTTCAACTAGAGATTCCATCGCCCACACCAAATGGGGTAGATCAATTCGATTCATTGTCGAGCAGTAGCAGACAGATTTGTCGAGAAAAACTATCTGCTTATCTGGATTTCCCGCTGCCAATCGTTTGACGAGATTCAATTCGGTGCCAATGGCCCATTTAGATCCGGGAGGAGCGCTAGAGACCGTTTTAATTATCTGCTCTGTTGAACCAATGATATCGGCATTGAGCGCTACCTCATGTTGACATTCCGGGTGGACGATAACTTGAACGCCAGCGATTCGACTTCGCACATCATTGATTGAGGCAAGCGAGAAGCGAGCATGAACAGAACAGTGGCCGCGCCATAAAATCATCTTTGCTTCTCGGATTTGTCTATCGGTCAAACCACCTCGAGCTTTCCAAGGATTCCAGACGACACACTCATCAAGAGATAAACCCATTTGCAAGACTGCAGTGTTACGTCCTAAATGCTGATCGGGTAGAAAGAGCACTCGTTCACCCTGTGAAAATGCCCAGGTCAATGTTGTTTTTGCATTAGAAGAGGTACAGACCGTGCCACCATGTTCACCGGTAAAGGCTTTGATCGCTGCTGAAGAGTTCATGTATGTGACCGGAATTGTGCTTCCGGCGATCCCTAGTTCATCAAGCACCGCCCAGCATGCGGCAACTTGCTCGTAATTTGCCATATCAGCCATCGAACATCCCGCAGCAAGATCAGGGAGAATTACTTGTTGTGTTGGTGATGTAAGGATATCTGCGCTCTCGGCCATGAAATGTACGCCACAGAAAATAATGTACGGCGCATCGGGTCGAGCAGCTGCATCTCGAGCCAACTTAAACGAATCGCCCGTGACATCGGCAAATTCAATAACTTCATCGCGTTGATAGTGGTGACCGAGAACAAATACTCGATCGCCAAGAGCTTCTCGCGCTGCCGCCGCGCGCTCACGCAATTGTGGATCACTGGGAGCGGGGAGCTCACCAGGGCATGAGACGCCCCGCTCACTGGAAAGGTCAGATCCCTGTCCCAGTAAGAGAAGGTCGGTAATATTCATGGCGCTATCTTCTCAGGTTTTCTATACCAGGGTGGGACAGAAAGAACTGGGAAGATTTAGAGCGCGCTGAGCGTTCTTGGCTATGGCAAGATTACCTATCGAACAATTGAGAAAGCTTGAGAAGGCTTGAGAAGGGATATCCCACTATGAGCGCAGAGGTCACCACTCCCGCCACGTCAGATGGAGTTGTTCTCTCGGAGAAGGCGGCCTCCAAGGTCAAGGCGCTTCTCGAGCAAGAGGGGCGCGATGATCTTCGCCTACGTATCGCCGTACAACCAGGAGGCTGCTCGGGCCTTCGCTACCAACTCTATTTTGATGATCGCGCACTCGACGGAGATATTCTGAAGGATTTTGGTGGCGTTGAAGTAGTGACGGATAAAATGAGTTCGCCTTACTTAATGGGTGCAACCATTGATTTTGTGGACACCATTGAGAAACAAGGTTTCACAATCGATAACCCCAACGCGAGCGGTAGCTGTGCTTGCGGAGATTCTTTCCACTAATTAATCCATCGACTTTTTGAATTCACGCTCAAAGGTGAAAATCGCTATCACAGGGTCGGTCGCCACCGACTACATGATGAGCTTTCCCGGGAAGATTGCTGACTCAATAGTCATTGATTCGCTGGAAAAAATTTCACTCTCATTTTTGGTCAATAATCTTGAGGTGCGTCGAGGTGGTACGGGCGCGAATATCGCATTTGGAATGGGGATGCTTGGTGGTGCACCTATTCTTATTGGGGCAGTCGGAGAAGATTTCGCAGATTACAACTCGTGGTTAACTCGCCATGGAGTAGATACATCGGAAATATACATTTCGCAGACTCAATTAACTGCACGGTTTACCGTGACAACAGATCAAGCGCATAATCAAATTGCATCTTTTTATCCTGGCGCGATGAGCGAGGCGCGCAATATTGAACTCGGCCCAATCTTTGAAAAACGTAATGGGCTAGATCTGGTACTTATTGCCCCTGATGACCCAGAAGCCATGCTTAGGCATACGGAAGAGTGTCGCCACCATAAAGTCCCGTTTGCCGCAGATATTTCGCAGACATTGGCGAGCTTAACGGGAGAGCAGATTCGTAACTTACTTATTGGTGCAAAATATTCATTCTTGAACGAATACGAGATGGCTCTTGCAATGCAGAAGACTGGTTGGAGCCGTGAAGACTTCCTTGCCAATGTAGAAATTTGCATAACAACGCTCGGAGCAAAAGGTGCACGGATCGAATCGCAACTTTTCTCAACAATTGCTGTTGGGGTAGCTAAAGAGCGCACAAAAGTTGATCCAACGGGTATCGGGGATGCCTTCCGCGCCGGTTTCCTCTCCGCCCTTAGCTGGGGAATGGGTTTAAAAGAATGTGCCGAAGTGGGTTCAATGGTTGCCACCTATTGCCTCGAGACTCAAGGCGGTCAGGAGTATCGATTCTCGCGCGAGCAATTCATGGAGCGTTTCACAGAAAGTTACGGCGCTGAGTCTGCACATCTAGTCGGCGTGAAACTACCTAAATTTTAATAATCTTGTAAGTATGTTCAGCAACTGAATCAACGCTATGTCCAGTCATTCTGGCCCATGCCTGAAGATCGCTCTCGGTTGCTGGATCATCTGCTTTAAGAATTATTATCTCTCCAATGGAAATTTCTTTGATTGCTTTTCCCAATTGGATTATCGGAGTGGGGCAGAGCTCTCCGAGGCAGTCTAGTTCTTTCATTAAATTACCATCCATTTAATTGACATTACAGCCCCGAGTCTGAACGTAATTTTTCGATAATTCCGGGCAAAAGCGCGAGAAATTTCTTTACTTCACTTTCTTGAACGCTATGTAATAGTGAGATCCGAATATTTCCATGAGTGAGTACTCCCATCGCTTTTAAAACATGGCTTGGTTCGATGGCGGAGGCAATACATGCTGACCCAGATGCCACGGTGAAACCTTCGCGCGCTAGATGAGATACAAGTTCTTCGCCGGAGACATTGAGGAACGAGAGCGAGAGGATGTGCGGCAAGGATTGAGCGACCGCTCCACTACCTGCAATATCTACATCAGAAATTGTTTGCTTGATAACAGTTCTCATCAAATTTACCAGAGAACGAATTCGTTCTGATTCTTTTTTGGAATCTTCGATCCATCCCGTTACTGAGGCAGCCGCTGCCAAAACTAGAGGAAGTGAGTATGAAGCTGGACTTCGGCGGGCAATGGCCGTAGTGAGTGGGTTGACCCAGCGATGTTCGCGGTGAATCAACATGATTCCTATTCCCGAGGGCCCATCCCAACTTTTTGCAGGAAAATCTGCTGTTGACCAATAGGTAGGAAGTTTGACGAGCGGCCCTGCTGCCGAGTAATCGAGATGTAGTTGCGCATTGAGAGAGCCAGTGAGGGCAGATAAATCTGCCAAATCTTGTCTGATACCTGTCTCCCCATTTGCTGCCTGGAGCGCAACGGTCGAATTACTCTCAATTGCCTCGAGAAAGAGATCGCGATCGATAAGCCCTTCGTGGGAGACCGGAATGATGCTCATGGAGTGCGCTCGAGCGCCCATTGCCAAAATATCTTGCCGCTCCGTAGCGCCCGCAACAAAGTTTCCATGGGAAAAATTTGGGGCTCCCAAAATCGCCATGGGGGAGATAAGCGCAGGCTCTCCCCAGAACTCCACCTCGCCAGGCATTACTCCTAGAGCGGCGGCTATCTCTTCTCGTGCCGAATTAAGTAAATGACGCGATTGCGAGCTAGCTTCGCCAAGGCCATCGGGGTGGGCCCATCCTCGCTCAAATGCCGCAAGGAGAACGCGCATACCGGCAGGATGGAGGGGGCGCTCTCCGTCGAAAGTCCCCGCTGTGATGAGTGCCACGAGGGAGACGGTACTCGTCAACTCTCTAGATGGCGAAAGGGGCGACTATCCTTTTGTCATGGGTATCAGGGGTGGGATTCGGTCTGTCAGAGCTGACCGAACTAGCACGAGTAGCAGTCATTTACCCCGCGGAACTTTTGCGCTCTCCCTCTTAGCGATTGCTCTTACTGGATGCGCTTCCCAAGATCTTCCTGCGCTTGGCTATCCCCGAGGCGTCACTGACATTAACGATCGTTCGCACTTTTTATGGCAAGGCTCTTGGATCGCAGCATTCATTGTTGGCGGCATTACTGCCGCATTAATTTTATGGGCAGCTCTTCGTTACCGGGTAAAACAAAAATCAACAGTCGGTGAATCAGAACAACTTCCTGAGCAAGTCAGTTATCACATGCCCCTTGAAGTGATGTACACCGTTATTCCATTCATTATCGTTGCAGTGCTCTTTTATTTCACCGCTAGAGATCAATCTGCAATCACAAAAATTTCACCTGCAGGGGTAGCGGTACATGAAATTGATGTCAATGCAGTGCAATGGGCTTGGCAATTTACCTATCCTGAAGCAGAAGATAAGACTGTCACGGGAACGCCTAGTAAGTATCCAACTCTTTATTTACCACTAGGCGAGCGCATTCGGATAAACCTCACCGCGTCAGATGTGGTTCACAGTATTTGGATTCCGGCATTTATGATGCAAATGCAAGCGTTGCCTTCTGTAAAGAATCAATTTGAATTTACTGCTCAAAAAGAGGGCACATATCCAGGTTTCTGCAACATGCACTGCGGACGAAATCATTCACAGATGCGATTTACGGTGAAAGTTGTTTCGCCTGCGGAATATCAGAGCTACATTAACGCACTTAAAGGTGGTGTTGCATGACAACGTACGCCGAGCGCCCAACGATTTCCCAACCACGACCAACAGAACCCTCGCGCAAAGGTCGGTTATTCATTAAATGGGTGACAACTACCGACCATAAAGTGATTGGTCACCTCTACCTAATCACCTCATTTGTTTGGTTCTTAATCGGTGGAATCATGGCGCTCTTTATGCGCGCAGAGTTGGCTCGACCAGGCTTGCAATTTCTCAGCGTTGAGCAGTACAACCAACTCTTCACAATGCATGGCGTCATCATGTTGTTGATGTTTGCTACCCCGCTTTTTGTTGGCTTTGCCAATGAAATCATGCCGTTACAAATAGGTGCAGCAGATGTCGCATTTCCGCGGATGAATATGCTCTCGTATTGGCTATATCTCTTCGGTGGAATCATGGCGGCCGCTGGATTCTTCACCCCTGGGGGAGCTGCGTCATTTGGTTGGACCGCTTATGCACCTTTATCAAGCGTTGAATATTCTCCAGGGCTTGGAAGTGATCTCTGGATTGTTGGACTAGCCATTGGTGGTCTTGGAACAATTCTTGGTGGCGTCAATTTCATCACCACGATTTTCTGTTTACGCGCTCCCGGCATGACGATGTTTCGGATGTCCATCTTTACTTGGAATACTTTGCTCACTTCAATCTTAATTCTCCTTGCATTCCCACCTTTAGCAGCAGCGCTACTTGGTTTGGAAGCAGATCGTCGCTTTGGCGCACATATCTTTGATCCTGCCAATGGCGGTGCAATGCTCTGGCAGCATCTCTTCTGGTTCTTTGGCCATCCAGAGGTGTATATCCTCGCCTTGCCATTCTTTGGAATTGTGAGCGAAATCCTTCCGGTATTTAGTAGGAAGCCAATCTTTGGTTACAAAGGTCTAGTGGCGGCAACCATCGCAATTGCTGCCCTATCAGTTGCGGTCTGGGCCCACCATCTCTTTACTACGGGACAAGTACTTCTGCCCTTCTTCTCCTTTATGACCTTCCTTATTGGTGTACCAACCGGCGTTAAGTTCTTTAACTGGATTGGCACAATGTGGCGCGGGCAGGTCCACTTGGATACTCCGATGATTTGGTCGATTGGCTTTCTCATTACATTCCTTTTTGGTGGCTTAACGGGAATTATTCTCGCTAGCCCACCGTTGGACTTTGCAGTTTCCGCTTCATATTTCGTCGTAGCGCACTTTCACTACGTGGTCTTTGGAACGGTGGTCTTTGCAATGTTTGGTGGTTTCTACTTCTGGTGGCCAAAGTTCACCGGTCGAATGCTCAATGAAACACTTGGCAAAATTCATTTCTGGACCCTTTTCTTTGGCTTCCACTTAACATTCTTGATTCAGCATTGGCTTGGTATTGTAGGTATGCCACGTCGTTACGCAGATTATTTGGCCAGTGATGGATTCACTGGCATGAATATGATCTCAACCATTGGCGCGTTTTTGCTCGCCTTCTCGACTATTCCGTTCTTTCTAAATATTTGGATTACCAAGAATGCTCCAAAAGTGATATCGGATGACCCTTGGGGTTATGGTGGATCCCTAGAGTGGGCGACAAGTTGCCCGCCTCCTCGCCACAACTTCACATCAATTCCTCGTATTCGCAGCGAGCGCCCTGCATTTGATTTACATCATCCAGAGGCGGCAGCTCACTAGTTCAATCAGTCACAGAAGACTCATCGAGATAACGAGTAGAGAGGCGAGGTGCAGATAAATGAAATTCGGATGGCGCCTTTTTGTTGGTATTGCTGCCTTCTATGGACTGGTAACAGTTATCTATGGGCTATGGGCTAAGGAAGTAGTTGGAATTGTCGCCCTCATTCTTAGTACCTGCCTTTCGCTCTTAATTGGTTTCTATTTCTGGTTTACCGATCGCCGACTAGGCGCCACACTGCCGGAAGATAACCTTCAAGGTGAGATTGCCGACCGTGCGGGGGAGCAGGGATTTTTTAGCCCGCACTCATGGTGGCCATTTGTTGTTGCGCTCTTTGCATCGCTGACCGGTCTTGGATTGATTCTCGGCTGGTGGTTCACTCTTATTGGCGCTTCAGCCCTCATGCTCGCCATCATGGGCTGGTCGCTCGAATACGAACGACGTTAAATCACTTATTGAAGCATTGTATTTCCGCAGGAACAGTTCGATTTAGTGGTGACCACTTTCGAGAGCTTTCACATCTTCTGCACTTGGTTTAGCAATCTGTTCGCCAAGTATTGCTTTACTTAATCGAGCCCGGACACGATATTTAATACCGCCTCGAGGTACGACACCGTTTGCATCTGCAGTTGGCGCTTCGAGGGGGAGGGCTTGCTCATGTTGAGTCAACAAGTACGCCTTCTCTGGAGAAACCGGCTCATGCACCTCGATGTATTCACCATGAGGCAACATCACTAGTCGGCCAGTTTCTCGACCATGGAGGACTAACTCGCGATCGTAGCGTTGGAGCGAGAGACAGACGCGCTTGGTAATGATGTAGGCCAGTGGCGGCAACACAATGATGCTAATTCGAGTGCCCCACATAATTTGATTAATGCTCAATCCAAAATGGGTGGCGATGAGATCATTGCCACCATTGATAAGGGCAACAATCATAAAAGTTAATGACATGGCACCAATTGCCGTACGTGTTGGCACATTTCGAGGGCGATCTAAGAGGTGATGTTCGCGCTTATCTCCCGTGGCCCATGCTTCGATAAATGGGTAGAGAGCCATTCCAGTGAAAATGATTCCGGGAATTATTAACCCGGGAATAAGAATGTTCCATGAGATGGTGTAGCCAAAGGCATGTGTTTCAAGTGGTGGAGACATTCGGACCAGGCCATCGAGCCAGCCCATGTACCAGTCAGGTTGGGAACCGGCCGAGATTTGCGTTGGCGTGTAGGGGCCGAAGATCCAAATGGGGTTAATCGATGCGAATGCTCCAAGAAATACCGTCACACCAAAGACAATAAAGAAGAATCCACCAGCCTTTGCCATATAGACCGGAAGTAATGGGTAGCCAACAACATTCTTCTCTGTTCGACCGGCGCCAGGGTATTGGGTGTGCTTTTGATACCAGACGAGCATCAAGTGGACAGTAATAAGTGCGAGGAAAATTCCAGGCAAGAGAAGAACATGTACCGTGTAAATGCGCGGAATAAATAGCTCGCCCGGGAAATCGCCGCCAAAGGCAAAGAACGCCAAGTAAGTTCCGATAACGGGGATAGCCTGAATGATCGCTTCGGCGATACGAATACCTGTTCCTGAAAGTAAATCATCCGGTAGCGAGTAGCCCAAGAAGCCTTCAACAATTCCCAACGTGAGAAGTGCAACGCCAAAAATCCAATTCAATTCACGAGGCTTACGGAAGGCGCCTGTGAAGAAGACTCGCAATAGGTGGGCCACCATTGCGGCAAGGAAGAGCAAAGCTGCCCAGTGATGAACCTGGCGCATAAGTAATCCGCCTCGAACATCGAAGGAGATATTAAGCGTTGATTCATAGGCGGCAGACATCTTGATGCCGTTGAGCGGTTGGTATGAGCCGTTATAGACCAACTCTTCTTGTGATGGCACGAACCAGAAGGTAAGGAATGTTCCGGAGAGAAGGAGAATAATAAAAGAGTAGAGCGCAATTTCACCTAGCATAAATGACCAGTGATCAGGGAAGACTTTTTGTAGGTTCTTCTTCACCCATTTAGCAGCGCCAGTGCGCTCGTCAATGAAGTTGGCAACGCCGCCAGCGATTTTTTCACGTCGCGTGATCATATGTTTCGCTCCCAGAAGCTAGGTCCTACCGGTTCACTAAATGGCGCTGCGGCAACGAGGTATCCCTCACTGTCGACCGTTATCGATAATTGTGGCAGAGGTCGCGCTGCAGGGCCAAAGATAACTTTTGCACCCGTGGGTACATCGAAAGTTGATTGGTGACAAGGGCAGAGCAGGTGTTTTGTTTGCTGTTCATAGAGAGCCACTGGGCATCCCATGTGAGAGCAGATTTTTGAGAAGGCAATAATTCCTTCGTGCGTCCATGCCATTCGTTCAGCTGAGAGTTTAAGTTCTGACGGACGTACACGGATCAAAATTGCTGCATCCTTGCCGATATCTGAAAGCTTTCGGTGCTCTGGGTCTTTGATCTCTGGGAGAACGTGTGCAATCGCGCCAACCTCAAGATCTTCTGGCCTGATTGGCCTGTTACCCGGATCGGTAACGATTCGAACCCCTGTATTCCATGTTGTTTTGAGTAGCCGCTGCTCAGGCAGAGGTCCCAAATCGCGAAGGAGAATAATGGGGGAGAGCCCCACAAGACCGAGAGCAAGACCTAGAGTTCGTTTAATCATGGAACGACGCCCTAGTTGGACTTTGCCAGCTTCTGCCTTAACTGTCTCTACAAACGAAGCTCGATCTTCATCGCTAGATCGCATCGGATGGCGATGGGCGATTACTTCCTCATCAGGCATTAATGTTTTTGCCCAGTGCACTGCTCCTGCGCCTATGAAGAAGAGCGCGAGACCTAAGCCAGCGCCAATCCCAAGATTATGAGCGTTTACATTTCCAAGTAGTGGAAGGAAGACGAAAATATCTGTGGGAATAAAAATAAATGAGTAGATAAAGAGGAGCGTTCCTAGAGTTGAGAGCAGAAAGAGAATAGAGACCTGTCGCTCGGCCCGCTTCTCTGCTTTGGGATCGGTATCTGCTTTCCGGTGCACATGATGAGGAAGCCCTGGATCTGTTAATGGTTCGATCTCGTTCGACATATCCTCTCCCTGTTTCCTCTCTCAAACTTCTTCTAATCCCGAATTGATCAACGTGCCTTCGTTGCCAGCCAAATTGCGATTCCGATTAAGGAACCCATGCCAAGTACCCAACCAAGAAGGCCTTCAGTTACCGGCCCAACTTTTCCGAGCGAAGCACCGGCATAATTTCCCTCGCTCTCCACGGATTTAATCCATTTGATAATTGAGAGCTTCTCCTCTGGGGTGATTGCTCGATCACCAAAAACCGGCATCGATTGTGGGCCGGTAATCATCGCCTCATAAATATGAACTGGCTCAACGCCCATCAAAGTGGGCGCATATTTACCCGCAGTGAGTGCGCCACCTTGAGCCGCAGCGTTATGGCACATCGCGCAGTTTGTTCGGAATAACTCGCCACCTTCAGCGACATTTCCGTCGCGTTCATAATTCAGTTGTTCAGCGGTAGGGATTGCAGGTCCTGGAGCCAAGCTCGCCACATATGCTGCCAGCGCGGCAACTTGCTCTGCGTTATACACAGGTTTTTTCCGTTTCGCTTGTTGGCTCATATCGGCCATTGGCATTCGACCGGTGGCAACTTGGAAGTCAACAGATGCAGCGCCAACTCCAATCAGAGAAGGAGCAATTGCACCACCCTCGGCATTTAACCCATGACAGGAAGAGCAACCTCTTGCAAAAATATTCTTACCTTCTTCGATCAGAACAGATTTTGCATTACTTGCAGTCGCATTATTAGGTGCTGCTGCGATTGAGTAGATGCCGCCAATGAGAAAGAGTCCGAAGACCAAAAGCGCTGGCGCCATAGCGCGGTGCCTTCTTTTGCCGGTCAGCCATTTAAATAACGACATTTACGCGGCGCTCCTTCTCCCAGTTATTCATAAATCCCGTGTATTTCCGTTACTTGACCAGATAGATTGATGCAAAAAGTGCAATCCACACAACATCGACGAAGTGCCAGTAGTACGAGACCACAATCGCAGTCGTTGCCTGCTTGTGGCCAAAATTTCGAGCGTAACTCGTGCGGATCAACACGATAAGAAATGCTAATAGTCCACCGGTGACGTGAAGGCCATGGAAGCCGGTGGTGATGTAAAAGACCGATCCATATGCATTGCTACTTAGCGAGATTCCCTCGGTTACCAAGTGCGCATATTCGTAAACCTGGCCGGCAATGAAGAATGCACCCATAAGAAAAGTCAGTGCAAACCACTCGCGCATTCCCCATGAGGAGATGTTGCGAAGTTTTCCGGTCCGTCGCGCCTGGAAACGCTCGGCAGCGAAGACTCCAAATTGGCAGGTCACTGAACTCAAAACAAGGACGGTGGTATTTAAAGAGGAGAACGGGATATTGAGGATGTCAGTATTTTCTTTCCAAAACTCCGGACCTTGCACAGATCGGGTAGTGAAATACATGGCAAAGAGCGCTGCGAAGAACATCAACTCACTAGAGAGCCAAACTATGGTCCCAACTGCTACCAAATTGGGTCGGTTAGAGGTTGCGTGATACGAATCTTGATGTTGGGTCGTCGCGGACATGCCCTGATTATTCCTGATTTTTCGATAAGAAATGGAGTTTTTCGCCGACCAACGGGGGGTCAAATTGAGGTGAAACTCATCACGCGAGCTCGTTGTGAGGGCGGTCGTTGCGCCATAGAAGCCCATCGCTCCATTAGGCTGGGGCAATGGCTCCCCACGTCGTGCTGGTCTATTCGGATAACTCCCAGGTTAGAGCTGCGATAAAGCGGGCGATTACTCCATCCCCCAGCGCGGATATCGCTCCAATTGTGGTCAAGGAGTTTGCCACGGCAGATGCCCTGAGAGTGTACTTTGACGATAAGGGAGGGGCTGGGTTGCTCATCGTCGATGGAGAGGCGACCCCTGAAGGTGGGCTCGGCCTCGCTCGCTCGTTGAAAGATGAGATTTATCAAGCCCCGCCGATGATTGGCATCATCGCCCGAGAGGCAGATCGCTGGTTAGCGACCTGGGCGCGAGTTGAAGGAATACTTTTTCATCCCATTGAGCCGCGAGCGCTAGCGAAAGAGGTTGCCGCGCTCCTTCGCAAGGATGGGATAGAGGTCGTGGCAACCTCGATAGGCATCCCACCGCGCGCCAATCACTAACGCGGAGCACGGTGTAGCGATGGTCAGCGAACTGTGGCGAGAAGCACTTGAGAATCTCTCTGAGAAAAAAGATCTCACTAGTAGCGAGAGCGCTTCCGTTATGGAAGAAATTTTGGCTGGCGTGCGAAGTCAAGAGGAGATTGCAGAGTTTTTGGCGTTACACACCGCAAAGGGCGGAACGGCGAGTGAGGTATCAGGTTTTATAGAGGCGATGTATGCCCACTCTGCGCCGATTTCAATCACCGAGCGAGCGGTAGACACAGTCGGTACTGGTGGCGACGGTTTTCACACAATCAATATCTCAACAACTTCCGCGATTGTTGCGGCCAGCGCTGGCGCGCGAGTTGTAAAACATGGAAATCGTGCGGCAACATCTAAATCGGGCGCTGCCGATGTTCTCGAAGCGCTCGGAGTAAAAATAGATCTCAATGGTTTACAAGTAGCCACTTTGGTAAGTGAGCTTGGTTTAGGTTTTTGTTTTGCACCAATCTTTCATGCGGCCATGCGCTATGCCGGAGCGGCACGTAAATCACTCAGTTACCCGACGATTTTCAATATTTTGGGGCCACTATCCAATCCAGCGAAGCCAGCTGCCTATTCCATTGGTGTTGCAAAGGAAGAGATGTTTCCTATCGTTGCCGAGGTACTTCGCGCACGTGGTGTCGACGCTTTGGTTTTTCGTGGGCAGGATGGTCTTGATGAAATTACTCTTGCAACAAAGACGGATGTTTATGTCATTAGCGAAAAGAATATTTTCTTAACCTCAATAGATCCGAGTAAATGGGGGATAGCTCCAAGCGGAATCGAGGCCCTTAAAGGTGGCAGTGCGATCGAAAATGCAGAGCACCTTCGAGAGATATTGCGGGGAAAGAATGGTCCGATGCGAGATGTTGTTCTATTAAATGCTGCAGCAACTATTATCGCCTTCGATGGGATCGCAGATATTGTTCAGAGTGAAGAATTGGATAATCGTTTCGTCACAGCGCTTGAACGAATTGCTAAGGCAATAGATACGGGCGCGGCTACCGATCTTTTAGAAAAGTGGATTGAGCGTTCTCATCAGGTTTAGCAAGATTAGCGACGCTGTTTTGGTGAAAATTTGCCCCAAAAGTTGGTAGTTGCCACTCGCCTTTGATGTGAAGTGGTCTTGCTTTTTCGTCAGATACCCATCGTAGTAAAAGCTCCAACTCTTCGGGAGTTGAGTTAGGGAAGAGAAGCTCGCTATCAATTGAAAGTAGCTCCTTCGATTGATAGAGACTGATTACGCTTTCGATTCCCGTTTCATCCTTGACGGTAGTGGAGCGATGGAGTTTTCCACGTCTGATCTCTGCGATTTCAATATGCTCGCCATCGGAGAATTTTGCAACTATTAGCTCTTCAAGCGCGGAAAATGCTTTGAGGTTCTCGCTCCGTGCAAAACCACGTAAATATGAAGTTACCTGATTGCGAAGTTGGGCTGCCTCCTCAAATCGTTCCTCCTTCGCTAGTTGGGAGATCTTTTCAAAGTGTTGGGCGACCACATCTCCAGCTTGATAAGTGAGATGAGCACTTACTTTATTTACGACATCGCCATAGTGAATCTCTGAAATTGCACCAATACAGGGTGCTCCACACTTTTTTAAATCATAGAGAATACACGCACTTGCTTTCTTCATCGAAGAAGGAGTGATTCGAGGAGTACATTGGCGGATAGTTGTTGTCTGATGGAGCGCTTCACGGGCCAGTTCGGCATCAACTCGACCGCCGAAAGGTCCGATAACTTCGCTCCTTAAATTAAGCTCTGCATGTCCTTTCACAATCGTAAGTCGTGGAAAACGCTCTTGGGTAAGCGATAACCAGAGCGTTCGTTCTTGAAACTTAGAACGTCGGTTGTAACGAGGTGCATGAGCTTGAATCAATCGTAACTCTCGGATTTGTGCATCAATGAGAGTTGGTGTGGGTAGCGCTTCAATTCGAGCGGTGAGAGATATCATCTCCCGCATCCGAGTTCGAGTTTCTGATGCAGAAAAATAAGTTAAGACTCTTTTTCTTATATTCTTTGAGATTCCAATGTAAAGAGGTTTATCCTCGTTATCCCGAAATATGTAGAGCCCACAGTTGTTCGGCAAGCCATCCGCGAGATTCCGTTTGTTACGTTCCCGCGGAGTTAATGGGTGGGAGAGCTCTTGCAGAGCCTCCAATGTATGAACACCTAAATTACCTAATCGCTCTAGCAAGTGATGGAAGATGTGAACCGTTGCGCGCGCATCATCTAGCGCTCGGTGAGTTGGGGGCTCTTCAACACCAAAATATTGAGCAAGCGTCCCCAATTTCACATTGGGGGTTTCATCTTTACTAAGAGTTCTCCTGGCAATTTTTACCGTATCTAACACGCGGAAATTTGGCCACGAGTAGGAGTTGCTATCTGCTGCAGCTTTAAGGAAGCCAATATCAAAAGGTGCATTGTGGGCAATGAGAATTGTCTCTTGCGCTGAGCCACAAAATTCAAGAAAGGCGGGGAGCACTTCATCAAATAGGGGCGCCGGTGCAACCATCGCATCAGTAATTCCCGTCAGTACCGTGATGAATGGGGGAATGGGGGAACCAGGATTGACCAGGGTATGAAATTCACCGAGAACTTCACCGCCACGAATTTTCACTGCGCCAATCTCGGTAATCATCGCTCCAGCGCTCGGTGAGGTTCCCGTTGTTTCGAGGTCAACCACGACAAAGGTGCCCTGGCGCAGCGGCAAGGGAAGGTCATCAAAGGTTGGTTCAGTGAGCGCAGGCAAAATAGGGGATGCGCTCGATGAGCGTGAAGATGGTGAACTGCTTGCCCTCATGATGGGGTAAGCCTATGTTCTAACCCTGACAACTGTTGGTTAGGCAGAGGGGAAGAGTTATGGCTGAGGGAATAGAGCCGGTACGTTGGGGATTTATTGGCGCCGGCATGATTGCTAAAAAAGCGCTCTATCCCGCTCTTAAAAATTCGAAGTGGGGCGAAATTTACGCAGTTGCCGGGACTGATAGCGCTCGCGCGAAAGCGCTCTCTCCATCAGGACGTTTTTATACTGACTATCAAGAATTAATTGATGATCCAAAGATTGAAGCGATTTACATCTCCCTGCCCAACTCACTTCACATTCCTTGGACTATAAAGGCGCTTCGGGCGGGTAAAGATGTGCTCTGTGAAAAACCGCTTGCGATGAATGCGGCCGAAGTGAGAGAAGCAATCGCTGTTTCCAAGGAGACAGGGCGACTTCTCATGGAAGCTTCGTGGAATAGGTGGCATCCGCGGACGAAGCGATTAACGCAGATCGTCTCTTCAGGAGAAATCGGGAAAGTTGAGCGAATAAAAACGTGTTTTACCTACGATGGGCTACCCGATGAAAACATTCGGGCATTCCCTGAATTAGGTGGTGGTGGTCTTTATGACCTCGGTCCCTATTCCGTTGCGGCCCCTATTTGGTTGATGAACTTTGCTCCCACCGAGATTACAAAGGCTGAAGTTGCGTGGCATCATATGGGTAGCGATGAGACTGTTCGCGTTGAATTTTCTATAGGAGGAGCCAAAGCAGAGGCCATTACTTCGATGAACGTTCCTTCAACTCTGTATTTTGAAGTTTTCGGTAGCGATGGCGCGGTGATTATGGGTGGCAATGATGCATTTAATTCCCATAATTCGGCTAGCTCGCTCGAAATATATGGAAAACATGGCAAGCGAGTGGAAAAGTTTGACGCTTGCGATCCTTATCAACTTATGGCGGATGATTTTTCAAAGAGAGTTCGCGGTCAAAGTGATTGCTGGATCATGTCACTTGAAGAGTCATTGGTATTTGCGAAATTTTTTGATGAAGTCTTTGAAAAGATCGCCAAATGATATACAAACTAAGCGATAGCCGAAAACTTGATTTCGTCACAAATGAGGTTGAAAGTTCTATCGCAATCCTTTTTCACCACGGCACGCCTGGAGAGTGCACCGTTTGGTCAAACTGGCTGACTGAAATCACAGATGTGCAGGCGATTGCGGCGAGTAGGCCAGGGTATGCCTTAAGTGATCGACGACCTGGTCGAACCGTTGCCTCTGATCTTGCTGATCAATCAGAGCTACTCAAACATCTAGGTATAAAAAAATTTGTTTCCATCGGTTGGTCCGGCGGTGGTCCACATGCAATTAATATGACTCGTCATCCGCTATGTGTAGGAGCCATCACGCTTGCCGGCGTTGGGGAGTGGGGTAATTCAGATTTAGATTTCTTGGCCGGCATGGGGCCAGAGAATCATGAAGAATTCGGCGCTGCGTTAGAAGGTGAGTCGGCAATCGAAGAATGGATGGCTATCAATGCACCGGGATTTGCCTCAGTTTCAGGTGCAGATCTTATTGCCGCTTTCGGTGGGCTCATCGGGGATGCTGATAAGCGAGCGCTAACGGCAGAGGTGGCTGAACACGATGCACATTCCTATCGTCGCGCCTTATCTCAAGGTTTCTTTGGATGGCTCGATGATGATTTAGCTTTTGTGCAGAAATTTGGTTTCTCTCTCAGCGAGATCACTAAACCAGTACTTGTCTGGCAAGGCGATGACGATTTCATGGTGCCAAGGGCGCATAGCGAATGGTTGGCAAAACACATTCCATCAGCGCAGTTAAATTTTGTCCCCGGCCATGGCCATATCTCTTTGGTTGAGAATTATCGAGGCGAAATAATCAATCAAGCAAGAAAGATGCTTGCCTAATTTTTCTTATTTCGTTTGGGTGGGATGACAATCTCGCTTGGCAAAAGACGATGTGCTCCAAAATTATTTACATGTGACTCTTTTGGATAACCAATGGCCAATCCTGTAAGAATCTTGTAGTCGCTGGGCACATCAAATTCATCACGAATGATGTCATCCCAAATAACTACAGCGCCTTGAAGGCAGGTTCCTAAACCGCGCGCATGCGCTGAGAGGATTAGGTTCTCTAACATTAACCCAGCATCATTTGCGGCAAAGATGTGCAAGCTTTTGTGAATATAAATAAATAGCTCTACCGGAGCATCAAAGAATTGATAATTCTTCGCCCATTGCTCATCGCGAGCTTTTCGATCACCGCGTTTGACGCCCAACCACTCATACAACTCTTTGCCTACCCGCTCAGCACGTGGTTTCAATTCCGGCACGTAGCCCCGGGCAAGAAGTCGGTTACTTGTTGGCAACCCTGCACCTTTAAGAAGCATCCCTATTTTCGCAAAAAGGTTGCCGTTACGAAATTTCGAGAGTCGTTCCCATCGCGAGAGAAATTCAGTACTTATCCGTTCGCGTACCTGACCAGTAGCAACACAAACTTTAAATGGGCGTGTGTTTGACCAACTTGGGGCAGTCAGAGCATCATTAATTAATTGTTGGATTAACTCTTCGGGAGGTTGAGTCCTAGCAAATTCTCTGGTACTTCGCCGCGTTGAGAGAAAATAAGAGAAATTTTTGGCGAAGATTTGAGCATTGTCGTTGCTCTGCCATTTACTTACCGACATCAATTATCACTCACTCGTCACTGCTTCTAGCGCTCTTGAAAATTCAGAGCTAGAGAAATCCCTCTTAGCATCTTCAAATTTCTCTAAGCCCCAATCCCAAAAATTAAAATCAATCGTCGAAATCGCGCTCTGAATGGAGGCCCATAGAGTCCAACCGTATCTGGCGACGAGCGCAAAGAGCCACGCTCGAGCAATTTTTTCAGGTCGATCCCCGAGGTAGTAATGGGTAACAAGTTCTGATAATTTGTCGTAATCTAATTTTGCTTCGGACCAAATATTTCCCAATTCGAAACAAGGATCGTTATTCCCGGAATATTCATAATCGATTATCCATATTTTCTGACCATCGTCGATAAAATTCGCTGGGAGTAAGTCGTTGTTGCATGATACTTTTTTGTCATCCAGCACTTGCATCGCCTCTCTAATTTTTTGAAATTTTTCCTCAAATTGGAGATAACCCAGCGGAAGCTTGAAACCTTTCTCTTGAACAATCCTTAAGTACGATTTTTGGATTGAAAACATATCAAAATCTCGAGCAAAAGGTGGTGCAGAATGAAGTTGACGACAACTTTTAGCAATTCTTTCGAGATTGTAAGAGACATCCATAGCTGAGAATGTTTTTCCCTCAATAAAGCTGATGACAAGCAAACCATCCTCAGGCAAATATTCGTACACTTTCGCACCAATGCCGATATCCGCGGCAATTTTAGAGTTCTCAAATTCAGAATTTCTATCGATAGAAAGAAGTTCAGAACCATTGCTTGAAATTCGAACGACGTACTTTCCTTGTGGGGTACTTACTTTTACATTTCTATTTGTGATGCCACCAGAAAGTTCTTCTACGTTTGTCCGGGTTGAGAGAAGTGGGACTTTATCAAGAAGATGGCCGAAAGTTTCTTCAAGCTCGGTTCTGGCTCCAGACACCAGTTCAGGATACATTTGTGGGCATGAGCATTTCTTCGAATGTGAAGGATTCATTGCCGAGTCGAGCTCGAATTGTTGTGATAGGTGGAGGCGTTGGCGGTACCTCGGTCGCCTACCATCTGGCTCTTTATGGTGAATCTGATGTGATTCTTCTCGATCGAGCCGATTTAACAAGTGGCTCGACCTTTCACTCGGCCGGTTTGGTCGGACAACTTCGCGCTGATCCAACGTTGACAAAAATGAATATGCACTCGGTGGCTCTCTATCGTGATTTGGAGAGAAGTGATACTCCACCAGGATGGCGGGAATGCGGCAGCATCAAACTTGCCTCCTCACCAGAGCGGATGGAAGAGATTCGTCGTCAAATTGGTTGGGCGCGCACCTTTGGCCTAGATCTCCATGAAATTTCTCCTAAAGAAGCACAAGAGAGATTCCCACTCATCGCTTTAGATGGCGTGGTTGGTGCATGCATCATGGAAAGCGATGGACAAGTTGATCCCTCTCAATTGTCATATGCACTAGCAAGTGGTGCGCGAAAAAAAGGCGTCAAAACTTATACCCACACTCGAGTTCTTTCGATTAAAACTGAAAAAGGACGAGTTGTGGGAGTGGAAACTAACAAGGGCTTTATTGATTGTGAAGTTATCGTTAATTGCGGGGGAATGTTCGCACCTGAGATTGGCCGGATGGTTGAAGTGCGAATTCCAATCGTCCCCATGTCACATCAATATTTGATCACCGAGAATTTCTTGCCGGACGACGCTCCATTCCTGCCTTCTTTGCGAGATCCTGACAACTTAATTTATTTTCGCCAAGAAGTTCGTGGACTGCTTATGGGGGGTTACGAGCGAAATTCAAAAGCTTGGAGTGCAAGTTACGACCAAATTGATCATATTCCCAGCGACTTCAATGGAAAACTACTCCCTGAAGAATGGGAACGCTTTGAAGAGATTGCCATCAACTCGCAAAAGCGTGTACCGAAGATGGCAGAAGTCGGAGTAAAGAATTTCATTAATGGACCAGAAGGGTTTACTCCCGACAACGAATTCTGCTTAGGAGAAAGTTCGGTTGGTGGTTTCTTTGTCGCTGCCGGATTCTGCGCCCATGGAATCGCTGGTGCTGGAGGAATTGGAAAAGTAGTTGCCGAATGGGTGCTCGCAGGAGAGCCCACGATGGATCTATGGCATATGGATATTAAAAGGTTTGGCGCAAATTACCATTCACCTGATTTCACATTGAAGCGAATTACCGAAAACTACGAAGCGTATTACGACATTCATTACCCTGGCGAAGAGCGACAGAGCGCCAGGCCGAAAAAAATCTCTCCGGTTTATGAATGGCATAAGAAACATGGGGCAATATTCGGTGAGAAATCGGGCTGGGAGCGGGTCAATTACTATGCGAGAACTGGAGGCGATGAAAACCTCCGACCGAAAGGATGGGCGGGTAAGAATTGGAATAGCTCAGTTCAAATCGAACATCATGGAACTCGAAATGGCGCCGGATTATTTGATGAATCGAGCTTTGCAAAATTTACTGTTACCGGAGAAAAAGCCGGGGATTTTCTCAACTATCTGTGTTCAAACAATGTCGTTAGAGGCATAGGGCGAACAATTTACACCCAAGCGCTTAACAATAAGGGTGGCATCGAATCTGACTACACGGTGACTCAAATTGCCGAAGACTCCTTTTTCATTGTAACTGGTACGGCATTTGGCACTCATGATCGTGGTTGGATCGAAAAGATTGCTCGCGAGGAGAAGTTCGACGATATTGTGATTACAGATGTGACAGATGCACTTGCATGTTTTGGGCTATGGGGACCAAATGCGCGAAAAATTCTGCAATCTCTCACCAACGAAGATTTGAGCAATGAGGCATTTAGTTTTATGACCTCGCGAGAGATTGAGATTGCCGGTATCAAGGTGCGAGCAACTCGAATCACCTATGTAGGGGAACTTGGTTGGGAGATGTATCTTCCTGTTTCACAGGGCCTTGAGCTCTGGGAGGCGCTATACGAAGCAGGGCAAAAACATGGACTCATTGTTGCTGGTTATAAAGCAATCGAATCACTTCGGCTAGAGAAAGGGTACCGAGCCTGGGCTGGAGAAATTAATAGTGAGACCAACCCATTTGAAGCTGGCCTGGGGTTTGCAGTTTCGACGAGAAAAGAATTTTTTAAAGGTCGAGATGAAGTACTACGACGAAAAGATAGCGTCACGAAAAAGTTAGTAGCAATAGTTTTCGATGACATAACTGAAGTCCCATTAGGGAACGAACCAATACGAGTTGAAGGAACGGTTATTGCTCGAATGAAAAGCGGCGGACAGGGATATACACTCGGGAAAGCGATTGGATATTCATATTTACCTCTTGAATACTCGAAACCTGGAACAGAGATTGACGTTGAATTCTTTGGGCGCTGGCAAAAAGGAATGATTATGGAAGAACCACTTTTTGATCCAGATGGTTCTCGAATAAAGTCATAGCGAAGATGGTGATTTTTATGGGACCAATTGGGAAATTGGCCAAACGGTAATTTTTTACTGTCTACAACGCTCTACTAGTTCCTTGCAATTCTCGTGGACGATACTGGGATCGAACCAGTGACCCCTTCCATGTCAAGGAAGTGCGCTACCGCTGCGCCAATCGTCCGTGGTATTTAGCTCTGTTCAGTTCTGTTCAGTTCTGTTCAGTTCTGTTCAGTTCTGTGTTTATAGGATTTTATTGAGGTGGGAACGGGATTTGAACCCGTGTAGCAGGATTTGCAGTCCTGAGCCTCGCCTCTCGGCCATCCCACCAAAGGAGTTCACCCGCTGGTAAACCTCTTTCGAGCGGATGACGGGACTCGAACCCGCGACATTCACCTTGGCAAGGTGATGCGCTACCAACTGCGCTACATCCGCATTTCTGTAGGGCGAAATCTACCGCAGGGGTAGGGGATAGGGCGAACCCGTCATAGCCGTGGGCTCTGGGCTACGGTGGGGAGTATGGATCCGGGGTTCTATCGCAACGGCCTTTGGGCACGTGAATTGGTGGAGATTACCGACGTTTGTGATGCGCTCCACGATGGCAATTTTTGGGCAGTCCTAGTTACCTACGAAGGCGAGCGCATCTTTGCGCGATTCAATGACGTTCAATATAGCCAGTCGCAGAGGTTTTTATCATATGCCACTCAGAACGCATGGAGCCCGCCTTTCGGTGAATGGTCGAGCTCACTCAATGAGAGCGAGTACCGCAATGGAGTGGAGGAAGTTCGTCAAGCAATTGCGCGAGGCGAGGTATATCAAATAAATCTCTGTCGAATTCTCTCAACTGCAAGCGAAAATAAAAATCTACTACCACTTATTCCACGCTTGGCAGCAGCAAATCCTGCTCCTTTTTTAACTTCACTTGAAATTCCTCATGTTTCCATCGCATCTGCATCACCTGAATTGTTATTAAGACGTGAGGGAAGAGTGGTCACATCAAGTCCTATCAAAGGAACAGCCAGAACTCGAAATGAATTCTTAGAGAAAGACCGCGCAGAGAATGTAATGATTGTGGATTTAGTACGACATGATTTTGGACCGCTATGCACCGTCGGTTCGATTACCACCCCCCGATTACTTTCCATCGAAGAGCATCCTGGTCTGTTTCATCTGGTTTCTGATGTGCAAGGAGAGCTTCGCGAGAATGTGACCTGGGAGGAAATATTCCACTCGCTGTTGCCAGCTGGCTCTATTAGCGGTGCGCCTAAATCCTCCGCTCGAAATTTGATTACTCAATTAGAACCGACTCGGCGCGGCCCATATTGCGGTGCAATCGGATGGATTTGGGGAGATAAGGCAGAACTTGCAGTTGGCATTCGCACTTTCTGGAGCGAAGCAAAAAATGCCTCCCTGAAATTTGGAACTGGCGCAGGAATTACTTGGGGCTCTCAACCAGAATTGGAGTGGGCTGAGACGGAATTAAAGGCAGCTCGTTTATTATCGATTATTGGGCAGAGGGATTAATTAAAATGTTGTGGCTTAACGATCGATTAATAGATGAAGCTTTAGAGGTGGTTGCTTTGCCACTCTCTGATAGATCATTTCTTTTGGGCGAGGGAGTATTTGAAACGTTACTCACTCTTGGCGGAAAAGCCGTCGCCCTCGATAGACATATCCGACGTCTAACTACAGGTGCGAAGGCGCTGGGAATAAGTAGTCCCACGCCAGATTCGATTGCTGTGGGCGTGACAGCACTTTTGCACAGTACCTTGGATATTTCAATGGGGCGAATGCGTATAACCCTCTCCGGATCGGGAACTTTATTAATCACTCATCAGCGATATCAAGAGTGGAGTGAAGCCGCGCGGTTGGTTACTTATCCATTTCCATTCAACTCAAAATCTCCACTCCAAAAAATAAAATCAACTTCCTACGGTGAATATTTGCTCGCTTATCGTTATGCGCAGGATCGAGGCGCGGATGACGCCTTACTTTTCAATACCAGCGATGCGGTAATGGAAGCCAGTACTGCAAACATCGTTGCTTTGATCGGTGGCCGTTGGGTGACCCCACCGCTATCTGCCGGACCGCTCCCTGGAATCACTCGAGAATTGCTCACCGAATGGGGGCTACTTATTGAACGAGAGATAATTTTTGAAGAGCTGCACCGTTGTGAATCAATCGCCTTAATCTCTAGTTTACGAAGCGTTCAGCCGGTGGTGGAGATTAATGGGAGAGGTTTTAAAGCATCTGGAAAGATTGAAGAATTAGCCACTTCATATAAGAGCGCTCTCGCGAGTAATCTAAACCCGTGATTAAAAAGTTCCGCGCGCGCGCTAAGACCACTCGTGCAGGGGAGATGGCATGGCGAATTGGCGTGGCAATTCTTGGAGGGTCGATCACCGCACTAGGCGCGGTCTTCCTCATCACGCCAGGGCCAGGTTGGCTGGTGATCTTCGCTGGACTTGGAATCCTCGCTTCGGAATTTGCTTGGGCTGAGCGCGCTTTGATTAAGACAAAGATGATCGCGCTCAAAGCGGCGCAGCGAGCGCTACCCCCCGGTAAAAAACGGCTCTATTTCGCAATCGCAGCGCTACTTGCAATCGGGATAGTTCTCGCCCTCTTAGCAATCCGCCGCAACTTCGCGTAAGAGCCAACAAGAAGTTCCTAGCGCGCTAGGCTTAGTTTTATGGCAGAGCTAACGATTACTCTCGATGGTGCGCGCGTTACGGTGCAAATCGAAAAGTACACCGGTGAGCTCTTTCGAGACCGCCCAGAGATAATTGCCTTACGAATCAATGACCAGTTGCGAGATTTAAATTCCGTTCTTCATGATGGCGATAACGTAGAAACGGTTGCCATCACATCGAGTGACGGATTGGCAATCCTCCGACACTCAAGCGCGCACGTTTTGGCGCAAGCAGTTCAAGGCCTCTTTCCGGGAACGAGGCTAGGGATTGGGCCACCTATTAAAGATGGCTTCTATTATGACTTTGATTCTTCTCGACCATTTACACCTGAAGATCTCCAGGCCCTTGAAAAAGAGATGGGGAAGATTATCAAGTCCAATCAACGCTTCAGACGGCGAGTAGTAACGGAAAAAGAAGCGCTGACCGAACTCTCTCATGAGCCATTCAAATGCGAATTGATTGCGATCAAATCTGACGCTTCAGATGAATCCTCTGTAGAAGTTGGTGGGGCAGAGCTGACCATCTATGACAATCTCAATCGCGATGGTGAAATCGCATGGAAAGATTTATGCAGAGGCCCACACCTTCCAACAACAAAGTTGATACCTACAGTGAAATTGATGCGCTCCTCTGGCGCGTATTGGCGCGGATCAGAGAAGAACCCCATGCTCCAACGTATTTACGGAACAGCATGGCCAGATCAGGCGTCGCTCGATAGCTATTTGACTTTTCTCGAAGAAGCCGAGAAACGCGATCACCGAAGGTTAGGTGTGGAGCTTGATCTCTTCTCGTTCCCAGAAGAGATCGGTTCAGGATTAGCGGTTTTTCATCCAAAAGGCGGCATCATCCGCCGCGCCATGGAGGATTACTCGCGAAAGCGCCACGAGGAAGAGAACTATCAATTTGTTTATTCGCCTCACTTAACGAAGGCAGCGCTCTTTGAAACATCAGGGCACCTTGAGTGGTATGCCGAGGGCATGTACCCGCCAATGGTTCTCGACGAGGAACGCAATTCCGATGGCACAGTTAAGCGCGCTGGTGCCTCTTATTACATGAAGCCAATGAATTGCCCGTTCCACAATTTAATTTATCGCTCGCGTGGTCGGTCGTATCGAGAGCTTCCATTGCGACTTTTTGAATTTGGAACGGTGTATCGCTATGAAAAATCTGGAGTCATCCAAGGACTTACTCGCGCCCGCGGTTTCACGCAGGATGATGCACATATTTATTGCACCCCAGAACAAATGCCGGAGGAATTGGATCGACTCCTTACTTTTGTCCTCAATTTACTCCGCGACTACGGCCTTACCGACTTCTACTTAGAGCTTTCAACGCGTAATGATGAGAAGTACGTTGGCAATGACCATGATTGGACGGTGGCAACAGAGAAGCTACGTGAGGCTGCAGAACGACAGAATCTCGAGTTAATTCTCGATGAGGGAGGGGCAGCTTTTTACGGCCCGAAAATCTCGGTGCAAGCAAAAGATGCGATCGGTAGAACCTGGCAGATGTCCACTATTCAAGTAGATTTCCAATTACCGTCGCGATTTGATTTGGAATACGTTTCATCTGACGGCTCACGAGCGCGTCCAGTGATGATTCATCGAGCGCTCTTTGGTTCTATTGAGCGATTCTTTGGGGTGCTTACTGAGCACTACGCCGGCGCATTCCCACCTTGGTTATCACCAGTGCAAGTTCGAGCTATTCCAGTAGCAGATGCATTTGCCCCCTATCTGGAAGAGGTAGCGGATCAAATGCGACGATTGGGCATTCGCATTGATGTTGATAATAGTGATGATCGAATGCAGAAAAAGATTCGCAATGCGCAGTTGGAAAAAATACCTTTCATGATCATTGCAGGAGAGGTCGATCAACAGGCGGGCGCCATTTCTATTCGCTATCGAAATGGTGAACAAAAAAATGGAATTCCGATAACGGAAGCTATTTCCGAAATTCAAAATGCAATTAACTCCCGGATTCAGGTTTAGGATTCTTTGTGGAGCAACCATTTGATCAATGGGAGCGGATATGGACCCCATTTCGCAAGGAGTACATCGATAAATTAAGTAGTGGTGAGTACGAGTGTCCGTTCTGTCATATTCCGAATTTAAATGACCAAGAGTCTTTTATCATTGCCCGAGGAAATTTTTCTTATGCAGTGCTTAATAGATATCCATACAATCCAGGGCATATATTGATCTGCACTTTTCGACATACGGGCGAGTACCTCGAACTGGGCGACGAGGAGACCGCGGAAATCTCAACTCTAACGAAGAAGGCAATGCGCGCGCTTCGCGGCGTGAATAGCGAAGTGAATTTCAATGTAGGAATGAATCAAGGTCGAATCGCAGGAGCTGGACTACCCGATCATTTTCACCAACATATCGTTCCGCGTTGGCGGGGAGATTCTAACTTTATGCCTGTAATAGGAGGGACAAAAGTTTTATCGCAAATGCTCTCTGAGACCCACGAAATACTCAGCAGACTGTGGCCCGCATAAAAATTATTTTTCTAGCACCTCTTCAAGGTATTGAACAAATTCAACGTTGCCAAGTTTTAACTTAGATGAAAAAGGGATGATCGGGACGAAGAGTCCGCTGGCAAATTTTCCAGTCCCTAACTCAGATGTACTCTCCAAATACTCAGCCTGGAACTCCTGGACTAGAATTCGATGGTCTTCATCGCTCGGTTTAATCTCTAATTGACCTGTTGAGTAATCGCGAATTGTTAAATCTTCCAAGTTGATAAATGCACATGGGGTGCCATCGTCGGCGTGAAGCACCAGGTATGGCGTTACCCCTTCACCAAACATTCGACGCGCGATAAGAACTGCTTCATCAAAGTCGGCATCCTCATGGTCAATTTTGGTTATAACGATTGCCCGTGGAATGAGAAGTTCAGAGAGTTCGTTCCATATTTCTATTAGATTGTTCGGTGCTCCTTCATACCCGCTCATTGCAACGACGACGGCCGAGAATTCGGGGAATTCGTAGTTGAGCTGGTCGGAGTAGGCGACAGAGACCAGAAAGTTCTCCGGGATGGCCCGAGCCACTCCCTCTAGATCCGCCGATTGATGGCCAATTATCGCAATCCGAGTGGGGGTTACTGAGGAACTCACTCGCTGAGCCTACGATGTAACCACCATGATTAGTTCCTTTTTACGGGCTCCCGTAGCTCGTGTTGTCGAGCCGACTGCGCGGGCACTGCTCAGAAAAAACGTGACCCCAAACCAAATAACTGTTTTAGGTTCAGTAGGAACAATTGTAATCTCCCTGATTTTCTTTACTCAAGGCGTATTTTTTGCAGGAACAATGGTGATGCTCCTCTTTATTTTTAGTGATTTAGTTGATGGGACCATGGCACGAATTTCGAAAAAAAGTTCATTATGGGGCGCATTTCTAGATTCGACAGCAGATCGGGTCGTTGATGCCTTACTGGTGGGCAGCGTGACCTATTTTCTCTACACAGAAAAGAATCCACTCCAAGTGGTTGCTTGGTTTGCGCTTGCCGGAGGATTTTTAGTCTCTTACGTGAAAGCGCGCGCTGAAGCATCAGGTCTTACATGCACTGGTGGATTCGCAGAACGACCTGAGCGAACAATTATCCTCCTTGTTGCAACTGGCTTTGCTGGATTGGGCGTTCCATACATTCTCGCTGTCGGAATGTGGATTGTTGCCAGCACCTCTTTTCTCACGGTCCTCTATCGCGTGCGTCAGGTCTGGCAGCAGAGATGATTGCGCACCTAACTAGTTTTCTTTATTTAGCTGCCTGGAAAATAGTGCGTGCGCTACCAGAACCTACTGCTTATAAATTATTTGCTCGGCTTGCGCAGCGTTCAGTTAAAAAGCGTGGGAAGTCTTACGCACGATTGAAATCAAACCTTCGTCGCGTAAAACCAGATATCGGAGAAGTTGAACTTGAAGCGCTTACTGCACAGGGGATGGAGAGCTATCTTCGCTATTGGTGTGATGCCTTTCGCCTTCCGACGTGGAGCCAAGAACGCATGACATCGACCGTAACGGTCACTGGCGAAGAGATGTTTCGGTCTCTGGTTGCAGAGGGAAAAGGGGTCGTAGTGTCCCTGCCTCATTCCGGCAACTGGGACCATGCAGGTGCATATTTCAGCGCTACCGGAATTCCGATTGTTAGCGTTGCTGAGAAACTTAAACCCGAGCGAGTTTTCAAAGCTTTTTTAAAATATCGGGAGCGTATTGGAATACAAATCTATTCAACATCTGAGAATGTAATTCCACTTCTCAATCAACACCTAGTTAAGGGTGATGTCGTTGCTTTGGTTGCGGATCGAGATCTGTCGAAAAGTGGAATCGAAGTAAATTTCTTTGGTGGGATTGCAAAAATGCCAAGCGGACCAGCTCTTTTGGCGCTGCGGAACAACGCGTACCTCGTGGTGGCTCATGTCACGTACACAACTAAAGGTATTCACATCAACTTCTCGCAACCATTGAGCACATCTCAAGGCTCAGAAAAATCACAGATTGAAAATCTCATACAACAAACTGCAGATTTTTTTGCGGAAGGAATTGCAAAAAAACCTGAAGATTGGCATATGCTTCAAAAGATATGGATTGCTTAAAAACGTATGAACATAAATTCTAAAAGTAACAGGAGGCTAAAGATAGGAATGGTCTCACCCTACGGTTGGGATCTTCCCGGTGGAGTGCAGGCTCATATTCAAGATTTAGCGATGTACTGTATGGAACAAGGGCATGAAGTATCGGTCATTGCTCCGGCTGTCGAGGAGGGTTCACTTCCCGATTGGGTTGTTTCCAGCGGTCGTCCCGTAGCAATTCCCTACAACGGTGCTGTAGCGCGGGTTGCTTTCGGTCCAGTTGCTAATCGCAGAGTTCGTCGCTGGATAAACGATGGCCAATTTGATGTATTGCATTTGCATGAACCCGCGATTCCATCACTGTCATTACTTGCTTGTTGGGCCGCGGAAGGTCCCTTAGTTGGAACTTTCCATGCCTCAGCTCCTCGACAGAAAGCAATTTATGCGATTGGTCCCATATTGGAGCCTGCAATCGAAAAATTACATGCTCGCATTGCGGTTAGTCAGACGGCGAGAAATACATTGATTGATCATCTCGAAACTGATGCAGTCATAATTCCAAACGGCATCAATCATCATGCATTTGCAAGCGGCCCCATCGATACACGTGTTGGTGAGCGAAGTATTGGTTTTGTTGGCCGTTTTGATGAACCAAGAAAGGGCCTATCCCTTCTTTTGGAGAGTTGTGAATTATTGATTGCCAGAGGAATTTCGTTCAAAGTAGTTATCGCAGGACCAGGGAACCCAAATGCTTTTCTTGAAATTATGAGCGCAGAGTTGGTCGCGCGCACCGAATTCTTGGGAAGAGTGAGTGATGAACGGAAGCAAGAATTACTCCGTTCAATATCGCTATACGTGGCGCCAAATACGGGAGGAGAGAGTTTTGGGATCATCCTCGCGGAAGCTATGGCTGCCGGTGCTCCGGTACTTGCAAGCAATCTTCCGGCGTTCCAGGATGTTCTTGAAGGGGGCAGGGTAGGTGAATTATTCGATATTGGTGATACATCTGAATTAGCTCTTCGAATAGTGGCTCTATTAAATGACCCTGAGCGTCGGATGGCATTGCGTGCATTAGGGCAGAAGAGCTCACTTCGTTTCGATTGGAGCCAGGTGGGAGAGTCGATTTTGGATGTTTATCGAATGGTGAGCGCCTCGGGTGAAAAGGTTCGTTTGGGGTCTGATTTGAGGTTTAGTAGAGCAAAGTTGGGGCGAGAAGAGTGAACGAGCTACTTTTTATAATTTTAGGGGCGATGCTTTTTCTGGTTTGGTACTTATCTTTTACTGCCACTCGTTTAGATCGACTTCATCACCGAGTAGAAACGTCTTGGGCAAACCTAGATGCCGCTTTGCGGACCCGCTCTGCGCTAGCGCTCGAGGTTGCGCGATCTAATTTGCTAGATCCCGCTACCTCTATGCTTCTATTAGCCGCGGCCCACATTGCAGTGATTGCTAACCAATCTGAGCGCGCTGATGCTGAGGAAGAACTCTCTCAGTTATTGCTCTCGTTACTTGAAGAGGATGCGCTTGATTCTGAAGGTGAGATTTTCCAAGAACTTTCCCAAGCGAGAGATAAACTCCGGTTAGCAATAGCGATTCATGTTGAAGCGGTAACTCGCACTCAAGCTCAACGTTCGCGGCCCATTGTGAGAATCTTTCGTTTAGCTGGCCGGGCGCCACTCCCGGTTCGATATCCATTTGAAGAAATTCAAGTGTGAGGTGGTGTAATGAGCAATAGATTATTTCCAAAGGTGGTATTTGGCATTCTCCTTACCCTCCTCGCCACAAGTTGTGCGCACGTTCCGCAATCAGGGGAAGCATCGAAAAATCAGCGAAAACTCCAGCCAAGTTCACCCAAGAATTCACTCAGTGGTCGCGACGGAATGGATAATCCGATTCTCGCGGTAAAAATTGATGATACAAAATTTGCTCGACCTCAAATCGGATTAATTGATGCGGATCTGGTTTACATTGAACAGGTAGAAGGTGGAGTAACCAGACTTGCCGCAATTTATAGCTCGGCGTACCCAACAAAAATAGGGCCAGTGCGAAGTGCCCGAATAAGCGATTTAGAACTTCTGGCTCAGTTTGGAAAAGTTGCCTTTGCATTCTCTGGCGCTCAACGAAAATTACGCCCAGTGATTGATAGCGCCAATCTTTACAATCTTGGAGCGGAACGAGAAGGGCCTTCGGTTTATTCGCGAGATCAAACTAGGCGCCCACCGTGGAATATGATTTTGAATCCGCAAGTGCTTTTCGAGCAAGCAACAAAACGTAATTTAACTATTGCACAAGCAAAAAAGAATGGATGGAATTTCAAGAGCAAGACAACGTTAGGAGAAAGAGCATTATCAGCCAAGATGAAATGGCCAGGAGCTAGTTATGAAATTCTCTGGTCTCAAGATGGCTCTGGTTGGCTAATAAATCAAAATGGAACAAGCAAAATGGATGCCAGTGGGGTTCCACTTATAGCAAGCACATTTGTTGTGCAAGTTGTTTCCATTGCCAATTCTGAATATGGAGATAAGTTTGGCGAAATAACGCCACTGATAACATCGGTTGGTCAAGGTAAGGCTTTCGTTTTTCGCGATGGACGGGTAATCAAGGGAACTTGGTCTCGCGTTGCTCCATCAAGCGGTACAACTTTTACCTCCAATTCCGGCGAGGAAATCCCGTTTAAAGCAGGACAAATTTGGTTTGCTCTGGTGGCGCAAGAACCGGCCATCACTTATCCGCCCGAACCTTCCGCCTCGCCTAGCGGGCAGATTTCAGGGAATTGAGCGAGCGCCAATCCGGTCCCAAAGAAGTAGACTTAGCGGCTCAGTAGCTCGGGGGAGCTCTGAATATCGAGAGGGCGTTGAGTAGAGCATGAGTGAATTAACAGGTACCTCGCGGGTTAAGCGAGGCATGGCCGAGATGCTCAAAGGCGGAGTGATCATGGATGTGGTCAATGCCGAGCAGGCTCGCATCGCCGAGGATGCCGGCGCCGTTGCAGTCATGGCGCTAGAGCGCGTTCCCGCCGATATTCGAGCTCAAGGCGGCGTCGCACGGATGTCCGATCCATCGATGATTAAAGAGATTCAAAAGGCGGTCTCAATTCCCGTCATGGCAAAGGCCCGAATTGGTCACTTCGCTGAGGCGCAAGTTCTTCAAGAACTTGGCGTTGACTACATCGACGAATCAGAGGTTCTAACTCCAGCTGATTATGAAAATCATATTGATAAATGGAATTTCACGGTGCCATTTGTTTGTGGCGCAACAAATTTAGGTGAAGCGCTGCGACGTATTAATGAGGGAGCGGCGATGATTCGCTCCAAAGGTGAGGCAGGGACTGGAGATGTCTCTAATGCAACAACTCACATCAGAAAAATTACCGGAGAAATTAGAAGGCTAACTTCAATGCGCGAAGATGAGTTATATGTTGCTGCAAAAGAATTGCAAGCGCCTTTTGCTCTAGTCAAAGAGGTAGCTCAAACTGGAAAACTTCCAGTAGTACTTTTTACCGCTGGTGGAATTGCGACACCTGCCGATGCCTCCATGATGATGCAACTTGGTGCCGATGGTGTGTTCATTGGTTCAGGAATATTTAAATCAGGAAACCCAGCGCAACGAGCTGCTGCTTGCGTCAAGGCGACGACATTCTTTGATGATCCCAAAGTGGTGGCTGAGGTTTCTCGAGGGCTCGGCGAAGCCATGGTTGGTATCAACGTCTCGGATATTCCAGTACCTCATCGACTCGCTGAGCGCGGTTGGTGAAAAAACGGGTAGGCGTACTCGCACTTCAAGGTGATGTGCGTGAACATGCCTACGCAATTCACAAATCGGGGGCAGTGGATTCTTTAGTTCGTAGACCAGATGATTTGAAGAGCATCGACGCGTTAATTCTTCCAGGGGGAGAATCAACGACGATCAGCAAATTGCTCCACATATTTTCACTTTTTCAGCCGTTAAAGGATGCCATTGGCTCAGGGCTGCCAGTATTTGGCACATGTGCTGGGATGATCCTTTTAGCAAAAGAGATTCTTGATGGCAGCGCCGACCAGGACTCGCTATCAGCAATGAATATCACAGTGCGTCGTAACGCCTTTGGCAGACAAGTAGATTCATTTGAAAAAGAATTGGATTTAAGGGCAGTCAAGGCAGGTACGTTGACCGCAGTTTTCATACGAGCGCCATGGATTGAACGTCACGGACCAGGCGTTGAAGTAATCGCCTCGGTTGAAAATGACGGTCAAGCTCATCCGGTACTTGCTCGAGAGGGGAAGTTGCTGGCTTCATCCTTCCACCCCGAGATTTTGCAAGGCGATCGGTATCTAATTCACGAATTCTTTATCAACGAAGTAGCCAGTTAGTTCATTCATTCATACAATCAGTTCTGAGAGAACCTATAGGAGTAGTCATGTCAGGTCATTCCAAATGGGCCACGACCAAACATAAGAAAGCGATACTCGATTCGCGTCGCGCAAAGACGTTTGCCAAATTAATTAAGGCGATCGAAGTTGCAGCGCGCACTGGCGGTCCTGATCCCGCCGGCAATCCAACTCTCTTTGATGCTTTAGCAAAAGCGCGAAAGAATTCCGTTCCTTCCGACAACATTGATCGAGCATTAAAGCGCGGCGCAGGTCTTGAATCAGGCGGTGCGAATTGGGAAACGATTATGTATGAAGGGTATGGCCCGAATGGAGTTGCGCTACTGATCGAATGTTTATCAGATAATCGCAATCGCGCTGCAGGTGAGGTTCGCCTTGCCGTGACGCGTCATGGTGGCTCAATGGCCGACCCAGGATCGGTTTCTTATCTTTTTGCACGACGTGGAGTAATCATCGTTAAGAAAAGTGGCAGCGTCACGGAAGATGTATTGATGAATATCGTGATCGATGCTGGCGCTGAAGAGATTAATGATTTAGGCGAGAATTTTGAGTTGGTTTCCGATCCTTCCGAAATGGCATTGGTACGAAAAGCTTTAGATGGCGCAGGAATTGAATACGAATCTGCGGATACGCCATTTCTGCCGACAGTATCTGTCCCATTAGATGGAGAGGGCGCAACCAAAGTTTTCAAACTGATTGAAGCCATTGAAGATTGCGACGACGTTCAGAATGTCTATGCGAACTTCGACATTTCTGACGAAGTGATGGCTACTCTGTAGCAATGAAGGTATTGGGGATTGACCCAGGGCTTACCCGTTGTGGGGTAGGTGTGCTCACAGGGGAGCCTGGCAAGGCGCTAACTTTTATTGACGTGGGAGTTATCAGAACTCCGTCCACCATGCCACTTGCAGAGCGTTTGCATGCCATAAACCAAGAGCTGGCAGCTTGGATAGATCGACATTCACCAGATGAAATCTCGGTCGAACGTGTTTTTTCACAGGCCAATCGACGCTCTGCAATGGAGACTGCACAAGCTGCTGGTTTGGCGCTCTCATTGGCAGCAGCGCGAAATATTCCAGTTGCACTTCACACTCCAAGCGAAGTTAAAGCAGCTGTCACAGGTTCCGGTCGTGCCGATAAATCGCAAGTCGCCGAGATGGTCCGCCGATTACTGAAATTAAAGGAAGCTCCGAACCCACCTGATGCAGCCGACGCATTGGCGCTTGCTATTTGCCATATTTATCAGAGTTCCATGCGTTCAAAAATTGGAGCGAGCAAGTAATGATCGCAACCCTTCGCGGCAAAATTATTGGTACTACTGAACAATCCGTAGTTGTTGAGGTTAATGGCGTCGGTTTTTCGGTAATTGTTACGCCAGCAATTCGTTTAGGCGCGATTGAAGGAAGCGAAATATTTCTTCATACGGCGCTTCTTGTTCGCGAGGATGCCCTCACTCTCTTTGGTTATCAATCAATTTCGGAACGAGAATTTTTCCTTTTGCTACAAACAGTCTCTGGCATTGGCCCCAAAGTTTCGCATGCAGTTTTAAGCGCGCTATCAATACCTCAACTAATTCGTGCCATTAGTGCAGGAGAGAGCAGCACTCTCGAACAGGTTTCTGGCCTCGGGAAAAAAGGTGCACAGCGAATCATCTTAGAATTAAAAGATAAAGTGGATTCATTTCGAAATTCCCCTGAGATCAATAATCGAATTGAGGTTGACGGGAAGATTGGAGAGACTTCCACGCCTAACGTGCTTTCTGTTGCAGAAGCTCTTGCTGGTTTAGGTTTTGGTGCTCGCGAAATTGAACAAGCGCTAGAAGTGGTTAAGCTTTCGAGCGCACAAACTCTTGAAGATAAATTGAGAGTAGCGTTATCCGCATTACAAAATGGCGGTTCTGGCGTAATAAAAGGCGCACCTCGTGTCTGAAGAACAGATACTTTCGCCCCATTCCACTAGCGAAGAAATCAATATTGAAGGAGCGCTTCGACCGCGAAACCTTCAGGAATTTGTTGGCCAGCAAAGAATTAAGGATCAATTAAGTGTTGTACTTGAAGCATCAAAAAAACGTGGACACGTTGCTGATCATATTTTGCTCGCTGGCCCTCCTGGGTTGGGCAAAACAACGTTAGCTCATATCGTTGCTGAGGAAGTTGGTGCCGGAATTCGGCTCACTAGCGGACCCACACTGCAAAGAGCTGGAGACGTTGCTGCGATTCTCTCGTCCATCACAGAAAGTGAGATTCTTTTTATCGATGAGATTCACCGAATGTCTCGACCGGCAGAGGAGATGCTCTATCTCGCAATGGAGGATTTTCGCGTTGACATCATCGTCGGAAAAGGGCCTGGTGCTACCGCAATCCCTCTGGATTTACCTCGCTTCACTCTAATCGGCGCAACAACTCGCGCTGGATTACTACCTAGTCCGCTCCGCGATCGTTTTGGCTTCACCGCACAACTTGATTTTTATGAGAGTGGAGAGTTGGAAAAGGTAATCAAACGGAGCGCGAAATTGTTACAAATTAGTATTGAAGATAAAGCGCTCACTGAGATAGCGCTCCGTTCCAGGGGAACGCCACGTATCGCAAACCGACTTTTACGAAGAGTCCGTGATTATGGAGAGGTTCACGGATCGGGACAGTCACTGACACTTACAGAAGTGCGTTCAGCGCTTGAACTATATGAAGTAGATTCGCTCGGGTTAGATCGTTTAGATCGCGCACTCCTCAAGGCGCTCATCGAACGTTTTGCTGGTGGCCCAGTGGGACTGTCCACGATGGCGATGTCAGTGGGGGAAGAGAATGAAACGATTGAAAGTATCTGCGAACCATTTCTCCTTCGATCTGGTCTCTTAGCCCGAACCCCAAGAGGTCGCATGGCTACACCTGCTGCATGGCTCCATCTGGGGCTAACTGCGCCACCTTCTGGGGAGCAATTTCTCCATTTTGGTGATTAGACCCCAGTAGAAAAGGCCTCTAGACTCCCCCTTTGTGTCTACCTCCACTTCACGGCCAGGTCGCGCTTTAGTCGCCCTTCTGGTCATTTTGATCGCTGGCGCCTCTCTCATATTCCTCCAAGGAACGACCAAGATCCGTTTCGGCCTTGATCTTCAAGGTGGAACGAGCGTGGTACTTCAGCCTCGCGTAGATGGAACTAATGGAGCGGTAACTGCTGCGGCAATTGATCAAGCGGTCTCCATCATCCGCCAGCGAGTGAATTCCCTGGGCGTCGCTGAGTCCGAAGTGGTGGCTCAAGGAAGTGGTATTAATCGCCAAATTGTGATTTCAGTACCAGGAGAATCGGGCGAACGAGTAGTCGATCTCGTCGGCCAAACGGCAGAACTTCGATTCCGTCAGGTACTAGCTGTTGGTAGCGCTGTGGAAGCCCCAGTCGCACCAGCTCCCTCTGCATCACCCGCATCATCTGCTAGTTCAAGTTCGGCAACCCCTGCGCCATCTGGAAGTAAATTAACTAAGAGCGCACCTTATTTTGCAGATCCCACTCCCGCTCCTTCACCATTGGTAACTCCAAATACCGCCGCCAATGCGCAACCAGCTGCGACTCCAGCTGGCGCTCCAATTAGCGATGAATTGTCTAAAAAATTTGCATCTCTTGATTGCACCAATGAGAAGAATCTTGTTGGTGGTGGAGATAGCCCCGATCAACCTTTAGTTACATGCGATCGTGATGGAACGAGTCGTTTCGTTCTTGGGCCAGCAGAAGTTCTTGGTCGACAAGTGCGAACTGCCACGGCGGCAATCGACCAGCAAGGTGCAGGTGGATGGTTTGTCTCCTTAGCATTTAATAAAGAGGGGACAAAGAAGTTTGGTGAAATTACTCAGAGAGTTGTTTCATTAACTCCACCCCAAAATCAAGTAGCGATCGTTCTTGATGGTCTAGTTGTATCCGCACCACGTATCATTGATGCGATACTTGGAGGACAAGCTCAAATTACTGGAAACTTCACCCAGCAAGAAGCGGGCGACCTGGCAAACGTTTTGAAATACGGTTCCTTACCTCTCGCATTTGATCGTGGTGAGGTGCAACAGGTTTCGCCAACTCTCGGAAGTGACCAATTGAGGGCTGGTATTTTGGCTGGCGCGTTGGGCCTCATTCTCGTTGTTATCTATTCTTTCTTCTACTACCGAGCACTCGGAATTGTCACCGTAGGTTCACTTGCGTTAGCAGCGCTACTGTTATGGATGGCGACAATCATCTTAGGCAAGAACTTAGGGTTTACCCTTACCCTTGCCGGCATTGCCGGAACAATCGTCGCAATTGGTATTACTGCCGACTCCTTCATTATTTACTTCGAACGTCTCCGAGATGAAATTCGAGAGGGAAGAACATTTCGTTCGGCGGTGGAGAGTGCTTGGGTTCGCGCTCGAAGAACTATCATCATTTCCGATGTGGTTTCGCTCATTGCGGCAACTCTGCTCTTTATTTTCGCAATTGGTAGTGTTCGAGGCTTTGCGTTCACCCTTGGTTTAACAACAATCATTGATTTATTTATCATTTTCCTTTTTACCAAGCCATTAATTACATTCTTATCACAAGTGCCATTCTTCGCCAATGGACATCCGCTATCTGGGCTTGATGCTCGCCGAGTGATCCGTGGAACTTCTGGAGGTAAGCAATCATGACAACCAAGATTTCCTTCGGTGACAAACTCTATCGCGGCGAAAGATCAATAAATTTTGTTAATAACCGTAAACGCTGGTATTCACTTTCTGCTGTATTGATTGTTGCCTCTATTTTCGCGTTGGGGGCCAAAGGTCTCGATTTAGGAATTGAGTTCAAAGGCGGTTCGGAATTTGTAGTGAACAAAGCCGGCATTACTGTTCCAGATGCGCGTGCGGCGATGGATAAAGCAAACGTTCCTGGTGATCCGATTGTGCAAACTGTCGGCAGCAGCAAAGTTCGGATTCAAACAGGGGCTTTAACGAATGCTCAATCATCAAAAGTTCTCGATGTGCTTTCGACTACTTTCGCCGTTGCTAAAGCAGATATCGATACTCGACTCATTGGTCCTTCTTGGGGACGGGAGATTACGCGCAAGGCAGCCACTGCGCTCATTGTTTTCTTATTAGTTATTATCATTTTCTTGTCAGTAACTTTTGAACCAAAAATGGCTATCGCCGCTATTATTGCGCTATTTCACGATGTATTTATTACGGTGGGAATTTATGCCCTCATCGGATTTGAGGTGACGCCGGCCACGGTCATTGGTTTCTTAACCATTCTTGGTTATTCGCTCTATGACACAGTCGTGGTATTCGACAAGGTACGTGAAAACACTCGTGGCATTGCCGGAGGTTCCCGATATACCTATTCTGATGCTGCCAATTTGGCCGTCAATCAAACTCTCGTTCGCTCGATTAACACCTCGATTGTGGCGTTACTCCCAGTGGGTTCCATTCTTTTCGTCGGAGCAGGCGTTCTCAAAGCCGGCACGTTAAAAGATTTGTCCCTGGCGCTATTTATTGGCCTTGCCGTTGGTACCTATTCATCAATCTGCGTCGCCACACCATTCCTTGCTGCGATGCGTGAGCGTGAACCTGCTATGCGCGCACTTGCCAAACGAGTTCAAAATCGAACGAATAAAGAGAGTTCGGCAACGGCAGCAGATTCTGGTAGCGCAGTGGACGCAGCTGAAGCTCGTGGGCCCCGCAATCAGCCAAAGCGTCAGGGTAAACAGAGGTCGGGTAGCGGGAAAGCTAAGAAAAAGCGTTAACCGGGCAAAGCGGCGTACTCTAGGTTAAGGAGTATATAAAACCTAGGTAAGGCAAGCCAGAGATGATGCAGATATGGTGAATGAAACTCTCATCGCCCCGATGCTCGCTGCGCTGGAATTCCAAGGACACGATCGAGATTTAATAACTCGCGCTTTTGCAGTTGCTAACGAAGCCCACCGTGGCCAATCGAGAAAATCGGGCGAGCCCTACATCACCCATCCGATAGCCGTTGCTGAAATTTTAAGTGAGCTAGGGATGAATCCGCCAACAATTGCAGCGGCGCTACTTCATGACACAGTTGAAGATACGCCATATTCGCTGGAGAAATTGCGAGTGGATTTTGGTGTCGAAGTTGCCGACTTAGTCGATGGGGTAACCAAGTTAGATCGCGTTGTTTATGGCCCCGATGCTGAAGCAGAAACTGTTCGCAAGATGGTGATTGCTATGTCTCGAGATATCCGAGTCCTAGTAATTAAATTGGCTGATCGATTACATAATGCTCGAACTTGGAGGTATCTCAAAGAGGAGACCGTGCTTCGGAAAGCTCGGGAAACTCTAGATATTTACGCTCCGTTGGCGCACAGATTAGGAATGAATGCAATTAAGTGGGAGCTTGAAGATCTTTCATTTGCAGCGCTTGAACCAAAAAAATACGAGGAAATCACGCGACTTGTGGCTCAACGACAGAGCGAACGTCAAGAACATACCGACAATATAATTGCTGAGATCAAAGCCCAATTGGTTGGTGAATTCGATGCTGTGGTTACTGGAAGGTATAAACACTATTTTTCCATCTACCAAAAAATGGTGTTAAGAGGAAGAGAATTTAATGAAATCTATGATCTAACTGGGGTTCGAGTTCTAGTTAATGATGTGAAAGATTGCTACGGAGTTCTCGGCGCGATTCATGCGCATTGGAGCCCAGTTCCAGGCCGTTTCAAGGATTACATCGCAATGCCTAAATTTAACCTCTACCAATCGCTCCACACGACTGTGATAGGTCCTGATGGTAGAGCTATCGAGATCCAAATCAGAACGCATGAAATGCATCGGCGGGCTGAATTTGGTATCGCTGCGCACTGGCAATACAAAGTTGGAAATCGTGGCGCTAACGAACCGGAAATGGCGTGGTTAAAGCAATTGCATGAATGGCAGAAAGAGACTGCCGATCCTGAAGAATTTCTTGAATCGTTACGATTTGATCTTGGCACGCCAGAAGTTTTCATCTTCACACCAAAGGGGAGTGTTATTGCACTTCCTTCAGGTTCTACTCCTGTCGATTTTGCTTACGCAGTACATACTGAGATTGGGAATCGATGCGTGGGAGCAAAGGTAAATGGTCGACTTGTTTCATTAAGCACGCCATTAACGAATGGCGATGTCGTAGAAGTTGTCACAAGTAAAGGTGATGGAGTTGGACCAAGTCGGGATTGGTTAAATTTTGTACAGAGCCCACGCGCTAGATCGAAGATAAAGTCCTGGTTTACTAAAGAGCGAAAAGAAGAGGCTATTGATGCGGGAAAAGAGTCAATTGCCCGCCAACTTCGAAAACAGGGCGCTCCGTTGCAAAAAATATTTGCAGGGCAGTCGCTTTTGGAGTTGGCACACGATCTTAAGTATCCGGATATTTCAGCGCTCTATGCCGCGGTAGGGGATGGACATGTAAGCGCTGCCTCCGTTGTCGAGAAACTGCTCAATCTGCTAGGGGTTCAAGAACAAGAATTTGCGAGCTTGGACGGCACAGTTGATGCGTCTAGTCAACGCACCCGCAAGAGCGATAGCGGTGTTGAGGTCGTTGGCGTCGATGACTTACTGGTAAAGCTTGCTCGATGCTGCACTCCAGTGCCCGGCGATGAAATTGTTGGATTCATTACAAAGGGAAGCGGCGTATCGGTTCATCGCCAAGATTGCATAAATGTTATGGATTTGCGCGAACATCAAGGGAATCGTTTTGTAGAAGTTCGTTGGAGCCCAAGTGCAAATTCAATCTTCTTAGTCAATATTCAAGTAGAAGCTCTCGATCGAGCACGGTTACTTTCAGATATCACTCGGGCGCTTTCGGATAATGCGGTAAATATTCTCCACGCCTCAGTTTCCACCGCAAAGGATCGAACAGCCTTTTCGAAATTTACTTTTGAAATGGCAGACGCCAGCCATTTAGATGCAGTTCTTAATTCAGTTCGCGCCGTTCCGGGCGTGTATGACGTTTACCGTGTAACAAACAATTGATTTACTTAACGGTTACGAGAAAGTAGCAAGTGAGCGCTGGGCTTCTTCAAGCCAAATGCGGCGAGCCTGTGCAGACTCTCGCGCTGCCTCTGCCTTCTTTAAGTCTCCATTGGCCTCTGCCTTAGCGGCGGCGGCCTCATAACCAGCGATAGCATCGCTGAGTTGGCGAACTACATCATTTGCTCGCGCCTTGGCACTTGGATCGCTCTTACGTTTCTCTTCATCTTCGAGCGCGCGAATTTCTTTCTCAACGGCGCCAAGTCGAAGATCGAGGTCATCGCGTTTATCTCGCGGTACATGGCCAATACGATCCCACTTCTGTAGGAGTTCCCGGAATTTCTTCCGTGAAGCTGCAAAGTCAGTAATGGGAAGGAGCGCCTCAAACTCAACAATGAGCGCTTCTTTAGCGGTGAGGTTTGACGCGTTAGAGCTCTCGCGCTTCTCTAAATCTGTTTTCTTTGCCGCGAAGAAGGTTTCTTGAGCGGCCCTAAATCGCGCCCACAGCGCATCATCGCTTTTCTTTGAACCCCGACCTGAGTTCTTCCACTCTTGCATAAGAGCGGAGTAACGCTTTGCGGTGTTTACCCAATCGCGTGAGGAGGCAAGTTTCTCGGCCTCAGTGACGATGAGCTCTTTGGCGCTAGCTACTGCATCGTTGGCGCTAGCCAACTTGGCAAAGTGAGTTCTACGTCTACGATCAAAACCATTTCGCGCTGCAGAAAATCTCTTCCATAGCTCTTCATCTGCCGCTTTTTCGATTCGAGGAAGTGATTTCCACTGATCGAGTAATTCCTTTAATCGATCTCCAGAGAGTTTCCAATTATCTTTTGCAGCTATCTCTTCAGCTTCGGCGACCAATTTCTCTTTCGCATCCTTCGTCGCTACCCGTTGCTCTGCGCGCTCCTGTGCTGCTGCAGCTTTCTTTGCAGCATAGGCTGCACGTTGTTCATCGATTATTGGTGGAATCTGCTCAACCGCAATTGCTAGAGCTGCGAGATCGCCAACTGCGTTGATGGTAGCGACTTGCTCTCGCAATTTATTAACCGCTTGTTCTGCATCGCTAGGAACCATGGCACCGCTGCGAATACGCGCTGCGGTTAGCGCGATCTCTGCAGCCAATTGCTCAAATTTGCGAACAAAGTAGGCGAGCGCCTCTTCTTTGCTTTTGCCAGGATAGGATCCGACGGGTTTCTCACCACTTTTAGTCCAGACATAGACATTGCCGTCATCGGCGACTCGACCGAATAGAGCGGGATCTCCAATGAGAGCGCTAGCTGCTGATACCAAACCATCTGACTCTGACATGCCTTACTCCTTTGCGCGGCGCCCGTGGCGGGTTCGCTATGGTCGAGTGTTCGTTGCTCTTTCTGCTGAAATTCCCCCAAAGCGCCTAGGCTCTCCGGGGAGGGCATGAGCGTAGCGGGAACTCTGTTGCGCTCTCAAATGACCCTTAAGCGGTAGCGGGTGACAGCCTGGGAGGTTGGGGGTAAGTGAGCGAGATACTCGTTGATGTCGTTGTAGCCAAGGCCTTCGCCACTAACTGCTGGATTCTTGCTGCCCAGGGCAGCGACGAGGCGGTAATTGTTGATCCAGGAATTGGCGATCCATACCTTCATGAAGCCATTGGCGAGCGTTGCTCAACTCTCGGTCTCCATCCCGTGGCGGCCTTTCTCACCCATGGCCATCTTGACCATACTTTCTCGGTTGCCCCACTCTGTTCGAGCGCCAATATCCCAGCCATGATTCACAGCGCCGATCGAGCGCTCCTAGCCCACCCAGAGCGAGCTTTATCGAAAAATACCAGCGCAATGATTCCAATGCTGGGCTCGGGGATCACCTTTGTCGAGCCTGATGAGGTAGTTGAATTGAGCGACTCGGTGGCTCTTAACGTAGCCGGCCTTGCCTTCCGTTTTCTTCATACTCCGGGCCATACCCCTGGTTCCACGGTGGCGATAGTGGAGGGGGAACTTTTGATATCCGGGGATGTTCTTTTTGCTGGCTCTATTGGCCGAACCGACCTACCGCTGGGTTCGTTGAGTGATATGGAACGTACATTGCGTGAGAAAATTTATCCCTTGCCCGATCACCTCACAATTCTTCCAGGCCATGGTCGAAGGAGCGATATGGGCGCAGAACGCGCTGGTAACCCATACCTACGGGCTGCAATGGAAGGACGTTTGGGATGAAGTACCAAGCACCGAAAGGTGTAAAGGAATATCTACCGCCAACTTCGGCGCTCTTCGAGCGCGTCCGTGAGGCGCTTGTTACCCCTGCGCGCTTAGCCAATTATCAATTGATGGAGTTGGCAATTTTCGAAGATACCGAAGTTTTTACTCGAGGCGTGGGCGAATCAACAGACGTTGTTTCAAAAGAGATGTACACCTTTACTGACAGAGCTGATCGTTCGCTAACGCTACGCCCCGAAGGAACCGCTGGAGTTATGCGAGCTGTCATTGAAAGTGGATTAGATCGCGGTCAATTGCCAGTAAAGATTTGGTACGCCGGTCCATTTTTTCGAGCGGAACGTCCACAAGCCGGTCGCTATCGACAATTTTATCAAGTGGGCATCGAAGCAATCGGAAGTGAAGATCCACTTTTAGACGTTGAAGTAATATCGATTGCGACCGAAGGTTTTACATCTCTTGGATTAACAGGTTTCGAACTCGTTATCAACTCCCTTGGTGATAGCGAGAGTCGAAATTCTTATCGTGTGGCTCTCTCAGAATATTTACTCACCCTTTCACTTGATGAGGCAACTAAAGAGCGAGCGCGCATCAATCCACTCCGCGTGCTTGACGATAAGCGACCAGAAATGATTAAGGCTCTCGAAACCGCACCAAATATTTTGGAATATTTAAATGAGGCTTCTCGAGCAGAATTTGAAATTGTTCAGCGCGGTTTGAGCGATCTTGGAATTGCTTATCGAATTAATCCACGCCTGGTTCGAGGGCTTGATTACTACACAAAGACAACTTTTGAATTTGTACATCCAAAACTTGGTGCTCAATCTGGAATTGGTGGCGGTGGGCGTTACGACGGATTGATGGAATCACTCGGTGGTCAACCGCTCTCTGGAATAGGTTTTGGAATCGGGATCGACCGAGTCATTTTGGCTTGCGAAGCTGAAGGAATTAATCTCCAAGAGAACGACCCCTTAATCTGCTTCATCATCCCTTTAGGCGCTCAATTTGAACGGGAGGCGTTAAAAATTGCCTCTGAGTTACGACGCCAAAATTTACGAGTTGATTTTGCATTCGGAGGGCGAGCGCTCAAAGGCGCAATGAAAGCTGCAGATAAATCTGGAGCTCGGTTCTCCTTTGTTTTAGGCGAGCGCGAGAGTCAAACGCAAGAGGTGGAGTTAAAGGAATTATCGTCCGGGAAGGCGCAATCCATTAGGCTCTCTGACTTATCCCAGTTCTTAACAAGGAGTTTGAGTGCGAACGCATAAAGCCGGGTTGTTAACAAGCGCTAACGAGGGGCATGAAGTAACTCTCACTGGCTGGGTAGCGCGACGCCGTGACCATGGCGGCGTTGCCTTTATTGATCTCCGTGATGCAAGTGGTTGGGTTCAAGTGGTCATCAACGATGAATCAGTGGCGGCTGCACTACGTGCCGAGTGGTGTGTGAAAATTGAAGGAAAGGTTCGACGTAGGCCGGCAGGAAATGAAAATCAGCACGTTGCAACTGGAGAAATCGAAGTTCTCTGTGAGCAATTAACGGTACTCAGTGAATCGGCACCGCTTCCTTTTCCGATTGATAGTGGTGAGCGAGTCGAGGCAAATGAAGAGACTCGATTAAAGTATCGGTATCTCGATCTTCGCCGCGAAGGTCCAGCGCGTGCTCTTCGAACTCGTTCAAAAGTTACCTCGATTATTCGTCGAGTCATGGAGGAGTCTGAATTTCTTGAGATTGAAACTCCCAATCTCACGCGATCCACTCCCGAGGGTGCTCGAGATTTTCTCGTGCCAGTTCGTCTTCAGCCAGGCAGTTGGTATGCGTTGCCGCAATCACCGCAATTATTTAAACAACTACTCATGGTTGCGGGAATGGAGCGCTACTATCAGATAGCGCGATGCTTCCGTGATGAAGATTTTCGTGCTGATCGTCAACCTGAATTCACTCAACTTGATGTTGAGATGAGTTTTGTAACTGAAGATGATGTGCTCGCGCTTACCGAAAAACTTCTTTCACGGATTTGGCGAGAACTCCATAATTTTGAGATACCTCTACCCATACCTCGAATGACGTATGCCGAGGCGATGCGCCGTTTTGGCTCCGATAAGCCTGATCTTCGATTCGATAATGAAATTGTTGATGTAACGGATTTTTTCAAAGGAACCGAATTCAAGATATTCCAAAGTGAATTCGTTGGGGCTGTAGTTATGCCTCAGGGAGCGCTACAAGCGCGCAGAGAATTAGATGCCTGGCAAGAATGGGCAAAAGCACGTGGCGCGAAAGGTTTGGCTTACATTCTTATTGGCGAAAATGGTGAAGTCACCGGACCTGTTGCCAAGAATATCTCAGATGCAGAGCGAAGCTCCATTGCCAGTGAAGTAGGAGCTAAACCAACTGACGCAATCTTCTTTGCTGCCGGTGAGCGAAGCTCTTCGCTAGCTCTGCTTGGCGCCGCCCGCTTAGAAATCGGTAAACGTTGCAATCTCATTGCCGAAGATGAGTGGCGTTTCTTATGGGTTGTAGATGCGCCAATGTTCGAAAAGAACGATGAAGGTAGATGGACCGCGGTCCATCACCCATTTACCGGACCAAAACCAGAATTTGCAGATAACTTCCATAACGATCCAGCGAAAGCTTTGGCCTACGCCTACGACATAGTCCTCAATGGAAATGAAATTGGGGGAGGCTCGATTCGTATCCATAAGAGGGAGATGCAACAGCGAGTTTTTGATGTCATTGGTCTTAGCCAAGAAGAGGCGCAATCAAAGTTTGGATTCCTTCTCGAAGCATTCACCTATGGGCCACCACCACATGGCGGTATCGCGCTCGGAATCGATCGTCTCACCGCTCTTATTGCAGGGGTTGAGTCAATTCGGGAGGTTATTGCTTTTCCAAAGACAGCAAGTGGTGGCGATCCGTTAACTGGAGCGCCAACTCCAATCACCACGGTACAACGGAGAGAAGCAGGAATTGATTTTCAGCCTGAAGATGGTGCGCCGAAGAAGAATGATTAATTCATTGATCATGGTTGAAGCGCGCAGAAAATTTGGAGTAGCACTCTCTACCTTGGTTTTGCTGGTATCTGTAACTTCATGTGGTGAGAGTTCAAAAATTTATGCTCAGAATTCTGAACTGGGCGTCTTTTTTACCGTACCTAATGGTTGGCATCACATCCCAGAGGAGTCGATTCGTACTTATGAAGTTGAAGGTGCAGATGCTGCTGCCAAACAAAAGGCAGATTTGGTTCTTTGGCAAGATGCTTACTCTGAAAGTAGTAAAACCACTGCGAAAAATCTTCTGCAACTAGAAGCGCCCGAGGCTCTTACAGCATTCGTGCGAGTACGCGCACTCACTGTTGAAGAGAGCGATGCCATGTCCTACAACGGGCTACGTGACCTAGTTCTCCCGGTAACTGAATTGACAAATGGAACATCACAGGTGGTCAATGATTTCCAAATCCTTGACGAGACTGAGATGGTTACCCAGGAAGCTCGCGGTTTGCAAACTATTTTCTCTTTTACACCCAAGGGTGGAGAGAATGAAACAATTCATCAGACAGCTCTTCTCTCAAATGATCGGAGCGCTATTTATTTTTTCCTTGTCCGCTGCACCACTAAGTGCTTTAATGAGGGTCAGAAAAATGTGGATGCAATCGTAAAATCCTTAACGGTGAAAGGCAAGAGATGACTACTCCCGCCGCTCCACAATTTGAAAGCAGGCCTCGCGATACAGATCGCCGTACCCGCATTCACCTGAGTCTTTTTGATCGACTCAAATTTCTTGTCGCATTTACACTCACTTTTTTCGTGCTCGTTTGGTCATCAATGGCAGGTAATCCACTTTTGGGCTTTAACGATGCTCTCATTGAAACTAGCAAATCAACTTGGTGGATATTTCTTCTTGCTGGCGTTGAAGTTATTCGACAAATCCATTTCCTGATTTCAGAGTTTGCCTCGCCCTATCATGGGTTTTGGCAGCGCTACTTTGCATTTGTCGATCGAGCGCTGCATCGAATTAGCGATTGGAATAGGTATCGGTTATCTCGGGCAATTAAGGCACTTATTGCGATAGCTCTCTTAGCTGTGATTCTTGGAGCAGTCTACAACGAAGCTCCGGTGCGCGCGCTATTCCTCGCTCCAGCAGCTCTATGGGCGGCAATGCCATTCATTGCCCAATTGATGTTTGCAGTTGTTTTTATTCTTATTCAATTCGTCGCAATGTTTTGGTTTCTCTCGCGCGGCGGTATTGATGTTTACTTCCCCGATGATATTAGAACACGCTTTAGTGATGTTTGGGGACAAGATCACGTCGTAGCAAGAATTCGCGAAAACTTGATGTTTTTGGAACGCCCCGAAGAGATTGAAAAATTTGGTGGGTATGTACCAGGTGGAATTCTCCTTTGGGGCCCGCCAGGTACTGGTAAAACGTTAATGGCGGAAGCGATGGCCGGTGAAACTGGCAAGCCGTTTGTGTTCGTTGATCCAGGCGCCTTTAATAATATGTTTTTCGGTGTTGGTATTCTCAAAGTGAAATCGCTTTTTCGGAAGTTACGGAAGTTAGCGCTACGTTATGGTGGCGTTGTTGTCTTCTTCGATGAGGCTGATGCGCTAGGTAATCGAGGTCTTGCGCCATCTGGTGGTTTGGGTCGTTTCAGTGAAAATTCACTTCCTGAAAAGAGCAAGAGCGCAATCTTCGGAAGCGAATGCCATGGCGGAAACTACCTCTCTCCAACGAGTGCGAATTTGGTGTTCCGGGAGCAATTTGTCATGGGCGCTGGCGGCGGTGGCGGCGCTGGCACCGGAACTTTGCAAGCGCTCCTTACCGAAATCTCTGGACTTAAGAAGCCGCGAGGATTTTTAAACCGTATCGTGCGTCGAACTCTGGGTATGCGCCCCAAAACGCCGCCCAAGTATCGAATACTTATTGTGATGGCGACAAACTTGCCTGAAGCTTTAGATGAAGCGCTATTGCGACCTGGTCGAATTGATCGAATGTACCGAGTTGGCTATCCCAGTAAAGCAGGTCGCGTTCGCACTTATGAAGGTTATCTCGCAAAAGTTTCACACTCTTTATCTCCAGAGGAAATTGATAAATTAGCAACTATTACGCCTTATGCAACGGGTGCGCGAATTAAAGATACGATTAATGAAGCGCTCATCTACGCCATTAGAAGTGGACGAACCACAATCACTTGGCCTGATGTGATCAAAGCGAAACAACTTAAGGAACTTGGCCCACCTGAGGATGTTGAATACATAGAACGCGAGCGTCATGCTGTAGCAATCCACGAGGCATGTCACGGCGTGATGGCACATGTAGTTCGCCGTCACATGATGATTGATCTAGCTACTATCGAAAAGGGTTCCGACTATCTCGGCATGGTGGCCAGCATCCCTCCCGATGATCAATTCACTCGCTGGAAGAGTGAGTACGAAGCAGACATTTTGGTCTCCCTTGCATCATTAGCGGGCGAGCGAATGTTCTTTGGTGGAGATAACTCCTCCGGTGTTTCCGGTGACCTAGAGAGCGCAACCACAATCGCAAGCTTCATGGAAGGCCATTGGGGAATGGGCTCGACCGTTTCTTCTCACGCTTCAAATAAACGATTTGAAGTAGGAGCGCCAGGAGGCGGAAAAGAGAAGCGCGGCGACTCTGCTAAAGAGATGCGTCGTTCACTTGCTGATCGCATCGAAGGCAATTTGGCTGGACTGTTAGTCAAAGCGGAAAAGTTGTTGAAAGAGAATCGCGATCAAGTGCTATCGCTTGGGCATGCCTTAGAAGTCTATAAAACCCTCTCCGGTGAAGATGTTGCCGCCGTAATAGAAGGAATCCAAGGGCCTATGGTTGATGGTAGACCGTACGCTAAATCGAAAAATATAAAGATTCTTGAGAACTACCATCAATCAGCTGTTCGAGCCCACAAAGATCACAACGCGCCATCAATTCAACTCCCTGAATTGGAGTAATTTTTGACCTGGCCCAGATACCCCGGGAGCGTTCGTGGATCTCTTTGATAACGAAGAAAATCTCTCGGTAAACGCACCTTTAGCGGCAAGAATGCGCCCACAAAGTGTGGCAGAAGTTGTCGGACAAGAACACCTACTACAAAGCGGATCTCCACTCTTGCGCCTGCTCTCCCAGGAGAAGGGGGCGCCACCAGCAATTATTTTGTATGGACCTCCGGGATCTGGAAAAACTACGCTCGCGCTTTTACTCGCCAAAGGGCGTCGCTTCCGCCAACTTTCCGCTGTATCTGCAGGTATAAAAGATGTCCGGGATGAGATTGAAAGTGCGAGATATCAATTAAGTCAAAAAGGTACCGAAACTATTTTATTTATAGATGAAGTTCATAGATTTAATAAAGCGCAACAGGATGCGCTGCTTCCTGCGGTGGAAGATAAAATCGTAACGTTGGTGGCAGCAACTACAGAGAATCCTTCGTTCTCAATTATTACCCCTTTGTTATCACGCTCCTTGGTTGTGCGTTTAAAACCGCTTTCAAATGAGAATGCTCAGTTGATAATTGATCGCGCCATCAAGTCAGAGATCGGATTGAATAACAATTTTTCAATCGACGATGAAGCAAAACAGGAATTAATACGTCTTGCGCATGGAGATGCACGGAGATTACTTACCTATCTAGAAGCGGCCGCTGGTGCTGCGGTTGATGGGGTCATCGTTCGCGATAGCGTGAGTTCCGCGGCGGATCGAGCACTCGTAGATTTCAATATAGATTTGCATTACGACATCATTAGCGCATTTATCAAATCTGTTCGAGGATCAGATGTTGATGCGGCTATTCATTATTTACTCCGCGCGATTGAAGGTGGAGAGGATCTTCGTTTTCTTGCTCGACGATTGATGATTTTGGCCAGCGAAGATATTGGGCTAGCTGATTCACAAGCCCTTCTGATTACAACTGCAGCCGCGCAAGCAGTGGCATTAATCGGCGCTCCTGAGGGCTATTACACCCTGATGCATGCCACCGTTTATTGCGCCCTTGCTCCCAAATCGAATGCAGTGGCCCGTGCCCTTTCTGACGCTCAACAAGATATTGAGCTCGGCTCAATTGGTGAGGTGCCAGAAAACCTGCGCGATGGCAATTCGCCATTCGGTAAGAGCGGGATTTACCGGTACCCTCATGACTATCCTGAGGGAGTGGTAAGTGCGAAGTACCTGCCAGAACCGTTACTCGGCAAGCGGTATTACCAACCCACAAACCACGGGGCAGAATCGCGCATCTCACAGGCATTGATTCGAATCCGCGAGATTTTGGAGGGTGGAACATGAGCGCTGGAGGTATCGCAGCCATTATTGCGGCAAGCGCTTTGGCAATAGTGGCAATATCGGTGGCCTACGCTGTTATTCGGTTCAGCCGAGTATTGGATCAAGCAAGTAGCGCCATCAAGAGCGTTACTACAGAGACGGTTCCCCTCATTGAAGAGGTCACGACAACTGTTGAGTTAACAAATCGGCAGCTTGAGCGGGTAGATCACCTGACTCGCAATGTTGAATCGATCGCCACGAAATTAACTGCATCTGCTGACTCAGTTCTCTCCAAAGGTTCAGTTGCAAAGCTTGCCGGCGTAGCGTGGGGCATCGCCAAAGCGGCCCAGAAAAAGAATACGAAAAAGAATAAGTAGTAGATAGGGCTAACGAATCTTTTATGAATTCTGCGGAAATTAGGCGTCGCTGGCTTACTTTTTTCGAAAGTGGCAACTCAATTGGTTTGAACCATACAGTGGTACCTTCAGCGTCGCTAATTGCCGATGATCCAAATCTTTTATTGGTAAATGCCGGCATGGTTCCATTCAAACCCTATTTTCTCGGAGAACTTGCGCCGCCATATCAACGAGCAACATCCGTTCAGAAATGCGTCAGAACGCTTGATATCGATGAAGTAGGAAAAACCACTCGCCACGCTTCGTTCTTTCAAATGTGCGGAAACTTTTCGTTTGGTGATTACTTCAAAGAAGGCGCTATTTCCCTTGCTTGGGAATTGCTTACCAAACCTATCTCAGATGGTGGTTATGGATTTCCTGAATCTAAATTATGGGTAACGATCTATCATGACGATGATGAAGCGGCAGAGATTTGGGAGAAGAACGTTGGCCTCTCACCTGATCGGATTCAACGCCGCGGTATGGCAGACAACTTTTGGTCGATGGGCGTGCCGGGTCCATGCGGGCCATGTTCAGAAATTTATTTTGATAGAGGCCCCGAATACGGCCGTGAAGGCGGACCCGTTGCCGATGAGGATCGTTATTTAGAAATTTGGAATTTAGTTTTTATGCAATTTGAACGGGGCGCTGGAAGTGGCAAGGATGATTTTCCAATTCTTGGTGATTTACCGAAGAAGAGCATCGACACCGGGCTTGGTTTAGAGCGCACCGCCGCGCTCCTTCAAGGCGTAGAAAATATCTACGAAATCGATACCACTCGAAAAATCCTTGATATTGCATCAGAGTTAACTGGTAAGAAATATGGCGCTTCTATTCGAAACCCAAAAATTGATGTTTCACTGCGGGTGATTGCCGACCACGTTCGAACTGCAGCGATGTTGATTTGCGATGGCGTTACCCCTGGGAACGAAGGCAGGGGATATGTATTGCGTCGCATGATGCGACGGACTATCCGAAATATGAGAATTTTAGGGGCGCAAGACTCAACCATTGTTCAATTGATGGATGGCGCAATCTCTGCGATGGGGGAGCAGTATCCGGAGTTGATAAGTGATCGCAATCGCATTACTCAAGTGGCGGCAAATGAAGAAGATTCATTCCTGCAAACTTTACGTTCTGGCACGACGCTTTTTGAGAACGCCGCTTCAGAGTTAAAGAGCCGGAAGAGTTCAGTGATTTCGGGAGATGATGCATTTAAGCTCCACGATACCTACGGATTTCCCATTGATCTCACCCTTGAAATGGCAGAAGAAATTGGCCTCAATGTAGATCAAGAGGCTTTTAAGAATTTAATGAACGAACAAAAGACTCGGGCAAAGGCAGATGCAAAGGCGAAGAAAACTGGTCACACCGATCTCACTGTCTATCGAAGTGCAATCGATGTGGCTGGAAGAACCAAGTTTCTCGGTTATGAATTATTCAATGCTGAAGCGAAGATTGCTTTCCTAGTTCATAAAGGGGCTCCAGTACAAAGTGTGCATACCGGTGAAGAGGTTGAGGTAATTCTTGATCGAACGCCTTTTTATGCCGAAGGCGGTGGGCAAGTTGCCGATTGGGGAAAGCTCATCACCACTACTGGAGCTCATATCGAGATTGATGATGTACAAGCGCCACTTCCTGGTTTGTTTGCCCATCGCGGAAAAGTGATTAACGGAGAGTTGACGGTTGGTGAGGCAGTATTTGCCGAGATTGATAATGATCGTCGAAACGCTCTTTCGCGTTCACACACTGCTACCCATATGGTTCACAAATCTTTCCGTGAAGCATTAGGTGAAACTGCCACACAGGCAGGCACTGAGAACCAACCCGGCAGATTCCGTTTTGATTTTGCAGCAGTGGGTGCTGTCTCTGAGGCAACGATGAGTGAAGTTGAAGATCGCGTAAATTCCCAATTAATTCGTGATCTACCGGTAAGCGCCGAAGTGATGTCACAAGATGAAGCTAAGAAGCGCGGCGCAATTGCGCTCTTTGGTGAGAAGTATGGTGATGAAGTTCGCGTGGTATCTGTAGGTGATTGGGCGAAAGAGCTCTGCGGTGGAACTCACGTTACCCGCTCTAGCCAATTGGGTTTGGTCAAACTTCTTGGCGAGGCATCTATTGGCTCGGGGGTTCGTCGAGTTGAGGCTCTTGTCGGCGTGGATGCATACCGATTCTTCGCGCGTGAGCACCTCATTCTACATTCAGTAAATGAAGTTTTAAAGGTGACAAAGGTAGAAGAGTTGCCAGAGCGTATTGAGATTATGCTCGAAAAACTTCGAGTAGCTGAACGAGAAATCGCTAACTACCGATCGAAAGAAGCTTTGTCACAAATTAATCCTTTAATTGCCAAACTAACAACGGTTGGGAAGATTAAAGCAATTATTGCGTCGGTTGAAGGCGAACTTGGCAATGAGGAGTTACGTTCATTGGCGAGTGCACTCTCTGATAAATTGCGTGGTGAATCAGCGGCAGTCGCTCTCTTTAGCGGGGGCAAGAAACCGTTAGTGGTGGCTCAGACAACAGAAGGGGCTAGAGCTGTTGGCGTCAAAGCTGGGGAATTGGTTAAACGCGCTTCCAAGGCTCTTGGCGGTGGTGGTGGTGGAAAAGATGATTTTGCCCAAGGCGGAGGCGCTAATTCTGAAGCGATTCCAGTGGCGATTAAGGAATTGGAAGCATATCTAACAACGATTGGTTAGCCTGTTCCGAGTGGAGAACGCAAATGGCAAATCGCGCATCATGGGGCTCGACCTAGGCCAAGCACGAATCGGAATTGCCCTCTCAGACTTCAGCAAAATCCTCGCTTCGCCCTTTTCGACGGTACACCAGACGAATGATTATGAAAGCGCGCTCCGGGAGATTGTAAAAATTGCAGAGAGTGAATCAGTAGATGAGATCGTGGTTGGCCTTCCAACAAGTTTGTCGGCAAAGAATACGATAGCTCGCGATGAAGCTTTGCAATTCATCGAACGATTGCGGGAGCTTACCTCGTTCAAAATTTCACAATTTGATGAGAGATTCACCTCGGTAATCGCTGGCAAGAAATTGCGCGAAACTGGCTATAACTCCCGAACGATGAAAAGTAAAATCGATGCGATGTCAGCAGTTGAAATATTACAAGGATATCTTGATGGCCGCGTTTCTTAAAAAGTACATTCGTCAGTTAGCGCTCTTTGGAATTTCAGTAATTCTCCTGAGTAGCGTGTTGCTTATAGTTCGTGAGCTGCGAAAACCTCAGCCAGTTCCAAACTATTCGATGAGTGAGAGAGCACAAGAAACAACTATTGTCATTCCGTCTGGTTCAAGTGGTGACGAGATTGCGCAAATACTTTATAAGGCCGACGTTGTGAAGAGCGCTCGATCGTTCTTTTCCGCTGCTACTGCTAATCCAAATTCGCAATCGATTCAACCAGGCACTTATCGAATCAATAGGAAGATTCCTGGCAAAGAAGCGGTTTTGCAACTTCTAGATCCTAAGCGGCGTTCACTTGTTCTTCTTATTAAGGAGGGGGAGCGAGTTTACGAAATAGCAAGTGCGCTCTCTCAACTTAACTTCAGTTCGAACGAGATCGATCAAATCAGTAAGGAAAGGGTAGATATCCCAGGTTTCGGTGAGCGCAATCCAGAGGGTTTCTTTTTCCCAGCGACTTACAATCTTACGCCAAACGATGATTTGAAGGCTGTAAAAGATCGCCTTCTTGGCAAGTTTATATCTATTACTAAAGAAATTGATTTTCAGAATCGCGCAAAGTTGCTCGGATTGACGCCATATGAAGCCCTAATCATCTCGTCGATAGTGCAATCAGAGGGATTCGACGAACAAGAATTTCGTAAAGTAGCCAGAGTAATTTACAACCGACTTGAAATTGGTATGCCTTTACAATTGGATAGCACCGTTTTGTACGCTCTTAAGGAACGGCGAATCGCTGTAAATAAGCAAGATATTGAAATCTCTTCCCGTTATAACACGTATAACCGTCAAGGTTTACCTCCTACTCCAATTGGTAATCCTGGTAGGGCTGCTATGGAAGGAACGCTCAATCCGGATGTAGGCGATTGGCTATACTTCGTGACAGTTGAGCCAGGTAGTACGAAATTCACCGCTTCATATAAAGAGTTCCTTTCATTTAAGCGAGAATTTAAAGAAAATTTGAAAGCAGGCAAGTTTGGTAGTGATTCATGATTAAAGCTGCAGTTCTTGGTTCACCGATTCAACATTCGCTATCTCCCATTATTCATCAACGGGCATATGATCTTCTGGGTTGGAACTGGAGTTACGAACGACACGAAGTTACTTCTGGTCAACTAAAGGAATTCTTAGAGAAGTATCTCGGTCAATTTCGAGGTCTTTCTCTAACGATGCCGCTTAAAGAAGAGGCCTTAAATCTGATAGACAATATTTCTGATCTTGGCAAGAGAGTAAACGGCGTGAACACGCTCATTTTTGATGAGCTTCAATCACGGGGTGAAAATACCGATGTTCAGGGATTTATAGATGCTCTTGCCTTCCATGAAATAGCAATTCCCAGGGTGGTGACCATTCTTGGTGGCGGAGCCACCGCAAGAGCCGCTATCGCCGCTGTTGATAGCAGAGCGCAACAGATAAATGTTTTCTCACGCTCTGCACATCGAGCCAAAGCCCTTGTGAATTCAGCAGCATATTCCATTGTCACTGTTTTCAAGTGGGATGATTTAACCAACAATCAATTGCTCGCCGAGAGCGATGCTTCATTTGGACTGAAAGCAGAGTTGGTAATTTCAACGACCCCTGGAGGCGCAACCGACCAGTTGGATTTCAGCGGTACTCCGCAGACGCTCTTCGAATCTTTGTATAACCCTTGGCCAACAGATCTACTCCGCAAGTGGAGAAATTCTGGTGGCTTCGCGATCGATGGCTTAGATTTGCTGGTCTGGCAAGCAATTGGTCAACTGGAACTTATGTCATTGAGTGGTGATTCTCTGCAAGAGCGGAAGATTGAGCTATACCAGGAGATGCGAGCAAGCGCATTCGAGTTTCTTGCCAAATAGTCTCAGCTGTTGATAAAAAATCTTAGCTAGTTCCTTAATTCGTATTATTCTCCAATGCTTTGGAACAGTTTAATACAAAAAATAATTTTACTCTCAGCGGTTATCTGGTTTATTAGGTTTTGCTCGATTAAACTCTTTCTAGAGATACCCCGAACAACTTCGGTTATCTATGCAATTTGTTTAATCTTATTAAAGAGTGAACCTCTTTTTATCTTTGCGGCAACAATCTTATTTGTTGTTGCAGAAGTTGATAGAAAGGAGTTTCGAATACCTGATTTCATCACTAAACCATCTCTTTTCCTACTAACGCTTTATCAAGCAACCAGCATTGAAGTTTTGGTTGTGGCGTGGGGGTGGGTTTTGGTGATGTACTTGATAACTACGTTATTACCAAGATCAATCGGGAGAGGAGATATCAAAATGATTGGAGCGCTCATCTTGCTTTCACCCCTACTTTCAGAGAGGTCGCCATTGAGTTTTCTCTGCGCTCTCTTATTGTTCTCGAGCGCGTTAGCGTTGCCAGGGGCGAAGAGAAAGCGAAAAGATAGGCGAGGACATCCCTTCGCTCCAGCCATTTCTGGGGCATCTTTAGCCCTCTTTGGTATTGGCGCCATCTAGAGCTCTTTATCTGAGAGAATTATCCAATGCTCAGATGGCTAACGGCAGGGGAATCCCACGGCCAAGCTCTCTCCGCGATAGTGGAGGGAATTCCCGCTCATGTCGAAATCACCTCGAAGGATCTCGATTTCCATCTAGCCAGACGTCGACTTGGGGTTGGAAGAGGCGCGCGACAGAACTTCGAAGCCGATCGAATTTCAATTCTTGGTGGAGTTAGACATGGCATTACACAAGGTGGACCTATCTCTATTCAGGTAGGTAATAGTGAGTGGCCAAAGTGGGAGAAAGTGATGTCGGCTGATCCAGTCGATCCAACTGAACTGGCTGGATTAGGTAGAAATGCACCGCTAACGAGACCGCGTCCAGGCCATGCAGATCTTGTTGGAATGCAGAAATATGATTTTGATGATGCTCGTCCAATTTTAGAACGCGCATCCGCTCGCGAAACTGCAGCCCGCGTTGCTCTAGGTGCAGTTGCTCGCTTATTTCTGCAGCAAGCTGCAGGAGTTGAAATTCTCAGCCACGTGATTTCTATTGGAGCTGCTCGCGTAAAAGAGGATTACCTTCTTCCGCAACCAATAAACATGTCGCAAATAGATGAAGACCCCGTTCGTGCTTTTGATAAAAGCGCTAGTGAAGCGATGATCGCTGAAATTGAGAGCGCTCACACTTCTGGCGATACCCTCGGTGGAGTAATCGAAATATTGGCTTACAACCTTCCTCCTGGTTTGGGTTCACATGTTCACTGGGATCGCCGATTAGATAGCCGTCTTGCTGGAGCGCTGATGAGCATTCAAGCGATTAAAGGTGTGGAAATTGGTGATGGATTTACCACCGCTACGCGACGAGGATCGCAAGCACATGATGAAATTGATATGACCAGTGAGGGAATTAAGCGCAGAACAGGGCGCGCCGGCGGAACCGAAGGCGGAATGAGTACTGGCGAACCGTTACGAGTCCGAATTGCAATGAAGCCCATTTCCACGGTGCCTAAAGCGCTTGATACCGTTGATGTGGCAACTAAAGAGGCGGCTAAGGCCATTAATCAGCGATCTGATGTTTGCGCTGTTCCTGCGGCCGGAGTTGTTGGCGAGGCAATGATGGCATTAGTTCTCGCAGAAGCGCTGCTGGAGAAATTTGGCGGGGATAGCCTGCAAGAGGTGCAGCGAAATATTCGGGGTTATCTAGATTCTCTCGAAATTAAATAAGTCATCATGGATAAACCGCCAATAATTATCACTGGTCCACCAGGAGCGGGTAAGAGCAGTACCGCGCGCGCCCTTGCCGAGTTAGTTGAAGGCGATGTTATTGATACCGATTTTCTTGTTGAAGAGGCATGCGGAAAGAAAATATCGGATATTTTTACTGAGGATGGTGAACGCTATTTTCGGGAACAAGAAGAATTGGCGGTAATGCGCGCACTCACCAGCGAGAGTAACCGACGTAAAATCATTTCTCTCGGGGGAGGAGCAATTCTTTCAACGCTCACTCAAGAGCGTTTGAAAAATAGCGGCGGGAGCGTTGTTTTTCTCAATGTAAGCATTGCACATGCGGCACCTCGAATAGGTTTTAATCGCGATCGACCGCTCTTAGTTGAAAATCCACGAGCCCAATGGATAACTTTAATGAAAGCGCGTCTTCCAATTTATCAAGCGGTAGCGAATATTGAAATAAACACCGATGGCAAAAGTGCCCGTGAGGTAGCTCAAGAGATTGCGAGAGGTCTATGAGTGAAAGAGTTAGCGTTATCGCTGAGCATATTTACGATGTAGTGTTTCAATCAGTTTCTGTAGAAACAATTCAACCTGTGTTGGCGGGCGCGAGCAAGATTGCAATTATCGTTCCGAAGTACTTGGTTCATCTTGCAACACCTTTAGTAGATGAGCTAAAGACGCTCTCGGAGATCGAAAAAGTAATTCTGATTGATGTGCCCGAAGGGGAGTCACAGAAAAACATTTCTACAGTCGAACGGTGCTGGTCGCTATTAGGTAGCGAAAACTTCCGGAGAAATGATTTAGTTATTGGGTTGGGTGGAGGGGCAACTACAGACCTGGCCGGTTTCATAGCTGCCACATGGCTTCGTGGTATTCATTGGATTGCTATTCCCACATCATTAGCTGGGATGGTTGATGCTGCGATTGGTGGAAAGACCGGTATAAATACCGATACTGGGAAGAATTTAGTGGGTTCGTTTCACTCTCCAAAATTGGTAATCATAAATATTGATTTTCTAAAGAGTCTTCCGCAGGATGAATTGCGAGCGGGAATGGCGGAAGTTATCAAATGTGGTTTTATCGCAGATCAAAGGATTTTAGAAATTATTGAGAGCGTTGATGATTTTTACAATTGGAATAGCTCTTCACTTCAAGAGTTAATTTATCGAGCCGTTTCGGTAAAGGCTGAAGTGGTCTCAAAAGATCTGAAAGAGAGCTTCCTTCGCGAAGTGCTTAATTACGGCCATACATTGGCGCACGCAATCGAGCGGCATGAGAAGTATCAATGGCGACATGGTGATGCGGTTGCAGTAGGGATGGCATTTATTGCCAACCTAACTTATGAAATGGGTTTAAGTTCAGACGAGTTACTTCAACGTCACCGCGCAATTTTAACTAAAGTGGGATTGCCACAAGGCTATCCAAGGCAGGCGTGGCCTGAGCTTCTCACCCACATGCAAAGTGATAAAAAAGCTAGAAGTAGTGGGCTGCGCTTTGTTGCAGTTAACGATAGATACGAAGTTATCCGACTCGAAAAGGTACCTACCGACCTTCTGCAGCGCGCTTATGAGAGGATTGCTACATGAAAATCTGGGTGCTGAACGGTCCAAATTTGGGAAGATTGGATTTACGCGATCATTCTATGTACGGAGATATTTCTTTTAAAGATCTGGTTGAGTTTTGTGTTAGCACTGGAAAAGATCTTGGATTAGATGTCGAAGTTAGACAGAGCGATAGCGAAACTGAAATTATTCACTGGTTACATGAGGCAGCCGATAAAAAGATTCCCATTGCCTTTAATCCAGCAGCCTTTACCCACTATTCATATGCGATTCGCGATGCGGTTGCAATGCTCAAGGCGCCAAGTATTGAGGTGCATTTATCAAACCCTCTCTCAAGAGAGGAGTTCCGACATACCTCAGTTGTCTCGGGGGTTGTAACCGGAACTATTGGTGGTTTTGGTTTACTTTCTTATGAACTTGCTCTTCGAGCATTGGCGAATTTGCTTGGGAAAGTGTAAGAATTTCCTCGGGTAGAATTACATCAGGCTGTGGGTTGTTCTCCCACACAAAAGTAAAGGATTTGGCGTGGCGACAACTAATGACCTCAAGAATGGTATGACCCTTAATCTCGATGGGCAGCTTTGGACTGTTGTTGAATTCCAGCATGTGAAGCCAGGTAAAGGGCCAGCTTTCGTACGCACCAAGATGAAGCACGTACTTTCCGGAAAAGTTGTTGAAAAGACTTTTAACGCAGGTTTAAAGGTGGAAGTTGCCACAGTTGATAAACGAGATATGACCTATTTGTATAAAGATGGTGAAAGTTTTGTTTTCATGGATAAAGAGAATTTTGATCAAATGTACATCTCTGAAGTAACAGTGGGCGAAGCTGCCAAATACATGTTAGAAAATGTTGAGGCAATTGTGGCGGTACATGAAGGCGAGCCGCTATATGTCGAATTGCCAGCCTCCGTGGAGTTGCGGATTACATACACGGAGCCTGGTTTACAAGGTGATCGTTCTAACGCGGGCACCAAACCAGCAACTCTTGAAACAGGTGCAACAGTTAGCGTTCCGTTATTTATCAACCAAGATGAAAAGGTTCGTATCGATACTCGAGACGGCTCATATCTTGGTCGAGCGAATTAATGTCCGCTCGCTCGAAAGGGCGTAAACGCGCACTAGATATCCTTTACGAGAGTGACATCAAAGGTGTTAACCCTCTCTGGCTAGTCAAAGAGAATATAACTGCCAGCGATGAGATATCTCTTTTCGCGGTTGAATTAGTTGAAGGCTACGGAAATCAAGGCCCCCATATAGATTCTCTTATCGATAAAAATGCGAAGAATTGGGATTTAGATCGGCTAGCAAGTGTGGACCGGAATATATTACGGATTGCAACATACGAAATTTTGCATAGCAAGAACGGTGGCGTTGATACCGCTGTGGCTATCGATGAAGCGATAGAACTCGCCAAGAGTTTCTCTACTGATGAATCACCGCAATATATTCACGGGATTCTCAGCGCCATAGCGCGAGAACTCGATGGAGACGAAGCTTCTCAATAAACTCCGATAGCGCCAGGCCTTCACAGATTGCAATGGTGCGAACATCACTCTTGCGCAGGGTAAGAACGTGACCATTCCAATCGCCTCGGGTATTTATTGCATGGCTAATAAAGTTTTCTAGAGTTTGACTTAGAGATTTAATTTCGGCGCGACGATTGAGATCGAAGGTGAAAACCGAGAGATCCTCTGCTCTGCCGCTGTGAAACTCCTCATCCTGTCGAGTGTCGCGTTGATGCTGTTTATTCATCGGAAAGAGCGCCCCAATGGGAGCTTGGTAAAGAGCCATTAGGGCGCTGAGGCGGCCAACGGTGATTGCTCGGTCAGCGCGCTCATAGGAACCAATCACAACTGCTTTCCACCTGCCGCCAGAGAGAGTCTCTACTTCGGCTAGAGACAATCCGCGCTGTTTCCTGATTTTCTTTAATTCTTGCCCAATTCGTAGGGCTTCAAGTCGGTCAAATTCCATGGCGGGAGAGTAGACGCGCTCAATGAGGGGCAGTTTCAACTATCCACTGAACTTCCGATATGCTCCCACTCAATCCTTTAAGACTCGTCCCGAGAGGCGAGGAAGGAATGGTGGCAACGTGGCCGAAAAGGCTGTGCTGAGCAGCGCTGATATAGCGCGGGCACTTACTCGCATTTCTCATGAGATTATTGAAAAAAATCGCGGTAGCGAAGGGCTCTTGCTCCTAGGTATACCTACTCGCGGTTCCTATCTAGCCGAGCGCATTGGTAGCGAGATAGCACGTATTGTCTCCGAGCCAATCCCGGTCGGCACTTTAGATATCACCTTGCATCGCGATGATCTTCGCTCCAAACCCCCCAGAGCGCTTACTCCCACGAAAATCCCATCAGGGGGAATTGATGGCAAAAGAATCATCCTGATCGATGATGTGTTGTACTCAGGGAGAACTATTCGCGCCGCCTTAGATGCCCTCGGAGAGTTAGGTCGACCAGCGCTCGTTCAATTAGCAGTCTTGATTGATAGGGGCCATCGCGAACTACCAATTCGCGCCGATTACGTAGGGAAGAACTTGCCGACCTCACAAGAAGAAAATGTCAAAGTGAGTATCTCCGAAGTGGATGGCGAAGATCAAGTAATTATTGCAGGTGCCCATGAGTGAAGCGCTAACACCAACTCTCGCGCGCCATCTGCTATCGATTGGAAACCTATCAAGAGAACAAGCGATATTGATCCTTGATACTGCAGACGAACTATCTCGAATATCAGATGCGCCAATTAAAAAATTACCCACATTGCGCGGAAGAACAGTAGTTAATCTATTCTACGAAGATTCCACTAGGACTCGAATTTCATTTGAAGCAGCAGCTAAACGTTTATCTGCTGATGTTATAAACTTCTCAGCAAAAGGATCGAGCGTTTCAAAAGGTGAGAGCCTTAAAGATACAGCGCTCACACTTCAATCGATGGGAGCAGATGCGGTAATCCTCCGACATAGCTCATCTGGTGCTGCGCGACGGTTAGCAGAATGGACCAGTGGATCGGTTATTAACGCAGGAGATGGTACCCACGAACATCCCACCCAAGCTCTTTTAGATGCTTTTACTATTCGCAAGCATTTGATCGGCAAACGAAATTCAAACTCTGGCGTTGGTGAAGATTTATCAGGGTTGCGAATTGCAATTGTTGGTGACGTTCTGCACTCCCGAGTTGCCCGAAGCAATGTGCTTCTACTCTCTTTACTCGGTGCGGAAGTTACCTTGGTAGCTCCCCCAACACTGCTACCGGTTGGGGTTTCGCAATGGCCAGTAAAAGTTTCTTTCGATTTTGATAGCGTAATGAAAGAGTGTGATGCGGTAATGATGCTGCGCATTCAGACGGAGCGAATGAAGAGCGCCTTTTTTCCCAGCGCCCGCGAATACTCTAGATTGTTTGGTTTAGATCGTGAGCGCCTCTCTAAGAGTTCTAAATCTCCACTGATTCTTCATCCTGGACCTATTAATCGCGGCCTAGAGATATCTGCAGAGTGTGCAGATGATGTGAATTCTGTGATTTTGGAGCAAGTTGCTAATGGAGTGAGCGTGCGGATGGCAGTTCTTTATCTGCTATTAGGGGGAGCAAATGATTAGTCGAGATCAACCTGCCGAGTACCTACTTAGCGAAGTCCTGACCCCTGAAGGCGAGAGCGTGGATGTGCGGATAGCTAAAGGTGTTATTGCCGAGATTGGCAGCGCGCGATCCCTTGAATCCAAGGGGGCTTCGGTTATCACAGGTAAGAATCTTCAACTATTACCAGGGCTGGTCGATTTACATACTCATTTGCGTGAGCCCGGGCGAGAAGATGCTGAAACGGTGCGGACAGGAAGCGCCGCCGCTGCGCTCGGTGGCTTTACCGCGGTGCATGCGATGGCTAACACCGATCCAGTTGCCGACACCGCTGGAGTGGTAGAACAAGTGGTTCGGTTAGGTCGCGAGGCAGGTTATTGCGATGTTTTTGCTGTCGGAGCGGTAACTCAAGGGTTAAACGGTTCAGCGCTTGCTGAATTAGGTGCGATGGCGCACTCCATGGCGCAGGTGCGAATTTTTAGCGATGACGGCAAATGTGTTTCTGATCCACTTGTCATGCGCCGCGCTCTTGAGTACGTCAAACAATTTGATGGTGTTATTGCACAGCACGCTCAAGATCCACGCCTAACTGAAAATGCACAGATGAATGAAGGAGTTGTCTCGGCGAAGTTGGGCTTAACGGGATGGCCTGCCGTCGCTGAAGAAGCAATTATCGCTCGTGATGTTTTACTTGCAGAACATGTTGGCGCGAGGCTCCATATCTGCCATCTTTCAACTGCAGGCAGCGTGGATATCATCAGATGGGCAAAAGCGCGAGGTATCAACGTGACGGCCGAGGTCACACCTCACCACCTTCTTCTTACTGACACCTTGGCTGAAAGTTATGACCCAATCTTCAAAGTGAATCCTCCGTTGCGAACAAATGACGATGTGCAAGCCCTCCGTGAAGCGCTAGCGGATGGCACCATAGACATTGTTGCTACAGATCATGCTCCGCACCCTCAGGAGAGCAAGGAGTGCGAATGGAGTGAAGCTGCCAACGGAATGATTGGGCTAGAAAACGCGCTCTCGGTAGTTCAAGAGAGTATGGTCGAAACTGGGCTAGCCACTTGGAAAACAATCGCTCAACGGATGTCAATCAAACCAGCGGAGATTGCTCGAATAAATTCAACTTATGGAAAAGGTCATGGACCATTACTTGCCAAAGGCGCAGCAGCAAACTTCATACTTGTCGATACGCACATTCGAAGAAATGTGAGCGAGATGAAGAGCGCCAGTAAGAGCCGGAATAACCCTTACTCGACGTTAACCTTGCCTGGTCAGGTTTTATTTACTTTCCTGCGCGGCGAACTTACTGTGAACAATGGAGAGTTGGTGACGCAGTTGTGAAAGATCGAAAGAGCGCATATCTAGTTCTTGACGACGGTCGAATTTTCGAAGGTCAAGCGTGGGCAGCAGAGGGTGAAACCTTTGGCGAAGCGGTTTTTTCCACAGGAATGACTGGATATCAAGAGACTCTCACCGATCCTTCATATTTCAAGCAAGTGGTGGTGATGACCGCCCCTCATATTGGTAATACTGGAATGAATACCGTTGATGAAGAATCACGTCGAATTTGGGTCTCTGGGTTTGTCGTTCGCGATCCTGCTCGAATCTCAAGTAATTGGCGCTCGGAGCGAGACTTGGAGATGGAGCTAATTAATAACAAAGTGGTAGGAATTTCTGGTGTTGATACTCGAGCACTCACTCGTCATCTTCGAGATTGCGGCGCAATGCGGGTGGGAATATTTTCAGGGGAAGAATTAGCGCGAGAAGAGATGGTTCGCAGGGTCCGTCATGCACCACAAATGGCTGGCGCTAACCTGGTTGCCGATGTTTCGATTGAGAGAAAATATTTCGTACCTGCTATTGGCCAGAAGAAGGCAGTAGTCGCCGCGCTCGATCTTGGTATCAAAGGTGCAACGCCAAGAATGATGTCTGAACGAGGCATTGAGGTGCATATCTTTCCATTCGATGCCACGCTAGATGAATTACTCGAATGTAAACCTGATGGGATTTTTCTCTCCAATGGCCCAGGGGACCCCTCCACGATGAGAGCCACTGTGGAGTTAGTCCGCGAGATTCTTCAGCGTTCCATACCGGTCTTTGGCATCTGCTTTGGTCATCAGATTTTCGGTCAAGCACTTGGTTTTGAAACCTATAAATTACGTTTTGGGCATCGTGGCATCAATCAACCCGTTTTTGATAAAGCGAGTGGAAAGGTTGAGATTACCGCGCACAATCATGGCTTTGCCGTTCGAGCTCCGATAGAAGGCGTTTTCGATACCGTGTTCGGTCGAGGAAGAGTTTCGCATATCAATCTCAATGATGATGTTGTCGAAGGTTTAGAGCTGCTTGATCGTCCAGCGTTTAGCGTTCAGTATCACCCGGAAGCAGCAGCTGGCCCACACGATGCAAGCTATCTTTTCGATCGATTCTTAGAACTCATAAAAGGAAAACGCTGATGCCAAAACGTAGTGACATCAAAAGTGTTTTGGTGATTGGTTCAGGACCTATTGTCATTGGACAAGCATGTGAATTTGATTATTCCGGAACACAAGCATGTCGAGTTCTGCGGGCTGAAGGTTTGCGGGTAATTCTTATCAACTCAAATCCCGCAACAATTATGACCGATCCAGAATTTGCTGACGCGACTTATATAGAACCGATAACCCCAGATTTTGTGACAAAGGTTATTGAAAAAGAACGCCCTGATGCATTATTGGCAACGCTTGGCGGACAAACAGCGCTAAATACCGCAATCAAACTTCATGAGGCGGGAACGCTCGAAAAATATGGTGTCACACTTATCGGCGCAAACGTTGATGCCATTAACAGGGGAGAGAATCGAGAGATTTTTAAAGGTATCGTCGAGAGTATTGGAGGTGAATCCGCTCAATCACAAATTTGTCATTCGATAGAAGAGTGCATTGATGCGGCCCATCGGTTTAAATATCCCGTTGTCGTTAGACCTTCCTTTACGATGGGCGGACTGGGCTCTGGCATCGCTAAAGATGAGAGCGAACTTCGAGAGATTGCGGGAGCTGGACTCCGCTATAGCCCAACAACTGAGGTGTTGATTGAAGAATCGATTCTTGGTTGGAAAGAATACGAGCTCGAAATGATGCGGGATCACAAAGATAACGTTGTGGTTGTCTGTTCAATTGAAAACTTCGATCCAATGGGTGTGCATACCGGTGATTCAATTACCGTTGCCCCTGCGCTTACTTTGACCGATGTTGAATATCAAAAATTGCGGAACTTAGCTATCGACATCATCAGGTCTGTTGGCGTAGATACCGGTGGTTGCAATATCCAATTCGCAGTCAATCCTGCAAATGGTCGAATAGTCGTTATCGAGATGAATCCACGAGTCTCGCGATCAAGTGCACTAGCATCAAAGGCAACCGGCTTTCCTATCGCAAAAATAGCAGCGAAGTTAGCCATCGGTTATTCACTTGACGAAATCAAGAACGACATTACAAAAGAAACTCCAGCATCTTTCGAACCAACTCTTGATTATATTGTTGTGAAAATTCCGCGCTTTAATTTCGAGAAGTTTCCTGCAGCAGATCCCCGCCTCACCACTACGATGAAAAGCGTTGGTGAAGCGATGGCGATTGGGCGAAGCTTTCCAGAGGCTCTCCAGAAAGCAATGCGCTCACTTGAAAAGAAAGGATATTCATTCTCATTCATTAAGGAAGGTGAGCTCCAGCGAGAATTGCAAGGAGCAGCAGTAGCTACAGAGATGCGAATCCATCACGTTCAGCGAGCCCTATTTCTTGGTGCCACAGTGGAGCAAGTCCATGAAGTTTCGAAAATCGATCCATGGTTCTTAGATCAAATCTCTCAAATTAACGAGATGGCGCAAAAGGTGTCTGAACCAGGTGAGTTAACGGCGAAACTGCTACGAGAAGCGAAGCGTTTTGGTTTCAGCGATATGCAGGTTGCTGAAATCGTCGGATTGGAAGAGGGGGATATACGTCGCAAGCGGGAAATGTTCGCAATCCATCCGGTATATAAAACAGTCGATACCTGTGCTGCAGAATTCAAGGCCCAAACCCCATATCACTACTCCAGTTACGACGAAGAGACTGAGGTGGAACCGCGAACAAAACCCGCAGTTTTGATTTTAGGAAGCGGGCCTAACCGAATCGGACAAGGTGTGGAATTTGATTACTCCTGTGTTCATGCGGCATTTGCATTGAAAGAGATGGAATATGAAACCATCATGGTTAATTGCAATCCGGAGACGGTGTCAACGGATTACGACACCTCAGATCGACTCTATTTTGAACCACTTACATTTGAAGATGTAATGGAGATTTATCGAGCTGAGCTTGCGGTTGGACCAGTCGCGGGAGTGGTAGTCCAATTAGGTGGTCAGACACCGCTTGGTTTGGCAAAAAGCCTTCAAGAGGCAGGCGTTCCAATTGTCGGTACTAGCCCGGATTCCATTGATATTGCCGAAGATCGTGGCGAATTTGGCGCTTTGTTAGATCGCGAAGGCTTGCGCGCCCCTGAATTCGGGTTGGCATATTCCTTCCACGATGCTCAAACGATTGCCGCAAGAGTTGGCTATCCAGTTTTGGTCCGTCCATCTTACGTCCTCGGTGGACGAGGAATGGAGATTGTTTATGATGATCAGGCGCTTGAGAGTTACATATCACGAGCCACAGAAATCAGCCCCAATCATCCTGTCCTTGTTGATCGATTCTTAGACCATGCGGTGGAGCTCGATGTAGATGCGCTTTTTGATGGAAAAGAACTCTTCTTAGCGGGTGTGATGGAACATATCGAGGAGGCCGGAATTCACTCTGGTGATTCTGCATGTGTACTACCACCAGTCGATCTATCTAGCAAAGCGCTAGCAGAAATAAGAGGAGCAACGGAAAAAATAGCATCGGGCATCGGCGTCCTTGGTTTAGTCAATATTCAGTTTGCCATTGAAGATGGCGTGCTCTATGTGCTCGAGGCAAATCCAAGAGCATCACGAACGGTGCCATTTGTTAGCAAAGCGATAGGGGTTCCGCTAGCGAAAGCAGCTGCACAAATCTCGTTAGGCAAGAGTATTTCTCAACTAAGAACAGAAGGGCTTTTGCCAAACTCGGGAGATGGAATTGCGCGCGGAATAAGCGTGAAAGAGGCAGTACTTCCGTGGAATCGATTTAGAAAACGGGATGGCAGTGGGGTAGATGCGCTGCTGGGTCCAGAGATGCGATCTACCGGGGAAGTGATGGGTCGAGATAGCACCTTTGGTCGAGCATTCTCAAAGAGCCAAAGCGCTGCATCAGGTGCGCTGCCCAACTCGGGTTCGATCTTTGTCTCCTTCGCAGATCGAGATAAAAAGTTGGGAGTGGAGAGCGCTAAAAAACTTGCTAGCTCTGGATATCAACTCTATGCAACTGCAGGAACTGCAAAAGCGCTTACAGCTGAAAGGATTGCCGTTACCCAAGTGCGCAAGTTCTCTGAAGGTAAAGGGCCAAAGGGAGAACCAACAGCGGTAGATCTCATCGAGTCAGGGAGTCTGGCGTTGGTGGTTAATACCCCCTTTGGCTCTGGTCCGCGTGAGGATGGGTGGCGAATCCGAACATCAGCGGTAGCGCGCGGTATTCCAATTATCACGACCATTTCTGGGCTCAATGCGGCTGCTGAAGCGATGGTTGCTCAACGTGACGGTGACTTCACAGTAACCTCTTTGCAGGAATGGTTAGGTTAGAGAACATGACCGGGGCGAGTGGAATAAATCCAGATGTGGTCCAACGAGAGTGTGAAATTATCTCAAATAAAAAAGTTGGCGCGTATCAACATTTAACCCTTGCGGCTCCAGAAATCGCTGAACATGCTAAACCTGGAAACTTTGTTGGAATCAGCGTTGGTGACGAGCGCAGCTCTATGCTCCTGCGCCGTTCCTTTGCTATCTATCAAACCGTCCCACGCGGACCTTTTGGCGGAACAGTAGAGATTATTGTTGCGCCACACAATGCTGGAAGCACCTGGATCAGCAAACGGGAGCCTCATGATAAATTAAATGTCGTTGGACCGCTAGGTAATGCATTTAAAATCCCGAAAGATCCAGTCCGTGCCTTACTTGTTGGCGGAGGATATGGATCTGCTCCTCTCTTTCCATTAGCTGAAATTCTGCGTCAAAAAAATTCTCGCGTTGAAATGGTGGTAGGTGCTAGTAGCGCGGAGCGAATTTTCGCTCCGGTAGAAGGTAAGAGATCTGTTCATTCACTAGCCATAGCCACTGAAGATGGTTCCGTTGGAACAAAGGGGAGAGTTACCGATCTATTTGATAATGCTTTAAGCTCAATCGATATCGTCTACGCCTGTGGTCCGATGGGATTACTCAAAGCCCTTACTGAAATTGGATCTCGCGCGGGTGTGCTGGTGCAATGTGCTGTTGAAGAGAGTATGGCTTGCGGGATCGGGCTCTGCATGACCTGTGTGCTTCCTGTAAAAGATAAAGATGGCGTTATCAAAATGCTCCGCTCTTGTCTCGATGGTCCAATATTTGATGGTGAGTGCGTTCAGTGGGACGGCATTGGCACTATCCCGCCAGGAACATATGGAGCGCATCGATGAGTAAGTTCTCTTACTCCACCAAGATTGGTTCGGCGCTTTTTCCCAATCCAATTTTTACTGCAAGCGGATGCGCCGCGAACGGTAAAGAGTTATCTGCGTTCTTCCCCCTAAGTGATATTGGAGCAGTGGTCACTAAGTCGGTGATGAGTCAACCACGTTCCGGCCGGGCTACGCCTCGGATGGCAGAAACGCCAAGTGGAATGCTTAATGCCATCGGATTGCAAGGGCCTGGCATTGAAGTATTTCTCAAAGAGGATTTACCTTGGTTGGTCGCGCACGGGGCGCGCACTGTGGTTTCGATTGCGGGTGAGAGCGTAGATGAGTTTGCAGCGCTCTCCCGGAAAGTTCGAAGTGCCCATGGTGTGAGCGCCATTGAAGTAAACATCTCTTGCCCCAATGTCGAAAATCGAGGATTAGTTTTTGCGTGTGATCCCAATTCGGCCAGAGAAGTTATCGAAGCTGTAAAGCGGAGCGTTGGAAATACAATTCCGATAATTGCAAAACTCTCTCCAGATGTTACGGATATTGTTTCCATCGCACGAGAGGTGGTAGCTGCGGGGGCCGATGGTTTAGCGATGATAAATACTTTGCTTGGCATGGTGATAAATACCGAAACCATGCGCCCACATTTAGCAAATAAAACTGGTGGTTTATCCGGGCCTGCTATTCGCCCAGTGGCAGTGCGAGCTATTTACCAAGTACATCGCGCGCTGCCTGAAGTTCCTATAGTGGGGATGGGGGGCGTGCTGACTGGTACTGACGCTTTCGAACTAATCCTCGCCGGTGCATCGGCAATTTCGGTTGGCACCGCTACCTTCCACGACCCAGGTGCGCCGGTTCGAATCAAAAGCGAGCTTGAAAATATTTTGATTAACCGTGGATTTGCTAATTTTTCAGAGGCTGTGGGATATGCCCACCGAGGGGAATAATGAACGCTCCAATTGTTCTTGCCGTTGACACGACCGATATCGAACGTGCTCGTGATTGGGTTAAAGCAACTCAAAGTTCAATTAGCGTGATTAAACTGGGTTTAGAATTTTATCTTGCTCATGGAAAGTCTGGAATATCGTACGTACGTGAGGCTGCGCCAGATTTGCAACTCTTTCTCGATTTAAAATTACATGACATCCCAAACACTGTTGCCGGTGCAACTAGGGCTATTGCCGATACTAAACCTGATTACTTAACTGTTCATGCTTCAGGTGGCCCAGAGATGATTTCAGCTGCCGCAACTGAGCTACCGAATGGAAAAATTACGGCAGTTACGTTATTAACCTCGCTCGCACTTGCCGATATCTCTACTCTTGGAATTGCCGGGTCGGCTAATGAAATCGTTACTAGATGGGCGCGTTTCGCTGTTGATTCAGGAGCGAAAGCAATAGTGGCATCGCCGCACGAGGTGAGAAATTTGCGAGAAGTGCTTCCTCCTGACATAACAATTATCACTCCTGGCGTTCGGCCAAGTGGTGCACCTCAAGGAGATCAATCTCGAGTGGCAACTCCAGCGGAGTCGCTTGGTTGGGGCGCTAATTTCGTTGTGATTGGTCGCCCCATAACCTCCGGTTCTACTCTCAGAGAGATTGCCGAAAACGCTGCGCGTATCGCTTCGTCACTTTGAAGATGCCGAGGACTCCTGTACCCAGTAACTTCCAGGCATGGAAGTACCTCGCTTAACCGCTGATGAACGAGCTGCAGCTTTACAGCGCGCAGCCGAAGCTCGGAGAGTGCGCGCTGATGTAAAGGCGGATTTAAAAAGTGGGAAACGAACCTTGGAAGAGGTAATCGCGCTCGGCAAAAGCGATGACTTCATCGGCAAGATGAAGGTAAGTGCGTTAATTGAAGCGCTCCCTGGAGTTGGGAAAGTCCGAGCCGCTGCCCTTATGGAGAAGATTGGGATTGCCCCTAGTCGGCGAATTCGTGGTTTAGGGATCCATCAAACTCGCGAGTTATTGGCAGAATTCCAACTACGCTAAGGGCGTGGAATTGATAGTGCTCTCTGGACCTGGCGGCGTCGGAAAATCAACGGTCTCCGACTATCTGAGGAAAAATAGCTCTGATATTTGGGTTAGCGTCTCGGCAACTACACGCGCCCCGCGCGCAGGTGAAATTGATGGCGTTGATTATTTTTTCCGGACGGAGCACAATTTCAAAGAACAGATAGCGCGGGGAGATTTTCTAGAGTGGGCTCACTTTGCTGGAAATTATTACGGAACCCCCAAGGAACCGGTTTCAGAGAAAATTAGCTCCGGAAAATCTGTCCTCCTTGAGATTGAAATTTCGGGGGCAAAGCAGGTTAGGGCGGCGAGCGAGCGGGCCTATCTGGTTTTCCTTGCGCCACCATCTATTTCAGAGTTAGAACGTCGCTTATTGGGTCGAGGGACCGAATCCCCAGAGAGAGCCGCTCAGCGGCTAGAGATCGCCCGGGAGGAGATGGCTCAGAGCCATTGGTTTGACGAGGTTCTGGTCAATACCTCAGTCGAAGAGGTGGCTGCGCGACTGATAACCTTGGCCTCTCAACCTGGCTAAACCCGGCTAGCCCTCGCTAGCTCTTCAAGGTCGAACGGTTGGGCTAAGTTTCTGGAGGTAGCGCAATGATCCAAAGCGACGGTATTACCAATCCGCCCATTGATGATCTTTTGGCAAAGAGTGGATCCAAGTACAGCTTGGTTCTTTTCTCTGCTAAGCGCGCACGACAAATCAACGCTTACTATTCGCAGCTAAGTGAAGGCCTTCTTGAATATGTCGGGCCACTGGTTGAAACACATGTTCATGAAAAACCATTATCTATAGCGCTCCGCGAAATTAGCGGTGGTTTGTTAACTTTAGAGTCGCTTGAAACTAGTGACGCCGCCGAAACAGCCTAACTCGGCAAAGAGTTAACAGAGTTAAGTTAGAAGAGGCGCTATCTATTATGAGCATCTTCCCTCGCTCAATGATTCTCGGGGTAACTGGCGGAATTGCTGCATATAAATCATGTGAACTTCTACGTCGCCTACTTGATCGCGGCATTGATGTCCAGGTAGTTCCAACCGAGAATGCGCTCCGCTTTGTTGGCGCAGCAACATGGGAAGCGCTATCGGGGCGGAAAATCCACTCTTCTCTTTGGGAAGATGTCTCTTCCGGCGCACACATCGAAACGGCGCGTCATGCAGAATTAATTCTTATTGCTCCAACCACAGCAGATTTCTTAGCGCGAATAGCTCAGGGAAGAAGCGATGATTTACTAAGCGCCACTGTACTCACCGCATTTAGCGAGAAGTGCCCGGTGGTAATAATTCCCGCGATGCACCATCAGATGTGGCGAAATCCTGCAACGCAAGAGAATGTAGCGATGCTGCGTTCTCGAGGTTTCATCATTATGGAGCCATCAGAAGGACCATTAAATAACGGCGACGTTGGCGTGGGAAGATTTCCCGAAGTATTTGAAATTTTCGATTTTCTCGCGGAGCAAAATTTCCTCAAGAGTGACCTGCTTGGCAAGTCAATTGTCGTTACTGCGGGCGGCACCCGTGAAATGATCGATCCGGTGCGCTTTATTGGCAATCTATCCTCCGGTAAACAAGGAGTGGCGCTGGCGAATGCTGCTGCCGCACGCGGGGCTCAGGTGACTCTTATCGCGGCGAACATTTCACCATCCCTGCTTCCACACGATAAATCAATAAGAATCATTAACGTTTCTTCTGCCGCCCAATTGGGGCAAGCGCTAGATGAAGTGCGCTCATTTGATCTTCTATTTATGGCAGCCGCAGTCTCTGATTACCGAGTTCTGGAAACGAGCGGGGTCAAGCTAAAACGTGACGGGAGTGAGCGGTTGCTTCACTTGGTGGAAAACCCGGATTTGCTCGCTGATTTCGCTGTAAAACAGGGGCGAGTGAGCGCACCATCAGAGATTAAAGGTCGGGTAATCGTTGGTTTCGCCGCTGAAAGCGAGCTAGATCTAACGCAAGCCAGAATCAAACTTGAGCGTAAGGGCGTTGATTTCCTCTTCGTTAATGATGTAGCCGGACAAGAGGTTTTTAATGCTCCGTCTAATGGCGGTGTACTTATATCTCGAGATGGAAATCAGAGTGTTTTTACTTACCAAAGCAAAGACACGCTTAGCCATGCGCTCTTAGATGAGGTCATTAAGGCGCTAGGTTAGCACCGTGTCAAAACGGCAATTTACCTCTGAATCAGTTACTGAGGGCCATCCAGACAAGATGGCAGATCAAATCTCTGATTCCATATTAGATGCATTTCTATCTGTAGATCCTAAAAGTCGAGTGGCTGTTGAAACGTTACTCACCACTGGTCAAGTCCATATTGCAGGTGAGGTGACGAGTTCAGCGAATCCTGACTTGATGAGCCTGATTCGCTCAGTGATTCTCGATATCGGATACGACAGCAGCGAACGAGGTTTTGATGGCAATTCGTGTGGAATAAGTCTTTCTTTAGGAAAGCAGTCACCGGATATTGCCCAAGGAGTCGACGCTGCTTTAGAAGAGCGTTCACGCGAATCAAATGATCCTCTTGATCGCCAAGGCGCAGGAGATCAGGGTTTGATGTTTGGCTACGCTTCTGATGAAACTCCTGAACTTATGCCGTTGCCGATAGCGATTGCTCATGCGCTCTCACATGAATTAATGAAGGTGCGAAAAGCACAAGCCCTTGCGTATTTGCGTCCTGATGCTAAAACGCAAGTTACTGTTGAATACGAAGGTGCGAAAGCGGTTCGACTAGATACTTTAGTAATTTCAACTCAGCATGACCCTGAAGTTGATCTAGAACGCGTACTTCCAGCGGATTTGAAGAAGCACGTGATTGATCCAGTTTTAGCGCGGTACCAACTCTCGACAAAAGATATGCGCATCCTGGTCAATCCAACGGGACGGTTCGTTTTAGGTGGACCGATGGGTGATGCCGGGTTAACGGGACGGAAAATCATCGTAGATTCTTACGGTGGAATGGCGCGCCATGGCGGGGGAGCTTTTAGCGGTAAAGATCCTTCAAAAGTAGATCGTTCTGCAGCGTATGCGATGCGTTGGGTGGCAAAGAATATTGTTGCTGCGGAGCTAGCCAAACGTTGTGAGGTACAAGTTGCATACGCAATTGGCAAGGCACAGCCGGTAGGGCTATTCGTCGAAACTTTTGGTACCGAAACAATTTCTGTTGAAAAAATTCAGAGCGCTGTTACAGAAGTTTTCGACCTCAGACCTGCTGCGATTATTCGAGATCTCAACTTGCTCCGCCCCATTTATCGAAGAACGAGCAACTACGGCCATTTTGGCAGGGAACTTCCTGAATTTACCTGGGAGGCACGCGATAAGGTGTCTCAACTGCGGAGCGCGACCGGAAGATAACTAGAGCCGCTCTCACGATACGAGGGAGGGGTTGAGCGCTAATGTCTCATCAAGTTCCTCCTCTTCGTCTCAAACGAGAAAAGGCCGCTTTGCCTCTTCCTGCCCAAGCAAAGGTAGATCCAATAGCAAGCGTTCTGGTCGATACTGGCTTACCTCATGTTGATGACGAGTTCGACTTCCTCGTACCGGAAGAGCTGAGTCAGTACGTTTTTCCAGGATCCCTAGTTTCAATAACTTTTAATCGAAGACGAACCTTTGGAATAGTGATTTCACGGAAGGAGAATTCAAATTTTCATGGGAAATTGCGCTTTATTTCGGAGGTTATTAAAAAATATCCGGTGGTGACCGCATCTACTCTTGAACTTGTAGCTGAAGTAAAAAAATATTACGGCGGCACTAGATGGGATGTGCTCCGTTTTGCAATACCCCGGCTAACAAAGAAATCTATCGAGGAAGATTTCAATGCTCATAATGCCAAAGAGATGTTCAATGCATCAGAAAATCTTTCACCGGAAGATGGTCGATATCCAAGTGGATTCTGGAGCGCTCTTAAACAAAATCCAAAGACCTCTCAACCGATACGCGTGTTTTGGTCGCCACCGCCAAGCGAGGATCCATTTATTTTTATCGAGAAAATACTGACAGTCGGTCATCACAAGATAATTCTGTTACTCCCCGATCGAGCTGATGTAGATCGCATGGTAAATCTCATAGAGAAGAGAACCAAATCTCTTGCTGAAAAAATTAGCGTCTGGCATTCAGAACTAACGAGAAAAGAGCGAGAAGAGAGTTTTGTAGAGCTCCTACTTGGCAAGAAAGAGATTGTTGTCGGCGTTCGGAGCGCGGTTCTCCTTCCCATGACTGATGTTGATTTAATTATTATTTGGGAAGAAGGCAGTGATACCTATTCGGAACAGCGAAGTCCTTATTATCACGCCCGAGAAGTTGCCATTATGCGGGCACATATCGATAAAGCCCACCTCATAATAGCTGGACCTGCACCTTCGCTCGTTGCTACTCAATACATAACTCAAAAATATCTAACGTTGTTAAGTATCAAGAGTGAAGTAATAAAAGATCAAATGCCAACAGTTCAAGCTATTACCAATCGTGCCGCTCCTGAACAAAGTGGGCGAGTGCCAACTATTGCTTGGCAATCCCTGCAGCGAGGATTGAAAACAGGTCCAGTTATCATTCAAGTGCCACTTCGAGGATACGTACTTAACTTAACCTGCAGTCGCTGCTTCAATACTGCTTTATGTCCTTGTGGTGGGAAACTTATCTTCAAGAACTCTCAACGAATTCCAGAATGCTTTCTCTGTGGGAATCTCATTCATAACTGGACTTGCACTTTCTGTGAGTCTCGCCAGTTGCGTAACACCAATATAGGCGACGAGAGAATTCTCGAAGAGATTGGGCGCGCATTTCCAAATCAGGTGATTATCTCTTCGAACTTGCAGCACCGGATTTATCATATAGATAATGAGTCAACAATCGTAGTGGCTACTCCAGGTTCCGAGCCAATCGCAGAGCTCGGATATGCCGCAGGATTGATATTAAATGGGAACTTAACCTTGCAACGCGCTGCGCTCGGTGCAGAGGAAGATACTCGCAGGCGCTGGTTTGGATTAGCGACGATGCTACGCCCAAAGAGTGAACTGTTTATCGATGTTGACTACGGCAACCGAAATCTTCAAGCTCTCGTGCGTTGGGATGGGCTCGGGGCAAGTCAGCGGGAGTTGATGGAACGACAATCGCTTCACCTGCCTCCGATCGCTAAATCAATTCAAGTTCTTGGAGAGTACCAAGCAGTGAATTCAGTGGTCAGAGGTTTGCCTGGACATGTCTTGGTATCTGCCCCCAAAACCGGGGTTAATGGGGAGACTGAAGCGGTGCTACGGATTCCAAATGATGAAACACATCTTGTTACGGAAGAAATATTTCGACGGGTGCGACAGCAGTCGGCAAAAGGCGAGCATGTCGTACGAGTGAAGATCGATCCCATAGCTCTTTGAGATTGTAGAATCGATTCATGGCGATTCAACCCATTCGTTTATTCGGTGACCCAATTCTTGCTACTAGGGCAACCGAGGTTGATGCTTTTGACAAAGAGATCAAAAAGTTAGTTGCTGACTTGACAGATACGATGCTTGATGCGCCCGGATCTGGTCTTGCCGCGCCACAGATTGGTGTTTCATTACGGGTATTTACATGGGCAATCGATGACGAAGTTGGACATCTCATTAATCCGATTTTATCTCTAGGCGAAATAGAACAAGAAGGGGATGAAGGCTGTCTTTCAATCCCCGGTTTAACGTATAACTGCACCCGCGCTTTTAGAGTTGTTGCTAAAGGTTTTAACATGCATGGTGATCCAGTGGAATTAATCGGAGAAGAGTTGCTGGCTCGCATATTTCAGCATGAAACCGATCATCTCAACGGCATCCTTTTTGTTGATCGCTTGGATAAAGAAACGCGAAAGAAAGCTCTGCATGACATCAAAGAGAGCGAATGGTTTGGAATTTCCGCGCCGGAAATTCGACTCTCGCCACACGATACACGTGGTTTTGGTTTCTAGTGCGGATTTTTCTCGCGGGAACACCAGCAATGGTGCTTCCACTTTTTGATAAAATATTTCAAAGTAATATAGAAGTCTGTGGCGTTTTAACAAATCCACCAAAACCCCGAGGTAGAAGTAGCGAGCCAGTGTCATCGCCTGTCAGTAAGTGGGCGAAAGAGAACAGTCTTCCAATATTCGAAAATGAGAATTTGGATGAGGTATCTCAGAAACTTCGCGAGATTGATCTAGTTTTCGTAGTGGCTTATGGACGGATAATTCCTGAGAGATTTCTCAATCTTCCGAAGTTTGGGTGGATGAACCTTCATTTCTCGACCCTTCCTGAAGCAAGAGGAGCTGCGCCGGTGCAACGATTGATTGCTTCGGGTAAAAATGAAATTGGTTTCACCCTCTTTAAACTCGATTCTGGGATGGATACTGGTCCAATTTACTTTCAAAGCAAACCAACTTTTATCTCTGGATTAACTACCGGTGAAGTGTGGGCTAAATTAGTTGCAGAAGCTAGTGACGAAGTCGTCCCCAAAATTCGAGAAATCATCGCGGGTTTACCTCCTGTTCCTCAATCTGAATTCAACTATTCAGGGAAACTCCAACTCGCGCCAAAAATTTCCGCGTCGGAAGTAGAAATTGATTGGACGGAGAGTGCAGAAGTAATCTGTAGAAAGATTTTGGCATTCAATCCAGCTCCCAGCGCATGGAGCGTATTTCGAGGCGAACGGATGTTGATACATCGAGCTCTCATTCACGATAATAAATTGACGGTGGATTTTGCGCCAGGGCAGGTTTTAAGCGATAAAAATTCGTTGGTTATTGCGTGTGGTGAAGGTGCATTAGAAGTCATTGATTTACAACCTGCAGGTAAGAAAGATATGAAAGCCCAGGATTGGCTCAGGGGAGCTAAAGTGCAAAGATACGAGCGCTTTGAATAACAGGCGGGACGCTCGAGAAAAAAATGAACCTGGTTTTGCCGCACGTAATCTGGCCTTGCGTGCGCTGTTAGATGTGGAAGAGAAGGGCGCATATGCAAATCTGCTAGTGCCTTCTTATTTACAGAATAGTGACCTTGAGCCTAGGGATCGGAATTTTGTAACCGAAATAGTGTATGGCACGCTGCGCATGCAACTTCTTTATGATCGAATTATTGAACAAACCTCAGATAGAAAAATTAACAAAATTGATGTGGTACCGCGAAATATTCTTAGAATGACTGCACATCAGTTACTCACTTTAAACATTCCCGCACATGCTCCAGTAGATAGCGCAGTTCGCTTAACGGTTAAAAATAAAACAGGGTCAGCCTCAGGATTTGTCAATGCAGTTGCTCGACGAATCAGTGAGAAACCGCTCTCTGTTTGGATCGATCAATTGACATCAGAGTGTTCTGTAATTGACTCACTCTCGATTGAATTTGCTCACCCTAAGTGGATTGTTGAAGAGTATTCAAGGCGGCGCCAAAATATGGATGAGGTCAAGTGCGAGCTGGCGGCAAACAACCGTAATCCGAAGGTGAGCGTAGTTATATATCCTGGAGCAACGTGGTCCACTGCAAGTTTGGATCAAAGTGAGATGTGTGAATGGGTTCCGCAAGGAAGATATGTCAACGGAAATCCTGAATCTTTAATCGAGATCCATAACAGAACTGCTGGTGTTCAAGATCAAGGTTCATATTTGGTCGCGCAGGCTCTCTACTCTGCTGCTGGTGATGCGCCAGGAATATGGCTAGATATGTGTGCGGGGCCTGGAGGCAAGGCAGCGTTGCTAAATCGCTGGGCTCTCGAGAAAAAAAGAGATTTCATAGCGCTGGAGATTTCAGAACATCGCGCGCAATTAATGCGTAGGGTTACCAATTCACTTGTAGTTGCTGACGGTAGCAAACCTCCAGTTGCTCCCGAAAGCGCCGCTCTAATATTGCTCGATGCGCCATGTTCAGGTTTGGGAGCGCTCCGTCGTAGGCCCGATGCTCGCTTACGTAAAAAACCTTCAGATATCAAGCCATTGGTTTCGCTGCAGCGCTCTCTTTTGACTTCCGCAATAGAACTGCTTCATCCAGGGGGAGTTTTGGGTTATGTGACGTGCTCACCACTAATTGAGGAGACTGTCGAAAATCGTGAATGGGTACTTGAAAATTTTCCAGAGATTAGGAGCTTTGACGCTCGCAGTTTCTTCCCTAAGGGCATGGAACTTGAGAATCGACCAGATGTTCAATTGTGGCCCGGAGTTCATAAAACAGATGCTATGTATCTTGCGTTATTCACAAAGATATAACTTCCGCTTGATATCGTTATCCCGTGGATATTCGCATCACTCCAAGTATTCTCAATGCTGATTTCTCGCGCCTAAATGAAGAGATTGCTATAGTATCTGCAGTATCTGATCTCATACATCTCGATATCATGGATAATAAGTTTGTACCCAACTTCACTTTCGACTTTCAACGAGCTAGCGAGATAATCGCAGAGTGCCCGATACCCGTTGATTCACATTTAATGGTTGTTGAGCCTGAAATGGCTGCTCCTGCATTTGCGGAGATGGGGAGCGCAAGTGTCACTTTTCATTTCGAAGCAGCGAGTAATCCGCGAGCGATAATCAATGATGTTCATGCCCGAGGCGCTCGAGTTGGTGTTGCAGTAAAACCGGAAACCAGTTTTTCAGCGATAGAAGAATTATGTGATGAAATAGATATGGTATTGGTCATGACGGTTGAACCAGGTTTTGGCGGTCAAAGTTTTATGGTGGAAATGCTTGAAAAGGTTAAATCCGTGCGCAAGGCGCTCGGCAAGAATGACCGTGGAGTTTGGCTTCAAGTAGATGGCGGCATATCTCCGAACACTATTCAACTTGCCGCTGAAGCAGGAGCGGATACCTTTGTAGCTGGATCTGCCGTTTATAAATCTGACAACCCAGCGCAAATGGTGGAACATCTTCGCGAACTCGCCACTATGTAAGCGTTTTCGCTGTTTGGAAGCGCCGAGCCTGCCACCTCAGATACCCTTTCCATATGAAAAGTTTTGATGACCTCTGGGATGAGCTCTCTGACCGGGATTATGGCATAGCCCCGCATGACACTTCAGGCACTGGGAAACTCCTTGATCTCGGAGTACATGGAATTGGTAAAAAAATTGTCGAAGAGGCTGCGGAAGTTTGGATGGCAGCAGAGTATGAAAGCGATGAGAATTTAGCTGAAGAAATAAGTCAACTGCTCTACCACCTACAAGTTTTGATGCTTGCCAGGGGAATTAATGTTGATGATGTCTATGAGCGGCTTTAGGAGAGCAACTTGTTAAAAATTGCGCTGCCAAATAAAGGCTCTTTAGCCGAGGATTCTATTCGAATTCTGAGCGAAGCTGGTTACCGCCAACGGACAGACGCTCGGGATTTGGTAACCATAGATTCTGAAAACGATATCGAATTTTATTACCTTAGACCTCGAGATATCGCTATTTACGTTTCATCGGGCGAACTTGATTTAGGAATCACCGGTGAAGATCTGTTGATTGATTCTGAAGTTAACGCGCAAATCTTATTAAAGCTTGGCTATGGAAAATCTACTTTCCGCTTCGCGCTACCAGCGGGTCTAGCAAATTCAACCACTGAGAGCGCTCTGCAAGGTAAACGAATCGCTACATCATATCCTGGAATCCTTACCCAGGCCTTAAAACGTTTGAGGATAAATTCAGAGATAGTCTCGCTCGATGGCGCAGTTGAAAGTTCAATAAAATTAGGTGTCGCCGATGCAATCGCAGATGTTGTATCTACTGGCACAACCCTTAAACAAGCCGGTCTAGCAATTATCGGCGAACCTATCTTGGAGAGTGAAGCAGTCTTAATTGGCGCCAAAGAACAATCTGAAGAGAGCACTAATCTGATACGACGACTAACTGGAGTCATTATTGCCCGCCAATATGTACTGATGGATTACGACATAAAGAGTGATCTAATAGATCAAGCCTGCGCCATCACTCCAGGTTTTGAATCTCCGACAATTTCGCCACTACGTGTTGAGGGTTGGTCAGCGGTTCGAGCGATGGTGCCGCGAAAGAATGCCCAGAAAGTTATGGATGATTTATGGGCAATCGGAGCGCGTGGAATTCTGGTCACAGATATCCACGCATGTCGCCTTTAAATTTCGTTTCCAGGAATCCCTAAGAGGTAGAGCACAGAATCAAGATATGGAGTATTGACTGAGGTGTCGGCGCTAGCTCTAACTACTGGCTTCGCATTGAAGGCAATACCTAATCCCGCAAGGGCAATCATATCGAGATCGTTGGCGCCATCACCAATTGCCACGGTATCCGCCAAATCTACATCAGCAAGCGCTGCAAACTGGCGAAGCGCATTTGCTTTTCCGGCTCGGTCAATAATCTCGCCCTTGGTTTTGCCGGTTAATTTTCCATCTCTTATCTCTAAATGATTAGCAGCAATAAAATCGATACCTAATTCTTGCGCTATGGGCGTGATTACTTCGGTAAATCCACCGGAGACAATACCCACTTTGTGATGCAATTTCTTCAAGGTCCGAATCAAAGTCCGAGCTCCTGGGGTCAACGTAATCTGGCCTCTTACTTCATCGATAATTTTCTCTGATAAGCCTGTTAAAAGCTCGACTCGTTTTTGCAGTGCTTGTGCAAAATCAATCTCGCCATTCATTGCCCGGTCAGTAATCTCTTTGACTTTGGGGCCCACGCCGGCATGTTCGGCAAGTAATTCGATTACCTCTTGCTGGATTAACGTGGAATCGACATCAAGGACAACAAGCTTTTTTGCGCGGCGTTGCAAACCACCGGACTGCACGCCGATATCTATCGCAGTCGTGTTTGCAACTTCGGCGAGAGATTTCTTTATATTGTCGACAACAACGTTTGATACGAGAAGTTCGATGGCTGTGACTGGATAGTGCGCAATACGAAAAATTCTCTCAATATTTCCACCAGCTTCTCGAACAATTGACGCTATCTTTCCTAATGGTCCAGCGGTTAACTCGCGCCCCATAACGGTTACATGTACAAATGAATCTGCAGTGTCAGTTTCGATATGCTGATGGTCGGCCTCTTCTGCGCGTAGCTCCAATCCATGAGTGGCCGCATAGGAATCGAGCTTGCCGAGCACTGAATTTCGAATTTCGGGAGATATCTCTAGCGCCAAGGTAAGAATGAGATGGCCGTGGATTACCACTTGTTCGATATCCGAGATGGCATGGGAGATTCCCAGAGAGTCAATCTCTTCAAAAAGGGTTTGGGTAATCCCAGGGCGATCCATACCGCTCAGAATCACCACCGTGCTCATGAGAGAAGGTTATCTGTCGCCACATGCGCCGCGTGCAAGCTCTAACACATCACTGGTGCGGTAAGTTCTCCATCTGTGTCGGTCCTTAAGTTCTCTCAGGTAACCCTACGAAGGGGCCAGAAGGAGATTCTTCACCCACTCAATTGGCAGGTTGAGGCAGGGCAGCGATGGGTCATTCTGGGCCCCAATGGAGCAGGCAAGACCACGCTGATACAAATAGCAGCCACGTTGATGCATCCAACAAGCGGCCAAGTAGAGATACTTGATGAAACGCTCGGCAAGGTAGATATCTTTGAATTGCGCCCGCGAATAGGGCTGGCCAGCGCGGCGCTCTCAGACCGCATCCCTCCAGAAGAGCGCGCTGTAGATGTAGTTATGACCGCCGCATACGCAGTTACCGGAAGATGGCGCGAACTATATGACTTGTGGGATGAATCTCGAGCGTTGGCTCTACTTCATCAGTTTGGTGTAGGCGATCGTCGGGACCAACTTTTTTACACAATGAGCGAGGGGGAGCGTAAGCGAGTTCAAATTGCGCGCGCTTTGATGCCAGATCCTGAACTCTTAATTTTAGATGAACCAGCGGCGGGTCTAGATCTTGGTGCTCGAGAAGATCTCGTTCGCAGACTTTCCGCTCTTGCGCTAGATCCAACCTCGCCAACGAGCGTTTTAGTAACCCACCATGTTGAGGAGATTCCTTTTGGCACTACTCACGTTCTTCTAATTAGAGAAGGTAATGTGGTTGCAGCAGGGCCAATTATGAGTACTTTGTCGCCAGATTCGCTCTCTGCAACTTTTAATATTCCGATTTCTCTTGCATACGATGGGCAACGTTGGTTCGCGCGAGCGTAATTTAGCGCTATGGATAATAGTTGGAATGAAGTTATTAAACCTCATTCGGATCGAATCTCCGCAATATTAGAGACGTTAAGTAGGGCGGAATTTTTTCCGAAACAAGAGTTAATTTTCAAGAGTCTGAGCTTGCCACGCGAATCAGTGAGAGTAATCATTATTGGTCAAGATCCCTATCCATCTCCAGGAATGGCAGAAGGCTTAGCCTTTTCAGTACCCTCAGCTATCCCTATAAAGAAACTACCACCATCGCTTCGTAATATTTTTGCTGAGTATGAGAGCGATCTGGGTTTCCCCCCACCAACAACGGGACATCTCGGTAATTGGGTAGACAATGGAGTTTTGCTTCTTAATCGCATACTGACTGTTGCTCCTGGCGCTCCACTTGCTCATAAGGGAAAAGGTTGGGAAGTTATTACCGATTCAATCTTAAGATCACTCGTACCACGGGACATCCCAGTAATCGCATGGGGCAAATCTGCAGAGCAAACAGCACGTGAATTGGGGTTCAAGCACGTTCTAGCATCGCCCCACCCATCACCTCTCTCGGCATACCGGGGCTTTTTTGGCTCGCAACCTTTTTCTAAAGTCAATGAGATTCTGAAGAAGGAGAGAATGGAACCAATTGATTGGAGACTCACATAAAAAATCTAGCGGCGAGAATCGTGGTGATTCTCTCGCCGCTAGATTTTATCAATCCAGGTATTTCTAGGTATTTCTAGGTATTTCTAGGTATTTGTAACCATTTGAAACTTTATGAAGTTATTAACCAATCCACTCATTGATCGGTGAACTGAGGAAATAAACCATAAATAGAGCTGAGACAATCCAAAGCAAGGGGTGAATCTTTTTGCTTTGACCTTGGAATAGTCTGATTAACACGTGGGTAACAAATCCAGCGCCGATACCAACAGTGATGTTGTATGTAAATGGCATAAGAATGATTGTAAGGAATCCAGGAATTGCAATTCCCAAATCGCTCCAATCAATATCTTTAATACCAGTCATCATGAGGAAGCCGACAATAACGAGCGCTGGGGTAGCGGCTTCGTAAGGAATAATCGCAACAAGTGGGGCCAAGAATGTTGTCAACAAGAAACAGATTCCTGTAACAACAGAGGCAAGACCTGTACGTGCTCCCTCACCAACGCCAGATGCTGATTCAATATAAGAGGTGTTCGAAGAAATTGAAGCAGCGCCGCCGGCAGCTGCAGCAATCGAATCAACAATCAAAATCTTGTTAGCGTTTGGTGGTGTTCCTTCTTTATCATTAAGTCCAGCTTCTTGACCAATGGCTGTCATGGTGCCCATAGTGTCAAAGAAGTCTGCGAGTAAAAGAGTAAAGACAATTAAGATGGCAGCAATGACAGAGATTCTTGTGAATGCGCCAAATAGATTGAAACTTCCAATGATGCTGAAGTCAGGCGTGGAGACAATCTTCTCCGGTAGCGCTGGAACGTTTAAGCCCCAACCCTTTGGATTGACTTTATCTGGAGCAATGAAGTTAGGACCAATCTTGAGAGAGGTCTCAATGATGACTGCAAGTACTGTTGATGCAACGATGCTGATCAAGATTGCTGCTTTAACGCGTTTAACCATCAAGAGGATGGTGAGGAATAGTCCAAAGGCGAAAACAACAATGGGCCAACCAACAAGGTTTCCACCATCTCCAAGTTGAACTGGAACCGGTCCATTGCCGGTCCTACGAACGAAACCAGCATCAACGAGTCCAATCAGCGCAATAAAGAGACCAATACCAACGGAGATTGCAATCTTCAATTGGGTTGGTACCGCGCGGAAGACTGCTACGCGGAATCCGGTGAGAACAAGAACGAGAATGATGATGCCTTCGAGTACTACAAGGCCCATCGCCTCTTGCCAGCTCATCTTTGACGCAATGCCAACGGCGACGAAGGTGTTTAGACCGAGGCCGGTAGCTAATGCGAGTGGGAAGTTTGCAAAAACTCCCATGAGGATTGTTAGGACTCCAGCAACTAGCGCCGTTACAGCAGCAATCTTTGCAAGATTTGGAGCGTCTCCACCGATAAATTTCCCATCAGCATCTTTGGATAGACCGATGATCAACGGGTTTAAGGCGACGATGTAGGCCATCGTGAAGAAGGTGACAAGTCCACCTCGGACTTCTCTACCTACTGATGAACCACGCTCCTTGATTTTGAATAACGATTCGAGCATGTATCCCTCTCAACTATTTTGGTTTCGGGGGTGTTTACGACCCCGCCACGAAATGACGGCTCGTGATACCGAGGGAAGGCCTCAAACGTACCCAAACCCTCAGGGAATTTTCAGTTACTGAGGAGTATTTCTTGTCAGATGTCCGACGACGGTGAGCCAGAGAGCCACGCTGCCACCTATGCCTAGTGCAAAGACAAGCGTTCCTGGACCAACCCGGCCACCTAGGACCCAGCCCAGGGCGAGGACGACGCCTTCTATGCCGGCTCGTACCCGCGCCACAGAGAAGCCCGTTGCATAATGCAGGGCGGTCATCAGGCCATCACGAGGGCCTGGACCTAGGCCACAGGTGAGGTAGATAGCTGACCCGGCCCCGACTAGGGCTACGCCGACAATCATCATCAGAATGCGTAGCAGAAGCTTCTCCGGCGCAGGGATCCAAGCCACTGTCAGATCGATTGCTAGAGCAATCACCAGAATGTTGGCAATCGTTCCTGCCCCTGGACGTTGGCGAAAAGGTATCCAGAGCAAGAGCACTGCGGTGGAGACCGAAAAAGTTGCCCATCCAATAGATATTCCCAGTTTTAATGAGAGCCCCTGCGCTAAAACGCTCCACGGTGCATTGCCTAGATGAGTAATTATCAGAAAACCGTCACCTATTCCAAAAATTATCAACCCAACGGTAAGTAGGGATAAACGAGAGAGCGAAAGTTGCCACTGACTCGCTGCTCGCCAGGGCGTCATCGGAATTGTGTGAGAGAAGAATCTCCGCATTTAACAGAGGGTAGTCGCGTACCCTGTAATAGTGAAATCACTTGAGAGTCAACTCTCCTACATACAAGCCATCATCACTGGTGCGCTACAGGGAATCTCCGAACTTTTTCCAGTTTCCAGTTTGGGCCATTCAGTCCTAGTCCCAGCATGGATTGGTGGAAGTTGGGAGAAATTTCTCGCTGCTGAAACATCAGGGGAATCTCCATATCTACTTTTAATTATTGCCTTACATGTTGCTAGCTCTTTAGTTTTAATCTGGTTTTTTCGAGATAGGTGGCTTTTATTAATTAGAGCCTTTTTTGTTAGTGTTCCAAAAATAGCAAAGCGCCAAGGCCTAGAAGCTTCAGAGCAATTAATCTGGAAGATTCTGATTGCCACGATTCCAGTAGCTCTTTTGGGAGTGCTCTTTCAAGATCAAGTCGGGGAACTTTTTAGCGATCCGTTTGCCGTCGGGGGTTTTCTCTTTCTTAACGGTTTGATTCTCATCGCTATTGAAGTTTTTAAGAAGTCTCGAATTAAAAAAGAGCTGACAGATTCGGATGAAATTAGTAATTCACAAGCCCTACTTATCGGGATTGCTCAGTCAACTGCGCTTTTCCCGGGAATTAGTAGATTTGGAATAACAATGTCTGCCGGTCTTGCTCGTGGTTTATCTCACACTGCAGCATCAGATTTTGCTTTCCTGATAGCCGCACCGGTCATCTTTGGTGCGGGCATACTTAAATTGCCAAAACTATTTGACCCAGAGATTCAACAAATTCTCGGGCCCGTTATTGTCGGATCAATAATCTCAGCTCTCTGCACATACGTATCGATTGCTTTTCTAGTTCGCTGGTTTAAAACTCATACGCTTTATCCATTTGCTTTCTACTGTCTGATAATTGGCGCACTCTCATTTTGGAAATTTTCATGATTGGCACGGTAGTTAACGTTGTAACCATTATAATCGGTAGCACCATAGGCGTTGCGGTGGGTTCAAAAATACCTCATCGCACAAGAACATTGATAACAGATGCTCTGGGCTTAGTGACATTTATTAGTGGTGCAAGTGCGTGTGCGGCCTTGTGGAACAAGAGTTATCTTGATGCCGTCGGTTCTGGTAAACCAATTCTGATCACTTTGGGCGGTTTATTAATCGGCGGTCTAATTGGATCACTCTTAAGAATCGAAAATCGACTTGAACGAACTGGCGATACATTGCGGTCAAGATTTTCGAGGGAGAACGATGCAAATTTCATTACTGGATTTGTCTCCGCTTCCCTTGTTTTTGTTATAGGGCCGATGGCAATCCTGGGCAGCATCAGCGATGGCCTAGGAACAGGTCATGAGTTATTGATTCTTAAAAGCATTATGGATGGCTTTGCAGCGATTGCATTCGCTGCTGCTCTTGGATGGGGTGTGGCGGTTTCAGCAATTAGCGTCTTGATTTACCAAGGGGCCTGGTCGCTTATTGGCGCTTTCCTCGGCAAAGTGCTCTCCGATTATCAAATTGACGCTATCACTGGCGTTGGGGGTTTACTGCTCGTGGGAATCGGGTTGCGACTGTTATCAATAAAAACAATCGCAATCGGAGATATGCTTCCCGCTCTGTTTGTTACTCCAATATTAGCAACGGCAATAGCTATTGCATTTTAAAACTTACTGGCATCAATGACAAACCGATATTTAACATCACTGGCAACCGTTCGCTCCCAAGCTTTGTTAATGTAATCGGGGTCGATCAATTCGACATCGCTAGTGATTCCGTTCGCACCACAGAAGTTGAGCATTTCTTGAAGTTCGGGTACACCACCAATCATGGAGCCAGCTAATCGACGACGTTTTCCGAGAAGAACTCCAGCAGGAACTTGATACGGCTTTCCAGGTAAGCCAATAAGTACCAATGTTCCATCAAGGCGAAGGAGCGAAAGGTAATTTTCAAGATTTACATCTACAGATACTGTGTTAAGGATCAAATCAAATGAATTGATATTTTTCTTGAAGTAAGCCTCTCCAGGAGATGCAACAAAAGCATCTGCGCCCATAGTTTCAGCATCACTCTTCTTTTTCTCAGAGTGCGAAAAGACAGTGACATGGGCGCCCATCGCATGAGCAAACTTCAATCCCATATGACCTAGACCACCAAGACCGATAATTCCTACTCGCTTGCCAGGCCCAGCCTGCCAATGACGAAGTGGCGAGTAAAGAGTGATGCCGGCACACATTAACGGCGCAACTCCAGCAACATCTAAACTCTCTGGAACCGTAACAACATAATTTTGATCTACAACGATTAAATTAGAGTATCCACCATAAGCAACAGTGGTGCCGTCTCGTTCTATAGTGTTATAAGTTCCAGTCATTCCTTCAAAGCAATATTGCGCAAGCCCTGCAAGACAGTTCTCACACTTTCGACATGAGTCAATAAAAACTCCAACACCTACTAGTTGACCAACGGTAAAACCGCGAACATCGTCACCAATGCCCCGTACGCGTCCAACAATTTCATGTCCTGGAACCATGGGGAAGATCGCTTGGCCCCATTCTTCACGCCCTTGATGAATGTCAGAATGACAGATACCAGCATGGCTGATTGATATCTCCACATCGCCTGGACGTAACGCTCGCCGTTCAAATGAGAAGGGAACTAGGTCTGCCTTCGCTTTCATTACCGCATATCCACGCGCATTAGCCATTTATTACTCCGTCAGCGTAAGAGTTACTCCGGGGCTCCGGTTATCTTGGGGAGTTGGAGTTTATCGAGAATATTTCGTGAGAGCATCTTCTCTATGATTTCCACTGCAAGCGTCGAATTGAGGGCGGGCGCTCGGTTGTTGCTTGCCGATGTTTCGGTACGTATTAACCATGGGGATCGAATCGGATTAGTAGGGCGTAATGGCGCCGGCAAATCAACCTTCGCAAAAGTACTAGCAGGGGAGACGCTTCCTGCAGGCGGCCAAGTATTACGCGCGGGAAGTATTGGTTATCTACCTCAAGATCCTCGCACCGGAGATGAAGAGGGAACGGTGATTAACCGTATTCTCTCAGTTCGAGGTTTAGATGCTATTGCCGATCGGATGCGAATTTTAGAAGAGAAGATGAGTTCTAGCGAAGGCACTGAGCTCGAAAAAGTTTTGGAACGGTACGCTCGAGCTGAAGAAGAGTTTCAAAGCGCCGGCGGCTATAGCGCAACTTCTGATGCAGAAGCGATTGCAACCAATCTTGGATTGCCTGAAAAGATATTTGCACAACGATTAAATGAACTCTCTGGTGGGCAACGTCGCCGCGTCGAACTTGCTCGCATTCTTTTTAGTGGCGCGCAAACGCTTCTTCTTGATGAACCAACAAACCATCTAGATGCAGATTCAATAATCTGGCTCCGTGATTTCTTGGGCAAGTATTCAGGTGGCTTAGTCATCATCAGCCACGATGTAAAATTGATTGAAACGGTAGTTAATCGAATTTTCTACCTGGATGCTAATCGTAACGTGATTGATGTTTATAATATGGGATGGCGAAATTACCTTTTAGCCCGTGAACAAGATGAACATCGGAGAAAGAAAGAACGCGCAATAGCTGAAAAACGCGCTGAAATTCTCCAAAAGCAAGGCGAGAAAATGCGCGCAAAAGCGAGTAAAGCTAAAGCGGCGCAGAGCATGTTTAAACGGGCAGAGAAAATTATGGCGTCAACTGAAGGAGAGCGAGCAAAAGATAAGGTTGCAAAACTCCGTTTTCCATCTCCTGCTCCATGTGGGAAAACTCCGCTCACCGCTGCGGAGTTAAGTAAGTCGTACGGTTCGACCGAGGTTTTTACCGATGTAGACCTAGCAATTGATAAGGGATCTCGAGTAGTTATTTTGGGGCTAAATGGCGCAGGCAAAACAACTTTGCTGCGAATGCTTGCTGGCGAGTTAGAGCCTGATACCGGGGCAGTTGCACCGGGGCATGGGTTAAGGCTGGGTTACTACGCCCAGGAGCACGAATCACTCAATTACGAAGAAACTGTGCTGGCAAATATGTTAAAAGCGCGTGTTGATATCAGTGAAGGCGAAGCGCGTAACGTTCTTGGGACATTCCTCTTTAGCGGGGACGATGTATTTAAACCGGTAAAAGTGCTCAGTGGTGGTGAACGAACTCGATTAGCTCTAGCGCAATTGGTGGTAAGCGCCGCAAACGTTCTATTGCTCGACGAACCAACAAATAACCTTGATCCTGCCTCGCGTGAGGAGATACTCGGAGCGCTACGTGAATATCAAGGCGCAATAGTGTTGGTAACACATGATGAGGGAGCGGTAAGCGCACTAGCTCCTGAGCGAGTGTTATTACTTCCAGATGGCGACGAAGATCTCTGGCGCGATGATTACTACGATTTAATTACTTTGGAATAAAGCTAGAGAGTAAATAGCGCGCGTAATTGATGTTTAGGGTAGAGATTACCGATTCGCTCTCGCCCTTGAAGGAGGGCGATTTCAGCTACCACGGCGCTGCCAAGACAGGTCGCAGGAGTCTTTGCCAGTAATTCAATGGCCGCACAGAGAGTTCCTCCCGTTGCCAGGACATCATCAACTATTAGTACCTTATCTGATCGCGTTAAAGCATCCTTATGAATTTCAATCGCATCTGTTCCATACTCCAATTGATATGAAACCGAGAATTTCTCGCGGGGTAACTTGTTAGGTTTCCGAAGAAGAACGCAGCCTTTTTCTAGGCGAGCTGCAATCGCGGAAGCAAATATAAAACCTCGCGCTTCAAGTCCTGCAAAATGCGTAGCGTCTGCCGCTGGGGACCCCAGGGCATCAACTACCGCTCGGAGTGCTCGACCATCTGCAATCATCGGAGTTAAATCTCGAAACAAGATTCCGGGAGATGGGTAATCAGGCACATCACGAATCAGATTGCGCGCGTAACGCAGTTCGCTTGATTCTGGTGTACTCATGTCCCTAACCCTACTCACTCTCGTGTGGGCGATCTGTTTTTTCTCTTCTCATCTCTAGAATTTTGCGCCAAATAATCCGCGACGAAGCAAGTGCAAATAGGATTCCCCAGAGCCCAAAGGCCCGCCCAACAACGCCTATTTCGCTAAGTAAAAGCAGCACTCCAAAAATTGCACTTATAAGCGTCAAGGGAATCGAAAGTAGCATCACCCAGCGACGATTTGTAAATCGCAGAGCGAGAAAGACTAAGGGAGATATTAAAAGAGGGAAGGTGACAATAATTGCCACCATGCGTGCTAGATCTTCCATGGATCAATCCCGATTTTTCCGGTATAAGATCGGGATTCGATTAATTGATGTGCAGATTTGACTTCGCTTAGCGAAAATATCTTCGTGCGGGGATAACGGAGAAGTTTCCCTTCGGCAAGCGTAATCAAATCAGTCAAGCGCCGAATTCGCTCTGCTTCGGTTGCTGTATACGTAGCCAGAGTTGGCCTTCTAATAGCTAATGATTTGGAATTAAGGCGCATTAAATCGAATGGAGGCACCGGGCCACTTGCTGCTCCATAAAGAACATACATTCCCGAAGAAGTTAAGGAACTTAAGCAGATATCGAAATAATCTTTTCCAACAGAATCAAAAACCACATCAACGCCAGCGCCACCCGTGGCTTTCGCTGTTAATTCTTCGAGCTCGCGATAGGTACCTGCAAGGTCAGCGCCATGTTCTTTTGCGAGCACTGCTCTTTTAGAAGTTGAGGCCAGAGCAATTACATTGGCCCCTCTAATTTTTAGAAGTTGGGTGAGTAGAAGTCCTACTCCGCCTGCTGCTGCAGTGACCAGCGCCCATTGCCCCTGTTCCACCCTAAAAGCAGAGTCAACTAAATAATGTGCGGTTAGCCCCTGACAGAGAAGAGGGAGTATCTCTTCATTTGCTAGCGATGTTTTGGGTAGTGCAGTTATATCTTTAGCGAACAGATTAATTTCTTGAGCGTAGGAGCCAAGAGCGTTTAACCAAAAGATTCGATGACCATCCGGTGTTCTACCGATACCTTCAATCCCGATTCCGCTACCTGTTCCATCACTCAAGTGCAGTGGATATTGACCACGACGGTGATAGACATCAATAAAATTAACCCCGGCAAGTTCTATCTTTACCCGCACTTGCTCTTTGCTCGGTGGCGGTAATTCAAGATCTATTGGAGTTAACACATCTGCCCCACCATGGGAAAAGATGCGAACAGATTTCATGTGAGCAATCTACAAAACTTGTGTCCGAACGGGGACTTGAACCCCGAAGCCCTTTCGGGCACTAGCACCTCAAGCTAGCGCGTCTGCCAATTCCGCCACCCGGACGAGGTGAGCCTCTCAATTTAATCGGCACGGAACTGATCACATTGAGAGGTGAGAGCCTACCAACGCCTATTGAGCCCATCAAACCGCTAGTTGCAGCGTGAGTAGCGGCTAGAGATAAGGGAGATAACGAAGATAACGGAGATAACGGAGATAACGAGAATGATGGGAAAGCTAGGAACGATGTAGGAAGATAGAGCCATGCGGGAGACAGATTATGAAGAACTTGGTGCCGAAGCGGTTCGCCTCTGTCAGGAATTAATTCGCATCCCCAGCGTCAATCATGGTGGGGGCAAAGGTGATGAGCGTGCAGTCGCGGAATATGTCGCGGACTACCTAAAAGATTGTGGACTTACGCCTACCATCTATCAGTCCGCTGACACGAGAGTTAACGTTGTTGCTCGAATAAAGGGAAGAGATAACACGCGTCCAGGCTTAGTTGTCCACGGCCACCTAGATACCGTCCCTGCGGATGCGGCGGATTGGCAAAGAGATCCTTGGTCTGGCGAAATTATCGATGGCGAAATTTGGGGTAGAGGCGCCGTAGATATGAAAGATATGGATGCGATGATTCTTGCCGTTGCCAAGGATTGGTATCGCAGCGGCTACATTCCGGAACGAGATATCGTCCTTGCATTTTTCGCGGATGAAGAAGCTGGCGGTACATACGGAGTTAATTGGATAGTTAAAAATCATCCTGAGGCTTTCGCGGGATGTAATGAGGCGATTTCTGAAGTGGGCGGATTCTCCGCAACGTTAAGCAATGGCAAACGGCTCTACTTGGTAGAGACATCTGAAAAAGGTATGTATTGGATGGAGTTGACCGCAGCGGGGAAAGCAGGGCATGGCTCCATGGTTAACAAAGAGAATTCCGTGACCGCTATTGCTGAAGCGGTTTCACGCATTGGCACTCACCAGTGGCCAATACGAATCACCGAAACCCTTCGCACCTTTCTCACTACGGTAGCGCGAACTCTTGGCAAAGAATTCGATGAGAAGAATCCAGCGGTAATTGTTAATGAACTCGGATCTATGGCTCGAATGATTGGCGCAACCACCCAGAACACCGCGAATCCAACGATGCTCACTGCAGGTTATAAAGAGAATGTCATCCCGCAATACGCTCGCGCCGTAATCGATGGGAGATTCCTCCCAGGTTTTGAAGATGAATTTATTTCAACTATTAAAGAACTTGCTGGATCTAACATTTCCGTTAAACCAATCATTCATGACGTGGCATTAGAAGTACCGTTTACCGGAGAGTTAGTTGATGCCATGTGTGCCGCTATTAAAGATTGTGATCCGGAGGGTATTCCGGTGCCGTATGTCATGAGTGGCGGCACTGACAATAAAGGCCTTTCAAAACTAGGTATTGCTGGTTATGGTTTCTCTCCTTTGAAGTTGCCACCTGAACTTGATTTCATGGCTCTTTTTCATGGAATCGATGAGCGGGTACCAGTCTCTGCGATTCGTTTTGGCGCAGAGGCGCTAGATCGTTTTTTACAACGGGCTTAAAGGCTTTTTTGGCAAGTTACAGTGGGGGTAATTGTTCGAATTCCATTTCTGGTCGCCAAACTTTTCGCTTAAGTTGTACTAGATGTCTTCCATCAGGATAAATCCGCACCCGATCTAAGATCCAACGATCTCTTTCTGCGAATTCCGCTAACATTTTTTGCACAACACTTTTTTTCGTTCCTCGAGGAACCCGCACAAGGTGATACTCGTAGGTAATCACGTCGCGCTCACATCATCCAAAGCGCTGCGGACAACAGCCGGCAATTCGATTTCATCTACCCGTAAAATTCCGCGCAACTGCGCAGCGCTTCGCGCACCAACAATCGCACTTGTGACGCCAGGTGCATCACGTACCCAAGCAAGTGCGATTTCTAAAGGCGCTGACCCCAAACCATCTGCAGCCATACTTACCGCTTGCACAATCTGACGAGCTCGCGGTTCCAAATAAGGAGAGACGAATGGGCCCAAATGCGGACTCGCGCCGCGAGAATCTGCCGGCACGCCATTGAGGTACTTACCGGTAAGAACACCTCGTCCGAGAGGAGACCAAGCAAGCACTCCTAAACCAACATCTATCGCGCATGGAAGCAATTCGTTTTCTGCGCTCCGGTTGAGTAGTGAATATTCATTCTCAGTGACAGAGAGCGGAATTGAACGTTCTAAAAGAGTGAAAGCCCGCGCAGTTTGCCACCCTGAAAAATTCGAAATTCCTATGTATCGAACTCGCCCGCTTGAAACCGCAAGTTCTAACGCTGACAACGTTTCTTCTAACGGAACTGTTTCATCCCAGCGTTGCACCATCCAGATATCTAAATAATCTGTCCGCAACCTTTTTAACGATTCATCTAAATCTTTCAGCAGAGCTCCACGAGAATTATCAACCCCCGTTTTCGTCATCCCTGCTTTGCTGGCGATAACTACCTCTTCTCGAGGCGCCAACGTATTAAGGAGTCCACCAACAACCCGTTCGCTATCTCCATCGCCAAAAATTGCAGCGGTATCGATGAGCGTGCCGCCGTAATCCAAGAAAGCCCGCATCTGTTCGGCAGCTTCATGTTCATCGGTATCTCGCCCCCAGGTCATCGTCCCTAAACCAAGGGCAGATACCCGAAGACCACTTGCGCCCAACTGGCGGATATCCATCGACTGCACTTCCTCGCTATCTTCGCTAGCCTCTAGGTGGGAGAGTATCTAGGAGGAAAGCATTGGGCACGGTAATTCTTATTCGCCACGCGCGTAGTACCGCCAATGCGGATGGAATTTTGGCTGGTCAAAACCCAGGCATTCGGCTTGATCAAAGTGGAGTTGAGCAGAGTAAGAACCTCGCACGATTACTCGGACCACTACCCATAGAACGTGTTTTTGTTAGCCCCCTCGAACGGTGCTTGGAAACTATTACCCCCTGGCTCAGAGAGTTCGGCAACAACATCGCAGTGCAGACCGAACCTCGAATCATAGAACCTGATTATGGGTTATGGAGCGGTCGCAAGCTTGAGGAGTTGGCAACTGAAAGTCTGTGGACACAGGTGCAGCAGAACCCTGCAGAAGTTACCTTTCCGCGAGGAGAAAATTTTGCAGCAGTTTGGCGTCGAGTTGCAGATTTCTATAAACAATTGCAAGAAATTTCAACAGATAATCGTAACTTCATAGTTGTAAGCCATGGAGATATTATTAAATTTCTAATTTCTAACATTTTAAATATGGAATTAAATAATTTTCAATCGCTCGTAGTTGAACCCGGCTCCATAACTGTGGCCCATTTCGGCGAAGGTAAGGCAAAACTTCTTCAATATAATCGAACAGAACACGAGCTATCTTCAATAGTTGCCAGCAACTTCAAGTCACTACTTGGCGGAGAGCACCGCCCACTTACCGACGGAAAGAAAATAGAAGGAAAAGGCTGAGAGGAAGTGAACTAGTGCGCGAAATACATAACTTCACCTTTCCAGAGAGATTTATCTCGGGAACTGTCGGCATGCCAGGAGAACGAACGTTTTACCTGCAAGCAGTCGACGGGAGGCGGAATATTTCGGTTGCGCTAGAGAAGGGCCAATTAGCAATTCTGTCAGAACGGATTGTTGCTCTCTTTAAAGAATTAAAGATCGGCAAAGCCGCAGATTTCAAAAGAAAGAACAGAGTGATACCGCAGCTCGCAACGCCATTTAGTGAAGAATTTCGAGTCACTGCGCTCTCTTTGACATGGAACGCGCAAAATGAAGAATTGATTATCGAAGCACAGGGGGGAGATGAGAGTGAAATCGTTGAAGATAGCGATGAAGGGCCACCCTTACTTCGAGTTACTCTTCTCATGGACGCTGCACTCATCTTTGCTCTTGATTCCTTTGCGCTTATCGGTGCAGGACGCCCTCCGTGTCAATTTTGTGGCGCTCCGTTAGATCCTCAAGGGCATGTTTGTCCGAGGGCAAATGGTTATCGACGTTAGAGAAATAATCTCCAGTGGCAAACTTTCTGTCACCGGACGATTAGTCGATGCCTCAAATGCGACGCTCTACGGTCACATAACTGTCGAAGATGGTCCTGAAATTCCAGTGATCTATAAACCGGTAGCGGGCGAACGACCGCTTTGGGATTTTCCAGATGGCACGTTAGCCGCTCGAGAAGTTGCCGCCTATTTGTTTAGCGTTTTTGGTCAATTCAATGTGGTGCCATTCACTACCTTGCGCGAAGGGCCATTTGGGCCAGGTTCGGTGCAAGAATGGATTGACATTGATGAAAATGTAGACATCATCGATTTAGCACAATCTCGGGACGAACGGCTTCGTTCCGTGGTCATCTTTGATTCTCTTATTAATAATACCGACCGGAAAATTGGTCACCTCTTACCTTCGCGAACGGGAGAGTTGTTTGTCTGTGACCACGGAGTCTGTTTTCATGAAGAAGATAAGTTGCGTACCGTTCTTTGGCAATGGCGTAAAGAGCCACTCTCATCAGGTGAATTCGAAAAGCTATTCGATATCCGAAGAAGATTTAATGAGTTTCGGAATATGGCAGTCGATTTGTTAACAGAGAGCGAAATTGACGCCACGCTGGCGCGCATCAACAGAATGATTGACAGCTCCGTTTTCCCTTCTCCTTCAGAGGATTGGCCAGCTGTGCCATGGCCACCCATTTAAAAGTATTTTCGCTAAAACGAGAGATCACGAAGTAAACTTCGGACATGAAATCTTGGGCGCATGTGTATTTGCCATCTCTCGCGCATCAGCAATTCCCTGCCTTAAAAATATATAATTCAATTACGCAATCACGAGATCCGGTTATTGAACCGAAAGTTTCAATGTATGTGTGCGGAATCACTCCTTACGATGCAACGCACCTCGGCCACGCCGCAACTTATTTAGCATTCGATGTTATTAACCGGTACTTACGCCTTCGTGGTCAACAAGTGGAATATGTCCAGAACATTACTGATGTAGATGATCCGCTCCTTGAGAGGGCCAATCGCGACCACGTGAATTGGGAGGATTTGGCCTCCGATCAAATCGCGCTATTTAGAGATGACATGACCGCACTCCGAGTAATTCCCCCTGATCAGTACATGGGTGCAGTTGAGACTATTCCGTGGGTTATTGATGCGATAAATGAGTTGAAAAAGAGAGGAAGTGTGTACCAAATTGAATGCGATCTTTATTTCGACATCTCCTCTGATCCACAATTTTCCTCATACAATCAACTTTCAGAGGGTCAACAAATCGAAATATTCGCAGAACGAGGCGGTGATCCACATCGAACCGGAAAGCGTCATCCCTTGGACTGCTTAATTTGGCGAGGAGAGCGCGAAGGAGAACCCTCATGGCCATCTCCATTTGGTCGCGGAAGGCCAGGGTGGCATATCGAATGTACCGCCATTGCTTTGAAATTCCTCACCGCTCCTATTTCAATTCAAGGTGGTGGTAGCGATTTACATTTCCCACATCACACTATGTGTGCCGCCGAAGGAAAAGTTCTGACAGATAAAGAATTTGCGGAACGATTTGTTCACACCGGCATGATCGGTCTAAATGGCGAGAAAATGAGTAAATCAAAAGGAAATTTAAAGTTTGTTTCTGTTATGCGCAACGAGGGAATTGAACCCCTTGCACTTCGGGTGGCGTTACTGTCTGGACATTATCGAGGCGATCGACCTTGGAGCGATCAATTGCTAAAGCAGAGCCAGAGACGCATTGCATTGTGGCGTGAGGCGATCTCTAGTCCATATGGTGGAGATGTAAGTGATTTGATGGAGAAGATTGCTGAACGACTTAGCGACGATCTAGATACTCCGGCCGCCTTTACTTTGATCGATACGTGGGCGAAAGATCGAATACGCAATCTACCGAACGAAGATGTAGGGGAGACTTCAGAAATTGGTCAATTCAGTCGATTCCTTGATTCGGCTTTAGGTATCGCACTTTAAAAACCTAACGGTTTTTTTCATCTCCGCGATGACGTAAGTAACGTTCGAATTCGCGGGCAATTGATTCTCCAGAGGCTTCCGGCAATTCAGCAGCATCTTTTGATTCCTCTAGGGACTGAACATACTCCAGGATTTCGCTATCTTCTTGGGCGATTTGGGTTGCGCCCAACTCCCATGCCCGAGCGTCATCAGGCAGTTCGCCTTCAGGGATGTTCATTCCTAGTAAATCTTCAAGACGATTTAATAATGCAAGGGTGGCTTTGGGACAAGGCGGCGTCGCAACATAGTGGGGGATAGCGGCCCAGAGCGATACAGCATCTAAATCTCGAGCATTACAACCATCTTGAATTGCGCCCAGGATTCCAGTTGGTCCCTCATACCGGCTCATCTCAACATCGAACTTCTTTGCTAACAGTGAATTAGCTGCTGAAAGCGTCACTGGGATAGGGCGGGTATGCGGCACATCGGCAAGCAGTGAACCCAAAGAAACTACGAGTGAAATATCTAAATCTTCACCAAGAGAGAGAAGCTCGCCGACAAATGTGCGCCACTTCATAGAAGGTTCAACGCCGGTCACAATTAAAAAATCACGCTCAAAATTAGGAGCAGAAATTGCGTGCACCGTCGTGGTTGGCCATGACAGCTCCCGATCTCCATTGTCATCTAAGAATATTTGCGGGCGATTTACTTGATAATCGTAGAAATCCTCTGATTCAACTTCCGCAATCAACTGAGATGGCCAGAGTGACAATAAATGCTCGACTGTTTTTGATGCGGCCTCACCAGCATCGTTCCAACCCTGAAAGGCCGCAATCATGATTGGGTCTCTGAGAGCGGGAAGGGAGTAGATCTCCATGCTCATACAGTAGAGCAGGTACCCTTACTCCAATGAAAACCCTTCGCGAAACCCTCACCGAACAGGCTCGGGTCCTTATCGTCGATGGGGCGATGGGCACGATGCTACAAGAGCAGAATCCTTCTCTGGCCGATTTTCAGGGGCATGAAGGGTGCAATGAAATCCTCAATGTGAGCGCACCTGAGATGGTCAAGAAAGTGCACCGCGCTTACCTTGAAGTAGGTGTGGATGGCATTGAGACCAACACCTTTGGCGCCAATTTTGGCAATCTTGCTGAATACGGAATTGAAGATCGAATCTATGAACTTGCATTCGCAGGCGCAAAGCTTGCACGAGAGGTGGCTGATGAATTTTCAGAGAGTGAGAGACGTTGGGTCTTTGGCTCCATTGGCCCCGGAACGAAATTGCCCACATTAGGACATACAACATATGCAACGCTTCGTGATGCATATGAAGAGTGCGCTCGAGGCTTGATTGATGGAGGTTCAGATGCGCTTCTTATTGAAACCTCTCAAGATTTATTGCAGACAAAAGCTGCAGTTAACGGGAGTCGCGCTGCCATAACTGCATCGGGAAAAGATTTATTACTGATGGCACAAGTTACAGTTGAAACAACTGGAACCATGCTCCTTGGAAGTGAAATTGGTGCGGCGCTAACAGCGCTAGAGCCTCTCGGAATCGATGTGATTGGACTCAATTGTGCAACTGGACCTGCTGAGATGAGTGAACATCTTCGACAGCTCTCGCAATCAGCCAGCACGATGCTCTCATGTATGCCAAATGCAGGTTTGCCAATACTTGAAAATGGGGGAGCGCGTTATCCGCTATCACCCCAAGAACTTGCTAAAAGCTTGGCGGTATTTGTTGATGATTATGGATTAAACATTATTGGCGGCTGCTGCGGCACCACTCCAGCCCACCTTGCTGAAGTTGTGAAGATTTTCAGGGAGCGGAATCGTAATATCCCAAAAAGAAAAATCACTGTGGATTCCGGCGCGGCCTCTCTTTATCAACACACTTCATTTAGACAGCAAAATGCTTATCTTGCAATTGGGGAGCGAACAAACGCAAATGGTTCTAAAGCATTCCGAGACTCGCTGTTAGCGGAGAACTGGCAGGAATGCCTCGAGATCGCAAAAGAGCAGATTCGAGAAGGTGCGCACATGCTCGATCTATGCGTTGATTATGTCGGGCGCGATGGTGTTGCTGACATGAAAAAATTAGCAGAACTATTTGCAACGAGCTCTACCCTCCCCATTGTTTTGGACTCCACTGAACCAGCTGTTTTACAAGCTGGACTAGAAAAGCTTGGTGGCCGAGCGGTCATTAATTCAGTGAATTATGAAGATGGCGATGGACCAACCTCCCGTTTTGCAAAAATTATGCCCTTAGTTCAAGAGCATGGTGCTGCAGTTGTTGCTTTAACAATTGATGAAGAAGGACAGGCGCGAACGGCTGAATGGAAGGTGAAAGTTGCTGTCCGGTTGATTAAAGACCTCACCGAAAACTGGGGGCTAAAAACCAGCGATATTTTAATTGATTCCCTGACGTTTCCAATCGCAACTGGGCAAGAAGAAACTCGCCGTGATGGTATTGAAACCTTGGCAGCCATCAAACAAATTCGCGCGCTCTTTCCAGAAGTTCAAACCGTACTCGGAGTCAGTAATGTTTCATTCGGCCTCAATCCCGCAGCTCGAATTATTCTTAACTCTGTCTTCCTGAGTGAAGCAGTTGCAGCAGGGTTAACCTCCGCCATTATTCATCCATCGAAAATTACGCCAATCGCTCGGATTGAAGAAAAGACTCGAGAATTGGCGCTAGATCTCATTTATGATCGAAGAAAATATGATGATAACTCTGGAAACGTGATTCATGACCCTCTAACCGCCTTCCTTGCGCATTTTGAAGGGGTGGAGGTTACCTCCTCTCGAAATTCCCGAGCCGAACAACTCGCGGCGCTCGCTCTGCCGGATCGCCTCAAACAGAGAATTATTGATGGAGAGCGCACTGGTTTAGCGGAAGATTTGGAACAAGCACTCTCAGAGGGAATGAGTCCGCTCGACATAATAAATAATCTCTTGCTTGATGGCATGAAAACTGTTGGCGAACTCTTCGGAAAAGGGGAAATGCAATTACCGTTCGTTCTTCAAAGCGCTGAGGTCATGAAAAGAGCGGTGGCTCATCTTGAACCCAAAATGGAGAAAAGCGATTCTTCCGGCAGAGGAAAAATACTTCTTGCAACGGTTAAAGGTGATGTCCATGACATCGGCAAGAATCTTGTTGACATCATTCTCTCGAATAATGGTTACAACGTACACAACATCGGGATTAAGCAGACGATCAACACAATTATCGATGAAGCTGAAAAAGAGCGCGTTGATGTCATTGGCATGAGCGGTTTGCTCGTCAAATCAACAGTTATCATGAAAGAAAATCTGGAGGAATTGACCTCGCGCGGGTTGGCAGAGAAATGGCCGGTAATTCTTGGCGGGGCAGCCCTTACTCGAGCGTTTGTTGAACAAGATTTAGCTGAACAATTTGATGGAACTGTTCGTTATGCACGGGATGCGTTTGAAGGTTTGGAATTAATGGATCGACTTATGGCGATTAAACGTGGTGAGCCAGGAGCGGAATTGCCAGAACTTCGAAAACGACGTACCAAAATTGCTAAACAAGAAAACTCAGAATTGGTCGACACCAATCGGAGCGATGTGCAGAGCGACAACTCCATTCCAAATCCTCCATTTTGGGGTTCACGTGTCGTGAAGGGAATTCCGCTCAATGACTATTCCAGCATGCTTGATGAGCGTGCGCTTTATGTTGGACAGTGGGGATTGAAGGGTGGGAAAAGTTTTGAACAGATGGCAGAGGAAGAGGGGCGTCCGAGATTGCGCCAACTTCTCAATGATATTCAAGTTAAAAACTGGATAGAAGCGGCGGTTGTCTATGGCTATTTCCCTTGCTTCAGCGAAGGTAATGATTTAGTAATTCTTGACCCCCAAGAGCCAGGTGCAATGCGGGAAATCTCTCGGTTAACTTTCCCACGTCAGCGCAGAGATCGACGGCTTTGTTTATCAGATTTCTTCGCTTCAAAAGAGCGTGGCGAAATAGATGTTGTTGCCTTTCATGTCGTGACAATGGGCGAAGCAGTAAGCGGTGCTACAGCAGAACTCTTCGCTCAAAATAGATTCCGAGAGTATTTAGAGTTGCATGGGCTCTCTGTTCAGTTAACTGAGGCGCTAGCCGAGTATTGGCATGCTCGAATCCGTGCGGAATTAGGATTTGGAACCGAAGACAGCTCTCAATTAGATGCCATTCTTGATCAAGGGTATCGAGGTTCACGTTATTCATTCGGGTACCCAGCTTGCCCTGATCTCACTCAACAAACCCAACTATGCGAACTGCTTCAACCAGAGCGCATCGGCGTAATTCTCTCTGAAGAATTTCAGTTACATCCAGAGCAAAGCACCTCTGCCATCATCGTTCATCACCCCGAAGCTAAATATTTCAACGCAACATGATGAGCAAAAAAGCTGATTCTCCTGAGGCGATTTTTTTCGACATGGATGGTCTCCTCGTAGATACCGAACCTTATTGGCTAGCAACAGAACGAGAACTGATGGCTGAATTTGATGTGCTCTGGCGTCACGAGGATCAGATGTATTGCTTAGGTGGCCCGATGAAAAAAGTCGGTGACTACATGTCAAGCCTTGCGAATTCAAGGGAAAGTTCAGAGTGGTTTATAGCGGAATTAATCTCAAGAATTTCAATTAAATTCAGAAATATCTCACTTATGCCGGGAATACGAAATTTGCTTGATGAAATTGAAGAGCAACTCTTACCGTGCGCGTTAGTCTCTGCAAGTCCTCGCGTTTTAGTCGACGCTGTTATTTCTTCATTTGAAAAGTCGCCGTTTGAAGTAACTATCTCAGCCGACGATGTCGAACGGAGCAAACCTCATCCCGATCCATATTTAAAAGCAGCGGCTTTACTCGGGGTGGATATCGTCAAATCTTTGATTATCGAAGATTCGCCAACTGGAGTGACCGCTGCCAGAGCCAGTGGCGCCAAAGTAATAGCAGTCCCACACCTTGCTCCCGTATCGCCTGCACCACGATGTGCAATTATCACTACGCTAGAAGGGCGAAGTCTGAAAGAACTATGGGCGCTCTGCTAATTGAGACATCAATTAATACTTAATGGTGGCGGTGTTCCACCAAATTCTGGACATATCTTCCGATGTGCACACCAATCACAGAGACGAGATTTACGCGATGGCCAAACTCCACTTGATTTCGAGTTTTGGATATCCAACGCAATTTTCTCAATTTTATTCTGAGTTTTGATTAGCTCTTCCTCTGTTGGATCTTGGGTCAGTATTTTGCCATCACCGAGAAAGATCATTTGAAGACGTTTTGGCACGCGACCAAGATTCTTCCATATTATAAGCGCATAGAATCTCATTTGAAAAAATGATTTTTCTTCAAAACCTAGCCCAGGGGACTTTCCGGTTTTGTAATCGACAATTCTTATCTCTCCAGTAGGGGCGATATCAAGGCGATCTATATATCCATGAATTAATAGCGTCTCGCTTAAATCGTATTCAACATGAGCTTCTAATTCCGATGGTTCAAATGATTGAGGATTCTCTAAATCGAAATAGCGTTGAAGAAGCGTAAGCGCTGAAAATAGGAACTCGTCTTCCTTCAATTCTGGAAGAATTTGCGGAACATCTTCGCGTGTGGCTTTCATTTCTTCCCATATAGGGTTGATATCTGCTGCGGCAATGTCATAGTGCCGTTGCGTTTTTGGATAGCTGAACAACTTCTCTAGAACGGAGTGCACAAGCGTGCCGCGAATGGCATCAATGCTTGGTGGTTCTGGAAGTTTATCTATAGTCCGAAAGCGATAGAGCAAGGGGCAGTTGAGATAGTCATTAGCCCTACTTGGCGACAGTGTCGCTTTGTCTTCGTTCACAAGTACACCATAGACTCACCGACATGGATTTCCCTGGAAGTAATCGGAAAGGACCCTTGCGTTATGGGGATCGCGTGCAATTATCCGACCCCAAAGGAAAGCTCTATAGCTTCACTCTGAAAGAGGGAGGCTCATGGCACAGCCATAAAGGCATTGTTGAGCACTCCCAATGCGTTGGTTTATCCGATGGGTCTTTTGTTACATCAAGTTCAGGGGCGCAATATTTTCTGATTCGACCACTTTATGAAGACTTTGTGCTGGCGATGCCACGCGGCGCAACGATTGTTTACCCCAAGGACGCCGCTGACATCATCGGTTATGGAGATATTTCAGAAGGTGATGTTGTTCTAGAGGCAGGAGTTGGTTCGGGGGCGCTCACTATCGCTCTTCTTCGCGCAGTGGGACCAACAGGTCGCGTGATTAGCATTGAACGGCGAGTGGATTTTGCAGAAATAGCCGAGAAGAATCTAAACATTTATTTCGGAAGAACTCCCAAGAATTGGAAGGTGCGAGTAGGTTCTTTTGAATCGGAAAATTTTTCATCCGAAGCGCTGCCGGTTGATGGAGTAGATCGCATCGTTTTGGACATGCTTGCCCCGTGGGAATGTGTCGCGCAAAGCGGCGCTCTTCTTCGGCCAGGGGGAGTGTTTATTGCTTATGTCACCACAACTACTCAACTCTCTCGGATAGTTGAAGCGCTACGAAGCGATAGCCGGTTTACTGAACCGTATTCTTGGGAGAGCCTCCATCGAAGTTGGCATGTGGATTCGTTGGCAGTTCGCCCAGACAATCGAATGATTGGCCACACCGGATTTCTTCTCCGTTCGCGCAGAGTCGCTGATGGCGTGCGGGCTCCTCGCGCCCGCAGGAGAGGCGCGAAAAACCCTTCGGAGAGTGAAGAGGGGCTAGAAACTACTTAAGTTGAGCAGTTCTGATCTCTATTGGAAAGAATGGTTCACCGTCGGGTCCGCCTTGTTTGGTACCAAGAGCAGCAATTTTTTCGAGAAGATCTAAACCCTTTCTCACTTTTCCCCAAATTGAATAATTGGGTCCGAGAGTGGTGTCGGCATAGACGAGGAAAAATTGGCTCCCGTTGGTATTTGGTCCAGAATTGGCCATCGCCACTGTTCCCTTGGGGTAATTATTTTCCCCTTCGTTCGGTAAATTTTCATCCGCAAAGTTAAAGCCTGGGTTACCCCCACCGTCGCCTTGCGGATCACCACACTGCAGTATGAAAATTCCCGAAGTGGTCAATCGGTGACATAACGTACCGTCGTAATATTTCGCGTTGGCGAGAAAACCAATCGTCGAAACCGTCGCTGGCGCTTTTCTGCCATCTGCCTCTATCTCGATAACGCCACAATTTGTTTCTAGAGTTAATGTGTAGATCTTTTTTGGAAGATATGAAGTCGGTGTACTCGGCGCTAGCGGGTCTCGCGGTGTTGCCGTTGAGCTTTCACAGAAAGAGGCCGAATTTGCCACGGAGCTAGGTGAGGAAGAAATGGTAGGGGTAGGGGCAGCATCTTGAGTATCCTGAGCGCTGGTGCAGCCTGCTAGAAAAATTAGGAGGAGCGCCCCGGCGAGAAATCCCTTATATGTATTAGAAGAGATTCGGACAGGAAGGCGAGAGGTTGATTTCATAGCCTGATAATAGCTGGACTAGTTAGCATTAGCGTTATGGCGGTCGATGGAGATCCAAAAATCGAGAAAGCAGAACGCTTACTCAATCTAACGTTGGCGCTTCTTGACACCAAACGCCCATTAACAAAGCAGCAAATATTCGAGAGCGTTTCAGGATACTCAGGGAAGCCTGACTCCATGGAGCGTATGTTTGAGCGCGATAAAGATGAACTTCGGGAAATTGGAATTCAAGTACAAGTGCTCCCGATTGATGCATATTTCGATGATGAAATTGGGTATCGAATAATCCCCGAAGAATATTTCCTGCCCCCAATTTCTTTCAATCAAGAAGAGACGATTTGGCTCGCTTTAGCAGCGAACGTGATACGGGAATTTTCTCCCAAGGGGGAGGCGAAAAGCGCAGTACAGAAACTGCTATCTCGGAGCGAAGTAGACATTGACGCTGTAATTGAGGCGAGCGAAAGAGGAAAACTGGATATCCCGGTGAATAATTCTCTGAGCCTTATTTGGCGAGCCATTAAGGAAGCCAAGAACATCCAATTTCTATATAGCAGACCAGGCATTGATGAAAAGCGTGAGATTAGACCCCAAGTCCTAACAACTCGTTTTGGAAATTGGTATGTACTTGCCGGAGATTTCAAAGATAACAAGCTTAAAACCTTCCGAGTTGATCGGATGAGAAATATTGAAATATTGGTTAATTCGAAAATCATCGCAGCTGTTGATAATTGTGAAATCGAAAATCATTTGAAAGCTTTTTTCGGTGAAATTCTGTCAGAGGTTCGCATTAAAGTTGACCATGAACTGCCGATAGAGCATCAAATTTTCAAGAGAGCTTTTCACATTGAAACCCTAGACCATTGCAAAGTAATTACTTTCAAAAACGTCGACGTTGTTGATTTAAAAGAGAAAATTCTCTGGTCTATCGAGCATGTGCAAGAAATTTATCCGCCAACTTTTGCCACCGAAATAATCTCAGGTATCGAGAGAACCTTGTTGGCTAATTCATGAATATTTCCGCTGGAGGAAAGCGCTTGGAACGCTTACTGAAAATGATTCCGTTTCTGCAAGCAAATGGTGGCATTAAAGTTGAAGATGCCGCAAAGATATTTGAAGTAACCGAAGAGCAACTTATCTCAGATCTTAATTTAATTTGGCTTTGCGGACTGCCTGGTTACTCTCATTTAGAATTGATTGATGTATCTTTCGACTCTGGTTTCATCACCATTACTAACGCCGACACTATAAGTGAACCAATGAGCTTGACTATCGAAGAGGGAGCTGCCCTTCTTCTTGCAATAGATAACTTAATGAACATAACCCCCGATAAAGATTTAGAGATTTTACGATCACTGAGGGAGAAATTACTAGCTATTCTAACTTGGAAAGATTCTTCTAAGAGCGGTTCAAAGACTTACCCTCCACAGACAAGCGCTCAACCCGTGTTACCTAAAATACTTAAGGCGATTGATAATTCAGATGACGCTCTCGAAGTAAATTATTACTCAGCAGCCGCTGACGAATTTCTGTGCGCTCAAGTTATTCCGATTAATATCTACAATAGAAACGCTTTCACCTACTTATTGGCCTATTCGATTATGAAGAATGAATATTTAATCTTTCGACTAGACCGAATTAGCGACGTCGACCTGATTGCGAAACCAGAGAGTTTTCACAATCTTCCCGCTCCACAGTATCCAGGCAGTGAAACCGGTGAAGAGGTAATTATTGAATTGTTACCGGAAGCGCTCTGGTTTATCGAGAAATGGGGTATAAAGAACCTCGAATTTGATGAAAAGCGTTCGGCCTACGTAGGAGAAGTAAAGGTATTTAACCGCCAATGGCTGATCCGAGCGGCTATCAGTCTTGAAGGGGCGCTTCGCATCCTCTCACCTGCTGATATGAGGGCGCAGGTGGCTGCAAGAGCCAAATCAGCGCTCAAGGGGCGCCAATAACGACTAAGGTAAGGGGATAGGCGAAAGCACTAAGAAGAGCTCTTACCTAGAGCCGGCTTGAGGAGGCGCAGTATGTTTCTTCGCGAACCATCACATTTGCTGCTCATTATTTTGATTCTCATTCTCCTTTTCGGAGCTAAACGGCTACCTGACTCCGCACGAGCGCTTGGCCGTTCTCTCCGTATCTTTAAAGGGGAACTTAAAGATCCAAATAAAAATGGGGATGACCCTGATCAGGGTAATAAGAAATTAGATAACCCAGATAAATCTGAGTAGTTCACGATCGCTTTGTGGCACCTGAACTCTCATGTCAATAAATGGTGAAATTGATCCATCCAAAGCGCCGGTTCTTGCACATTTGCGTGAATTACGAAAAAGAGTCTTTAAGAGCGCGCTTGGAGTACTCCTACTTGCAATCGTTGGTTGGGTTTTTTATAACCAGATAATTCTTAAATTAGCGCAACCAATATGTGGCAAGAATGGTGAACTGAATGACTTGAAAGAGTGCACTTCGCTCTACGTTTCGGGGGTACTTGGCCCGCTCAACCTACAAATAAAGGTCGCGCTCCTGGTTGGAGTTATCCTCGCTGCGCCCATTTGGCTCTATCAAATTTGGGCTTTTGTACTTCCCGGTTTGAAGAAACGGGAGAAAACGTTGGCGTTTGCCTTTTTTGTGGGGGCTATTCCATTTTTCGCAGCCGGAGTAACACTTGGTTACTATATTTTGCCGGTCGCAATAAAAGTTCTTTTAGGTTTTACTCCAGATAATTTAAACAACCTCATCCGCTTTGATGATTACTTAGATTTTGTCCTACGAGTAATACTTCTTTTTGGAATCGCATTTGAACTTCCCGTATTTCTTTTAGCTCTCAACGCTGCCGGCGCATTAACAGGAAGAGCTATTTTAAAACCCTGGCGAGTGGCAGTTTTCCTTATCTTTCTATTTGTGGCCGCATTTACCCCCACCGGAGATCCACTAACGATGTTGGCGCTAGCGCTTCCCTTGTGCGCTCTGTACCTCTCCGCAGGTGGCATTTGCCTCTTAATTGATAAACGCCGCGAAAAGAAATCTTTGGCAAACAATGAAGGCTAATCTTATTATCGCCAATACCACATCTGGGCAAGGTAAGGGTGCACGAGTTTTAGCTAGTGCGATGGATTATTGCGAAAAGTTTCGAATCCCCAACCAAGTAATTGCAGCAAGTTCGCTACAAGAATCGCTGAAAAAGTTAAAAGATAAAGATCTTTCACTCTTTGAAAGAGTATTTGTTATAGGTGGGGATGGCATGATTCATCACGTAATTAATGCATTAAGTAGTTCAGAACCAATGAAAACCCCAATCGGAATCATTCCAGCTGGTACCGGCAACGATTTTGCCCGAGCGCTGGGACTGGATATCAAACGACCTATCCGAAATTTGGATATGTACCTATCGAATGAGCCAAGATTTCTAGATCTAGGCGAGGTAAATGGCGTTCGCTTTGGTGCGATCTGTTCAACAGGTTTTGACTCAATCGTTAACGAAAGAGCAAATCAGAAGAAATGGCCAAGAGGTCGTCGAAAATATGACTTGGCGATGGTGCAAGAACTTCCTCGATTCAAGCCACGACATTACTCAATAACAATTGATGATCAGGTGCGCGAAGTGAAAGCGATGCTTATTGCGGTCGGTAATGGATCCTCGTACGGGGGAGGCATGAAGGTATGCCCTGACGCCAAAGTCTCTGATGGCCTGTTGGATGTTATGGTATTGAAACCAGTACCCAAATTTGAATTTTTGCGAATCTTTCCCAAGGTTTACTCCGGAAAACACATTCATCATCCACAAGTTGAAATATTCCGGGGATCACGCATAGAAATTGCAGGCGAAGCGGTGACATACGCAGATGGCGAGCGAATTGCCCCGACTCCAGTAGAAATTAAATGCCTACCAAGCGCGTTGCTCACTTGGTCCCAACATGATTGAACCGGAACTTTCACCAGCTGAACGCTTTGCGGCCTCTCGTAAGAGATCTACCTCTAAAAATTCAGCGCTCTCTGAATATCTATCACGAATACCGTTTGATCTAGATGATTTTCAAATAGAAGCGTGTAAACATCTTGAGCTAGGCAGTGGTGTTCTTGTTGCCGCCCCCACTGGGGCAGGAAAAACCATTGTCGGTGACTTCGCTACTTTCTTGGCGCAGCGGCAAGGTAAGCGAATTTTTTATACCACACCAATCAAGGCTCTGAGTAATCAAAAGTACAGCGAATTTGTCGAGAAATATGGCGAATCGAAAGTTGGGTTACTCACCGGAGATTTGTCTATCAATGGTAATGGCGAGATCGTCGTAATGACCACTGAGGTTTTGCGTAACATGATTTATGCAAATTCGAGAAACTTGCACAATCTAGCCTTTGTTGTACTCGATGAAGTTCATTACCTCGGAGATAAGTTTCGGGGAGCTGTGTGGGAAGAAATTCTGATCCATTTGCCGCAGGAAATAGCCGTAGTTTCACTCTCTGCGACAGTCTCAAATGTTGAAGAATTTGGGGAATGGCTCCGAACTGTTCGAGGATCGATTGAAATTATTCTGAGTGAGGTACGCCCCGTACCGCTACACCTACATGTCATGCAAAATGGTGAGTTATATCCATTACTTAAAAATGCCAGGGAAGTTAATTCTGAATTGGTAAAAATTTCACAAACCTATAATCGAAACTACAGAGATCGAAAGTTTCATACCACCTTTAAAGTGACACATAAAGATTTAATAGTTGAGAAGCTTGCCAAAGAAAATTTACTGCCAGCAATTTTTTTCATTTTTAGTCGAGCTGGCTGCGATAATGCCGTGAAGTTTTGTAGCCATCTCAACCTAACTGATGATCAGGAAAAAGCGCTTATCAGGGAGCGTATTGATTTGGTCGCTCAAATAATCGCCCCTGAAGATTATGGACCTTTGAATTTTCTTGCCTGGACAAAAGCGCTGGAACAGGGAGTGGCTGCGCACCATGCCGGTTTAATACCTCCGCTTAAGGAGGTGATAGAAGAGCTATTCCAACAGGGTTTAGTCAAAGTTGTCTTCGCAACGGAGACACTTGCACTGGGGGTGAATATGCCTGCTCGCTCTGTAGTCATTGACCGATTAACCAAGTGGAATGGCCAGAGCCATGTTGATATTTCACCTGGTGAATTTACCCAGCTCACCGGACGCGCTGGCCGCAGGGGGATTGATGTTGAAGGCCATGCCGTGATGGTTTGGAGCCCTGAAGTTGACATTCCTTCTCTAGCGGGTCTTGCAACCGCCCGCACTTTTCCTTTGAAATCATCTTTTAATCCCACCTACAACATGGCGGTGAATCTTCTTTCAAGCACCTCAGCTGAAATCTCCAGAGAATTGTTGGGCTCTTCCTTTGCCCAATTCCAGGCTGATCATTCTGTACATGGACTGGAAAGGCAAGTTGCAAAGAATAAAGAATATTTACGAACCCTCAACAATGAAGTTAATTGTCATCTTGGTGATTTCACGTCTTACGCGGCAATTCGAAATCAAATTAAAACAATAGAACGAAGGGGTTCGACCGTACAAAAACGTGACTTACCAGAAGTGATTGAAACTTTGGCTCAAGTTTCTCGCGGGGATGTTCTATCCATCGGAAATCGTAGGCGCGGGAATATCGCAATCGTTCTTGAGCGTGGTGCAGAATTGGCGCGACCTTTGGTGATGTTCCTGGATCGTAAAGTTTCCAGAATTTCACCTGTTGATTGTCAAAATGGAATTGAAAATCTCGGAAGAATCAAAGTTCCTGGTGGAACTGGCCATAAAAATTCGAAAGATAAATCCATTTGGATAGAAACCTATAAAAGAAGTGGTCTGCGACCGAGTGGCAGAAGTTCAGAGATTGAATCGGAATTAAATGAATTGAAATCGCAGCTTCGAACACACCCTTGCCATAATTGCCCAGATCGCGAGGAGCACGCGCGCATTGGCGAAAGAGTTGCTCGGATTGAACTCGAATTAGAAGATCTGCACTCGAAAATTTTAGGACGAACAAATGTAATCCCACGAACTTTTGATCGACTTTGTAACGTTCTGCAAAAGCTCGATTATCTAGCTGGAGATAAGGTCACAAACAAAGGAGAAATGCTCGCCAAGATTTATTCTGATGCTGATTTAGTTTTAGCTGAAGCCATTCAAAGAAATTTCTTTAGCACTCTTGACTCCATTGAGCTCGTTTCAACCTTATCGGTATTTGTCTATGAATCCAGAAGTGATGAACCGCATAAAAACCTTGCGAGAAATAAAAACGTACTCTCAACAATCAGTTCCCTAGAGAAATTATGGCTTGAAATTCGTGGTTTAGAGCAGAAGAATTCATTACAAACTATGCGCGAGCTTGATGGAGGAGTGGCAGCCGCAATTTACAAATGGGCTAGCGGCGGGGATCTACAAGAAACACTTACGCTTGCGGAGCTTCCCGCTGGTGATTTTGTCCGCATCGTTAAACAACTTATCGACTTATTGATGCAAATATCAGAGGCCTCAGATAGCCTCGCGGTCTATGCACGTGAAGGAATAACGCTGTTACGTCGTGGAGTCATTGCTTATTCGGAGTTGGTCGGATGATCCTTCTTCTCGATAGCGCGTCGTTATGGTACCGAGCTTTCTACGGAATGCCAGATTCACTTCGTTCACCTTCTGGCCAGCCGGTAAATGCCATTCGAGGTTTTTTGGATAGCGTTGCACGTTTGACTGCGGTCTATCAACCTAAGCAGATCGTTGCATGTTTAGATGGGGATTGGCGACCAACTTGGCGAACAGAACTTTTACCCGAATATAAAGCAGCGCGGGACTTGCCGAGTGAAGACTCCGATGTTTTGCAAAATGAAATAGATCTTGAGAACCAAACGCCGATTATTCTCGACATACTCGATGCAATTGGGTTGCCAGTTGTTGGAATTGATGATTACGAGGCAGATGATGTCATCGCCACTTTAGCAACAAGAGAAAAAACAAAGATTGTCATTGCCACGGGTGACCGCGATTTATTTCAGTTAGTTGATGATGCAAAACCAATTTCTGTTGCATATCTTGCGAAAGGCATCTCAAGCCATGAATTGGTCGACCTTAATTGGATATCTCACAGATATGGAATACCAGGGGAGCGTTATGCGTTGATGGCGCTACTGCGAGGCGATCCTTCTGATGGGTTACCTGGGGTTCGGGGCATCGGTGAGAAAGGTGCCGCAAAGATAGTTAACTTATTCTCAACAGTTCCTGAGATTATCGCCGCTGCAGAAAGAAACGATGCCCGCCTTGGAAATTCATTGGCGAAGAAAATTCTCGATGGGCGAGATTATCTGCACCGAGCGGAGCCAGTTGTTACCTGTGTCCGCGATTTGCGCCTCCCAGAAATTCCGCTGCAAATTCCGAAAAAGATTGCAGATCAAGAAAAATTGACTCAAATTGTCAATGAATATGGAGTTGGAACCAGTGTCGGCAGATTGCTATCAGCTCTTTCGTTAGGGTAGGGCAGTGATTCGCGCGCTATGGATTTTTTTAATTGGACTTCTGGCTTCTGGCTCTTTTGCGCCGATAGCGCAGTGGTGGTTATTGCCTTTGGCAACAGCCTTATTTATTCTGCACACAATTAATCAGAGGGCAAAATTTCGAGCTTTACTCTCATTTCTTTTCGCGCTTGGTTTTTTTGCGCCCATGCTCCATTGGTCGAGTAGTTTTGTAGGTGCGCTTCCATGGTTGTTGCTCACATTGATGTCTGCACTCTTCTATATTCCACTAGCGCTCGCCTTAAAAGATAAAAAGTATCTTGGAATTATTTTTCCAGCCTTCTGGGTTGCAATCGAATTTTTCCGCAATCGTTTTCCCTTTGGAGGCTTTGCCTGGGGGAGAGCCGGTTACTTAACTGTTGATTCGCCGTATTCTGAAACTCTTCCTTATATTGGAATCGCCGGAGGATCATTTCTCCTAGTTTTCTGTGGCGTTGCTCTTTATCAAATACTTACCAACTTCCGTCTTTATTGGATACCGGTGCTTATTCTCTTCGCATTCATTCCGTCATTTACTCTCCCATCAGTTGGCAGTATCACGATGACATCAGTGCAGGGAAATGTGCCTCGTCTAGGTTATGAAATCAGCACCCAAGTCCGGAAAGTTTTTGAAAATCACTCAGGCGAAACGTTACGAGCATCCGTGGCATCCACATCGAATCCTCCTGATGTATACATCTGGCCTGAAGATGGAGCGGATATTGATCCTCTTAAATCCGGCAGGGAAGAGATCACCGACTTGGTCGCAAAAGTAAATGCCCCGATTATTTTTGGCTCAGTTGGCAAAGATAATCTCAATCGCCCGGTAAACCTGTCGATACTCTGGAGAGACGGCGGGGCAGCCTCGATCTACCAAAAGCAACATTTAGCTCCCTTTGGCGAGTACATACCCCTTAGATCTCTCGCGGCAAGTCTTTCCCCGCTGGTCGATCAAGTTACCGATTTCATTCCCGGAACCTCCTGGAAATATCATTTTATCGACAAAGCAATAATTGCCCCACTGATCTGCTTTGAGGTCGCGGATGACCACCTAGTCCGCCAGGCTGTTAAAGAGAGCAATATCTTCATTGCGCAGACCAATAACGCCACCTATGGTCAGTCAGCTCAATCTCGCCAACAACTCCAAATAACCCGCTCACGAGCTCTAGAGCACCACCGATCGATAGCGTCTATATCTACGGTGGGTGTTAGCGCAATGATCAATTCTCGTGGCCAAATAATCTCCGCACTAGCTCCATACACAACTGGCTCATTGACGGCAACGTTGCCCTTATATGAAGGCAATACACCAGCGGGGCGAAATGGGCTCTGGATCGAATATGGGAGCCTGGTCATAGCGCTGCTGGCAGGGTTCTTCGGGTTTAGGCGGTTTTGGCTCTATCGCCGATAAGCAACATTATGTCAAGTTACAGAGAGCCCAGAGAATGCCAGCTCCTCGGGCCTTGGGCAAGCGCAGACTAAATTCCTATCCCCGTGCGCCCCATCAATTCGCCCAACGGGTGGCCAGTATTTCCCTGGATCTCCGCTGCGCGGCGCCTCTATTCGCTGCTCAGCCATTAGATAAGCGCCTTGTATCGCTGGGTAACTTTGATTCCAATCGGAGATTAAGGATTTGGCGGTATGGGGTGCGTGGCGCAGCGGTGACTCCTCTATCGACTGCTCCCCTCTTTCAATAGCCCGAATTTCTTCCCGTATGGCAGTGAAAGCGGAGATGAACCTTTCGAGCTCTGCAAGATCTTCTGATTCAGTTGGTTCGATCATGAGCGTTCCCGCAACGGGGAACGACACGGTTGGAGCATGAAATCCACCATCCATTAATCGTTTAGCAATGTCATCAACGCTCACTCCGACAGATTTATTGAGCGGTCGAATGTCGATGATGCACTCATGGGCAATAAAGCCTTCACGCCCCTTGTAAAGAACGGGAAAGAGTGGATCAAGTTTTTTCGCTAGGTAATTTGCAGACAAGATTGCCATCTCTGTTGCTTCCTTTAGTCCTGCACCACCCATCAAATGAATATAGCTCCACGGAATGGTAAGAATTCCCGCTGAGCCAAACGGAGCGCCAGAGATTGGACCCACACCGCTCTTTGGGCCGGCGCTCGAATCCAAAGGATGGTTTGGTAGATAAGGAGCAAGGTGTTCTTTTACGCCGATGGGGCCAACTCCTGGTCCGCCACCTCCATGTGGAATGCAAAATGTCTTGTGAAGATTGAGGTGCGAAACATCTGCACCGAATTTCCCCGGTTTAGCTAAACCAACTAGCGCATTGAGGTTGGCACCATCAACATAAACTTGTCCCCCAGCATCGTGAATCATCTGGCAGATCTCAGTGATTGTGTCTTCATATACTCCGTGAGTGGATGGATAGGTGACCATCAGCGCTGCGAGTGAATTTTTATGTTCGGAAATTTTCTTCGCTAAATCTTCAATATCAACATTTCCAGAATCATCGCAATTTACAACAGCAACTTTCATTCCTGCCATCACAGCGCTCGCTGCATTCGTTCCATGTGCACTGGAAGGAATCAAACAGATATCTCGGTGCTCATCCCCACGAGCTCGGTGATAGGCGCGGATTGCGAGTAAGCCTGCAAACTCTCCTTGTGACCCAGCATTTGGTTGGAGTGAAACTGCATCGTAGCCAGTAACTTCAACTAACCAACTCGAGAGCTCCTCGATAATCTGTCTCGTTCCTTGTGATTGATCTAGTGGAGCAAATGGATGTAGGGAGGCAAATTCTGGCCAGGTAATGGATTCCATTTCAGTTGCGGCATTTAATTTCATAGTGCAGGAACCGAGTGGAATCATCGTGCGATCTAGAGCAAGATCTTTATCGGCAAGTGAACGTAGATATCTCATCATCGACGTCTCGCTCTGTTTCGATGAGAATATGGGATCGGTTAGGAACTTCGTTTTTCGCTTGTATGAATCTGGCAGTTTCTCTTCATATCTCTCGATAACAAAACCCAATCCCCTGCCCAAGGCATCTAGGTGTTCACTCGAACTCTTTTCATCAAACGAGATAGAGATAGTGTTCTCATCCCGAATGCAGATGTTAATTCCCTCAGCGAGAATTTGTTGCCGTAATTTCTCAGCATCTACATTTTCAATGGTCACCGTATCGAATCGCACTTGATCGCCTACCGCTAGGCCAGCATTCTTGGCGCTTTGCGAAAGTGAATCAGTAAAGATTTTAATTCTGCGGGCAATCATTTTCAGGCCATCAGCGCCATGCCACATCGCATATAGCGCGGAGATATTTGCAAGCAGAGCTTGCGCGGTACAAATATTACTTGTGGCTTTTTCGCGGCGGATATGTTGCTCTCGTGTTTGGAGCGCTAAGCGGTAAGCACGATTACCGTGGGCATCAATACTCTCGCCAACTAGGCGGCCAGGTATTGATCGTTCCATTCCTTCCCGCACCGCAAGGAAACCGGCATGTGGTCCGCCAAATCCCATGGGAACGCCAAAACGTTGCGCTGAACCAACCGCGATGTCAAAACCCCACTCCCCCGGTGAGGTAAATAACGTCAGCGCTAGTAAATCAGTTGCCGCTATCGCAAAACCGCCCATTTTATGAATTGATTCAATCGCTCTAGCCGGAGAGCGCAGCTCACCGCGGCTTGCGGGATAGCTAATGAGAACTGCAAAACCTTCTGGAAGCGGTTGTGAAATATCTACTTTTACAATTCGAATCCCCAATGGTTCAGCGCGGGTTTCAATAACCGCGACTGTCTGCGGATGGGTATTTTCATCAATAAGAAATGGCGCGCTCTCGTTTCCCTTCCATAACCTTCTAGCAAGGGTCATCGCTTCAGCCGCTGCCGTAGGTTCATCGAGCATCGATGCATTGCTCACCGGAAGACTAGTTAAATCAGAAACTACTGTCTGAAAGAGGAATAACGTCTCTAATCTTCCTTGGCTAATTTCAGGTTGGTAAGGAGTGTATGCGGTGTACCACGCTGGATTTTCTAAAACATTACGCTTAATTACTGGTGGAAGTTCGGTGTCGTAATACCCCAAACCAATCATTGATGTAACCACTTTATTTTTTCCAGCAATGGCTCTGAGTTTCTCGGTAACTTGGGCCTCACTCAACGCTTGCGGAAGTTTCTTTTCATCGAGTGAGGTTCGGATTGATTTTGGAATCGTTCGCTCGATCAACTCTTCTAAATGTGCCAAATTGAGAAAATGAAGCATTCGATCAATCTCACGGCCGCGTGGCCCGATATGGCGAGATTGGAAGGCGCGCGAGAAATCTTCCTCAGCAAATTTCTCAACCATTATTTATCTGCCCGCCCTATAGTCAACGTGAGTTCTCAATTTGTTCAGTTGATGTGCTCATTACAGCAGGCTGGGGAAATTGCCCGACAGGGAAGATGCTATGGCCAAGCGCTCGGTAATGCTCGTTGCGGCGCGAGGTGAACGGAAACTCCTACCAATTAGGCTGGGATTACGCGCCTTTTCGATTTCTGCGAATCGATAACTCGTCTGTGGAGTTTGTTAAATCTGCTGGGCCATCTTCCTCGCTCGGAAGCTCTGCCAAAGTCCCTTCGACTTCACGCCAGACGCTACCGATCGCGATGCCGAAAACGCCCTGTCCCCCAGCGAGCAAATCAATAACGTCATCGGCGCTGGCGCATTCGTAAATCGAGGCGCCATCACTCATAAGAGTGAGAGTTGCCAAATCTTCAGTTCCACGGGCGCGTAAATGCTCCACGGCGCTTCGAACGTTTTGCAGGGAGATTCCAGTATCGAGAAGACGTTTTACGATCTTCAAGACGAGTATGTCTCGAAAGCTGTAGAGGCGGGAGGTGCCGGAACCAGAGGCGGAGCGAATGGTTGGCTCGACCAACCCGGTGCGCGCCCAGTAATCCAATTGCCGGTAGGAAATTCCTGCAGCAGAGCAGGCTATTGCGCCACGATACCCAGCGTTTTCATTAATTGAATGAGGCATGGCCGAAAGGCTCCTAAAGCTCGGGGAAGAGGTTAATAGTAAATCGACACCCTCTCGCCCACAATGACCGACACACTGAACCTCAAGTGAAAGTTGAGAGTTTCTTCTTGAAGAGTACTCGGGACGCGTGAATTCAACGATGGCGAAGGCGAGATCGTAGCGCTTTGATGTAGAGGCCAAGAAAGAGCGCCGCGAGAATCAAAAAGATCCCCCGCCCCCATCGCCATGGCCCTGGCGTCATCACTAAAAGCGCCCCCACTAGCACGAGAAAGAAGAGCATTAGAGCGCCGCTCTGACGGAGCGCTCGTTCCGGGAAAAAAGCGGCAGCAAGGGCCATGAAGCCTGCCAGAGGTAAAAGAATCGCTCCGCTCACCCGAATGTTCCAGAGCGTCACAACGGGGTCTAGATCGAGCGGCAAACCCAGCGAGGTAGCTAACCGCGACGGCGCCACGAGAGAGAGGAGCGCTGCAATAGCGATAAATGCTGCACCTAGACGCAGGTAGAGTTTCATTTGGTGGTCGAGCATGTGAGAGAGGGTATCTCTCGCCACTTCCCGGCGATAGTGCTCCCTGGCGATTTACTTAATTAAATGGCGAAATCTTCCGGGTCAATTTGATCGAGAAACTCACGAAAACGCTCGACCTCGCCCTCATCCTCTTCTCCCCCTTCGTTCATTTCAATTCCTGCTTCAGCAAGAAGGGAGTGCGCTCCATAAATGGGAGAGCCAGTGCGAAGCGCGAGTGCAATTGCATCTGAAGGGCGTGCCGAGATTTCTAAACCATTAGCAAAAATTAATTCTGCATAGAAGATTCCATCGCGAACGCCAGTGAGATGAACTTCCGTAACAGCGTTGCCGGTAGCAGAGATGACGTTTTTCAGTAGATCGTGGGTTAACGGACGTGGCGGCTCTACCCCTTGTTGTGCAAAGGCGATCGCAGTTGCCTCAACTGCGCCTATCCAAATTGGTAAAAACCTTTTCCCATCAATTTCCTTGAGTAAGACGATTGGCTGACTCGAAGGCATCTCTACGCGCACACCAACAACATCCATCTTGCTGGCATCGCTCAAATCTCTAGAACTCGCACTCGAATTTTCGCTCACGGCGCCATCCTACGACTTATTCTTCTGACACACCGAGTGAAAATTACTTTTATCTGCTACTGCGCAATCCACTACGCACTAGCGCTGAATGTATTTTGAGAGTTAACCCCCCCAATTGACGTTCAACTTCCTCCGCGCGTGCCTTCGCTTCACTTCCCTTCTGACGAAGTAGTGGAGTAATTACCTGCTCAATAAGCCCTATCTCGCGCTCAGCTGCAGTCTTAAAGGAGCGAAGGTGTCGCGCCTCGATTCCAAATGCCGAAATCTCAGCGACCGCACGTGCAATAGCGAGCGCATCACCATCAAAGTGTTTATTAAAACTTTGAATGAGCCCGTAACTCTCTAACTCCGATAATTGAGCTTCGTTGAGTTGTGAACTTTCGAGCAATTCACTTCGGGAAAGTTTGAGATCAGAACTTTCTCCATAAAGTTTCTCACCATCAACAGTCGCAACGCGTGGCGCTAGCGCTGTTGCTCCTGGAAGCGCTGGTGGTTCCAGCCCTCGGTCTAGTGCATCGAGGTGATCTTTAATAACTTTCAATGGCAAGTAGTGGTCCCGCTGCGCTGCGAGCACATATCTCAAACGATCAACATCATGATGTGAGAATTTTCTATAGCCTGAAGGAGTTCGCTGTGGTTCGATCAACCCCTCTGATTCGAGGAAGCGAATCTTTGAGATGGTGACATCTGGAAATTCGCCACGGAGCTTTCCTAATACTTCACCGATGCTCAAATATGCGCGGGCTGGAACGCTCACTTCTTACCTCCGTTAGTAATAAATAGCAGTCGATACTTTCCAATTTGAACCGAATCCCCATTAACAAGATCAGTGGCATCAGCGAGCTCACCGTTGATATACGTACCATTAAGGCTGCCGCAATCTTTGAGCGAAAACTTGCCATTTTCCCGAAGAAACTCGGCATGCTTTCTAGAAACGGTCACATCATCTAAGAAGATGTCGCTCTCTGGGTTTCGCCCTACAGTCGTGATGTTGCTATTTAACAGATAACGAGCACCGGCATTGGGCCCTTTTTGCACGAGTAAGAGAGCGCTGTCATCGCTAAGTTCGCTAGCTACTCCACGATCAGCCGCTGAAAGATTTTCCAACGCTCGCTCAGGTAATGGAGTGGGTGCATCACGCTTAATCGACGTTGTGTCCGACATGTGCCCCACCTCTCCCCTTCGCTACTCCGGCCAATCGTTAACTGATGTAGATAAGGTTCTAGTAAACCTTTACATGCGACCTTAAGGAGCGAACGGCAGAAGGTCAAGCCCAGATTCGGCGATTTCGAGGGAGAGATAGAGCTTTCTCATTGGCGGGTACCGGGCAGAAGCCCGGGCCTTTTACTCCGATTCGGTAAGGGTGGTGTAGCCGGTGCTATCCATGAGAGCCTCAAGATCTGCCGCCCCAACCGATGAAACTTCAAAAAGCCAACCTTCGCTATAGGGCGACGAATTGATGGATTCGGGATTTGAAATAACGGCATCGTTGATTGCGCTTACCTGTCCCGAAACTGGTGCATAAATTTCACTGACACTCTTCGTTGACTCGACTTCACCACAAACGGCGCCTGCGCGTACGCCTTCTCCGATTTTGGGTGGTAACACAAAAACGATGTCACCAAGCGCCCGTTGGGCAAAATCAGTAATTCCGATGCGAACCGTATCTGCAGAAATAATTTCAACCCACTCGTGTTCAGCTGTGTACTTTAGATGCGTTGGAACTGAACTCATCGCTGCGAACACCTTTCCCATCTCGAATTGCTATGGAGCCTCAACCTACATTCCGCTTACGGAGTTACGCTATCGCGAGCGGCCCTAATCTGCGAGCGAGCATCGATGAAATATTGAAACCCCGTCAGAAGGTAGAGCAACACTCCCCAACCAGCAAAAGCTGTCGCGAAAATTCCAGCTATTCGGGCGAGCGTGCCATCTTGTTCTGCAAGGAGAAGCAAAGGGAATGCATAGAGAAGATTTAGCGTTGCTGCTTTTCCCAAAAATGTTACCGGTAACGGACCATTTCCGATTCGATATAGACCCGGCAGCGTAGTAGCAAGCAAAATATCTCTGAGGATAAGAAGGAGAAGTAGCCAGAGCGGTATCACCCCTCTAATTGTTAAACCGATAAGCACCGCAGCGATATAGAGTCGATCAACGAGCGGATCTAACAACTCCCCAAGGCGCGAATATTGATTTAACGCTCGCGCTAATTTTCCATCAAGGTAATCAGTCGCACCGGCGACAATCAAAATTACGATTGCTAGAAAGTCACGATTGCCATCGAGTAAAACCCATAAAAAAACAGGTATCCCAACAGCCCGAAGTACAGTCAGGAAATTCGGTATCGTTAAAAAAGTCCGATGACCGAGAGCTCCCTCCTCGATATTTTTCATGTCGGGACGACAGGATTTGAACCTGCGACACCCAGACCCCCAGCCTGGTGCGCTACCAAGCTGCGCTACGTCCCGGTTTTGCGCTCACTAGTCTACGCAGAGTTTGAGAGCGCTTCACCAATTGGGGCTTTATACCTGGCCCGTCATGTCCTAATACGAACTGAGACTTCTACTGGAGTGCCCGCAAAGCCAAACTCCTCTCGCAGACGACGCTCAATGAATCGTCGGTACGAGGGTTCCAAAAACCCGCTTGCAAAAATCACAAAACGCGGCGGGCAGGTGCTTGGTTGCGTAGCAAAGAGAATCTTGGGTTGCTTTCCACCGCGAACAGGTGGAGGTGTTGCCGCAATTAATGCGCCGAGAAATGAATTGAGTTTTGAAGTCGGTACGCGCATTTGCCACCCTTCAAGAGCCCTTCGCAAAGCAGGAGCTAGGCGATCTTTATGCCATCCAGTTTTTGCTGAAATATTTATCCGTTCAGCCCACTCAACTTGATTTAGTTCCCGTTCTTTTTCACGTTCCAGAGCTTCACGTCGATCTTCATCAACCAGATCCCATTTATTCATTGCAATCACTAATGCCCTACCTGAATCAACAACTTTGGACATAATTCTTAAATCTTGTTCTGCGATTGGTTCGGAAGCGTCAATTACCAAAATCGCAACTTCGCCGCGCTCTAAAGCCGATTCAGTGCGGAGCATTGCGTAGTACTCGGTACCGCTTGCCTGGTGCGCATGCTTGCGAATTCCAGCAGTGTCGATAAAGCGCCAAGTCTCTCCCCCAAATTCGATCTCTTCATCAATGGGATCGCGAGTAGTCCCTGCCACCGCATCAACAATCGCACGCTTCTCTCCCGCGAGCGAATTAAGAAGACTTGATTTGCCAACATTTGGGCGACCCAACAGCACAACTCGTCTTATCTCATCCAATTCGTCTGGTTCTCGCCTTTCGGGAAGCGCAGAAACTACAAGATCAAGTAGATCGCCACTCCCTCTTCCGTGCAGCGCCGAGACAGGAATTGGTTCGCCTAAACCAAGTTGCCAGAGTTCGTGAACTGCCAATTCAATTTCCGGAGAATCCGCTTTGTTCCCGATGAGAATTACTGGTTTGCCACTCTTTCTAATTACATCGACGAGTGCAACTTCTTCATCTAGCGCCCCTACCGAGATGTCTATGATGAAGAGAATTAGGTCTGCTTCTCTTATTGCTATTTCTGCACTAGCAGAAATTTGGGCGCTGATAGATGTTGGGTCAGGATCTGGAGTCCACCCTCCGGTATCCATTACAATAAAATTTCTTCCATTCCATTGCGCCTCATATTTGATTCGATCGCGGGTAACACCAGGATTATCTTCAATGATTGCTTCTCTGCGACCAATTAATCTATTTATGAGAGTTGATTTGCCAACATTCGGTCGACCAATAACAGCAACTAATGGCAATTCATCAGAACGATTGTTATCTGCGCTAGTCACCATTACTCAATCTAAGCTCCTTGATCATGGTAATAATGACAGCAACCACTTCATTTAAGGTGAGATCTGTCGCATCAACTACTACTTGATCATCATTCATTCTTAATGGGGATGCGCTTCGATTTGAATCAATGGCATCTCTCGTCGAGAGCGCCGCGCCAACCTCGCCCTCTGTTATCCCCTCGTTTAATTCCGCGCTCCTTCGTGCTGCTCGAGCCCCTAAATCGGCGGTGAGAAAGATTTTTAATTCGGCATCGGGCCATACCGTCGTTCCAATATCGCGCCCCTCAACGACGATTCCGCGAGCGGCGCTATTAATTATCTCTCGCTGTATTTCCAGTAAGTAAGCGCGCACCGCTGGATCTGCCGCAATTTCGCTTACTCGATTAGTCACCACCATCGTTCTAATTTCAGAGCTCACATTCCTGCCATCGAGAAGAATCTTCGGTTCTAGAGGATTGCCATCCCAGTGAATCGCGTTCTTTGGAAGGAGCTTCGGAATTCGGGATACCTGACTTACATTCGACTTAATTGCAAAGAGGGTCAGTGTTCGGTAAAGCGCGCCCGTGTCGAGGTAATCCCAATTGAACATCCGCGCTACTGCTTTTGAGGCGCTCGATTTTCCCGAACCACTCGGTCCGTCTATTGCAATAACCACCATCGCGCCCCTCCTCATCCAATATCTGTGTATTAATAAATTTTTAAATCGATTTAACTCCTAAAAACCTTTACTGAGGATTGTGCTATGCCATCCCAGAATCGATAAATGGTTATTTAATGTCGATAAATCGCCCGGTTGCACATAGAGCGTGACTAGACCAGTTTCCTGCCCAGGAGAGTGCTCGATACGAAGGTCTTCAATATTAATTTTGCCTTCTGCGCAATGATTAAATAAGGCAGCTAACTGCCCAGCGCGATCGCTAATCACAACACCCAACGCGCCATAATTCCGAGGTACGCCACCATGTTTCCCCGGCACTTGCGAGGCACCTTCCGCACCACGCTTTATTAATGACAATACGCTTTCTTGATTAAAGTTTTTATCTTTTAACCAATTTATCGATTTAATAATTCCATCAAGAAGGGTGACTAGCTCAGTGCGATTCCCCTCAATAATCGATGCCCACATCTGAGCATCAGAGTGTGCGAGCCTGGTCATATCTCGTAACCCCTGACCTGCTAGTTCGAGAGGAGTTTTTAATTCACTACCAAGCAAAGATGCGAGCAGTTGTGGCAAGTGCGAAGTCATCGCCACCTGACGATCATGCTCCTCAGGCCCAATACGGTGCACGACCGAGCCCATTTCCGTAATAAAGGCTTCAACTAGGGCAATCCGATGCGAATCAGCCCCCTTATGTGGCGCCAGAGCCCAGACTCGCCCTTCAAAAAGATCAGAACGAGCCCCATCAGGGCCAGCAATCTCTCGCCCTGCCAAGGGGTGCGTAGGTATGAAGCGGGAGAGCAACTCGCTTTGATTAGGTAAATCCTGCGTTAATGTATAAACCTCATTTACAACTTTAGACTTTAGCGACCCAATATCTATAACTGTCGCTTTAGCATGCAGTTCAAGTGCTTCAGTAATGACTATAGGGAGCGCTCCGACCGGTGTTGCGGCAACCACTGCATCTACCGGTGCCTCCGGGTGAAGCAATGAGCTCCCTAAGAGGGAATTAGCCACTCGCTCATGGGAGGGATCGGTGTCCTTAACCCGCACGTTGGCTCCATTTTGAGAGAGTTTCAGGGCAATTGAGGTGCCTATCAAGCCTCCCCCAACAACTTCTACGGAGGAGAAAGTACTCATTTCGCTAAATCCGGTCTGAGCGCCTTGGCTCCACCGCGGTAGATATGGGTGATATTCCCTCTATTTTTCGAAGATTCGACGTGCATCAGCACGCGAACCACCAGTGGAAGCGCCCCAGGTACGGCGATTTCGACCGCGCACATCAACGGCACCTCACTCCACCCGAGAGATCTTGCTGCTGCTGCCGGGAAATCTGAGGTGATGTCCGGTGTGACGGTGAAGAGAATTGAAATCAAGTCTTTTTCGGTTATCCCATTGGCCTTGATCATCTCTAACAAAAGACTAGGCACCTCTCCAAACATCTCTTCTTTGGAGTCAACAGCAAGCTGCACCGCTCCCCGAATAGCCCGCACGCTCATTGGATTAGTCTACGGGAATGGGCAGTGGCTAGGTTGAACCATGTCGATGTGGTTGGAACAAAAGCCTTTCACCGCTTAAACAATATATATATTAAACAATAAATCTATATTTTGCCCCTGCTTTAAAAACCATTTGTCGATATTACAGTCACAACAATCCTCTAAATAAAAATCGACTTATTGATGTTTATAGAAATAAAAAATCATTTCAGATATATTACAATATCGATATATTTACTTTGAAGAGCCAAAAAGAGCGCTTTAATATAGATTAATTAATAATCAACAAAAATGGTTTTGTATACAAATTACTTAATTTGTAAAGCCTTTTGTAAAGATAACAACTCAGCACCTTTAATTTCCCGCCACTTTCCCGGGGTCAACTCGCCCAATTTGATAGGCCCCATGCCAATCCGAATCAACCTCTCAATAGTTACTCCAGTGGCTGCTGCCATCCGTCGAAGAATTTGGTTCCGTCCATCATGGATCACGACTTCAAAGAGCGTACGGCCGGGCTGGCCTGGAAGCACTGTTAATTTATCGACTTTTGCCATTCCATCTTCAAGCTCCACTCCGGAGCGGAAGGCATCTGCCACCTCCTTACCTACAACCCCTCTCAGCTCCAATAGATAGTTTTTTGGAACCGAGAATGAAGGGTGGGTTGCTCGATGAGCAAGCTCCCCGTCATTGGTAAGTAGCAATAAGCCTTCTGATTCCTTATCGAGACGTCCAACGTGAAAGAGGCGTTCGCGTCGGTCTTGAAGAAGATCACCAAGATGTGGACGATTCTCTGGATCTGAAAGGGTGGAGAGAATCCCTCGAGGTTTATTAAGTGCTAGATAAATCTTGGACTTTTTTAGTTCTAATACCTCACCATCAACTTCAACTTCAGACTTTTCACTGTCAACTTTCGTACCAAGCTCTCGAACCACTTTCCCGTTCACTCGGACTCTTCCGGCTAGGATTAACTCTTCCGCTTTTCGACGACTAGCGATTCCGGCCTCGGCGATAACCTTTTGTAGTCGTTGCTCCATGATGGCGAGCCTAGATTGAGCCTTCCCGATAAGCCAATTCCCCGCTTCCCCCTTTTTTTGGCTCTGAGGTGGCTCAAAACTCGTTCCATTGGTTTAACGAGCCTCAACCGAGCTCTATCTAGTTGGCTGGCAGTTAATCAGTGAGCGTGTCGAGCACTGCATCCAAAGCATCAATATTGGGCAGATGTGGCGCAAGCTCTGGCAGATCCTCCAGAGCGGCAATACCGAGGCGTTCGAGGAAGTAAGAGGTGGTTTGGTACAAGATTGCTCCGCTCTCCCCCTCAACCCCTGCCTCCTCCACTAGTCCTCGATTGACCAGTGTTTTCATGACAGCCTCTACATTGACGCCGCGAATAGCCGAGACGCGAGCACGTGAAACAGGCTGGCGGTATGCGACAACCGCGAGCGTTTCCAGCGCTGCTTGGGTTAATTTGGCCTGTTGCCCCTCAAGAACAAATCGTTCTACCGCACTTGAAACTTCAGGGTGGCTATAAAACCGCCAACCTCCTGCAACTTCCCTAAGTTCAAATCCGCGCTCCTCTTCGATATAGCTGGCAGAGAGAGCCGTTAATCGTGAATGGATTTCATCAGTTGGAACCTCTAAAACCTGGGCTAGCAAAACCTCACTCACAGGCTCATCCACGATCATCAAGATTGCCTCAAGAGCACGTTCAATATTCCGGACGCTCATCCATGCTCCCATTCGTTGGGCTCTTCATTTTCAAGACCTGGCTCACGATCAAACTCATCGGTGACCGCTATCTCGCCTTCTGCGCTACCGAGCCACCGTATCTGCAGATCCCCTAGTGGAGTTACCTGCTCAAAATGGAGGACGCCCTCTTTATACAACTCGAGTAGCGAGAGAAAGCGAGCAACAACGACAATGGTGTGAGCGGCATCTGCCACTAACGCTCTAAAGGTCGCCGTACCTACTCGTCTCAGGTGGGCGATGACGTGCTGTGCCTCTTCACGGACGCTCACCGCCGGGCTATGGAGGTGAGAAATACTGAAAACAGGAGGCGTTTTCGGAGTTAGCGCCCGGGTCGCCAAGAGCGCAAAACGTTCCACCCCTACCCCGATGAGAACTTCTGGTAGCAAGGCCGCCAATTTCGGATCGAGGGCAACCAAACGTGGGTAGCGGTGAGACTCGACTTCAATCCACTCCTGAAAGGTGGCGGCGATTTCCTTGTAAGCCTTGTACTGGAGTAAGCGGGCAAATAGCAGATCTCGCGCCTCTAGGAGCGCCAAGTCCTCTTCGTCATCAATCTCCCCAGAGGGGAGAAGTCTCGCTGCCTTTAAATCGAGAAGGGTCGCGGCGACAACCAGAAACTCGGTCGCCTCATCGAGCTTCCAAGCCCCCTCCATCGCCGTGATATGTGCGATGTATTCATCAGTAACCACGCTCAGCGCCACCTCGGTGACATCCATTTTGTGGCGTGAAATTAGTTGGAGGAGAAGATCGAATGGCCCTTCGAAGTTATCTAGTCGAACCGAAAAACCCGGAAGACGCCCCTCGCCAGGGGTGGAAGCGCTGACCTGCCCGCTCTGATCGGTTTCAATCACAGGCGAACGGTATCTGATTATTGACCGCGAAGTCTGCGAGCGAGGATGCTCGATTCTCCCTTTGCCTCAAGATCGGCAACGATTACCGCAACCGCTTCTCGAACAATTCGTCCGCGATCAACGGCCAATCCCATATCTCCGCGAAGGCTTAGTCGCGCTTGCTCCAAATCGAATAACTCCTCTGGAGAGAGATAAACGGTGATTTTTTCATCGTGGCGCTCTCTACCCGAAGGCGCCGAAGCGCTTCGTGAAACTCGACGACGAGCCGTCGTTCGCACTGGCGCAGCTTTCTCGCTACGCACTGGCGTAGCAGCGTTCTTGCTTTCATCAGCTCGCTCTTCACTTGGGGCTGGAACTGCAGAAAGTGTTGTAGATGTGGTTCGAAAGAGTTCTTCCGCTCCTGGCAGGCTGACTCGTCTACTCATGCTGATCCTCCTCGTGAAATGACCTCACGTGCTAAACGACGGTAGGCGACAGCTCCCGGCGATGATGAGGCATAGCTGGTGATGGGTTCACCAGCAGCGGTTGTTTCGTTAAAACGGACAGTTTTGGAGATAACTGTGTCGAAAACTTGATCTGGAAAAGCCTCATAAATTCGAGCCAAGACTTCTTTGCTGTGCGCGGTCCGCTCAAACATTGTTGCCACAATTCCAATAATTTTCAGGTCAGGATTGAGACGTTCTTGAATTTTGCTCGTAATTTCCTTGAGTAATTTAAAGCCTCGTAACGCGAAGTATTCACATTGGAGCGGCACCAAAACCAAGTCAGCGGCTGTGAGGGCATTGACCGTTAACAGGCCAAGAGATGGCTGACAATCAATCAGAATCACGTCATAATCGGGGGCGACCGTCGCCAAAATTCGCTTAAGCGTTTGCTCGCGAGCAACTTCATTCACCAGACCAATCTCGGCGCCAGAGAGCATGATGTCGCTTGGAATTAAATCCATCCCTGGAACGCTGGTTTTTAACAGCACATCATCAACAGAGGCGCTGCGATCCATAAGTAGGTTGTAAATCGAGCTCTCCAGCTCATCGGTAACTACGCCTAATCCGATAGAGAGCGAGCCCTGGGGATCGAAATCAACCAGCAACACTTTTCTTCCTAATTCGGCAAGACTGGCGCCCAAACTGATGGTCGTTGTTGTCTTTCCAACCCCACCCTTTTGATTTACTACGGCAATAGTTTTCGCAGGGCCATGCTTACCCTTGGGGTCGAGTTTTTTTGCAGCGGGAACGTTTTTACTTCGCCCCTTCATCAACTCGTGGACTGAGACCACATCCTCGTCGCGAGACGAAATTGTCGATTTGGCGTTCAAACGAGAAACCTCTCTTTGTGGTAGCCGGAGCCTAGAGGGGGACGCGCCGCGGTAGCAACCTTACCTGCCAACCCGATGCTGGAGGGGGCCTTATTTTGCTCGAGGATGGGAGAGCAAATACGCCTCTCGGAGGCGATCGATAGTCACCAAAGTATAAATCTGAGTCGTTGCCACGCTTGCGTGGCCGAGCAACTCCTGGACTGTTCGAATATCTGCGCCACCATCAAGGAGGTGGGTTGCGAAAGAGTGTCGCAGTGAGTGTGGACTTAATTCGGCCGTCACTCCTCCTCGAAGAGCCGAACTCTTCACAATCTCCCATGCGCTTTGGCGCGATAACGGAGTACCGCGAAGATTTAAAAATAATTTTCGCTCTCTCTGAACGTTCCGCTCATTTTTGCCAAGGAGAAGAGCAGGTCGCCCTCGCACTAAGTACTTATCAACTGCTTCCGCTGCAAATTTTCCTACCGGAACTACTCGTTCTTTACCGCCCTTACCTAGTAATCGCAACGCTTCAAGTGGTCTCTTTATCTGCTCTACATCTAAAGTGATAATTTCACTCACCCGCGCTCCGGTTGCGTAGAGGAGCTCCACCAGTGCGCGATCGCGAAGAGATTGCGCCGTTTCGCCACTTCCCGCGCCGGAGATAATCCCTTCAATTTCACCTAATGTCAGCGCTTTTGGCAATTTTCTTCCAGGAGTTGGCGGTCGAATTGCCGCCGCGGGATCGACTATCTGATTTTCTCGAGCAAGGAATTTGTGAAAACCTCGAACCGCGATTATGGATCTAGCAGCTGAAGAGACGGAGAGCGCTGGGTGTTCGCTATTACCGCTACGTAAGAAGATAAGAAACTCTTCAATATCGCGCTCAGCACTACTATCAACTTTTTTGCCCTTGCTCTCCAAATATGAAAAATAGCGATGAAGATCTCGTCGGTAGGCAAGGAGCGTGTTTCGAGAGAGTCCACGTTCAACAGTTAGATGATCGAGAAATAATTCGATAGGAGCCAAATCAGGAGAGGAGCTCATCAACGCCTCGAATTGGCATGGAGAGCGCATGCCCTACCTCTGGCGAAAAAAGTTCTCCTTCATGGGTAGTAAATCCTGAACTAAGAGCTGCGCTTTCAGCGATCGCCTTTCGCCATCCTTTGCTCGCTATCTGAAGCACATATGGCATGGTGGCGTTAGTTAACGCGAGCGTTGAGGTTCGCGGAACGGCCCCTGGCATATTTGCCACGCAGTAAAAAAGAGATTTATGAATTGGAAATGTTGGTTCTGCATGGGTCGTTGGATGAGAATCCTCGAAACAACCACCTTGATCAATTGCAATATCAACGAGAACGCTTCCTGGCTTCATCTGCGCAACTATTTTGTTGGAAATGAGCTTTGGCGCTTTGTCCCCTTTAATCAGAACCGCGCCAATAACTAAATCTGCCTCTTTGGCGAGTTCTTCGATTGAACTACTTGTGGAATAAACCGTCTCCACTTTTCCTTCAAATAATTGATCGAGCTCTCTGAGCCTTTCTACATTGCGATCAACAATTTGTACTGTTGCTCCCATGCCATGCGCGATTCTTGCGGCTTCGGTTCCCGCAACTCCCCCGCCCAGGACTAGCACTCTTCCTGGGCGCACCCCAGGAACACCGCCCAAAAGCACACCACGTCCGCCGGAAGCTTTTTGTAGCGTGTGCGCGCCAATTTGAGGAGCAAGGCGTCCAGCAACTTCACTCATCGGCGCCAGTAACGGTAATCGACCATTCTCGGTAACTGTTTCGTAAGCAATGCTGGTAATTCCACTATCGATAAGCGCCCGCGCACATTGTGGACCCGCCGCTAGATGGAGATAGGTGAAGAGCACCTGACCCTTTCGCATCAAGGTGTATTCACTCGGCTGTGGCTCTTTTACTTTCACGATGAGATCACTTCGTTGCCAGACCTCTGATGCGCTTGCAACAACTTCTGCGCCCGCGCTTTGATACTCATCGTCTGTGAATCCAGCACCTTCACCACCGTGAGTTTCGATGATTACTTGATGGCCAGCCTTGATGAGTTCTGCCGCACCATTTGGCGTCAATGAAATCCTAAATTCTTGCGCCTTGACCTCTCTTGGTACGCCAATCATCATCGTCGCCTACCTTCTCTTTAACTAAAAGATAGATTAGACATCAATTAAGCAGCATGTACGCCAGCACGTATTGCCAGCGCTGCGCCAATGAGTCCTGCAAAAAGTGGATGCGGCCGGGTTGGTCGACTCTTAAACTCTGGATGAGCCTGCGTTCCTACATAAAACGGATGAACCGCTCGCGGCAATTCCACAAATTCCACCAAATGGCCATCGGGTGAAAGTCCGGAAAAAACTAAACCGGAACTCTCTAACTCTTCACGAAACTTGTTATTGACTTCATATCGATGACGATGACGCTCTTCAATAATCTCGCTTTGATATAACTCTGCAACTATTGAGCCGCTCTTTAAATGTGCTGGGTAGAGACCTAGACGCATCGTGCCGCCCATATCTCGCTCACCTCGGAGTACATCTTCTTGCGATGCCATCGTTGCAATCACGGGGTAACGAGACTGTTCATCAAACTCTGCAGAGTTTGCCCCTTCGAATCCAGCTAAGTTACGAGCGCCTTCAATAACCATACATTGCAGCCCTAGACAAAGACCCAGAGTTGGAATGCGATGTTCGCGGGAGTAGGTGAGTGCGCCAATTTTTCCCTCTAATCCACGGACACCAAAACCCCCTGGAACGCAGATTGCATCCACGCCATCAAGGTCTCGAGCAGCGCCTTCGGCTGTTGCGCAAGTGTCGCTTGCAACCCATTTAATATTTACTTTAGCGCTATGTGCAAAACCACCTGCACGAAGCGCCTCAGTCACAGAAAGGTATGCATCGGGAAGGTCGACATATTTGCCCACCAGCGCAACAGTAAGTTCGTGTTTAGGGTGGTGGACGCGATTAAGAAGTTGGTCCCAATCGCTCCAATCGACATCTCTAAATGGCATCCCAAGACGACGAACTACATAGGCATCTAGACCTTCGCGATGAAGAACTTTTGGAATGTCATAGATAGATGGCGCATCCGATGCCGCAACGCAGGCTTCACTATCCACATCGCACATCAATGAAATTTTCTTCTTTACTCCGTCAGGAATGTCGCGATCCGAACGTAGAACTATCGCATCAGGTTGAATTCCAATACTTCGAAGCGCAGCCACGCTATGTTGAGTTGGTTTAGTTTTTAATTCCCCGGATGGGCCGATATACGGCACGAGCGAAACGTGGAGGAAGAAAACATGCTCTCGGCCAAGGTCTTGGCGCACTTGTCGTGCAGCTTCGAGAAAAGGCAACGATTCAATATCGCCTACCGTGCCGCCAATTTCAGTGATGATGACATCGATCGCTGGCGATGAACCCGCGCGCATCCGCTCTTTGATTTCATTGGTGATATGCGGGATGACTTGGACGGTATCCCCCAAATATTCGCCGCGACGTTCGCGAGAGATAACCCGAGAATATATTTGACCAGTAGTTACGTTTGATGACCCCACTAAATCGACATCGAGAAATCGTTCGTAATGTCCAATATCTAGATCTGTTTCTGCTCCATCGTCAGTAACAAAAACCTCTCCATGTTGGAACGGGTTCATTGTTCCTGGATCAACATTGAGATAAGGATCTAATTTCTGCATTGTTACCCGCAAACCACGCGCCCGCAGGAGCCTGCCAAGTGATGAGGCAGTTAATCCTTTACCAAGTGATGAGGCGACTCCGCCAGTTACAAAAACATGTTTGGTGATATGAACCGAAGCCATCATGGAGCACCAGTCTATCGGTATCGAAAGGGCTAGCGGTAATTCAGCCGCGTTTGCCGCTAAAAGATTTGTTGCTAGCTCGCTCCAGGGCTACAAATTCAAGGAGTTCTCGCGCATGTTCGCGAGCCAACTCAGATTCCTCGCGCCCAGCCATCATCCGGGCTAGTTCGTGTGCGCGTTCGTCACCCTCGAGCAGGGTCAGATCACTACTGGTGACCGTCTCGGTAGATTTTTTGCGGATGGTGAAGTGGGTATCGGCCCAGGCTGCAACTTGCGGCAGGTGAGTGACTACCAATACTTGAGCATGTTGAGCAAGAAGGGCCAAGCGTCGACCAACCTCAACCGCAGCCTTACCTCCGACTCCAACATCCACTTCATCGAATATGTAGGTAGGAATCGATGAGCGTCCTGCCAACACAACTTCAATAGCAAGCATGATTCGCGAGAGCTCGCCGCCGCTTGCCCCTTTATTTATGGGAAGCGCAGATGCACCAGCATGTGGGATGAGAAGAAAATTAACTTCATCACTGCCGAATGGGGAACAGATAAGTACGCCTTGATTAACTGCTGAACTATCCCCTGTGCTCACCGCGATGCCTTCAGAAATTTGAGTAACTGCAACATCGATTGATGCGCTCGGCATCGCAAGATCGGTGAGCTCCTTACTAATTGCATGTGCAAGATTTGCCCCTATTTTTCTACGAATTTCGCTTAATTTTTGGCTAGCGACACACACCTGAGCGCCAACTTTTGCTTTCTCTTGAATAAGCTCTGTTAATCCTTGATCCCCTCCGGAGAGTTGCGCCAGGAGAGTTCTGCCGCGGGTCGCTTCATTAATTACCGCCTCTTCTGGATCTTCTAGTTTCACATCACCAAAACGCTTAATAAAATTCTGAAGCGCGGCCCGGCGCTCATGCATCTTCTCTAAAGCGCCGGGTTCAACATCAAGTTCCTCTTCTTGTTTTCTGAGCATTGAGGCTAATTCATTGACGAGAATGGAAATCTCTCGAGCGAGTGCAGTCGCAGATTTCGAAGCATCGCTCTGGCTTGCCGAAGATTCCAATCCTCGCTTAACTAACGCGATCTGTGAACTAATATTTACTTCACCATCTGTAAGAGCCTCTAGTGCGCCAGCTAATGATTCTCTTGTTGCATCGACATTCTCTAACGAAAGAATTTTTTCCCGCAAAATTTGACTCTCGCGCGAGGTAGGTTTGATGCGATCATATTCATTGAGAAAAGTTGATAACCGGTCAATCTCCCGCTCCCGGGTTTGGTGAAGTTGCTCCAGCTCTTCGATGCTCTTTGAGATTTCTCGGTATTTATTAAAAAGAGCGCCGAATTCTTGAAGAGGAATCTGAATCTCCTTGCCACCAAATTCATCGAGAATCTCGCGCGCTCGGTGCGCTTTGAGCAAGGTGAAATGAGTGCTTTGCCCATGGATGGAAAGTAGCTCGCTGCCCATCTCTGCCAATGAGGAGATTGTGCTCGAGATTCCACCAATAGCAGCCCGGCTCTTTCCCTCGCTCGTCACGCTCCGTGAAAGCAAGAGTTCATCCCCTTCAACTTCACCACCCAATTCGCTCACTTTCGCAGCTTGTGCTGTTGAAATTGCAAAACGACCGACAACAGTTGCGCGCTCGCTGCCCGCGCGAACAACGGCAGCATCTGCTCGCGAACCTATAAGTAGTGAGAGCGCCGAGAGAACCATCGTTTTTCCCGCCCCGGTTTCACCTGTTATGGCGGTAAAGCCTGGACCTGGAGTGAAGTGCGCTCTCTCAATGACGCCAAGTCCTGAGATATCAACCTCTACTAGCGCGCGCTTATTCACTCGCCTCGCCAACCAACAACGGGAAGTTGGAATTTTGCAACCAATCGATTAGCAAATGGCGCGCTCGTCATTCGAGCAAGTGTGAAGATGTGTGAATCTCGTGTGATTCGAATGAGATCGCCTTCCAGGAGAGATTTATGGCGGAAGCCATCGGCGCTCAAGGTCGCATTTTCAGATCGAACAGATATAGCTATCTCACTCCGAGGTGAGAGAACCATCGGGCGAGCAAAGAGCGCATGAGCGGCAAGTGGAAGTAAGACAAGGGCATCGACATCAGGCCAAACAACGGGACCGCCAGCGGAGAAAGCGTAAGCGGTAGATCCGGTCGGAGTAGCACAGAGCACACCGTCGCAATTCCAGAGTGAGAGCGGTCGCTGATCAACAGAGACAAAAAGTTCAACCATCTGTGATGACTCTTTTTCAATCACAATCTCATTTAGCGCCCAACCTGAATCAACAGTTTCACCGTGACGCTCAATTTCAAAGGAAATGCTCATCCGCTCTTCATAAACAAATTGGCCTTTAACTACAGCTTCAATTATTTGATCATTTGCAGGTCGCTCTACTTCAGCGAGAAAACCCATATGTCCGACATTGATACCTAAAATTGGAATGGAGATTCCATAAGAAATTTCCGCGCTTCTAAGCATCGTGCCGTCGCCGCCCAGAACAATAATCAATTCAAATTCGTTGATGGGTCGCCCTGAATAACGAGTGATTTCAGGAACTCCACTCCCCTCGCTACTTAGGTGGTGTTCAACAGCGATACCCGATGAAGCTAAACCTCGAGCAATTTCAAGCGCTGCTACCCGGGCCTGCTCGCGCTTTGGATGCAAGAGGAGAAGGACTCTTCTTTGAGTAGATTGAATTGCAGGGCTACTCATTGTGGTCCTTTCACAATCGCAAGTTCAGCGCGCTCTCTGGTGAGCTCTGCGCTACCTCGGCGTAGCCAGAGAAAGTACTCCACATTTCCAGATGGGCCAGGTAGTGGGCTGGCAGTAACGCCTTCAACGCCTAAACCAACTTCCCATGCGGAGCGAGCGACTTCCTCAATTGCGCCAAGTCGTAAAGCTGGATCGCGGACGACGCCCCCAGCCCCTAATTTCTCGCGCCCCACTTCAAATTGAGGTTTGACCATTACCAAGAAGTCCGCCTCGTCAGAGGTAACAGTGACCAGTGCAGGGAGAACGAGAGTCAATGAGATAAATGAAAGATCTGCCACGACCATATCTACTGGAGCGCCGATATGTTCAAGCGTTAGATGGCGGACATTTGTTCTATCAAGAACTATTACCCGCGAATCTTGACGTAGCTCCCATGCTAATTGCCCGTAGCCAACATCAACCGCGACCACTTCGCGCGCTCCGTTGCGAAGCAATACATCAGTAAATCCACCTGTAGAAGCGCCGGCATCAAGTACTCGTTTATTAGCGACCGAAATTCCGATAAATTCCGAGAGCGCCCCTGCTAATTTATGGCCACCTCGCGAGACAAACTCATCTCGATTCTCAGCGATAACTATCGACGTATCACCATCTACCTGCGTGGCGGGTTTAGTTGCAGGAATGCCTCCCACTAAAACAACTCGCGCTTCAATGAGATCGGTAGCCGCTTCGCGCGAACGCGCTAACCCTCTTCGAACCAATTCCGCATCCAGACGCGAGCGAACCATCTCTTATAAGCCTTCTATCTCCGATAGCGCCTTTTGAAAGTCCCCATGAATCTCTTCGTAAGCCGCGACATGTTCGCTCACCGGTAATTCGGAGAGAGCGGAAATTTTCACGAGCAAACCATTTACATGCTCACTCTGCTTGATCTGATTGAGATTCTCGGGCGTCGCGCTACTCACTTTGCGCCTCCACTCGTTCTCTTTCTCGTTCTCTTTCTCGCAGCTGGCGAACTATTGGAGCGACTACTTGATTTTCTAGCGCTCGCTGATGCGCTCTTTTTCTTTCTTGTGGCGCTACTTTTTTTCGCGGCGCTACCTTTGACTTTTTTAGAGCGGGCGGTATCTTTCAAACCCAACTCTTGACGAAGCGCACCAATCTCTTCTCGAAGTTTGTGGAGGTCGCTCTCCTTCGCTAAGCCAAGTTTCTTCACCGCGCGTTCAGTCTCGCGTTCTACGCGATCTTTGAGAGCATCACCGCTCTCTTTGATCCACGAATTGAGAGCGGCTGCCGCTTTCTCAGGGTTGAAATCGTTCCCTAGCGCCTTCTGGGCGTAGGCTCGAAAAGCTCCAATGAGATCTGTTCCCCCGGTCATGAACTCTCCATTCTAAACTCTTAACACTCAACCCCTAGCTCAACCCCTAGCGGCTATGCGCTAACGCTACCGCTTCTTCCCGGATGCGGCTGGACGATTTCTCGTCGATTTTATGGAATGGAGTTCAATGTAGCTTCGGGAAGAGAGCGAAGACCCAGATCGCCAAAACCGTTTACGCAAAGCCCCCTCTAGCGAAATCCACTCTCCCACCTTCAATGATTGAAAAAGCCCGAAAATTTCCGGTTTTTCACACTCAACTTCAAGAATTTCGCGCGCACCGACAATAGGAACATCAATTCTTCGAGAGAGAACGCCATTGTGTATCTCTGGCGCTGATGCCACCACACCTGATAGCTCAACTCGATTCCGTGGCGTTTTACCATTAAGTGCCACGCTTGACGACTCTTTTCTACTTTCTTTTCCCTTCGTTTTGCTTTTAACCGTAACTCTTGCACTCATCGTTTCTGTTTTACTCCTTAACTCAAATTAACTCAAATTAACTTTAATTAACTGAGAAATTATTAACTACCGTAGAAGTATTCCGAAGGCCTCTGACAGAAACAGTATTGATGTGGATATGAGCTCTAATTAAGAGAGCTGAGTAATTCGTTCCTTTGCATCCGTTTCGCCATCGATATCTACCGAAGAAGCTTTACTAAACCACTTCTTTGCCTCTTCAATTTTTCCGGCACCAGCAAGGGCATCGGCATAGGCGTAACGAAGACGGGCAGCCCACTGGCCATTCTCTTCTTGCAACTCTTTGCAATGTAATGCAGTGACCGCCGCGTCAAATTCACCTAAATCTTTTCGAGCCCCGCTGAGTACGATTCGAAGTTCCACCTGACTATCTTTATCGAGCAATTTCGCCTCTGGTGCGCGCCCCATTTCAAGGGCTTTAAGCGGTTCACCTAGCCCGCGTTGTGAATCAGCCATCATCGGCCAAAAGCTAGGGTCTCCGGTGATCCGAAAAGCAGTTTTAAATTCACGGAGCGCAACATCAAATTTTCCCGCGTTATATGCGGCAATCCCGGCAAGTTCCCGAACCCTGCCGATCCGCGCAGCGCGGGTTGATGCGGCCACTCCATGCGCATATGCGCGTTCGGGGTCTTCTCCGAGAAAATGTACAAGCGCTAACAGATGACGCGCTGTTTGCTCAGCGTTATCTGATGCAAGCGATGATAAATCCCGAACAAATTGTGGATCGAGCTCTTCTCGATAAATCTCTTGCGGAATTTCAGGCTCTAATCTTTTTGGTGGTTCATCACGCGCGTTTCGTTCGCGGCTCTGTGAAGCTCGTTGTGAAGCTCGTTGTGAAGCTCGTTGTGAAGCTCGTTGTGAAGCAGGGCGGCTATCGCCGCTACTTTTCTTTCCGTTATTTTTAGCAGCGCCATTGCGTGGTCGATCACTTCGAGAATTTCGTGAATCGTCCTTTTTAGACGGACGAGAGGGTCGGGAAGATCGGGATGGATGAGATTCGCTCCGCTTTTCTTCCATCGCTACCCTCCACTTTCATCAGTTCACATGCGTTTTCATCTAAATGCATTGTAAAAAAATTAAAAGGAAATAAAAAAGGGATGCAGTACAAACTACATCCCTTTCCTAAAGTAAGTCCGGCGGCGTTCTACTCTCCCACAAGGTCACCCGTGCAGTACCATCGACGCTGAGAGGCTTAACTTCCGGGTTCGGAATGGGACCGGGTGTTTCCCTCTCGCTATGACCGCCGAAACGCTATTGAGATATCAACCGTATCTCGGGAACCGCACAGTGGACGCGAACAAAATTTTAATGTGTTAAATCCTCGGCCTATTAGTATCGGTCAGCTCCACGGATTACTCCGCTTCCACATCCGACCTATCAACCCAGTAGTCTGGCTGGGGGCCTTACCTGGTAAACCAGTGGGAAACCTCATCTTGAAACGTGCTTCCCGCTTAGATGCTTTCAGCGGTTATCACTTCCGAACATAGCTAATCGGCCGTGCTCCTGGCGGAACAACCGACACACCAGAGGTTCGTCCGTCCCGGTCCTCTCGTACTAGGGACAGCATTTCTCAAGTTTCCTACGCGCAAAGAAGATAGGGACCGAACTGTCTCACGACGTTCTGAACCCAGCTCGCGTGCCGCTTTAATGGGCGAACAGCCCAACCCTTGGGACCTACTCCAGCCCCAGGATGCGACGAGCCGACATCGAGGTGCCAAACCTTGCCGTCGATATGGACTCTTGGGCAAGATCAGCCTGTTATCCCCGGGGTACCTTTTATCCGTTGAGCGACGGCGCTTCCACAAGCCACCGCCGGATCACTAGTTCCTGCTTTCGCACCTGCTCGACATGTCTGTCTCGCAGTCAAGCTCCCTTGTGCACTTACACTCGACACCTGATTGCCAACCAGGCTGAGGGAACCTTTGAGCGCCTCCGTTACTTTTTGGGAGGCAACCGCCCCAGTTAAACTACCCATCAGACACTGTCCCTGATCCAGATATATGGACCGAGGTTAGAAACTCAAAACGACCAGAGTGGTATTTCAACGTTGACTCCACGAACACTGGCGTGCCCGCTTCACAGTCTCCCACCTATCCTACACAAGCCGTTCCGAGTACCAATATCAAACTATAGTAAAGGTCCCGGGGTCTTTCCGTCTTTCTTCACGTAACGAGCATCTTTACTCGTTGTGCAATTTCGCCGAGTTCACAGTTGAGACAGCGCCCAAATCGTTACGCCATTCGTGCAGGTCGGAACTTACCCGACAAGGAATTTCGCTACCTTAGGATGGTTATAGTTACCACCGCCGTTTACTGGGGCTTAAGTTCTCAGCTTCGCTATTACTAGCTAACCAGTCCCCTTGACCTTCCAGCACCGGGCAGGCGTCAGTCCGTATACATCGTCTTACAACTTCGCACGGACCTGTGTTTTTGGTAAACAGTCGCTTGGGCCTACTCTCTGCGGCCACCGCAGGCTTCGGAGGAAAACTCCTACACCCACTTTGGCCCCCCTTCTCCCGAAGTTACGGGGGCATTTTGCCGAGTTCCTTAACTATGATTCTCTCGATCACCTTGGCATTCTCTGCCTGACCACCTGAGTCGGTTTCGGGTACGGGCCGCCATAAAGCTCGCTAGATGCTTTTCTCGACAGCATAGGATCATTCACTTCGCCATTCGGCTCGGCATCAGGTCTCATGAATTCGGACTACGGATTTGCCTATAGCCCTCACTACACCCTTACCCCAGGACAACCATCGCCTGGGCTGAACTACCTTCCTGTGTCACACCATTGCTTAGCTACTACAACGTAGGGTCGTACGATCCACGGAATTGCTTCCGCTTCACCCACTTAGCATTGTTGGTTCGCCATGGGCGCTTTATTGCGGGTACTGGAATATCAACCAGTTGTCCATCGACTACGGCTGTCGCCCTCGCCTTAGGACCCGACTTACCCTGGGCGGATTAGCCTGGCCCAGGAACCCTTGGTCATTCGGTGGACGGGTTTCTCACCCGTCTTTCGCTACTCATACCTGCATTCTCACTCGTGCGCTCTCCACGGCTGGATTCCTCCGCCGCTTCACTGCGCGCACGACGCTCCCCTACCCATCCACGCCCCTGGATCCTTGCGGACCGGGGTAGTGCGTGAATGATGAAACTTCGGTGATGTGCTTGAGCCCCGTTACATTGTCGGCGCGAAATCACTTGACCAGTGAGCTATTACGCACTCTTTTAATGGTGGCTGCTTCTAAGCCAACATCCTGGTTGTCTATGCGACTTCACATCCTTTTCCACTTAGCACACGCTTTGGGACCTTAGTTGTCATTCTGGGTTGTTTCCCTCTCGACGACGAAGCTTATCCCCCGCCGTCTCACTGCTACGTTCTCACTTACCGGCATTCGGAGTTTGGTTGACATTGGTAACCTTGTAGGGCCCCTCAGCCATCCAGTAGCTCTACCTCCGGTAAGAAACACGTAACGCTGCACCTAAATGCATTTCGGGGAGAACCAGCTATCACGGAATTTGATTGGCCTTTCACCCCTATCCACAGTTCATCCCCTAATTTTTCAACATTAGTGGGTTCGGTCCTCCACGCGGTCTTACCCGCGCTTCAACCTGACCATGGATAGATCATCCCGCTTCGGGTCTAGATCATGCGACTATTTCGCCCTATTCAGACTCGCTTTCGCTACGGCTACCCCACACGGGTTAACCTCGCCACATGACACTAACTCGCAGGTTCATTCTTCAAAAGGCACGCAGTCACAAGATTACTCTCGCTCCTACGGCTTGTATGCAAACGGTTTCAGATTCTATTTCACTCCCCTCTCGGGGTTCTTTTCACCTTTCCCTCACGGTACTTGTCCGCTATCGGTCACCAGAGAGTATTTAGACTTAGCGGGTGGTCCCGCCAGATTCACACGGGATTTCTCGGGCCCCGTGCTACTTGGGATATTGCGAATAAGTCAATGATGTTTCGACTACAGGGGTGTTACCTTCTGTGCCGGATCTTTCCAAATCCTTCATCTACATCATTGATTTTTTACTTATTGAGTAATCGGCAGATTACTCGACACAATCCCACGACCCCGATCGTGCAACGCCTGCCGGCTTGACACACCATCGGTTTAGTCTCGATCCGCTTTCGCTCGCCACTACTAGCGGAATCACGGTTGTTTTCTCTTCCTGTAGGTACTGAGATGTTTCACTTCCCTACGTTCCCTCTATCTGCACTATGTGTTCATGCAGAAGTACTAGGACATTACTCCCAGTGGGTTTCCCCATTCGGAAATCCTCGGATCAATGCTCTGTTGGCAGCTCCCCGAGGCTTATCGCAGCCTCATACGTCCTTCATCGGCTTCTGATGCCAAGGCATCCACCGTTTGCACCTAAAAATTTAACTACAAAGATGCTCGCGTCCACTGTGCAGTTCTCAAAATACGGTCGTGCCCTATTACTAATGGCCACTTAATTAATTTCTTAATCAGTTTGACCGGTAATAGGTCCGTAGAGGTTTGGTTTTATCCGTCCCCTCAGGACCCAACAGCGCGCCATTACTTTTAATTAAAAGTGAGTCAATGCTCCACTTATGAGCTCGATGATGTGTTAACACATCATCTGCTTTCACATCTCTATGATGCGAAGTCGCTCCTTAGAAAGGAGGTGATCCAGCCGCACCTTCCGGTACGCCTACCTTGTTACGACTTCGTCCCAATCACCGATCCCACCTTCGGCAGCTCCCCCCTTGCGGTTGGGCCACTGACTTCGGGTGTTACCGACTTTCGTGACGTGACGGGCGGTGTGTACAAGGCCCGGGAACGTATTCACCGTAGCGTTGCTGATCTACGATTACTAGCAACTCCAACTTCATGGGGTCGAGTTGCAGACCCCAATCCGAACTGAGACCGGCTTTTTGGGATTCGCTCCACCTTGCGGTTTCGCAGCCCTTTGTACCGGCCATTGTAGCATGCGTGCAGCCCAAGACATAAGGGGCATGATGATTTGACGTCATCCCCACCTTCCTCCGAGTTGACCCCGGCAGTCTCCTGTGAGTCCCCAACTAAATGCTGGCAACACAGAACG